>Ga0302309_10000969_pt1 | contig 28622 bp, 35 predicted proteins | sample III_Palsa_N1_1_FD_200453 | JGI IMG/M metagenome (GOLD analysis project Ga0302309, IMG submission 200453) | Peat permafrost microbial communities from Stordalen Mire near Abisko, Sweden - III_Palsa_N1_1 | ecosystem: Environmental > Terrestrial > Soil > Palsa > Peat permafrost | place: Sweden... | reverse complement strand
TGCCGCCGGCTTCTTTCAGATTCCCCCTCGCGGTGGACACCCTTGCCTTAAGCTAACGCTTCCCACTATCAAGGCGCGTTCGGGACTTCCACCCTATAGTTTACGCCCATGCCGAGCACACAACAAATTTACGAAGTTTTCAAAACTTCGTAAATTAATACCAGTTCAGACCTCAGCTAAACAACAATAGTACCTGGTTTTTTTCCACCTTATCGCCGGGCTTTATCTTAACCGTTTTTACAATAACATCAGCCGGGGATTTGATGATGTTTTCCATCTTCATCGCTTCCAGCACAAAAAGGTTGTCGCCTTTTTTTACCTCGCTACCTTCTTGTACAAATACTTTCAGTACCAGGCCGGGCATAGGCGCTTTTATTTCGCTCACTTTTGTGCTGTTTAGTGCGCTCATGCCTAATTTATCCAGCAATACGTCGTATTGATCTTTTGCAGTTAGGGTATAAATGTTGTTGTTCACCTTTATTTCGGCTGTTTTTTCGGCCGCGTTAAAGCTCACCACTTCGGCGTTGTATGATTTGAGATTGTTAATGATATGCCACGATGACACATTCAACTGCTTCATATCCGCGACTACATTTTTGCCATTGACCGATATGGCGTCATCCTGCTTTTCAACCTCAAGATCGTACTGCCCGTTTATCTTTACTTTATACATTTTTTAAAGATATGAGATTACTGCGTAAATATATACTGTATCATATTAGCGCCGAATTTAAGGGCTTTTAAGCGCGTTTCCTGCGTGTCGCCGGCGTAGGTGCCATAATCCTCCCAGCCATTGCCTAAATCGCATTGGTAGTCGTAAAAACATACCAGGCGACCTTTGTATATCAACCCAAAACCCTGCGCCCGCTTGCCGTCATGCTCATGTACTTTAGGCAGGCCGTTGGGGAAATCATATTTTTGGTGATAGATAGGATAATTAAGTGGCAGCTCCACAAAATCAAGTTCAGGGAACACTTTTTTCATTTGCGGGCGGATAAACTGGTCGAGGCCGTAATTGTCGCAGATATGCAAAAAGCCGCCTCCCGTTAAATAAGCCCGCAGGTTTTTAGCCTCCTGGTCGGAAAAGATCACGTTGCCGTGGCCGGTCATAAAAATAAAGGGATAATTGAAAATTTCGGCGCTGCCAACATCCACCACCTCATCCTGCGGTTCGAAATTAGTATGTAAATTCTCATTACAGAATTTTATCAGGTTGGGCAAAGCACTGCGGTCGCCGTACCAATCGCCGCCGCCGTTATATTTCAGCTTAGCCATTTTATAGGTAGGCGGGCTAAAGCTGCCAAATAAAAGCAGCGCCAGTAAACACACTAAACTACAAACTGCTTTTTTCATTTCATAAATAATTTAGTTTGTTGATTAAGTGAATGGTTAGTGGTTTAAAACTTACCCCATCAGCAACTTACTAGTAAAAAATCAACTACTCACTTAATCAACCCAATCAACTACTCACCAATACAAATTACCTGTTTAAAAAATTCACCTCAAAACAAGCCTCCAGCGCGGCTGTCTCCGTTCGTAAACGGCTTTCGCCTAAAGTTATGGCTTTAAAATCAAGCTGCAAAGCGTCTTCGACTTCTTTTGGTGCGAAATCGCCCTCGGGGCCTATTAATATCAAATAGCGACCGTTAAGTTTAATAACGTCCTTTAAATTTGCTTTATTGCCGGGCATGCAGTGCGCAATAAATTTCTGACCTTCGAAGGGATTGTTTATAAAATTTGAAAATGCAACCGCTTCATTCAATACCGGGTGCCAGGCTTTAAGCGATTGCTTCATGGCTGCGGTAACTATCTTATCCAGGCGTTCAACCTTGGCCTCTTTGCGCTCAGAACGCTGGCAAATGATAAGTGATATTTCATCAATACCAATTTCGGTGGCCTTTTCCAGGAACCATTCCAGCCGTTCCATATTTTTTGTAGGGGCGATGGCTATATGCAGGTAATGGTTGCATTTATTGAACGCAGTAATTACCGAATTGATCTGTAATATTGTTCTTTTCGGATGCGGGTCTTTTATCTCCGCCTCATATAACCCACCGCGGCCGTCAATCAGCTGTACTTTATCGCCGGCATCCATACGCATTACTTTTATGCAATGTTTGCTTTCTTCCTCGCTCAGAAAATACTGGGTGTTTTTGGGTTCGATATCGGGTGTATAGAAAAGCTGCATTTAGAAGCAAGAGTTAAGAATCAGGAGGCAAGATAAAAAAAAACAGAAAGCGGGTTAGACAACATTTGTCTTGATTCTTGCATCTTGACTCTTGTTTCTCCCCTTAATGCAAATCTACCGCGTCTTCTTCATTGATCAGCAGTTCGAGTTTAACCGACTCGATATTCTGATCTGATTTTTTAAGCACGGTAATGTTATAGCCGTTCGATTCCTTTTGCTCTCCCACATCCGGTATTTTACCGAATATTTCTCCTAACCAGCCCGAAACGGTATCATAGTCGCCATCTTCGGGCAAGTCATGCGGCAAATGGGTATTTACGTCGTAAATAGAAGCCAATGCGTTCACAATAAATTCCCGTGGGTTTACTACCTCAACTATCGGGCGTTCTTCGTCGTATTCATCCTGTATCTCGCCTACCAGTTCCTCAACAATATCTTCCAGCGTAACCATCCCGGCAGTACCGCCAAACTCATCCAGCACAATGGCTATCTGTATGCGTTTTTGCTGCAGTTCGGCCATCAGGTCGTTTATTTTTTTTGTTTCGGGGATAAAGTATGGCTTGCGTATAATATCCCTCAACACAATGTCCTGGTTGCGCACCATAAGCGGAAGAATATCTTTAGCATGTACAATACCCACTATTTTATCGATCACATCGTCATAAACAGGTATGCGCGAATAACCTTCGGTGATGAGCGTGTCGAGCAGCTCTTCTTTATCTGCATGAATGTCAATACCCGAAATTTTGGTGCGGGGAACCATGATGTTTTTCACCACACGCTCGTTAAACTCAAATACGTTTTGTATTAATTCGTGTTCAGTTGAATCGATAGCGCCGGTTTCCTTGCCCTGGTCGAGCAGGTACTGCAACTCTTCGGAACTGTGGTGCGCCTCGCCTTCATAATGGCTGATACCCAGAATAGTAAGTATGAAGTTTGCGAATTTGTTCAGTACCCAAATTATCGGCCTGAACACAATAAAAAACAAACGCAGCGGCGTGGACACTGCCAGTGCTGTGCGCACCGACCGCTGTATGGCTATATTCTTTGGCGCCAATTCTCCAAATACAATGCTGAGCACGGTTATTAGAACGAATGCGATTACCCGGCTCGAAGTGATCACGAAACTTGATGTGATAATAACACCAATTGCTCTGAAGAAATTGAGCACCACATCGGTAAAAACGCCTTCGCCTATAACACCCAAACCCAGGGATGCGATAGTAATGCCCAATTGCGTTGCAGCGAGATAACCGTCGAGGTTATTCATTATGCTGCGGGTGATCTTGGCTACGCGGCTGCCGGTTTTAACTTTTAACTCTATCTGTGAACCCCGCACCCTTATCAAAGCAAATTCAGCGGCTACAAAAAAGCCGTTAAGTATTACCAGGAAAAAGGTAAGAAAAAGGTAGAAATAATTTATAGTTGATCCGGCAGGGTCCATTAATTAGTTATTGATACACAGGGAAAGTCGACTTATACAATTCTAAACTTTCAGTTATTACTTTATGGGCATAACGCAAGCCCAGCAAATGTTCTATGGTAACGTTTTTGCCTTCCAGCTTCTTATAATCCTGGAAAAAACGCACAATCTCTTTCATAAAATGAGGCGGCAGTTCGTTCAGGTCGTTAATATAATTTACCGACATATCGTTTTTAGCCACGGCGATGATCTTATCATCCTGCTCGCCATTATCAATCATGTGCATCACGCCTACCACCTTTGCTTCTATTATCGACATGGGGAAAACATCCACCGAACATAGTACTAAAATATCAAGCGGGTCATGGTCATCACAATAGGTTTGCGGAATAAAGCCATAATTAGCAGGATACATTACCGAAGAAAACAAAACGCGGTCGAGTTTTAGCAGTCCCGATTCTTTATCAATTTCATATTTTGCTTTAGAGCCTTTTGGGATTTCGATTATTGCATTTACTACTTCGGGCATGTTATCGCCGGGAGAAACCTGGTGCCATGGATGTTGGGTGCTCATTTATATCAGTTATATTATTATTTATATGCCGTTTAACCGGTGGATTGTTTAATTGTTCTTTTTTTTAAAAATGCGTAAATCAGCGGAACGGATGTAACTACAAAAAACCCTATGATGATGTATTGCACGTAATGCCTTACTTCGGGATATTTTATGCCTAAGAAATATCCCGATAAACAAAGGGCCATAACCCACGCCACGCTGCCGATGATATTGTACAGGGTGAATTTTTTAACATCCACCTTTACTACACCTGCAAAGATAGGGGCAAAAGTTCTAATTATAGGTAAAAATCTGCCTAAAATTAAAGCCATGCCACCATATTTTATATAAAACTGCTCAGCCATTACTACGTGGCGCTTCTTAAAAAAAAACGAATCGTGCTTATTAAGCAGCATGGTGCCTGTACGCCGGCCAAAATAGTAGCCTGTGTAATTACCTAAAATGCCTGCTATTATAAGGGATATGATGAGGATATAAATGTTTACATCAAAAATCCCGCTGGCACAAAGCAGCCCGGCCATAAACAGTAAATAATCTCCAGGCAGGAAGAAACCGAAGAACAAACCGGTTTCAGCAAAGACCACGACAAGCAACAGCAAGAAGCCCCCTTTGCTTATAATGGATTGAGCGTCAGTTAAATTTTGAAGGTGTTCCCAAAAATTTTCCATTCACTAAATGTAAAACTACAAATATTATATCAATTTGTAGTTACCGGTGCATTTTAAATTGCCGCAACTTACCATGCGTTCCGATGGGAACATTTAATAATCTGCCAATAATTTAACCTGCCCTGGTTATCTTATTTTAAAAGGAATGATATCAGTGAGGGGTATACACCAATAATAAGGGTAATTAATGCAGAAATACCTAAAACAAAGTTATAATAAGCCGGTACCTGTACTTCGTTTGTCTCAGTTGTACGAAAATACATAGCTACAATAACCCTGAAATAATAGAAGATGCTTATGATAGCATTTATCACAGCCAGCACTACCAGCCAAACCTGGTATTTTGACAGCGCCGCTGTAAACATGAAGAATTTACCGATAAAACCTGCCGTAAGCGGGATACCTGCCAGTGAAAGCATGGATACGGTTAACACAAACGCCAAAAAAGGGTTCTTTTTGGCGAGGCCGTTAAAGCTGTCGAAATTATCGCTGCCTGATTGTTGATGAACTAATATCAAAGCGCCGAAAGCAATAATAGAGGCGATAGAATACGCCGTGGCATACATAAACACCGAGTTGGCCGAACCTGCACCCAATGCCACAATTGCAAAAAGCAAATAGCCTGCATGCGATATACTGGAGAATGCCAGCATCCGCTTAAAGCTATGCTGATAAAGCGCGGTTATATTTCCAATAAACAAAGTGATTATGGTTATGATGAGCAGTACCGGCATCCAGAAGGACGATACCGATTGGAAACACTCATAAAACAAGCGAAGGAATGCCGCAAAACCGGCAGTTTTTACCACGGTAGACATGAAAGCGGTAATGAGCGTTGGCGAGCCTTCATAAACGTCAGGTGTCCAGAAATGGAATGGGGCAGCGCCAACTTTAAAACATAAGCCTACGATGATAAGCATGATGCCCGTACCAAACAGCGGGTTTATAGCACCAGGCCTTGCTACTATCCAGTCGCGGATAGCTTCCAGGCTAAATGAGCCGGTAGCGCCGTAGATGAGCGTAATACCAAACAGCAGGAAACCTGTTGAAAAAGCGCCCATCAAAAAATATTTCAATGCCGCCTCGTTCGAAGCAAAATCGCTCTTTTTAATACCGGCCAGGATATACAAGCTAACCGACATGATCTCGATACCGATAAAAAGCATGGTTAAGTTATAGTACGATACCATAACGATGATACCTGCCAGCGCAAAAAGGATAATAGCGTAATATTCAGCCACATGGCTGCTTATCCGTTCAAAATATCCGCGTGATAATAATAATATAAGGATAGTAGATACGATAGTAATGCCTGAAAACGCAATAGAGTAGTTGTTAAACAACATCATCCCATGATAAATAGGCTGTGCTTCGTCGGCCGCCGTCCATTGTGCAAGGGCAAGGCCCAGCGCAACCAGCAAGCCAATTATAGTAACCGGCAACAGGGCTTTTTGAGCTTTGTACAAGCCCAGGAACAGGAGCAATAATGGTAAAACAGATAAAACTATTAGCGTATTCATTTTATTTCTTTAATTCAAAAAAACTGCCTGTTAAAATTGTCCTGCGCCAGGCATTAATTTATTTTGTACCGTTAACATCAATTTATCAACGGCAGCCTGCGACAAGTGCAAGATACACTGCGGATATATCCCTATAAAAATTATCAGCGCACAAATAATGGCAAGCACTACCTGCTCCGAGCCGGTAATATCGGTAAATGTTGCCGTTAAAGTATTGGTTTCACCCTGCATTACATTTTTATACATCCGCAGCATATACACAGCGCCAAATATTATAGTAAGGCCGGCCACTACGCCAAACCAAAAATTATAGCTGTAAATGCCGAATAACAATAAAACCTCGCCGATAAAACCATTGGTGAGCGGCAAGGCAATCGTCCCCAGCACAATAATCAAAAATGCTGTGGCAAATTTGGGGGCCACCTTGGCAATACCACCCAACTGGTTTATATCAGTAGTATTTAAGCGCCTTGCAATAATATCCCATATAAAAAATAACCCCACCACATTTATACCGTGGTTAAGCATTTGGATGATGCCCCCCTGTAAACCCTGCATGCTAAAGCTGAATATACCGGCAGCAATCAACCCTACGTGCGATATGGATGAATAAGCTACCAACCGCTTGCCTTCTTTTTGAGTAAAGGCTATCAAAGCGCCATAAACAACACCTATAACTGCAAGCAGCATAACCAGATTTTCCCAGCGCGCAAACCCAAGCGGCGCATTAGGTATCAGCCAGCGGATAAGCCCGTAAAGGCCCATCTTCAACATAATACCGGCCAGCATCATGCTGCCTGCTGTAGGTGCTTCGGTATAAGTATCTGGTTGCCAGGTGTGGAATGGAAATAAAGGTATTTTAATAGCAAATGCCATGAAAAATGCCCAGAAAACCCACGACTGCCTTATATTTTCGAGGTGGAGACCGTAAAACTGGGTCAGGTCGTAACTGCCTGAGGGCACCTGCAAATACAAATATATTATGCCGGTAAGCATAAACAGCGATCCGGCAAACGTGTAAATGAAAAACTTAAGCGTAATACGGATACGGTTCACACCACCCCATAAGGCGCAGATAAAATAGATGGGTATCAGCGCGGCTTCCCATCCAACGTAAAATAAAAATCCATCCCAGGCAGTGAAAACCACTATTAGCCCTGCCTGCATAAACAGGATGAGCGCATAAAAAACGGAAGCATTTTTATAATTATGCTGATAAGTTGATAAGATTATGATGGGTACCAGCACGGTAGTAAGTAACACCATCACCATGCTGATGCCATCGATACCCGCATTGAAATATATACCAAGCTTCTGTATCCAGGGTACATTAATAGCAAACTGCACGGAAGCATCGGGCACAAAATTGATGAGGAAATACGCAGCTACAGCCAGTTCGGCCACAGAGAAAAACAAAGCCGCATGCTTAACAGACTGGTTTTTTATAAATAAAACAGCCAGCGCTGCAATTACCGGTAAAAAAATTAATACACTAACCGTCATTTTATATTAAACGCTATGGTTATAATTTAACAAAACTATATATCAGCACGGCAATAATACCGGCTACCATCATAAAGATGTAAAAGCCTACATTTCCTGTTTGCAACAAACGGAAGCCCTTGCTGGCTTCAACCGGTGCATCCCCTATCCCGTTCACTATACCATCAATGCCCCAACGATCAATAACCTTATAAAAAAAGTTTGAAAGCGCATCAAGCGGCCTGCGGAACAAAAAGTCGTACAATTCGTCCACGTAAAATTTATGGTACGACAGGTTGGCCCAGAATGAGCGTTCCTCGTCATCAGCCACCGGCACATGCGCCTTTTTGTTATATTTTATATAAGCGAAGATGATAGCTAATATCGCTGCACCTACCGATACCGCCATTAGCGAATATTCAGTACCTGGAGCCATTTCAATAACAGGCACAATGCTTGTCGACTGTTGAAAGACCGGGGCAAGCCAGTGTGCCAACCAGTGGTTCTGTCCATTATTAAACGGCAGGCCAATAAAACCGCCAAAGGCAGCCAATATAGCCAATATGATTAGCGGGATGGTTATGGTAGCAGACGACTCGTGTATGTGATGTTCCTGCTCTGCGGTACCGCGAAATTTGCCGTAAAAAGTAAGGTAAAGCATACGGAACATATAAAATGCCGTAAACATTGCACCAATAACTCCTATAACGTATAAAGTTTTATCGTACTGGAAAGCATGCGCCAATATCTCGTCCTTCGAAAAGAAACCTGCAAACGGTGGTATGCCCGATATAGCCAACGTGCCTACTAACATGGTAATAAAGGTCACTTTCATCTTGCCTTTCAGTCCGCCCATTTTACGCATGTCCTGTTCGCCGCTTACGCCGTGGATAACGGAACCTGCACCCAGGAATAATAATGCTTTGAAGAAAGCATGAGTCATGAGGTGGAAAAACGCGCCGGTATAAGCGCCAACACCCAAACCCAGGAACATATAGCCTAATTGTGATACAGTTGAATAAGCCAATACTTTTTTAATATCGGTTTGCGTTAAGGCTATCAACGCTGCAACTATTACGGTAGCCAACCCTATAATAGCTATAATGTATAAAGTTAACGGCGATAATGTAAACAGGATGTTCGAACGGGCGATCATATAAACACCAGCTGTAACCATTGTAGCGGCGTGTATCAATGCCGATACAGGCGTTGGGCCGGCCATTGCATCGGGCAGCCAGGTGAATAATGGTATCTGTGCCGATTTACCGGTAGCGCCTATAAACAATAATATAGTGATCCAGAATAACGGTGCCTGTCCGGTTTTCATAGAGCCGGCAACCCTGAATACATCTGAATAATTCAAACTTCCAAAGGTCCTGAGAATGATAAACATCCCTAACAAAAAGCCGAGGTCGCCGATGCGGTTCATCACAAAAGCTTTTTTAGCAGCTTCGGCGTAATTTGGATTGGTGTACCAAAAGCCGATAAGCAGGTATGAGCATAAACCTACACCTTCCCAGCCGATGAACAATATCATGTAATTTGAACCCAATACCAGCAGCAGCATAAAGAATACGAACAGGTTGAGGTAAGCGAAGAACTTGCCGAAACCTTCGTCGAGGTGCATGTAGCCGATGGAATATAAATGGATAAGGAAACCCACGCCTGTAATGATGAGCAGCATAAGCGAACTCAACTGATCGATCAGGAACGAGAACGACACTTTAAAGTAAGATACATCTATCCAGTTAAACAAAGTAACCTGTATAGGTACCCCGGTTGCTTTAATCTGTAAAAAGGCGGCAAGGCTAAGCCCGAATGCAACCAAAACAACAAAGCTGCCGATAAACCCGATCAGTTTTTCTGATAATGATTTACGGAAAAGCCCGTTAATAATAAAACCGGCTAAAGGCAGTACAGGAATAAGCCAGATGTATTTGTCCATTTGTTAATCAATATTATCCGAGTTGTCATGCTGAGGAACGAAGCACCTTTCGCTCCGTTACCCGCTTCAAAGTTTCTTCGCTGTCGCTCAGAATGACAATTTTATTTTAATTATAAATTCGAAATCGAACATTCGAAATTCGAAATGAATTTACCATTTCAACCTGTTCAGCACATTTATATCGATAGAATTGGTATTGCGGTAGATCATTACAATGATTGCCAAGCCAACTGCGACTTCGGCAGCGGCCAGGGCCATAATGAAAAACACGAATACCTGGCCCGATGCATCGCCATTGTAAACCGAAAATGCGGTAAGCAGCAGGTTTACGGCATTCAGCATCAACTCAACCGACATAAATATGATGATGGCGTTACGGCGCAGTAATACGCCCATTACACCTATTGAAAATATGATCGTACACAAAATAATGTAATGATCGAGCGGCACTGCCTTGATGGTGTTGGTTAAACTTTCCATTACGCTGATCTTGTTGGTTCTTTAGTAGCTAATAAAACGGCACCCACCATTGCCGATAACAGCAGCAGCGAGGATATTTCAAACGGTAATAAAAACTCGTTAAATAATACTTTACCAAGGTTTTGCACAAGGCCCATACCAGGGTCTTTCAATACAACAGGCTGCGATATGCCCAATGCCTTAAGCGAAGCAACCAGGGTAACCAGCAAGCACCCGCCGCCGATAACCGCCGCTATTTTCACAAATGCCGATTTGGTTGGCTCGGTGCTTTTGTTCAGGTTCATGAGCATCAGCGTATACAGGAACAATACGAGTATAGCACCCATATACACAATAAAGTTTACAATGAACAGGAACTGTGCATTCAGCAAAAGGTATTGGATAGAAAATGTAAAAAAAGTAAGTACAAGATAAAGAATGCTATGCACCGGATTTTTTGCAGAGATGACCAGTATTGCGAAGAATATGGACAAAAACGCGATGAAGTAAAATATATTCATGTCTCTATTCGAAAAATACCTGTACCCTTTTTTAAGAGATGGGCAAAGGTATAAAACTTCTTTATTGATTTAAGGGTGCTTCTACTAATTTGTCTTTCCCGTAAATAAAATCCTTCCGCAGGTAGTCCGAAGGCACAATATCACCATCTAAATAAATGGCTTCCTTCGGGCAGGCTTCCTCGCACAAACCGCAGAAAATGCAGCGCAGCATGTTGATTTCATAAACGGCTGCATATTTTTCTTCGCGGTATAAATGTTCCTCGCCTTTCTGGCGCTCAGATGCGATCATGGTTATCGCTTCAGCAGGGCACGATAAAGCGCACAAACCACAGGCTGTACAGCGCTCACGGCCATGCTCATCGCGCTTAAGCGAATGCATGCCACGGAAATTCTCAGAAAATTCGCGCTTTTCCTCCGGATAACTGATCGTTACCGGCTTCTTGAAAAAGTGCTTCATGGTAATTGACAACCCCTGGAAAATAGCAGGCAGGTAAGCCCTCTCTAAAAGATTGAGCGGCTTTGATTCAATTAACTTTTTCTTATTGCTTAATGATTCCATTTTTCTGTTTCTAAACTATTTAAAAATAGTCCCTGCAATACCGGTCAGCACAATATTTGCTATTGCCAGCGGTATCAATAATTTCCAGCCCAGATCCATCAATTGGTCGTAGCGGAAACGCGGGATCGTCCACCTCACCCACATAAAAAAGAAGATGAATAAAAATATTTTGGCAAAAAGCACTGCCACACCGATAAGCGGCCCAACAACCGTGCCTGTATGTGCTGCAATCCAATCCATACCGGGGTAATTATAACCGCCCCAGTAAAGCGTTGCCATTACAGCCGATGAAACAAACATATTGATATATTCCGAAAACAGGTAAAAGCCCAGCTTCATTGATGAATACTCGGTATGATAGCCACCTACAAGTTCAGTTTCGCACTCGGGCAAATCAAACGGTGAACGGTTTGTTTCGGCGAAAGCACATACAATAAAGATGAGAAAGCCAAGCGGCTGACGGAAAAAATTCCAGGTAAACCACCCGTGCGACCAAAAGCCATGCTGCTGTTCTGCAATATGGCGCAGGCTCAATGTACCGGTTAGCATGATGAGCGCGATGATAGACAAACCCATCGAAATTTCGTAGCTGATATTTTGCGAGGCGGCACGTATAGCGCCTAACAGCGAATATTTATTGTTCGATGCCCAGCCGCCTATCATAATACCGTAAACACCCAGCGAAACAACGCCGAATATGTATAAAATCCCAACGTTAATATCGGTAACCTGTAAGTCGATCACATGCGAACCGATAGTTAACTGCTGCCCCCATGGAATTACTGCAGAACCAATACAGGCTGTAAAAATAGCCAGCGAAGGGCCTACAATGAATAAAAACCCGGTTGCATTGGTTGGGATAATTTCCTCTTTCAGGAACATCTTTCCACCGTCTGCCAAAGGTTGTAAAATACCCCAGGGGCCTGCGCGGTTAGGGCCTATCCTATCCTGGAAAAACGCTGCGATCTTACGCTCGGCATAGGTTGAATACATGGCTATAACCAAACTGAGCAGGAAGATAACGATGATCAGCACAAGCTTTACTATGATGTCAAATAGTTCCATTATAAGCGTGTCTCCCTTTCAAATTGTTGTTCGTTTGCCTCTTTCAGTACCGGGTTGGTTTTAACTACCGGCAGCGGCTTCATGGTTTCGTAATGGTTTGCGCTTTGCACCGACCAGTTGGCAACCTTACGCGGGCCTTCAATTACCCAATCGGCGGTTTTCTTTTTCTCAAAGCGGCATTCGTTGCAAATGAATTCTTCTACCTCGCCATAAACATCCTTACGTGCGGTTACACGTAAAACGTCTTCACCCTTGTACCACAGCGTTACTTTGCCATTGCATTTAGGGTGGTTGCAGTCCCTGTGCGCCTCAACCGGCTTGGTAAACCAAACACGGTTTTTAAAGCGGAAAGTTTTATCGGTTAAAGCACCTACCGGGCAAACATCAATCACGTTACCCGAAAAATCGTTGTCTATTACGTGGTGTATGTAGGTTGAAATTTCAGAATGATCACCACGGTTTAATATGCCGTGTATACGGTGGTCGGTGATTTGGTCGGCAGTGAACACGCAGCGGTAGCAAAGTATGCAGCGCGTCATGTGCAGTTGTATCTTATCACCAATATCAATCCTTTCAAATGTACGGCGGTCGAATTCATAACGTGTTCTCTCTGCGCCATGCTCATAACTAAGATTTTGCAGGTCGCACTCACCGGCTTGGTCGCAAATAGGGCAATCCAGCGGGTGGTTTATCAAAAGCATCTCTACAATACCTTTACGCGCCTCAATCACTTCAGGCGAGGTTATATTCTGCACTTCCATGCCATCCATAACCGTAGTACGGCAGGATGCAACCAGCTTTGGCATCGGGCGCGGGTCTTTTTCAGAGCCTTTGCTCACCTTTACCAGGCAGGTGCGGCATTTGCCGCCACTGCCGTCCAGCTTTGAGTAATAGCACATTGCCGGCGGCACAATATCGCCCCCAATAAGCCTTGCGGCATTGAGGATGGTGGTACCCGGCTCTACTTCAACGGGTATTCCGTCAATGGTTACTTTCATTTTAATTTAAATTCAAACTAAAGTTAATCATCTTAACTCTCTCTTCCGGCGGCCCAAGTCTCAAAATTACATTTGCACCTTTCATAAATGCCGTTCTTTCTATAGTGTCCCTTATGACTTCATATAGCTTTTTAGCATCGGGGCCGTATAAATAAAATGAACCATCGCTATTATCCATGTTCATTTCATGCCCGTCATATTGTCCTAAACCACTATTCTCTACAATGGAGTTTAATTTTTCTGATAGATCATAAAATGGTTTAAGATCATCAAAACCATAATTAAACTCAATTATCACTGCTTGCTCAACAGCCATTTTTTTCACGTTATGCTACTTTTTCTTCCGGCTTTGGCAACGGATCAGCGTAATGTGCCAAACCGTAGTTCCTTGTTACCGCCTCGGAAGCATGGGTTACGTGCCACTCAAATTCATCCCTGAAATGGCGGATGGCGCTGGCCACCGGCCATGCTGCCGCATCACCCAGCGGGCAAATCGTATTCCCTTCAATTTTTTTCGATACGTCAACCAGCAAATCCATATCGCTCATTTTGCCATGGCCATGCTCTAAACGGTGGAGCACTTTCTCCATCCAGCCGGTGCCTTCGCGGCATGGCGAGCATTGGCCGCAGCTTTCATGGTGATAAAAACGGGTAAAGTTCCAGGTATTGCGCACAATGCACTGGTCTTCGTCAAAAGCGATAAAACCACCCGAGCCCATCATGGTACCACTCACGAAACCGCCATCGGCTAACGATTCATAGCTCATCAGGCGTGGTTCGCCGTTTATGGTTTTCAAAAACAGGTTTGCAGGCAATATAGGCACCGACGAGCCGCCGGCAACAACAGCCTTTAGGCGTTTGCCATCGGCAATACCGCCGCAATATTCGTCGCTATATAAAAATTCTTCAACAGGTAAACCTAAATCTATTTCAAATACACCCGGTTTTTTAACATTACCACCAGCAGAGATCAGTTTGGTACCTGTACTGCGGCCAACACCAATTTTTGCATATTCTTCACCCCCATCATTAATGATCGGCACTACTGCTGCTATCGATTCTACGTTATTTACAACCGTTGGGCAACCATATAGTCCTGCAATAGCCGGAAATGGCGGTTTAATCCGTGGGTTACCGCGTTTACCTTCAAGCGATTCCAACAAAGCGGTTTCTTCACCGCAGATATAAGCGCCGCCGCCGGGTTGAACATATAGCTCCAGGTCGTAACCCGAACCTAAAATATTTTTACCGAGAAAGCCTGCATTCTTTGCTTCGGCGATGGCTTTCTCCAGTATGCGTATCTGCGGCATCATCTCGCCGCGAACGTAGATGTATGATACTTTAGCACCCAGCGCAAAGCTGGAAACGATCATCCCCTCAATCAAAAGGTGAGGAAGATAAGTCATTAAAAAACGGTCCTTAAAAGTGCCGGGTTCCGATTCGTCGGCATTGCACACCAGGTAACGGGCAACACCTTCTGGCTTGGCCAAAAAGCTCCATTTCATCCCGGTTGGGAAACCCGCACCACCGCGACCGCGCAAACCCGATTTTTTCACCTCTTCAACAACAGCCTCGGGGGTAAGTGTTTTCAGCGCTTTTTCAACAGCACGATAGCCGCCTTTCTGGCGGTAAACATCAAAAGTATTGATGCCTGGTACATTTATATTTTCTAACAGTAATTTACGTGCCATTGCCGTTAATATAATTTATGGGTTAGCCTGTAATAATTTATATGACGGCTAATCATTCCAAAAAATAGAACTAAAACACCCCATTGATAAATAGTAGAAATAGGGATAAAGAGAATTTTACCTGTAACAAAATAGATAAGCACCCAAAATATCAAGAAGATACTATCAAATAATATAAGGTGCTTTCTGCTCATCGATTAGTTTCTGCGATTAATTTTAAAGTCTGTATTTTAATAAATTCTTTTCGTCAGCTTGTAATAATTTATGTGCCTGATAATGCAGGTTGCCAAAGCAACGGTTACCAGCGGCGTAAGTATAATCGGGTAAGTTTTAAACCCATCAGTGGCATAGATCATGATAACGACCAATACAAACAATGCATCTATCAATATCAGATTTGTCCTGCTCATGCTTAATTGTTCCCTTTTGCTTTAAGTTCCGCTACCAGCTTATCAACCGATGCCTCGGTTAAATTTTCGTAAAAAGTATATTCCGGGCCTATCTGCAACACCGGGCCATAGCCGCAGGCTGCCAAACATTCCACCCCGCGCCAGCTGAATAAACCATCCGGCGTAACATCGCCTTCCTTAACACCCAGCTTTTGCTCAATATAATCCATTATTCTTTCTGCGCCTACCAAACAACAGGGGCCGGTGCGGCAAACTTCCAGTACATATTTGCCTTGCGGGCGCATAAAGTACATGCTGTAAAAAGTAGCCACTTCATAAACTTCAATATCCTCTAATTTCAGGTATTCGGCAACTTTGTCCATTGCCGGGGCGCTTACCCAGCCGTGTTCGGCCTGCACCAGGTGCAGTATAGGTAGTAATGCCGATTTCTGTTTTCCTGCCGGATAGCGGGAAACGATCTCGTCAAACTTAACAATCAGCTCCGGAGAAAATTCTACCGGTGTTTGGGTATCTTCAACTTTAAGCATCTAATTCTCCGGCTATTACATTTAAACTACTCATGTTGATTATCGCATCTGAAAGCAGCATGCCACGGCTCATGGGCGCGTACATCTGGTAATTGACAAAGCTAGGCCTGCGGAAATGCAAACGATACGGTGCGCGCCCGCCATCATTTACCAAATAAAAACCAAGCTCGCCGTTAGCGCCCTCAACCGAGTGGTAAACTTCGGTTACCGGGGTATCAATTTCGCCCATCACTATTTTAAAATGATAGATGAGCGCTTCCATATTGTTGTAAACTTCTTCTTTTGGTGGCAGATAGAATTCAGGCACATCGGCATGAAAAATATCCGTCGGTTCTTTTTCCAGTTTCACCAATGCCTGTTCTATCAGGCGAAGGCTTTGCCACATTTCTTCGTTGCGAACCAGGAAACGGGCGTAAACATCGCCATCCTGGCCAACCGGCACTTCAAAATCAAAATCCTCGTATGACGAGTAAGGGTTCATCGCCCTAACATCATAATCCACCCCTGTCGCGCGCAACAGCGGGCCGCTCCAGCTATAATTTAGCGCATCTTCCGGCGTAACGCAGGCAACGCCTTTGGTACGGTCGACAAATATGCGGTTACGGTTAAAAAGGTTCTCAAATTCTTTTAATGTAGGCGGAAAATCCTTTAAAAACTTACGCAGCTTATTAAAAGCGATAGTATTAAAGTTACGCTCGAAACCGCCTATCCTGCCTATATTAGTAGTAAGGCGTGAGCCGCAAACTTCTTCGTAAATTTCATAAATCGCCTCGCGGTGTTCCATCATGTAGAGGAAACCGGTAAAAGCGCCTGTATCCACACCCAATACACCGTTGCAGATGATATGGTCGGATATACGGGCCAGTTCCATTATGATAACACGCAGGTAATCAACGCGTTTTGGCGTTTCAATACCCAGCAGCTTTTCAACCGTCATGTGCCAGCCCATGTTGTTTATAGGTGATGAGCAGTAATTCAGGCGGTCAGTTAGCGGGGTAATCTGGTAAAATGGCCTGTGTTCGGCAATTTTTTCAAAAGCGCGGTGGATATAACCTATGGTTGAAACGCCGCTTATGATACGTTCGCCGTCCAACTGCAAAACGTTCTGGAATACGCCGTGCGTAGCCGGGTGCGTTGGCCCTAAATTTAAGGTCGAGGGGACGGTTTGCGGGTCGTTATCGGTATATACTGGGTGGTTCTGCATTTCTTATCTTCCGAAAAAATAATCTTTTTTATCAACACGGTTAGGGTCTTCCAGCGGGAATTCTTTACGCATCGGGAAGGCCGTCATGTCATCAACATTCAATATCCTGCGCAAATCGGGGTGCCCGTCGAATATCACGCCGAAAAAGTCATAAGTCTCGCGTTCCATCCAGTTGGCGCCGTTCCAAAGCGTGGTAGCCGTTGGGATATGGTCATCGCCAGCCGGTAAAAAAACTTTTACACGCAGGCGCACATTATTAACCAGGCTGTGTAAGTGATAAATAACAGCTATCGGCTTTTCTGTTTCAGGATAATGAACAGCGGTAATATCTGTCAGGTAAATTAACTGTAATACAGCGTCATTCTTTACAAAATCCAACAGGCTTATGATATGTTCACGATCAGTTTCAATAGTCAGTAAACCATAAGGTTCGCCAACTACGGTTACGCTAAACTTTTCGTTTATCTTATTTAACAGTTCTTCGTTAGTTATCCTGCCCATTACTGTATTCCGTATGAAGCTAATAATTTCTGATATTCAGGCCCATTCCTGCGGCGTCCCGACTCGGTTTTAACCAGTTCCTGTATATGCATAAAACCGTCTATGATCGCTTCAGGCCGCGGCGGACAGCCGGGAACGTAAACGTCTACCGGTATGATCTCATCTATGCCCTGCAAAACCGAATAGGTATCAAATATACCACCGCTTGATGCACAGGCGCCCACAGCCATTACCCAACGGGGCTCGGCCATTTGCAGGTAAACCTGGCGCAAAACCGGGCCCATTTTTTTTGCTATGGTTCCCATAACCATCAAAAGATCAGCCTGGCGTGGAGAAAAACTTAAACGTTCGGCCCCGAACCTGGAAAGATCATAATGTGAGGCCATTGTTGCCATAAATTCGATGCCGCAGCATGACGTGGCGAAAGGCAACGGCCATAATGAATTGGCACGGGCCAGGCCAATTGCCTTATCAAGCGAAGTGGCAAAAAAACCCGAACCCTCAACTCCAGGGGGAGCATCAACTAAATGAATATCACTCATGGATTAATCGATACAAAAACCTATCCAAATGCGGAAAAGGCAAGCAAATTTATAACAAATAACCTTGTAATTTATACACTAAGGCACTTACAGGAATATTTAGAACGATTCTAAAGAAAGCAACTACAAGCCCCACCCAAACCCTCCCCGGTAGGGAGGGCTTAATAATTCCGTCTTAAAGTCTCCCCTACCGGGGGAGATTTAGAGGGGGCTGGTTTGGCTGGCTCAGTCCCAGTCCAGCGCTTTCTTTTTTATAACGTAGATAAAGCCCAGCAGCAGCGTAGCCATAAAGATGAACATCTCTATCATGCCCTGTGTGCCCAGCGATTTAAAGTTTACCGCCCATGGGTACATGAATATTACCTCCACATCAAACAGCACAAATAATATGGCTACCAGGAAGTATTTGATAGAAATAGGCGTACGCGCATTACCAATTACCTCAATACCCGATTCGAAGGGTGTTAATTTATCTTTGGTTTTGCGTTTTGGGCCTATTTTGTGGGTTACAAACATGGTAGTAACCACAAAACCCAATGCAACCAGCATTTGAAATATTATAGGTAAATAGTTTACCGGCAAACTTTGTGCTTCCATGCTGCAAATATACTAATGCAACTATAATAAAAAAGGCCTCAATTAATGAGGCCTTTTATTTAGAATTATTATTTCTTCGGGTGTCGTTTTTGATAATCCAGTGCGCCTGCATCCGTAGGGTCGTAGATTAAAGCCTGTGTATAATTATCACTTGCTTTAGCATCATCTTTGGCAATAAGCTCATAATACCTGCCTAAATAATCATAAGCTTCGGCAAGGCCTGCTTTATCGTTATCTTTAACCGGGTTGTTTGCAGTTGCTAAAGCTATGTATTGATCATAAAAAGGCTTGGCATATCCTTTAATGTTATTCCTATCAACTTCTTTAAAGTCCTGTTCACGTGCCTGTAACAAAGCCACCGCAGAAACCGGCTTGGATGCATGTTTTTGCACATAGGCAAAAGCAGTATCGGCCTTAGTAAGCAATGCAGTATCAGGGGTTGGTTTTGGTGTAGCCTTGCTGAAGTATTGGCCGGTGAATGTCTTGTAATAGCTAAGACCTTCCACATAATAATCATTCAGGGTAACGTTGCGCGACTTTGAAATATACATTTGGTATGCTTGAGCGGCGTCGGAATACCTACCTGATTTATAATCAGATTTTCCTATCTCCTGGAATACGTCGGCCTGTGTTGAATCCAGGTCATAAGCTTTCCTTAAGGTCTGTACACCGATTGAATCGCTGCCTGTGGCAATCTGTAAACGGCCTAAGTAAAGATAATCCTGTGGTATAATGCGTGAAGGCGCAGCTTTAGTCATCCAGGTATTCATTGCCGTTAAGCCTGCTGCATAGTCTTTATTCTGGTAAGCAGCATAACCCAGGTAACGGTAAACCCTAAGGTTTGAGTTAGCATAAGTTGAAAGCTGCTTGGCAACAGTTTCCAATTCGGCGTATTTGCCTGCAAAGGTCAGGAAGTCGGCATACTGCAATTGCGATTGAAGCGAATTATCTGTTAGCGACAGGTATTTCTGGTATTTTTCTACCGCGTCATTAGCTTTATCAACTGCAACTTTCGGGTCATTCTTAGCCTGGCGAACATCTGTCTCAGCCCACTCGCGGTAAGCAGGGCCATAGTTGGGGTCTTTATCAATGGCTTTTTGAAAACTTGCATCTGCATCATCAAAGTTGTTTGCATACATTAGCAAAACACCCATAGAAACATCAACAGCAGGATTTTTCGGATCCAGTGTGCCTGCCGCTGCGTTGTTAGTGTATTCATCGCCGCCTTTAAGCAATATGCGATCGGCCTCACTAAGTGTAAGGTACACTTCAGCATTGTTTTTGTTTATAGCTAACGCTTTTGTTAATACATCGGTAGCGGCCTGTGCATCGGCCATTGAAGGTGTAACACCACCAACCGGCAGCAGGTAGCTTTTCCCTATATAGACATAAGGATTTACATCTTTTTTAGGTGCGTATGACACAGCCTGGTTAAAGTTTGAAGTAGCGCCGGCGTTGTCTTTGTTTAACCTTGCTACTGCGCCTAAACCTACATAATTAAGGGATGATTGCGCATTTACCCCAATACCTTTGTTAAACCATATTTTGGCCGAATCCGGTTCATCTTCTTTAAGGTAAACCCAACCCAGGTAAAAGTAGTTTTCATCTTTGGTTGCCTGCGTAACAGTCAGATTTTTTAGCATGCCCTTAGCTTTCTGATACTGCTCCGCATCAATGGCCTTTTTGGCATCATCAAGGCTTTGCGCAGATACCGCAGAACCCATGCACACCAGGCTTAATGCTGCAACGGCTATTTTATTACTGATTTTCATTTTGATAATTATTCGTTAATAGTTTGTTTTTTTAATGGTACTCATGAGGGCTTCGCCGTCTGTTTTTTTAATGGTAATGAAACTATCATTAGCTGTATTCATTCGAGTTTTTTGAGCGATAGCACATGATGGTTTCATTTTGAATGTTATATAATTTTAATTAAATTTCTTTTTAATATTGATCTCGCGGCCAGGTATTTCATCAGGCAATATGCCTGTTTCCATAATTATCCGCTGGCCTTTTTCGCTGGTTACAAAATTTGTAAACCCCGTTGCCAGCCCAATCCTGCCTGTGCAATTCACCACGAATAAACTTCTGCTCAACGGATATTGTTTTAAATACAGCGTTGTTTGGGATGGTTTAAAGTACTCATTAGCATACTTTTTATTGTTTTCATCCTTCACGGCTACAATTTTAACATTTTTAACCGCATCTGCATAATCACTGTCCGGTTCATCATACCAGCTGAAACTCGTTATGCCGAGCGCATCCGGGTGTGTGCTTACATATTGTATAACTTCTTTATTTGTTTTGAGTGCAAAAATATTCTTTGGTTTAAATTCACTCACACCGCATAAAGTTTTGAAATATTGCAGCAAACTTGATCCCGGGTTATCAAAAACGATATTTTTAGTGGTTTTAGCATCGCCGGTAAGCATTTTTTTTATTTCATTAACCGAAATGAGCGTATCATTTGACACTTTGTTTACAATCAGCGCCACCGCATCGGTCGCAAAGCGGTATGTTGCCGGTGTAAGATTGCGGGTTTTTAACGTTTTCACTTCGTTTGAATCCAGGTCGCGCGAAAGCAATACCATACGCACGCTATCCTCTAACAACAGCCGCACTACATCATTTTCATCCTTGTAGGTAAAATCCGGTTTCGCTTTAGTAAACAACGCAGTAAAAACATAGGCTTCCTGTTCGGTAATCGGTTTAAAAGATTCATCAGCCGCAAACTTTGCCGAGCCCTCATGCCACTGATCTGTCGGAAGAACAGGCTTGGGCTTTGGCTTACATGCCTGCAACAGCATCAATACCAAAAAACTTAACAATAATAACTTACGGTTCATCATAAGGATCTCTTTTCAACACTGTTATAAGCCTTACTAAACTGTAAGCGATAAATATTCCTCCAATAGTATAGCATTGCCATGCCGCCAGGTTAATATTGCCCTTATCAAATATAATAATCAAGCCTATAAGGCTAAATACGGCGGCGCGTAAAACAAGCAAAAACCGCCTTGGGGGCGATTTTTGCTTGTTATAAAATTTCGACTGCATGATTTATCCTACACGTCAATTATCGTCGCTTGCCAATGTAAAGCTTACCGGTACAGTGTACTGTGTACGTACTTTTTTACCGTTCTGTATACCTGGCGTCCAATGCGGGGCCGCTTTTAAGCAGCGTATAGCCTCATCCGACAGGGTTTCACTTGGTGAGCGCAATACGGTAATATTAGTCACCGAACCATCAACATTCACAACAAACTGTAAGTAAACTTTACCCTGTACGTTGTTTTCTTTATCAACAGCAGGATAACGCATATTTTTCGACAAATAATTGTAAAATCCAGGGTTGGTTGGTTCAACTTCCACCGCAGTAAACACCTGGTTAGGGTCGGCCTCGGTTACTTTATCGCCGTTACCAACCGGGCCGTCGATATTAATGTCGGCAGTTGGGTCGCCTTTTTGCGTTTTTTGCCCCGGATCCGCAGTTTGCAGTTCCTTTACGGTTGGAGGTGGTTCCTTTACCTCGTTATCCGGTTTTACAATCGGCGGAGGGAACTTTACCTGGTTAACCTTTGGTTTTGGCGGCTCAGGTGGCGGTGGTGGTGGTTTTTTCACGTTATCAACAGGCGGAGGCGGAAGCAACTTAATGTCCGTTATCTTCACCTTAACGGGTGCTTTAGGAATAAACCCTTCAATGGCGTTTACTATCGTATTTATCGAAAGGACAAACACGAAGAATACTGCACCAATGATGAGGGCCGTATTAGTGTTTCGCGGGCTTTGCTGGCGTAAATCGTAAGCACCGTACTCTTTATTACGCCCCCTGAACACTACATCAAGCCATTCCTTTTTGAATATATCTAATTTCCCAGGCATATCTAAGAATGTTAATTTATTTAATTTATTAATATAAACCGTCTCGTTTCAACAGGTCAAGCTCAACCGGCGACATGTCAACTATCGCACGCTGCTCAATATCAACTATATTCAACTCATCCATTACGGTAACAACATTATTATAGGTGCTTTTGTCGCTTGGTTTTACTATTACTATCATTGGGTCGCCGTTGTGCGTAGCTTTTATTTTCGCATTCTGGTCAATCAATGTTTTACGCAACTGGTCTTTGCTGTAACTTATAACAGCAGGAGCGGTTTTACCTGGAAGGCCGATGAACCATTCCAGCTTATTGTCCTTACCCAACAATAAGGTCATAGTTTTGGTTTCAGCAACAGCTTCCTTTGTCTGTTTGTCATCCTTATCCGGCATGATCAACTCCTGTGATTTCGGCTTATTAAGGGTAGTTGTAAGAATGAAGAAGGTAATCAGCAGGAAGGCAAGGTCAACCATGGCCGTTAAGTCCACGCGTACCGCCTTCTTTTTGGTTCTTACCTTACCGCCATCCTTTTTACCCCCGCCGGAGGTATCTAATTCTGCCATGTCTTTTTATTTTGTTGTCTTTAATGACGTTATCAAATTAAACCTGTCAACATGCTGCTTTTGCAATGACGATATTACATCACGTACAATAGGATATTGCTGCTGCGCATCGCCTTTAATACCGATCTTTAGTTCCTTATCGTGCTCGTATTTATCGGCAAGGCGGGCGGAGTGTATCCAGTCGTACAATTCGTTAGTGTCTGTTGTATCAGTGGGTATACCTGGCTGAGGATAGGCTGTCCTGTCCTTGTCCGGGAGTTCAAGAAAGCCTCTCAACTGCTTCATTGGCATACCAGAGTATTCAGTGTTTGAGAATGTTTTATAGTCATCAGGCGAAAAAGGTATTTTATATTTCTCGCTCATGATCTCCAGCGTTTTTTTACGCAGGTCTTCCCCTTCAACATTGAAGAATACTTTGCCCTGTGAAATAAGCAGTGTTGAAAAATCGGCCTCAGGCACCACTGTTACCGACGTTGAAAAAGGCACTTCCGCCTTTATCGGGTCCTGTGTTTTTGGCTTGGCCGATAGTATGAAGAAGGTAAGCAGCAGGAATGCTACGTCGCACATGGCGGTCATATCAATTGCTGTGCTTTTCCTTGCAATTTTTACTCTGGGCATATTTTTATTAATTAATGCGTTTAATAATTAACTCACTTAAATTAACCGGGCTGTAAACAAGCCAGTTAGTATGGGTGAATTTTAATTAAGCCCTGTGTTTGTGCGTTGCAGCGAAAGTTTGTACAAGGCTGAAACCAGTTTCGTCAATTGCATAAGTTAAACCGTCGATCTTCGAGGTGAAAATGTTATACATAATGATAGAAAGGGCTGAAGTACCGATACCACCGGCTGTATTCACAAGCGCTTCAGAAATAGCGTTTGACAGGCCTGAAGTGTTGGTGCCGCCGCCGTTGCCGGCCAATTCGTGGAAGGCCCTGATCATACCGATTACTGTACCTAACAGACCGGTTAATGTACCGATTGATACCAAGGTAGCAATAATGGTAAGGTTTTGCTCCAGCATTGGCATTTCCAAAGCAGTTGCTTCTTCAATGTCTTTCTGTATAGCAAGTGTTTTCTGGTCAATGTCCAAAGTGGTCTCGCTTTCCATTTCACGGTATTTTTTCAAACCGGCTTTTATCACGTTTGCCACCGAGCCTTTTTGCTTGTCGCATTCGGCTGCTGCAGCTTCAATGTTGCCTGCACTTAAATTGGTTTGTATTTTACGTACAAATGCATCAATGCTGCTTGTACCGCTGGCTTTGCCAATAACAATGAAACGCTCAATAGAGAACACAATAACCATTAAGATGTAACCCAATACCACTGGAACCAGCGGGCCGCCTTTGTGTACAATACCGAAAAAATCGTTAGCATCCCCGTTTTCAACATCTCCTCCTTTGTAGTGACTTGGGTCACCAAAAATAAAAATGAAGAGAAGGATTGTTACCGCGAAGCATATTGGAATTGCCAATGTCGCAAAAATGCTCGACGAACCTGAGCTTTCTTTTTTTACCGGAGCAGTTGGTTTTGATGGTGCTGTTGCCATTACTTTTAAATTTAGTTTTTAGTCAGTGTTATATAATTTGTTAATTTAATGCATGTTAAAAAAAGGAATAACAAAAATAGAATTTTAATGGTATAAAAAAATCTTTCCGTTAATTACTTTTTTGTTTTTTCAAAGTTAAGCTGCCACAAAGTTTATAGCGGGGTGAATAAATAACGTCTATGCACCAAAAAATTGTTTCGCCTTAAAAGTATTTTTTTGCAATGAAACCCATTTTTTTAGTAATAACAAAAAATTATTTTCAAAAAACGTGTAACTAACGTGTTATACATAGCTGCAAGCCAGGCGAAAATACAAATTTTAACTACCATAAGGCCTACATTTTCAAACACTTAGCAACAATTGCATCATTGCTGCTTTTGCCGGTAAATATTATTTTTATTTAATAACTAATTATTTAAATAGGCACCGTGTGTATGTTTTACACTACTTATCCCGGCAAAAAAATCATCCTCCTGCTTTTTTTGCTTTATAACCCGCAGCCTGTAGCAAGGCCAATACCTTATCCCTGAAATCGCCCTGTAGCAATACCTCGCCGACTTTAACCGACCCGCCTACGCCGCATTTTGATTTAAGCATTTTACCGATAGTCTCCAGATCGTTATCCGTACCAATAAATCCGTTTACACGGGTAACCAATTTACCGCCGCCTTTACGGTCGAGGTATATTTTAAGGTTCTGCTGCTGAGGGGGCAATGTTTCTGACGAGCCCTCTCTATTTTCCTGGTACTGAAATTCCGGATCGGTGGAATAAACCACGCCGGTAAAACTTTTATTATTTTTAGACATATAAATCACGATCCCAATGATCCGCCGGGGGCTGGCAGGACTGGAACCGAATGGTAAATATAACATAAAGAAGCATAATGTCAAAAGCAAGGCAAAAAAAATTATGCCAGGAAACCGAAAATTCAAAAAGAAGAGAAATATTGCGCTTTTACGGTTTTTTATAGGATTTACCCGTTATAATCCGCAAAGATGCGGGAATTACATTTACCTCAACAGAAGTTCCGGCAATGCGCGGCTCGCCATCCAGGTGCATGGGACCCGGTTTTTCGCGTTTAATGGTGATGTTTTTTCCGCGGATGATCTCCACGTATTTTGATCCTGTAGACGTTTTGGTGAACATACGGATGCCCATCTCTAAAAACCGCCACATGGGAAAAGGCTTTATGATACAAACATCCAACAAACCGTCCTGCACAGATGCACCGGGCGATACATGCGCATTATTTCCGTATTGCGATGAGTTGGCAATACTCAACATAAATGCATTGCGTTCGTAATGCTTACCGTCGATATCCAATTGATAGTTACCCGCTTTATAATTTATTATCTCCCGAAAGGATGATTTTACATAGGTAAAGAAACCACGTGTTTCATCATGTGAGAATACTTCGGCAATATGCGCATCGAAACCCATCCCTGCCATATTGAAGAACCATTCGCCATCGGCTTTGCCGGCATCAATTGTCTCTACATGCCAGTTATTCAGATTTTTGATAGCTTCTTCCGGATCCATCGGTACACCCAAAAAACGCGAGAGCCCATTTCCCGAACCGTAAGGCAAAACACCCAAAACAGTATCGCTGCCAACAATCCCCGAGGCTATTTCGTTTACCGTTCCATCGCCGCCAACCGCTATTACAATATCCACCTTGCCAATGGCATCCGATGCTATGGTATTGGCGTGTGATGCGCCGTCGGTATAAACAATGGAATAGTCGAAAATGCTTTTATCAAGGTTTTTCGCAATAAGTTCCGGTACATCATCCTTCTTTTTTCCGCCCGCAACCGGGTTTATTATAAATAAAGCTTTCCTTTTCAACTACATATCATTTGAGTGCGGCAAAAGTAAATGTATTTTCGGCTTTGTAAAAATTGTTTTATTTTTGCCGCCCAACGGTGGACTGATTTAATGTCCTTTCCCTGTACCATCGGGAGCGGACCGGATTGCAACCACGTAAAAAAGTGCTAAAACCATGCTTCTTTTTACAACACGATCCAATTAAATTCCTTTCATTTGTTTTTTGTTGAAATTTATACTTATTTAAAATATGCCATATTTATTCACTTCGGAATCCGTGTCGGAAGGACATCCGGATAAAGTTGCCGACCAAATATCAGACGCGCTGATAGACCAGTTCTTAGCCTTCGACCCGGAATCGAAAGTAGCCTGCGAAACCCTCGTAACTACCGGGCAGGTATTTTTAGCAGGCGAGGTTAAATCAAAAGCTTATTTGGATGTACAAAAAATTGCCCGCGAAGTGATCAACAAGATCGGCTATACCAAAGGCGAGTATATGTTCGACGGCAGTTCGTGCGGTGTGCTTTCGGCCATCCATGAACAATCGCCTGATATTAACCAGGGTGTAGACCGCCAGGCCAAAGAAGAACAGGGCGCCGGCGACCAGGGCATGATGTTCGGCTATGCCACCAGCGAAACAGATAACTATATGCCGCTGGCATTGGATATTGCACATGCTTTATTGATAGAGCTGGCTGCAATCCGCCGCGAGAACAGCGATATCAAATACCTCCGCCCGGATGCAAAATCGCAGGTTACGCTGGAGTATGATGATAATAATCAGCCTATCCGCATTGATGCCATCGTTATCTCAACCCAGCATGACGACTTCGACGAAGAAAAAATCATGCTGAAAAAGATCAGCGACGATATTGTAAATATTTTGATCCCCCGCGTTAAAGCAAAATACCCCAAATACGCGCATTTCTTTAACAGCGATATTAAATACCACATTAACCCAACCGGTAAATTTGTTATCGGCGGTCCGCACGGCGACACCGGCCTAACCGGTCGTAAGATTATTGTTGATACCTACGGCGGCAAAGGCGCACACGGCGGCGGGGCTTTCTCAGGCAAAGACCCATCGAAAGTAGATCGTTCGGCAGCTTACGCTACCCGCCACATCGCTAAAAACCTGGTAGCAGCCGGCGTTTGCAGCGAGGTTTTGGTGCAGGTATCATACGCCATAGGTGTAGCCCAGCCAATGGGTATTTATGTAAACACCTACGGCACAGGTAAAGTAGGCCTGCACGATGGTGAAATTGCAAAAAAGGTAGAAGCGATATTCAACATGACGCCTTACGCTATTGAGACCCGTTTTAAACTGCGCAACCCTATTTACAGCGAAACCGCAGCTTACGGCCACTTCGGCAAACCAAGCGTAACGGTAACAAAAACTTTCACCAGTCATGATGGCAAAACCATTACCCGCGAAGTGGAATTGTTTACCTGGGAAAAGCTGGATTACGTTGATAAGGTGAAGGCGGCATTTGGGTTGTAAAAACCTCAAATTATTTATATTGAAATAGCGATGGATTTGAAACCCATCGCTATTTTTTTTGACCTAATTAATTTTTATTGTTAAATAGTTTATTAAACATTTGATTTTTTAACTCCAGCAAATCTTCTGAAATGATTTGGTCAACTTCAATTTTTCTATAATATCCATTATAAATTCTTTCCTCAAAAATAATTTGCGATAAACTACAGTGATATAAGATCGTATCCTTAGCATCCTCATGAGAATAATCGTTTTCCAAAAGGAATCGCATTATTTTGTCAAATGTAAACCTATCATAGCACACGCTATTTTCATTTAAAAAATCCTCAATTTCGTCTTCCATAATTTTTTTCTAGCTAATATAATATTTAATTAAAAAAAGTCTCCCCTACCGGGGGAGATTTAGAGGGGGGCTGGTTATCTTTACCC
>Ga0302309_10000961_pt1 | contig 28821 bp, 24 predicted proteins | sample III_Palsa_N1_1_FD_200453 | JGI IMG/M metagenome (GOLD analysis project Ga0302309, IMG submission 200453) | Peat permafrost microbial communities from Stordalen Mire near Abisko, Sweden - III_Palsa_N1_1 | ecosystem: Environmental > Terrestrial > Soil > Palsa > Peat permafrost | place: Sweden... | reverse complement strand
ATGTATGGGAAAGGATTCAAGCCAGGGATTTTTATACCGGATGCGGCAAGCCGGATTGCCACTGGTGCAATTTTGTAAAAGAAAACCGCCTGGCCGTCGCCTTGCATGATATCAAAGACGAAGAAGGGGCGGGTGACCTGGAATAGCAGGGGCACATAAATTTTAACGATTCGCCACGGCCCCGCCATCTTTTGATGTGCCATTTTAGTGTAGGTTTGCCATTATGAAGCGTTCCGCAGCGATTCTCCGTCATCTTGTAACGACCTTACTCTTCCTCGGGGTAGGCAGCCTTCTTTATATGCAAAACGGATGCGCCCGGATCGTGCCTCCCTCCGGGGGGCCGAAGGATACCCTGCCTCCGGTCCTGGTAAGGGCCCTTCCGAAGGATTCCATGCTCCGAATGCCTCTGACGGGCGCCAGGATCCTCATTACTTTCGACGAATACATCCAGCAGTTGGATAATGCAACCCAGAATGTGGTCATGAATCCCATTCCTAAGATACTCCCCATTTACGAGAGCAAGCTCAAGACCATCAGTGTCAAGATCAAGGATACGCTGGAGCCCAATACCACCTATTCGATTAATTTCGGGAACACGGTAAAGGATGTGGATGAAGGCAATGTGCTGAAGAACTTTACCTATATCTTTTCCACCGGATCTGTACTTGACAGCGGTTTTCTGTATGGAAAAGTCAGGCTGGCCAAGAACAATAAGGTAGACTCGTCCATGATCGTCGTATTGCACCGGCACAGTGACGACTCCGCAGTGGCCAAAGAAACGCCACGCTATATGGCCAGGCTTGATTCAATGGGCAGGTTCCGCTTTAGGCATATCGCGACGGGCACTTATTCCATTTATGCGCTCAAAGACGAAGGGGATAAGAAATACCGGGATAAATCGGCGCTGTTTGCCTTTTACGATAATAGTATAACAGTGCAGAGCAATCCGTCCCCGGCTGATTCTATCTTATTGTACGCCTATGCGGAGGAAGGGCCCAAGCCAAAGACGACGTCGAATAATAACAAGGTCAATAACAATGCTAAAAAGGGTAAGAAGGAGGAAAAGAAATTGCACCTGGCCACCAGCCTTCAAGGTGGCAAACAAGACCTGCTCTCCAATCTGGTGCTTTCCTACGATCAGCCCATCGATTCCGTCGACAGCACCCTCTTGCACCTCACTGATACATTGTACAATCCATTGCCGTATACCTTCTCAAGGGGTACGGATACGACTAGGGAAAAGTTTACCATTCAATATCAGATGCCCTGGCCGGAGGATACGTACTTTAAGTTGATCATAGGCAGAAAATTCGCCGTTGATACTTCCGGGGTCAGTCTTTTAAAGTCGGATACCATTGCGTTCAAGACCCAGAAGGAGTCTGAATACGGAAGCCTTTTGCTCAGGCTTAGGAATTTTGACCTCAAGCGTCATCCGGTCCTTCAATTGGTGCAGAATGACAAGGTCGTAGACAGCATTCGCGTTACCGGCCCTGAGATCAGCCGCCCGCTATACCACCCGGGAGACTATGAGATCAGGGTGCTCTATGATGCGAATCAGAATGGCACCTGGGACCCAGGGTCCTTTTTCGGCATCCACAGACAGCCTGAGATTGTCACCCAGCCTCAAAAGCCGAAGATCAGGGTACGCGGTAACGGCTGGGAGAACGAATACGATGTGATTTTGTAACTTGAACCCTATATCCATATACAATGAAAAGAACTGCGTTATTGCTTGCGCTGCTTTTGATCCTTTTCCGTGGGTATGCCGACGAAGGCATGTGGCTGCCTATGCTACTCGGCCAGAAGGTATACAATGACATGGTCAGGAAGGGCCTGAAGCTTACAAAGGAACAATTATACAGTATCAATAAACCCTCCATAAAGGACGCGGTGGTTTTATTCGGGGAAGGATATACCGGCGCAGTCGTCAGTGATCAGGGCCTGATTTTTACCAGCTACCTCCCGGGATATCAAGTGATCGCTGCTGTCAGCCATGACCGTTTGCGCGATGGTTTTTTTGCTCATAGCGGGCAAGAGGAAATCCCTGCCCCCGGTCTTTCGGTACAGTTCCTGGACAGCATCATAGATGTTACAAAGTTGGTAGAAGACCATCTGCAAGGGCTATCGGTTTCCGACAGGGCCAGGAAGCAACAGCAGGTATTGGACAGCATCAATACGGCTTATTCAAACCCTGCCGCAAAAGTAGAGGCCAGGACCAGTGCGCTTTTTAACGGTAACCAGTTTATTGTATTTGTGTACCAGTCGTATTCAGATATCCGGCTGGTCGGCATTCCCCCTCAGAGTGTGGGCACTTTCGGGGAGGAGGTGGATGATTTTGCGTGGCCCAGGCATACGGGTGATTTCTCCGTTTTCAGGGTCTATGCAGATAAGACGGGCAAAGGCGCCGGCTATGCGCCCGCCAATGTCCCCCTGAAACCGAGGTATGTCTTACCCATTTCCCTGAAGGGAATCAAAGAGGGGGACTATGCGATGATATTTGGATATCCGCTTAATACCGACCGTTATGGAACGAGCTATGGCGTAAAGCTCAAAACGGACATCGAAGATCCCTCTATTGCGGCGTTGAGAGAAGTACAATTAAAGCTGATGTTGGAAAGGATGAAGGCGGATCCCGTTGCCCTTGGGAAATGGGGAGCCGATTACCGCTCCATCGATCATTCCCGTAAATTGTATGAAGGGGAACGCTTACAACTACTAAAACATAATATCCTTGCTCAAAAGCAGTCGCAGGAATCCGCATTTAACGCCTGGGCGGCGGGTAAACCCGATTATGGCGATCTATTGTCCCGGTATGGTAAGAGTTATGCCGTCTGGACGCCCTATGCCAAGAGCAGGGTCTATTTGCAGGAAGGGATTTTAGGATCTCCGCTGATGCGGTTTTGCAGTAGCCTGGCCGGGGTTGAAAACGACATGGTGAACGGAAGGGAAGCCGCGGCAAAAGTCGGCATCGCCGCTGCCAGCAAAGCAAGGCTTGACTTCCTGAAACAGGAAGACGTACCCGGCGACATGCACATACTGGCTGCCATGGTGCAAATGTTTTATACGGATATCTCCAAAGACCAGCATCCGATCGGGTTTTATGAAGGGATCAAGAGTCAGTACGGAGATTTGAAGGAGGCGGCTACCTACCAGACCTTTGCGTCTGCGGTCTTTAGCAATAGCTTTGTGTTCAGCGATGCCAAATGGAAGGCCTTTGTGGCCAATCCCGATGGGAATGTACTTCAGGAAGATCCCGGCTACGCCGCGGCCAGTGCCTTTCTTCGCAGCTATATATCGAAGTTTGCGTTTCTATATACACAATTCAACGTTGCGGGAGACGATCTGGGTCGGCTTTATCTTAAAGGGATGCTGCTGCAAAACCCCGCAAAGGCAATGTACCCCGACGCCTCTCAGACAATGCGGGTCACCTATGGGAACGTCAAATCCTATAATCCGAAGGTAGACGTCCACTATGATTTTGAAGCTACCATGAAGGGGCTCTTAGAAAAATACGTTCCGGGGGATGAGTCCTTCGACCTGCCCGCTAAACTGGTGGAATTGACCACAGCCAAAGACTATGGCGCATACAAAGACGTCCTGAAAAATGATTTGGTCGTCACATTTATCACGACCAATGACATAACAAGGGGCAACGCAGGGTCTCCGGTCCTCAATGGAAAGGGAGAATTGACGGGCCTGTCCTTTGACATGAACTATGAAAGCCTGGACCATGATATTGCTTTTGATCTGGCATATGACAGGGCTATCTGCGTGGATATCCGGTATGTGCTCTGGTGTATAGACAAGGTAGGAGGAGCACCTGAAATTGTGAAGGAATTGACGATTGCGAAATCGGTCCCGGAGCAGCATAAATAACTTGCCGGAATATATTGAGTGCTATCTACAGGCGCTTAAAAAAGGGGACCGAAACCGGCCCCCTTTTTCAATTGTAATGAATATATATATTCTTTAACTTTTAGTTATTGTACCTTCCATCCTTCGCGGTAAGTCCTCCTAACGAACTGGTTGGCGGCATCAAAATTGGTGACCCTCATATTATCCCCATCCCATAATAGGGTGATATAGCGTCCCGGATAGTCGAATTTCTCGTCGTCATCGGTCGACCCGGCTCTTGGTTTGCGGATATCAAAACTGCGGATGGCCAGGTTGCCCATCAATACGGTTTCCGTCAGAGGTCCCGCAATACTGAAAGGAGAACTCAGGTTGGCCGCTTCTGAACTGGCCGGTCCGGCCTTGGCTGCTTCTACCCATTGGGCATAGTGTCCGTCTTCCGCCCCCTTGACACGAGGAAGTGTCTGGGGAACCTGTACGCTTTGCATACGGGATGTCGGCAATAATTTTGGATTTCTTCCGTAGGTAGAACACATCATTTTTCCCCTGGTGCCGATCAGGAGGGCTCCGTTGCCTCCGTCTCCCATCATTTCATTGGGCCCCAGTTCATCGGGCCTTTCCGGTTGAATACCCCCGTCCATCCAATGGAATTTTATGTCGGGCTTGCCTTCCTTTCCTTTGAATTTAAGCACGACATGAGAGGATGGCGGAGGACCATCCGGGAAATATCCGCGCTGGAATTCGCCGACGTATATGGACCCTACGCTGCACTCGGCCTCTGTGGGGTATCCCAGGTCAAGCACGCGGAAGGGCGCTTCTATTAAATGGCATCCCATGTCTCCCAGAGCTCCCGTACCATAGTCCCACCAACCCCTCCAGTTGAAGGGGACCAGGCCGTCCACGTAGTCTTTGTGCGGGGCGGTTCCTAACCAAAGGTTCCAGTCCAGCTCCGGGGGAATGTTTCTGGTTTCTTTGGGCCACGCGACGCCCTGGGGCCATACCGGTCTGTCCGTCCAGCAATAGACCGTGTGTACGTCGCCTATGATGCCGGCATTGAACCATTCCCTCATCTGGCGTACGCCGTCACCGGAAGAACCTTGGTTGCCCATCTGCGTAACAACATTGTATTGTTTTGCCGCCCGGGTAAGTTCCCTGGCCTCGTAGATATCGTGCGTGAGGGGTTTCTGAACGTAGACGTGCTTCCCAAGCTGCATTGCGGAAAGCGCCACGATGGCGTGATTGTGATCTGGGGTGGACACGGATACGGCGTCAAAGTTTTTATGTTCCTTATCCAAAAGCTCCCTCCAGTCCTTATAGTATTTGGCATTTGGGAAGCTTTTGCGGCTGGTCACGCTTCTGCGGTCATCCACGTCGCACAAATAAGCAATTTCGGCCTTTCCGCTGGCAAAGAAATTGGCAATGTCACTTTCTCCTTTACCGCCTGCACCGACACTGGCAATCACCAGCTTGTCACTGGGGGCCACAAATCCCCGCCCCAGTACATGCCGGGGAACAATAAAGAATCCGGCAGCCGCCAGGGAGGTATCCCTGAGAAAATTCCTGCGGGATGTTTTCTTAAATGCTGACTGTTGGTCGTCTGACTGTTGGTCGTTCATGAATAGAAAAAATTTTCAGTGAGCAATCGAAGTATAAATACGCCTTTAAGTTAGGGATTTTAAGGCAACGGCGACCGTCAAAAAATAATGCTAAATCGTTTTTTTTCGGAAAAAAGCTGGGGCTGCAAAGAACCAGTGCCCTTTTCAACCGGGAAAAGCGCCAAATAAGTGTCTAAAGAACAATTTGTTTTATTAAAAAACTTCCGTACATTCATCTTATTAAATCCTATCCCTATGACCACGATTCATGCCCTTACATTGGCCTTTGGCATTGTCGGCTTTCCAGTATTCCTGCTCAGCAAGCGCAAGAGCCACGCTTCTAACAACAACAATTGGCTGGAACAGCTTAAGTTAGATCGAAACCCCTATCAATCCCTTCGTTTTCTCGCCATTACCACGCCTCCTTATAAATACAATGGTATTAAGGTGGACTCCGTATACGGCATTGTAATGGACTACCCCGTGAAAAATGGCGTGGGTACCCTTTCTGCCTATATAACAGGCGAATCAAGCCTTTATATGAGCAACGGGAGTGGTATCATCAATGGGGAAAGGCACGAATCCGTCCGCAAGGCGGCCATGGGATTGGTCGAACTGGCGGCCTGTAATATGGCTTCTTCCGTTCCTACCACACGGTTTCCGCTGGCTGCCAACGGATACGTGCGGTTTTACATCCTGACCACCGAAGGCGTTCGTACTACCTGGATACGCCTCGCTGATAAGAACGGAGAAAATGAAGAAGGCGAAGTGCTGTTCGATGAAGCCAATAAACTGATCCGCTCTTTACAACTGACCACCGTTCTAAACTAAGTTATAAGTCACATTTATCCGTTAATTCGTACCCTGTGGGGCCGGTGTGCTTAAATAGCACCCGGCTTTTTTTTCGGCCATGCCGATACACTGGCCCTGGCGACAACAAACTCTTAAATTTTATATGCGGAGAAAGATAATTGGGAGAGGATTCCTACTTTCGCGGATATGCGAATGAACAATTATTTGTCCGGATTTTTTGGGGCCCTGGTATGTCTTGGATGTGTGTGGCTGATGCCTTCTTGTAATAATTCGGCGTCGGACCAGGGAACGGCGGCAGGAACACAGAAACTGGAAGATAGATCGAAGGTGGATACGCAGGCCGTAGCCACCTATAAGGAAAAGATAAAGGACGTCCTGAATGATTGGTATTTTTCAGTCCAGGTCTATGAAACGAAGAAGCCCCTGGATTATGTGGTGAATATGGGGTATGAAGAAGTAGAAGACGCGGATACCATCCATTTTCCCGACCTTGGTTATGCAATCAAGCCGGTCATTCAGAAGGCCGCTGATCCCCTGTCGTGCTATATTGGCTTTACTGATCCCAAAGGGCATTTTATGTACTTCAAAGGCGTGTGGGTGGACAAGAACGGCCTCAATATCCGTACCGTCCGCTCCTATGCCAAGGGAGGCGCCGACACCCAGGGAGCAGGCGCACAATAGTCCCACCGGCGGAGCCGGTGCTCAGGGAGCGGGCGCACAATAAGCGTTCAATCCTCGTGGCCACCACAGCAGCCGGCGCCCAGGTAGCGGATCCAATAGCCTAGTGCGCGGGGACGACTTGCTTTTGCTTTCTTTCCTCCAGGTAATGTCGAATAAGGTCGTGACCCTTGGGCGTGGAAATGCCAAAAAGGAAATGGATGAATAATTCGTGGTGAAGTTCTCCCAGCCCAAAGGAGGTTCCCTCCAGGAAATCATAGCTGAAAGTGAGGTAGATGGATTCTATGCGGAATTTGGTAAGAATGTCAATCCGCATGTCGGGGCGGAAGAGGCCTTCCTTGATGCCCCGTTTCATATTATCTTCCACCATTTCCCTGATAAAGGTGTTCTTGTGATCGATGAACCTTTGGTAAACGACCGGATGAAATTTCTGCAGATCATACAGAATGGCGGGATTCAGGTCTTTCAGGTCCTCCAGGAGGCCGTCCAGGAGGAGGATGTTTTCATGAACGGCATTTTCCGCCCGGGCCGCAATTAGTTCGCAATCCTCCCTGGTACACCGAAGGTCTTCGTCAATGACCGCGTCCACCAACTGCTCTTTGTCGGCAAAATATTGATAGATCGTCTTTTTTGAAATACCCAATTGGGTGGCAATCTCATCCATGGTGATGGATTTGATCCCATACCTCCTGAAAAGTTCAGCCGACTTTTCCTGTATTCTATCCTTCACTTCCATAGTCAGAAATAGGGGACAAAACTACGGAAACTTTTTTTGGAACTGAAGTTTCCGGGTGGGTTATTTTGAATGGTCCTGTTTGACGTCGTTTTTTCCACCCTACCTTTAGGTACAAAATGCCTCCTGCATATGCCACTGAAAATAAGGCCCCTTGGCCAGTTCATCTACAAAGTGATCCTGAACTACTTCCTGCAGGGGTTGATCATCCTGGCGCCGTTTGCCGTTACGGCGGCAGCCATCTATTGGATCTTTGATAAGGTAGATAGTATCCTTCGTCCTACGATTAATATTCCAGGTCTGGGTTTCCTGATCATTATTGCCGGCGTTATTCTCGTAGGGTGGGTCAGTTCTTTTTTTGTCATGGGCAGGATGCTGAGCTTTTTCGATCATTGGCTGGAAAGGACGCCGGGGGTTAAGTTTATTTATTCCTCCCTCCGGGACTTTTTTGAGGCTTTTGCCGGAAATAAACGAAAATTTGACAAACCCATACTGGTCAATATAAAAGGAGAGGATGTATGGCAGATAGGCTTTGTGACCAGGGAGGATATGTCCCAGTTTGACATGCAGGACTATGTAGCCGTTTACGTTCCCCAATCCTACGCAGTAGCGGGCCAATTGTATGTAGTGCCCAGGGCCAAAATACGCTTGTTACCCAAAGTGAGTGCGGCAGAGGCGATGCGGTTCGCCATCAGCGGAGGCGTCACTGAAGTAGAATCCGATCCGGTGGAAGAGCCAGCCGGTTAAGGCGGACGCGGCTGGACTGTTTTACCCGTAGCCCGCTTTACACGGGCGTATTCAGCGTCTCCCAAAGCATGTCCTTCAGTGCCGTCAATCCCTGTCCGGTTACCGAAGAGAAAAATAGATGCGGAACATCCGCAGGTAATTCCGCTTCGATTCCCGCCTTTAACTCTTCATCCAGCATATCGCTTTTACTGATACCGATAATGAACTGCTTTTGCAGCATTTCCGGATTATATTTTTCCAGTTCTGAACGTAGGACTTCGAATTCCTTGCCATGATCCCCGCTATCGGCAGGGATCAGGAACAGGAGTACGGGGTTCCTTTCAATATGCCTTAAAAAACGATGCCCCAGCCCCTTTCCCTCTGCTGCACCTTCAATGATTCCCGGAAGGTCAGCCATACAAAAAGACTTTCCATCCCTGTATGGAACCATCCCCAATTGGGGGATCAGCGTCGTAAAGGCGTAGTCTGCAATTTTGGGCCTGGCGGCGCTGATCGAAGACAGCAAGGTGGATTTGCCCGCATTGGGGAAGCCTACCAGTCCCACGTCCGCCAGTACTTTCAGTTCGAGGATTTTCCATCCTTCCAGTCCCTCTTCGCCCGGCTGGGCGTATTCCGGCACCTGGTTGGTGGGGGTGGCAAAATTGGAATTGCCCAGTCCACCGCGCCCTCCTTTCAGTAAAATGATCTCCTGGCCGTCTTCCAGGATCTCTCCTTCTTCCACACCCGTTTCATCATCCCTGGCGATGGTGCCCAGGGGCACGTCGATATAGGTATCTTTCCCAAAACGCCCCGTACAGTTGTTGCGGCTCCCGTTTTCTCCGTCCTCTGCCAGCACATTCTTGAAATACCGCAAGTGGAGCAAGGTCCATAATTGCGCGTTCCCTCTGAGGATGACGTGCCCTCCCCTTCCTCCGTCCCCCCCGTCGGGTCCGGCTTGTGCGTTATACTTGGTGCGCATGAAATGCTTACTACCTGCACCTCCGTGCCCTGACCGGGCGAATACCCGTATGTAGTCTATGAAGTTTGTTTTTTCCATTGTAGCCCGCAAAAATACGCAAGTGTTCTATTCTTTAGGGGACCCACTTTTCCAGGTGGCGTAAAAAGCCTCCTGGGAAGGCCTCGAAGGAGGTAGATCCCGGAGTGGCTCACAGGGACGGGCGTGGGTATGCATATCCCGGGGTAATTGCTTATAAAGCGCGGTGCCATGGGTTTTCCAGCGGATCATATCTTCGCTGACCTGGCGGATGACCTTCCCCGGGTTGCCCACTACAAGGCTCCGGGGAGGAATCAAAGTTCCTTCTGTAATCAGGGTAAGGGCTCCGATGATCGATTCATCTCCCACTTCCACCCTGTCCATCACCACGCTGTTCATGCCAACCAGGCAGTTCCTACCAATCGTAGCTCCGTGGATAATAGCCCCGTGACCGATATGGGCCCCTTCATGGAGGCGTACCGTGGTCCCAGGGAACATATGGATCACGCAATTCTCCTGGACATTGCAGCCGTCAGCGATCTCAATCCCGCCCCAATCTCCCCTCAGCATGGCGCCGGGTCCGATGTAAACATCTTTTCCAATCACGACATTTCCCGTGACAACAGCCTGGGGATGTACGTAGGCGCTTTCGTGAACGACGGGGATGAATGCTCCGAATGCATAAAACATAGCTGGTGTTTATTTTTCATTCCCCCCTGAATGTGGGGGACCTTTTATCCAGAAAAGCCTGCACACCTTCTTTATAATCCCAGGTGCCGGCGGCCTGCTGTTGCAGGATATCTTCCGTTTCCAGTTGCTTCTCCAGGCTTTGAGCAAAAGATTGCTGAAGCGCTTCTTTTGTCAGGGCAAGCCCCCGGGTAGGCATTTCGGCCAGGCGAAGGGCTAGTTGCCAGGACCGCTCTGCAAAGACTTCATCTGGAAAAACCTGGTAGATCATGCCCATTCTTTCTGCCTCAGCGGCGGGTATTTTGTCACCTAGCATCATCAGGGCGGAAGCCTTCTGCCAGCCGATCAGGCGGGGCAGAAAGTAAGTACCCCCGCAGTCCGGGATCAGCCCGATGCGGGAAAATGCCTGTACAAAAGCAGCCGAAGCAGCGGCCACTGTCACATCGCAGCACAGCGCGATATTAGCCCCTGCTCCTGCCGCCACCCCGTTCACAGCGGCAATGACCGGTTTGGGCAAGGCCCGGATGCGGCGGACTATGGGGTTATAGTGTTCCTTTAAAATGATGTTCATCCCCGGCCCCTCCGGATCTGTGACTTCAGCCAGGTCCTGTCCGGCGCTGAAACCTTTTCCGGCCCCGGTCAGATAAACTGCACGGATGGCTGGATCGGCTGCGCACTCGTCCAGGACGGCTTGTAACGCAAACGCCATATCCCGGGTAAAGGAATTGAGTTTTTCAGGGCGTTGCAATATGATCCGGGCGACCCGGCTGTCAATGCTAAAGGAGATCAGGGACATAAGGATACCATTTATAGGCTCAGTGACATTTAAAATAATCAAAAGATTCTTTACAATCGTTGCAGCGGTAAAGGGCCTTGCAGGCAGTGGACCCAAACCGGCTGATCAATCCGGTATGATAGGAATGGCAGCGAGGACATCGAACGGCCTCTTCGGCCTGGAAAAGGTCCAGGTGGCAGACCGATTGGGCGGAATTGGGAGGAGCGATGCCAAATGCTTCTAATTTTTGTTTAGCAGCCTCACTCATCCATTCGGTGGTCCAGGGAGGGGAAAGGGTCGTCCGGATGTCCACAGGGGCATAGCCGTTGGATCCCAACGTCATCCGGATATTCATGCTGATCACGTCCATGGCGGGGCAGCCTGTATAGGTGGGGGTAATAACGACAATAACTCCGGCGGGGGGGATCAACTCAATTTCCCGCACGATGCCCAGATCGATGATATTCAGCACAGGAACCTCCGGATCCGGAACGCCCTCCAGCAGTTGCATCACCCGCTGGGTGGCTGCGCCGGTGCTGTCGGGGTCGCTAGATGAATCTATATGGGGGCGCTGTTTTATCATGTTACCAGGTACTTCCGGGGTAGGCCCTTTGCAAAAACTGTAATTCTGCCAGGATATAACCCAGATATTCAGAATGGGCGCCCGTTTTACCCCCGGATTGAAAAGCCGGTGCAGGGGGTATTTCCAGGTCTGCCTCTTCGAAAATCTTTTGCAAACGGCCCTCCCATTCACCTTTCAGCGGCTCTGCAGGAACACTGATCCCATTGGCCAAAAGCGTTTTTTCATAAGGGGCCGGTTTAAAAAGTTCGCCGGTGAACATCCATAGGTCGTTGATGGCGGCACGCATGCGATCCTTGCTTTCCCCGGTTCCGTCTCCCAGGCGGACCACCCATTCTCCGCTCCACCGGAGATGGTAAGTTACTTCTTTCAGGGCCTTTGCGGCAATAGAACCGATCTGGGTGTCGGCGCTGTGCTGCAGGGCGGTATATAAGTCGTATTGATAAGAACTGAAAAAGAACTGCCTGAGAACAGTATGCGCCCAGTCGCCATTAGGCTGTTCCACCAGCAGGCAATTCCGGAAATCATACACGTCCCTGAAATAAGCCAGGGAATCTTCTGTGACCGGGCCCCCCTTTAATGCAGCGGCATATTGATAAAATAACCGGGCCTGTCCAATGAGGTCCAGGGCGATATTCGTCAGGGCAATATCCTGTTCCAGCACTGGTCCGTGCCCACACCATTCGCTGTTGCGGTGACCCAATATCAGGGCATTATCTCCCAGATGGAGCAAGTAATTGAATAAGGACGTTTCCAATTTAGATATTCTTTACTTCGGGAGGTAAATGATAGAAGGTAGGATGTCTATATATTTTGTCGGCGGAAGGATCGAACAAACTATCCGCTTCAGCCGGATCGGAGGCATGGATATTTCTGCTTTCAATGACCCAAATGCTCAATCCCTCCTGGCGACGGGTATACACGTCCCTGGCATTCTCGATCGCCATGGCCGCGTCGGCCGCGTGGAGGCTTCCCACGTGTTTATGGTCCAGCCCTTGTTTACTGCGAATAAATACTTCCCATAAAGGCCATTCAGTAGACATACCTTAATGATTTTATGAATCCTGTTGCCATACAAGGCCGCGTGTTACATTCATTGGGCCAGGCCGGCTGCGACTTCTTTTTTCTTTTTTATTTTGGCCGCATGGGCGCTGGCCGCTTCCCTCACCCATTCGCCTTCTTCCCATGCTTTTTTTCGGGCCTCCAACCGCTGGCGGTTGCAGGGGCCGTTCCCGCTCAGGACTTCCCTGAACTCATTCCAATCGATCTCCCCATATTCATAGTGCTGCGTATCCGGATTTAATTTTAATGCATCGTCCGGGATCCGGAGCCCCAGGAATTCCGCCTGTTCTGCCGTAATGTCCACAAACTTCTGTCTTAATTCGTCGTTGGAGAAACGCTTTATTTTCCAGCGCATGCTCTGCGCGCTATGAGGAGAGTCGTCATCTTTAGGGCCGAACATCATCAAGGAGGGCCACCACCAACGGTTAAGCGCGTCCTGCGCCATCCTTTTCTGAGTGTCGGTGCCCCTGCACAGGGTTAGCATGATCTCGAAACCCTGGCGCTGGTGAAAGCTCTCTTCCTTGCAGACGCGCACCATCGCCCTGGCATAAGGGCCATAGGACGCCCGGCAGAGAGGGACCTGGTTCATAATGGCTGCCCCATCCACCAACCAGCCGATGGCTCCCATATCCGCCCACGAAGGAGTAGGGTAGTTGAAAATGGATGAATATTTCGCTTTCCCGCTGTGCAATTGGTCATATAGTTCGTCCCTGGTAACGCCCAGGGTCTCAGTGGCAGAATACAGATAAAGGCCGTGCCCTGCCTCGTCCTGGACTTTGGCCAGGAGGGCTGCTTTGCGGCGTAATGTGGGAGCGCGGGTGATCCAGTTGGCCTCTGGAAGCATACCCACGATTTCACTGTGTGCGTGCTGGCTGATCTGACGGATCAGGGCTTTGCGATACGGCTCCGGCATCCAGTCGGTCGGCTCAATGCGAATCTCCCGGTCTACCTTATCCTGGAAAATGAATTCTTGTTCCTTCAAGGACATACCCTTTCAAAAATTTATACGATTCAAAGATAAGGATTTACCCGAAGGTGCTAACATTTGTTAGTATTTTGTGCAGCATTTATTGTATCTTTTGTGTCTGTCAATAAAGGAAGTTAATTTTTTTTGTTAATCTTTTTTTGTTGCTTAGTATTGATCTGGCTTTAAACTAATTGCTTGTTATTGGATATGCAGGGAGAATTTTACCACTTGCAGCTAAGACTGGCCCGCGATGAGCAGGGCGCTCTTAAAGAGTTGTACACCATTTTGTATAAGAAACTGGTGCACTTCGCCCACCTATTGGTGCGTTCCAGGGAACTCTCGGAAGAAGTGGTGGAAGACGTCTTCATCAAGCTTTGGACCAGGCGCAAGCAGGCCCCGGACATACAGAACTTAAAAGTCTACCTGTACGTCACGACGAAAAACACGGCCCTTAACTATTTAAGCAAAAAGGCAAGCGAACTAACCACCGCACCTTTTGATTTTTTGGACATAGACCTGGTTACCATAGACCCTTCTCCCGAACAACAAATGATCACCGCAGAAATGCTGAAAAAAGTGGAGGAAGCCGTAGAGTCTTTACCTCCCCGTTGTAAAATGATCTTCAAGCTTATCCGGGAAGACGGGCTGAAGTATAAAGAAGTGGCCGACATCCTGGGTATTTCCGTCAACACCATCGATGCTCAATTGGCGATAGCTATCAAACGCATCGGGGCCGCTCTGCTCATTGCGCCTTCGGCTAAAATGTCCAGGAAAATATTTTTTTAACTTTCCTTTAGTAGATCGCCTTCATTTACCTGTCTATGAATAGGAGGAGCGATATATGGACCACCACCAAAACAGGGCTTGGGTATTAATAGCAAGAAAGCTGACCGGAGAAGCCAGTGAAGATGAACTGCAGGAACTGCAAGCCCACTTGGAGGACCATCCCGAATGGCAGTTAACCTTTGACCTTACCCATGCTTACTGGTTTCAAAACCCCGGAATCCCTCCCCTGGAGCGGGAGCCCGCTTGGGATGTGGATGCAGCGGTTGACCGCATTGTGCGTTCAGAATTTACCACGGGTCGCCCGGAGCCGGAAACGCATCACGTAGCGCCGGTCCGGCGTTACATAGGGAAGCACCCCGTCTTATGGGCGAGCGCTGCCGCCTTCGTACTAGCCGTTATTGGGCTGGCTGTGTTACGGAGTTACCACCGCCCTGCGGAAATCACTCCCACGCCGCTGCAGGCCATCCATGAAAACCGGATTGAAACCCGTCCGGGCAGCCGTTCCCGGCTGTTGTTGCCGGATGGTTCCACCGTCTGGGTAAATGCCGGTTCAACGCTTACCTATCCTTCGTCCTTTTCTTCCCTTAACCGCGAATGCACGCTGGAGGGGGAGGCCTTTTTTGACATTGTGAAAAACCCTGCCCACCCCTTTATCGTTCACACCTCTTCGTTGAATATCCGTGTCCTGGGTACGGCTTTCAACGTAAAGGCTTATTCCCGCGATAAAACGATAGAAACGACCCTGATACGGGGTTGCATTGCCGTTTCCATCAAAAGCAAGCCCAACGAGGAGATCACTCTGAAGCCTAATGAAAAGCTGGTAGTGGCTAATAATGATAGTACCCTACAGACAAATATGGGTGGCCATCGTACCGACAAAAAAACAGAGGAAGCGCAGGTGAATATTTGCAAGCCCACTTATGAATCCCATACCGGGACCATTATAGAGACTTCCTGGGTCAACAATAAGCTGATCTTCCAGGATGAGGAATTCAGGGACCTGGCCTTGCAGATGGAAAGATGGTATGGGGTGGACATTCAATTTGCCAGTGCAAAACCATCCGCCCTGCGCTTCACCGGTACGTTTCAGGAAGAGACCATTCAGCAGGCCCTGGACGCCTTAAAACTGACAGCCGATTTTAACTATACCATTCACGGAAACCAAATCACTATTTATGAGAGATGATTAAAAAAGAGAATATCACCCATTCTGTCGAATTCGTAAAGTAAAGCGGGAAATGTTGGCGCATTCCCCGCAAGGTTACAGGAAAACTTGGCAATGCAATGGTAGCAGCAGCACAAGGATCACCTTTTTAATAACCCAAAGTTTAAATGTATGAAAAAAAGTCTAACGATTTGGGACTGGTGTCCCCATGCCTTAAAAAAAGCTCTTTTGATTATGAAACTAACCATTCTACTGATATTGCTGGCGACTCTGCAGGTATCGGCGAATGTCAACGGGCAGGCCAAAATCTCACTCAGGGTAACCCAGGTTGAAATTTCCCATGTACTCAATTCTATAGAAAGACAGGGGGTTTATCGCTTTCTCTATAACAGCCGGTTAAACGGTGTGCAACAAAAGGTCAGTATCGATGCAGACAATCTGGATATCAAGGACCTGCTCCGCAAAATGTTTACGGGGACAGACCTTACATACAAGATGCTGGATAATAACCTGATCGTGGTATTGTCTTCCTCTTTGGCGGTCCAGGACTTAAAGATTACGGGGAAAATTACCGGGGGAAGCGACGAACCGCTATCCGGGGTGTCTATCACCGTAAAAGGCACTTCACGGGGTACGACCACCGACTTTTATGGTAATTATAGCTTGACAGTTCCTGAAAATGCTACATTATTGGTTTCTTCCATTGGTTTTCAAAATCAGGAAGTAGCTGTAAATAGCCTGTCGATTGTTAATGTAAAGCTGATCCCTTCCAGCAAGTTGATAGACGAAGTAGTGGTAGTGGGATATGGAACCCAAAGAAAGATTGATGTGACGGGCTCCGTGGCTACCATAAAGGGAGACGACATTTCCAAACAGGCTTCCACCAACCCGATCAGTGCCTTGCAAGGCAAGGTGGCTGGTGTGCAGATCACTAATTCCGGCCAGCCTGGTGCCGCCCCTGGAATTTTAATCCGGGGATTAGGCACCTATTTCGGCTCCACGGGTCCTTTATACGTAGTGGATGGCGTTTGGGTCACGGATGTAAGCTTTTTGAACCCGTCGGATATCGAAAGCCTGAGTGTACTTAAAGATGCTTCCAGTGAAGCGATATATGGGATTAATGGAGCGAATGGGGTGGTGGTGATCACGACCAGGAAAGGGAGCAAAAATGGTCATGCGACGGTAACATATAATGGATCGGTCGGATACCAGAAAGTGACCAACCAGGTTAAAATGGCCAATGCATACGAATACGCGGTGATGTTTAATGAACTCGGCCGGGCAACGAGCGCCAATCCGGTATTGCTGGATTCGTCACAGTTCGGAACGGGTACCAACTGGTTTGACCAGACGTTGCGTAATGCTTTAATAACCAATCACCAGATTGACGTTAGCGGGGGAAGCGAAAAGTCAACCTATAATTTTTCTTTAGGTTACCTATACCAGGATGGCGTGTTGAAAACCAATGATTATCAACGCTACACGGCGCGTCTTCAAAATGACATACAAATTTCAAAAAATATCAGGGTAGGATATACTGCCATCGGCAGTTATTCTCTCTCGGACGATGCGCCGGGCGGTATTTGGCACGAGATCTATTCGGCGCCTCCGGTCATTCCCGTAAAATTTGCCGATGGGGGCTACGGTGATCCGGGATATTATGGGTTGGGACAATCCGTGTCCAATCCCCAGGCAACCCTGGACTTCAATAACGCCAAATCAAAAAACAACAACCTTACCGGCGGCGCTTATCTGGACATTAAGTTTGCGAGGCATTTTACATTCCACACCAATGTCGGTGGAGAATATATCGATAATCAATCCAAGAATTATACACCGGTTTACAAAGCCACTTCCACCCAGAACAATGCAGTGAGTAATTTAAGCGTCACCAGTTATGAAACCCGCAAGTGGATTGCTGAAAATACGCTCACGTACACCAATGTTTTCGGGGATCACAAATTGACCGCTTTAGTTGGACAGCATGCGGATTATTATAACTACGACGAAATACATGCTTCCGCTATCAATGTGCCCGATGCGACAACGGGCAACTGGTATTTGGGACTGGGTACCGGCGGAGCCGGCACGGTGTCTGACGTGGATCCTAATACCTATAACCCGGCCTATCCTTTAACGTCCACCGTTTCCTCCTATTTCGGAAGGGTCAACTATGGGTATAGGGATAAATATTTGCTGACTGCCACGATGAGGGGGGATGGCTCCTCAAAATTTGTGGGCTCCAACCGCTGGGGGTATTTCCCCTCTATCGGCGCAGCCTGGGTTATCAGTAATGAGGACTTCATGAAAAATCAAAAGTTTTTTAACAGCCTGAAATTGAAGGGTAGCTGGGGTAAAGTTGGGAACGTCTCTATTCCAACCTTTGTAAGCAGCCTCACCAGTGTTTCCGGTGGAGCATATAGTGTTATCTACGGAAACAGCGGAGTGATTTCTTCGGGGGTAAGCGTAGCAGCTTTAGTGCCGCCGCCACTGGTATGGGAAAAAGGGGTAGGAACGGATATCGGCCTGGAGGCGGTGACGCTGAATAACAGGCTGACTATTGATGCGGATTACTATGACAAGAAAACGGAAAACTTTGTTTTTCAGGTAAATATCCCTGGATCCGTAGGAGCGTCAACTCCCTATATAATAACAAATGTGGGCGATATCAGAAATCGCGGTTTTGAACTGGCCTTATCCTGGAAAGATCAAATTAGCAAGGATTTTTCTTATGGCATTAGTGGTAATGTTTCCATTAACAATAATGTAGTCCTGACAAATAGCGCCGGAGGGCAGAAGATCTATAACGGGGGTGAAGGGGCTACCGGTGGGCAGTTCACCACTGTGACAACCGTAGGGCAACCTGTAGGCGAATTTTACGGATATAAGGTGATCGGTATTTTCCAGACGGCAGCGGACGTGACCAACTATACAGATAAAAACGGTGCACAGTATCAGCCGGGAGCTCAGCCCGGTGATTTTAAGTATGCCAGTACCACAGGAGTGGGTCCTATTACGGGGAATGACAGGGTATATCTGGGTAACCCCAATCCAAAATATACCTACGGGATCAATACCAGCTTTGCCTACAAAAAATTCGACTTAAGTATAGATTTACAAGGTGTTGCAGACGTCAGTGTATATAATGCGAACAAGGGTTTGCGCTATGGAGCGGAGAATTTCACCCAGGATTTTTACGAACACCGCTGGCACGGCGCCGGTACCTCCAACACATTTCCTTCGGTGAATGTAGGGGGAGGCACGAATTTCGATCCCAACTCCTGGTATGTTGAAAGCGGTAGCTATTTCAGGATCAGAAATCTTCAGTTAGGCTATACGATCCCTAATGCCACCTTGAACAGGGCCTGGATTCAGAAACTCAGGGTGTACGCAGATTTGCAGAACCCGTTTAATTTCTTCAAGTACACAGGATTTACCCCTGAAGTAGGAGGCACTCCGGGAAATGCAGGGATTGACAATAACATATATCCCCTGTATGCAACTTACAGATTGGGTGTAAATCTTACGTTTTAACCTGAAAAAATTGAATTATGAAACCGAATGATAAATATATCCAACACATATTGGGACTGGGCTTGCTGGTTTCTGCATCCGTCTTCATGCTACACGGATGCTCTAAGGGGTTTTTAAATGTAGCCGTGCAAGGCCAGCAGCCGGTAACCCAACTGTGGCAGACCGAAACGGATGCTACCAATGCGGTTAACGCTATATATGCGAATCTACGCACATACGACAATACGGCTTTCCCACCTATAGCTATAGAGAGTCTAGGATCGGACGATGCCGTAAAGGGGAGTGTGCCTACGGACGCCACTTTTATGAATGGGTATGATAATTTTACGGTAACGGCTACGGAAGGTCAGTTGGACGGATTTTGGCAAGGCCAGTACCAAAACATTAATTTTTGCAATCAGGTACTGGATAGCATCGTCAACATTAATATGGACGCGAGTTTAAAAGCCCGCTATTTTGCCGAAGCAAAATTTGTGAGGGCGTATTCCTATTTCAGGCTGGAGAGGGCATTTGGCAATATTCCGTTGGTTTTACAAATTCCCGGGACAGCCGCCCAGATCAACCCCGTTCAGAGCACGCCCGCACAGGTGTATGCGGCCATTGAACAAGACCTTTCGGATGCTGCTTCCGTATTGCCGCAAAGCTATGGGGCTTCCGACGTTGGCCGCGCTACCAAGGGAGCCGCTTTAGCCCTCCACGCAAAGGTGGCTTTGTATGAGAAAAAATGGAGCGATGTAGTAACTTATACCAAGCAGGTAATGGGCTTGGGATATGCCCTGTTCCCCAGCTACGAGCAAATGTTCCGGATACCCAATGAAAATTGCTCAGAATCGATTTTTGAAATTCAGTGCAATTACGTAGCAGGCAATGAGGGAATTAATAGCAGTCAATATTCGCAGGTAGAGGGCGACAGGGACGTAAGCCCTTCGGTAGGTTGGGGTTTTAATGTGCCCACCCAGGACCTGGTGAATGAATTTGAGGCGGGTGACCCGCGTTTGCAGGCTACGATCATGATGGAGGGGACCACTACCCCTGAAGGCGACGCCGTTCCGATGGCCTCCGCAGGGGCGCCGACGATGTACAATATGAAATCCTATGTACCGTTTGCGCAGGCCGCCGCCCATGATGCGGCCGGGAACCCGGGATGTGAACAGAATGTACGCGTCCTTCGGTATGCGGATGTGCTCCTCATGAATGCAGAAGCCAATAATGAATTAGGAGACGCTGCAGACGCATTAACATCCCTTGAAATGGTAAGGGCCAGGGCCAGGGCGAACAGCGCCAATCCCGCGACGACCTTGCCGCCGGTCACTGCAACTGATCAGGCGACGTTGCGTACTGCCATCTACCATGAAAGAAGGGTAGAACTCGCTATGGAGTTTGACCGTTATTTCGACGTAATCCGCCAAGGGAGGGCCGCTGCGGTGTTTGGCTCGTTGGGTTGGAAACCTAATAAAAATGAAGTATGGCCCATACCCCAAAATGAAATCGACGTTTCTGCCGGCGTATTGAAGCAGAATGTCGGGTACTAGCGGCTTATATTTAATTATCAATCTAAAAAAGAGTGTATGAAAAATATAAAATTCGGATGGAGGCCAGCGATTTGTCTGGTGGCGGCGATTGGTTTCTTTGCTTCTTCCTGCCAGAAAAAATTTGATCCTAACAGTTATAAGCCCGCCGAGACCTTTGGGGGATACAGCGCATCCAGCCAGATAGCCTCCACAGATCTGGTGGCTTATTGGGCCTTTAACGGGAGTTTGGTGGATAGTGTTTCCAATACAAGCTGCGTCAATACCGGAACCACTTTTGGTACGGGCATCGTTGGGCAGGGTTTGCAATGCGGGTTGAACACCTATGCAATATTCACACCCACCACGGCTATCAAAAATTTGCAGAGTGCCACTATCTCTTTTTGGGTAAACACGGCTGAAAACAGCACGGGCATCCAGGAGGCGATATGCTTTGCCAATAGCACCCAATTTTGGAGCAACCTGGACCTCTTCTTCGATGGACAGAGCGCCACCGGCGCTACTTTCAAAATCCATGCATATGGCAACGGGGGGAATAGTGAAGAATGGTTGACCAACTGGACCCTTAACAACCCCTGGAATACATGGCAACACTATGTATTGACGTACGATTCGGCCAGCGCTACGTTTAATTTTTATGTGAATGGCAGCCTTTATCAGAGTGGAACCAATGTGGGTACCGCTACCGCGGCTAATTTTGGTGCACTGAATTTTGCCGCTGTCCCGGCGATCGTTTTTGGCACGATACAGTTCATGACCACTCCAAGCCTTACCAGCGGGGCTACTTCCCAATCGTGGGCAAGTTATCTGACAGGTGTATTGGATGAAGTGAGGATTTATGATAAGGCATTGGATGCAAGTGATATTGCCGCGTTGGATAAATTAGAGCTTTTAGGCAGATAGCGATATGCCGGATAAATCTTTACAGGAGGGTTGCCGGGTTGAAAAACATGGGCAACCCTTTTTTAAATGCTGATATGCGAAATATAAATAAAAACTTCAGGTGTGCCGTCTTGTGTCGTGGCTTTTGCATTGGACTTTGTCTTTCGCTGCTTTTCCAATTTGCGTGTAAGAAAGGGGGAAGTCCTGCTCCCCCGGCGTCTCCTCCCGCGTCATTTAGTCTTAACACCTTTACGGTGAATGGAACGAGCAGCGGGTTTACTTATTACAATGTGAATCTTGCACCGGTACTGCGATTCTCTTTCTCTGCACCAGTCAATCATTCTTCAGCCGCCAGTACATTTTCATTCAGGGACGGCTCGGGATCGGCGGTACCTTTTACGCCTTCTTTTGCCAATAATGATAGCACGGTGATTATTCAACCTTCCGCTGTCTTAAAGGGGATTACCCAGTATACGGTCGCTGTGACGACTGCCCTGCAGTCCAGCGGGGGCGGGACTTTGCAATCTGCCGCCAGCATAAATCTGATCACTTCCATCGATTCTACCGATAAGTTCCCGCGAATCAGCGACTCTGCCCTCCTGACCCTGGTCGAGCAACAGACGTTCAAGTATTTCTGGGACTTCGGCCACCCCGTTTCGGGGCTCGCCAGGGAACGGACGACGTCAGGAGACGTGGTGACCACCGGAGGCAGCGGGTTCGGCATTATGGCCATGCTGGTCGGCATTCAGCGGAATTTTATTTCCAGGGCGGACGGCCTTACCAGGATAGATAAAATAGTTTCTTTTCTGACGAACAGCGCCCAACGATATCATGGGGTTTTTCCCCATTGGATCAATGGATCCACCGGGGCTACCGTACCCTTCAGTACAGAAGATGACGGGGGCGATTTGGTGGAGACGTCCTATATGATGCAGGGACTCTTGACGGCCCGCCAGTATTTCAATAGCACAACGGACACCGCGGAAGAAAACTTACGGACCAATATCAATGCCCTTTGGAATGGAGTGGATTGGACCTGGTACAGGCAGGGTGGACAGAATACCCTGTTCTGGCACTGGAGCCCGGATTATGCCTGGTCTACTAATCAGCAGGTGAACGGATGGGATGAAGCATTGATCACGTACGTATTGGCTGCGTCATCCACCGCGGATACGATTCCAAAGATCGTCTATGACAATGGGTGGGCGCTGAACGGGGCCATGCGGAACGGGAAAGCATTCTATGGCATCCAACTGCCCCTGGGTCCCGATGAGGGGGGACCCTTGTTTTTTGCCCACTATTCTTTTTTAGGGATCAATCCCAACGGCCTGTCAGACGCCTACGCCAATTACTGGACCCAGGATACGGCCCATGCCAACATCAATTATCTCTACTGTGTGAGCAATCCCGGAAAGTACAATGGGTATAGTAACCTTTGCTGGGGGCTGACGGCCAGTGATGAAGAGAACGGCTACTCCGCGCATTCGCCCACCAATGACGACGGGGTGGTTTCGCCCACGGCCGCCATTTCTTCCCTGCCTTATACGCCGGTCCAGTCCCTGAATGCACTCCGCTTCTTTTATTACACGCTGGGGGACAAGTTATGGGGACAATACGGATTTATCGACGCCTTTAATCTGACCAATATCTGGTTTGACACCGATTTCCTGGCCATCGACCAGGGACCGCAGATCGTAATGATAGAAAACTACCGGAGCGGATTATTGTGGGACCTCTTTATGAGCTGCCCGGAAATACAAGCAGGCATGAAAAAGTTGGGCTTTCAAAGCCCTAACCTATAAACGATGTAAATAGTACATTCATGAAAAGAACGATGGTAAGGAAAATAGGTTTTCTTCTTTTGTGGATCAGCACCGGCGTCGGTGTACTCCAGGCTCAATCTATTCCTCGTCAGAAGAACCTTTCTGATTCAGCTTTGCTGGAACTCACCCAAAGACAAACATTCCGGTATTTCTGGGACTTCGCCCATCCTGTCAGCGGCCTGGCGAGGGAACGGAGCAATAAATCATATGACTACGGAGATGAAGTGGTCACCACCGGGGGATCGGGCTTTGGGATCATGGCCATCATTGTGGCTACGGAACGGAAATGGATCCTCCGTGACTCGGCAGTGGCGCGTATGAACAAGATCGTCCGCTTTCTTTGGAAGGCTGATAGCTACCACGGTATTTTTCCCCACTGGATGAATGGGGCGACGGGTAAGACTATCCCCTTCAGCAGGAAGGACGACGGCGCGGATATCGTAGAGACTTCGTATTTATTCCAGGGGCTCCTTTGCGCCCGTCAGTATTTCAACAGGGATGATCCGGAGGAACAGTCCATCAGGGATCATATTAACTGGATGTGGGACCAGGCAGAATGGAATTGGCATACAAGAGAAGGACTGGACCTGTTGTACTGGCACTGGAGCCCCAACAATGGCTGGGCGATGAACTTTGAACTGAGGGGCTATAACGAGGCATTGATCACCTATATACTGGCCGCCTCTTCTCCTTCCCACCCGATTGACAGGGAGGTGTATGCCCATTGCTGGGCTCAGAGCGATCATTTCAGGAATGGGAAAACCTTCTACGGTTTCCAACTGCCCCTCGGGTTCGATTATGGAGGCCCCCTCTTTTTTACCCACTACTCCTTCCTGGGGCTCAACCCGCATGGGTTGAAGGATGAATACGCCGACTACTGGATACAGAACTACAACCATACGATGATCAACCATGCTTATTGCCTGGACAATCCCCTTCATTTCAAAGGATATGGGCCGGATTGCTGGGGACTAACGGCCGGAGATACCTACGATGGTTACGACGCGTACTCCCCGGAAAATGATCACGGAACGATCACCCCCACAGCGGCCCTTTCGGCTTTCCCCTATACACCTGAATATTCGATGAAAGCGCTCCGGCATTTCTATGACGACCTGGGAGACAAGATCTGGGGGGAATATGGATTTGTGGATGCGTTCAATGAATCCAGGCAGTGGTATGCAAAGTCTTATCTGGCCATAGACGAAGGCCCGATCGTCGTCATGATCGAAAATTACAGGTCGGGATTGCTGTGGAAATTGTTCATGAGTTGTCCTGAAATTAAGAACGGATTAAAGAAGCTGGGATTTGAAAGTCCGCTGATAAAAAACTAATACCCTTGGCGTATCTTCCCGTTCCGCAATTATTAAATCGGTATAATCATGAAAATGACCCAAGCAAGAAGAGTCCTTCTTTTCTCCCTTTTACTGCTGGCATTTGCCGGTGTGAGGGCTCAACAAACCGCCCAAAATGCACCATTCTACGCTGATATACAAGCCTTTAAGGCGAAGGATGCTGCCCAAATGCCCCCCGCTCACGCCATTCTGTTCATAGGCAGTTCTTCGTTTACCAAATGGACGGATGTGCAGTCTTATTTTCCCGGCTTCACGATCATCAACCGGGCCTTCGGCGGATCGAAGCTACCGGATGTAACCAGATATGTAGACGATATCGTAACCCCTTACCAACCCAAGGAAGTCGTGATCTACTGCGGGGAGAACGATATCGCCGAAGATAGTGTGGATTCCAAAGTGGTAGCCGATCGGTTCAAGGACCTCTTTAACGCCATCCGCTCCAGGGTGCCGGGAGTACCCATTATTTTTGTTTCGATGAAACCCAGCCCCAGCAGGGTCTATTTCCGGCACCTTATCCAGCAGGGCAACCAGATCATCAAGAATTTCCTCTATACACAGAAGGATGTGGGGTACGTTAACGTATTTGACCTGATGCTGGACCCTTCGGGTAATTACAGGCCGGAATTATTTGGAAGTGACCAACTGCATATGGTGGCCGAGGGCTACGCCATTTGGGCGAAGGCCATTACGCCGTACCTGATAAAATAGCAAAGGCGCGTCGCTTTACCATCCGATAAAAGTTTAATTCACTTTACGCATGACTATATTCAAAACGATGCTGCTGCCGCTTCTGGCGGTGTGTTCACTGCCGTTGACGGCTCAACAGACGTCTCCCGCAAGCCCACTGGCTTCTGCACAACATACGCCTCCCGTCAAAGGGAAGGAGGCAAAGATGGATGCCTTTATATCCACATTGATGCAAAAGATGACACTGACCGAAAAGATTGGGCAGTTGAATCTGGTGACGAGTGATATGGACCTCACAGGTCCCCTGATCCGCGAAAATTACAAGGGAGATATCCGGAACGGGAATGTGGGAGGAATCTTCAATGCCTATACGCCTGCCTTTGTGCGCAAGCTACAGGACCTGGCAGTGAAGGAGACCCGCCTGCATATACCCCTCATATTCGGGTATGATGTCATCCATGGGCACAAGACCATCTTCCCCATACCACTGGGCCTTTCCTGTACCTGGGACATGGACCTGATCCGGCAGTCCGCAAGAATAGCGGCGGAGGAAGCCAGTGCAGACGGACTGAACTGGACCTTTTCGCCTATGGTGGATATTGCCCGGGATCCCCGCTGGGGGCGTATTTCCGAAGGCGCCGGAGAGGACCCCTATTATGGGTCTCAGGTAGCCAGGGCGATGGTTGAAGGATACCAGGGTGGAGACCTGTCTGCGGCGAATACGATCATGGCTTGTGTCAAACATTTTGCTTTGTACGGAGCGGTGGAGGCGGGAAGGGATTACAATACCGTGGATATGAGCAAGAGGAAGATGTATGAAGAATATCTCCCTCCCTATAAGGCGGCTATCGATGCGGGGGCAGGATCGGTCATGAGTGCTTTTAATGAGCTGGATGGTGTTCCGGCGACGGGCAACCGTTGGCTGATGACAGATCTGCTAAGAAAGCAATGGGGCTTTAGCGGGTTTGTGGTGACGGACTACAACGCCATCAACGAGATGGTGGCGCATGGCATGGGCGATACCGTCCAGGTGGGCGCCCTGGCGCTCAATGCGGGGATTGACATGGACATGATGAGCAGCAATTTCGTAGAAAATCTATCCGGCCTTCTGAAGGCTGGGAAAGTATCCGTTGAGCAGATCAATGCGGCCTGCAAGAGGGTATTGGAAGCAAAATACAAGCTGGGGTTGTTTGATGACCCCTATCGTTATATCAACGAAGACCGGGCGGCCAGAGAAATTATGAGCCCGGACAAGCTGGAAGCAGCCCGCAATATTGGCCGCCAGTCCCTGGTCTTGCTAAAGAATGAAGGTCGGGTCCTGCCCCTGAAAACGGGGGGGGCGATTGCCCTGATTGGCCCGCTGGCCGATGACCACCGGGATATGATCGGTAGCTGGAGTGCGGCCGGTGACTGGAAAAAATCCGTCTCTGTCATTGAAGGCATCCGCGCAGCGGCAGGCGCAGGCACGAAAATATTGTATGCAAAAGGAGCCAACCTCGTGGACGACAGCAGTATCCTGCAACAGATAAATGCCAATGGGGCGGAGATCCTTCCGGATTCCAGTTCACCCGAACAATTGGTGGCACAGGCCGTATCAGTAGCCGGACAGGCAGACGTAGTGGTGGCTGTGCTCGGTGAGTCGGAAGGAATGACCGGTGAGGCTTCCAGCCGAACCGGCATAGGCTTGCTACCCAATCAGCGACACCTGCTGGAGGCGCTGGTCGCCACGGGAAAACCGGTGGTCCTGGTATTAATGAACGGCCATCCCCTGACACTGCCCTGGGAAAACGATCATGCCACTGCCATCCTGGAGGCCTGGTTTCCCGGTACGGAAGCGGGCAACTCCATAGCAGATGTGCTGTTTGGAAGCTATAACCCTTCGGGGAAGTTAACGGTCACTTTCCCCCGGAACGTCGGGCAGATCCCCCTTTACTATAATCATAAGAACACAGGCCGCCCCTTTGACGGAAATAACCTGACTAAATATGCTTCCCGGTATATGGATGCGCCTAACTCCCCTTTGTATCCTTTCGGTTACGGGTTGAGCTATACCCATTTTACCTACACTCACCTGGCGTTGGACAAGACGGTGTACAAGGCGGGTGAACCGATACATGTGCAGGTGACCCTGACCAATGACGGGGATTGCGACGGTGCGGAGACGGTGCAATTGTATCTCCGCTATGCACCCGGATCAGTGACGCACCCTGTCGAAGAATTGAAAGGATTTCGGAAGGTTGTGCTCAAAAAAGGAGAGCAGCAAACCGTGTCCTTTACATTAGGGCTCGATGACCTGAAATATTTTAATAATGATCTCCGGAAAGTGTACGATCCGGGTGCTTTTAAAGTGTTTGTGGGCGGCAATTCCAGGGACGTACTGGAAGGCGGGTTCATCCTGCGGTAATGCCTCCCGTCCGCTGGCGGCTTCGGGCAGAAAACCGGACCTGGCCGCTTGCACCGGGGTAGTTTACGATTTGGTAATTCGGATCGGAGCCCTGGATTGTGTAATTTTCGCCCATGCAAAGACGAACGCTCCTGAAAAATATGGGTGGGTTGCTGCTTGCGCCCGCCTTTAAAAACACTTTTACCGGAGGCCCGGCTAAATTAGTGCCCAGCTTGCGCATAGCGCATATCACCGACGTACATTTAAAGGATGAGCTGGATGCCCCCCGGCATTTCACAGACTGCTTGCGTCATGTCCGGAACCAGGACCGGAAGGTAGACCTGGTCCTCAACGGGGGAGATATCGTGTTTGACATGAACAAAGAGAACTTAGGCAAAATTGACGCTCAGTGGCAACTGGTGCACAATATCATGCGAACGGAGTGCGATATCCCGGTCCACTATGCCCTGGGTAACCATGATATCTGGTGGAATGAGAATAGCAAAGGAGATGCCTTGTATGGTAAGGAATATTCGTTGAACCAACTGGAGCTGGCAAGGCCTTACTACAGCTTTGAGAACAGTGGGTGGAAATTCATCGTGCTGGATAGTGTTCACCTCGACATTGACAGTACCTGGTATATCGGGAAATTAGGGGAAGACCAATTTCACTGGCTGGAGGAGGAGTTACAGGCCACGCCTTCGCAGATGCCAGTACTCATACTATCCCACATTCCCATTCTGACTGCCACCGTACTCGTAGAAGACAATATTGTCAACAGATGGGAAGTGCTCGGAGGGCAGATGCATACCGATACGGCTAAGATCATTTCCCTGTTCTACCAGCATCCGAATGTAAAACTGTGCCTGAGCGGTCATATACACCTTCGGGAAAGATTGGTGTATGATAACGTTACCTACCTATGCAACGGCGCGGTATCGGGCGCCTGGTGGAAGGGGAACAACCGGGAAACGGCGCCCGGATACGGATTGATCGACCTCTATTCCGACGGTAGCTTTGAAGAGAGATATGTGAACTATTAAGTGCCGCGCTTTGCAAACCGGCAGCTCTCCTTGCGGCTCGGGCGACCCCTCATTTGCTGTCAAAATCGATTTCCACTCTTGCACTGCGGGGATGGGCCTGGCAGGTGAGGATATACCCGGCGGCGAGCTCATCTGGCTCCAGTGCATAATTGGCATCCATTTCCACCTGGCC
>Ga0302309_10000958_pt1 | contig 28914 bp, 29 predicted proteins | sample III_Palsa_N1_1_FD_200453 | JGI IMG/M metagenome (GOLD analysis project Ga0302309, IMG submission 200453) | Peat permafrost microbial communities from Stordalen Mire near Abisko, Sweden - III_Palsa_N1_1 | ecosystem: Environmental > Terrestrial > Soil > Palsa > Peat permafrost | place: Sweden... | reverse complement strand
CTTTTAGTTTTTGAACGGGTTAAAAGAGTGTATATTACACTAAAGAGTATCAGCAATCATTTTTTAAAGTATTGAAAACTATACAGATTTTCCCCGGACACTAGTGCACATAAGTGGTAGAAGGGTTTTACATTCTAAGGTCTCCCCTATCCTTATGCTATTGTTTTTTTAAACGTTTATTATCTGCTTCTCTCAGGTCTTCAATATCCGGTTTTTCTCGACCTTTTTCAGCTTTAGAGTTAAGCCCAGGATCTACAGAAGTTTCAGAAACACTGTTGTAAATATTATTAAAATTTTCAGAAAAAATCGACATATTATCATTATAACTAGAGCTACTGGAAGAGCTAGAAGAGTCGTCAAAGCTTGCATTGCATTTCGTATGCTTCAATTTTATCATATTGATAATGTAATGTTAACGCTTTTTGAGGATTAGCATATTCCTTTCAATTCTTAAGAAGACAGGACGCTTTGTAAGTTAAGCTCTGCTCTAAATCGTAGCACTTGGCATCTTCTGGTTCCATAAAAACCAAATATTGCTTAATCACTTCCGTAAGCTTAATTGGAATAGCAAGTTCTTTATCATCTTTTTAGGCGTATATGCACTCTATCTACTACACAATTAACTGCACTTTAATTGCTTTCTTAATATAAAAGCTTAATTTTCTACTACACACTGCGTAATGTTAGGGTTAAGATTCTTGTTGCCAGTAGGGTGACAGCTAAAAATATAACTACCCACGCTTGTATACATACTTACAGAGCTCACATTATTGTTATTTGGTAGTACCCACACCCCGCATTGTTGTTGGCAAGCAGCATTGTTTCCAACTTGAGCTGGGCTTGTTGTAGGGCCTGGAGAAACAGCAGTAGAATTTGCATTCTGCCCACCTGAAGGACCTGAAACACACACCCTAACATTACCTGCACAATCAACCTGGCAGGAAGCGGTGGGAACACAGGCGTTACTACCAGTTACGTCAGGCCAACAGCCATTGTATGGAGGCGTTCCTGGCTGACCCAGTTGATAAAATTGTGCTGAGCTAAAGGGGGCTACTTTAATGTCTTGACTGCTCCCGTTCGAACCATATGGAATTCCTCCATATTGATTGGTAGCATACCCTGAACATAGCGTACCGCCATACCCTGAATCATAGTAGGCGTGTGTACAACAAGAACTGGGCTGCGGGTTAACGCTTGTATCTGCTTGTACACTGGCAAAAAGTTGTACATAATACCCAGTACTATCAGAGTAATAAGTTCCCTTTGTGTTAGAATTAACATAAGTTGAATAATAATTTAAATTATTGCCAGTACTGTTTACACCTTGCCCCGTGTATCTAAATTGCATGAAAGAATTCCCTTGAGGGTCGTTAGCAGTATAATTTTGCTGACTACTATTAAAATTTTTGCCTGGGCTACAGCAAGCATATTCTATTAAAGCAGCTTGTGAACTGCCGCTATAAGTTACGGCATTATTGAACCAGGTTTGCCAGCCAGAACTAGGTGGATTGGTTAGAGGATAGGAGGGATTGTTACTCAGCAATTGGTTATAAATTATTACACCGTATTGCGATTTACATTGATAACAATTATTTCCCATAGGGGCAGTAACAGGAGAAGGGCTGCAAAAAGGTATGCCTTCACTAGCACCTATACTGAACATTCCTGTATTCAAGTAATTGTTTACATTAATTTGTGAATTATAAAAACTGTTATTATCAGCTGCAAACTGATTTTTTAGCTCGTTAACGAATTGTTTTTGTTGAATAATAAGGGCAAGTGCGATACCTGCAAGCGTTGCAAAAATACCAAGCAGTACTAATACTAGTAATAATACCGAGCCTTTTTCTGTTTTAACCAATTTGATTTGTTCCATGTAAATAATTAATCCCCATAACCAACAGTTCCGCAGGTGATGGAAGCTAGAGGAACACAAGAAGCAGGAAATGTAATACAATTATTTACATTGCCAGGATCAGAAAAACCTGCTGGTACACAGCAACGACTACCCTTATACCAGATACCTGTACCTGTAGGAGCACTTTTAACTCCGCCAATTTTTAAAATGTAATTGGTAGGATTAGCAGGATTTTGAATACAAAGATTACCATAGGGGTTGGTTACTGTTGGCTGTAATGACGGATAGGGTGCCGGTATATAGTTTTTAAAAGGAATGGTGATAGTAAATGCTTTATACATATATTTATCCGAGCTTGTAGTATATTGATATGGTTTTAATGCGCCAGAATACACTGCAAACATACCGGGCATAGTAAGTGTGGTAGTTTGGGAATTCACAACATTCAATGGTTGATCGCTTTTAATAATGAAAGAAATGCGAGCACTAATAACATTGGCAAGCGAATTGTTAGTAGCAGTCGTTAGTGAAGTATCATCGGGTTTAACATATCGAGTTACGCTGCGAGAAGTCACTCTATCATTAACACCAATCAGTACGCGCATGTGCTCAACATTTTGAATTGGAAATAAGCTGTTTGATTGAGATGGGCTAGAAATATAGCCTAGGCAAGATAAAAAATTAAAAGCATACTGACTACTTAGTTGCCCGACCGCAATAAGATTCGTGCCTCCTATTCCTGGGGCGATGGTAGCACTGGCAGTAGTGCCTAAACAATTATAAATAGGCAGTGTGGAATAACTGGGATTGAAAAAGCTTATGCTAATTTTCTCTGAAGTACTAAGCGGGTTACCCGCAGTAATAGAGGCTGCAATACTAGTGGTTGAATTAATGGGAGTTAAACCAAGAGGACCCGGTAGTGCACCCGATAAGCCATATCCTGCTATACCAACATTATTTTGTAAAAATCTTACCGTGTTAGCAGCGGTTATGTACAAGCTATTTATATTAATTATTTGATTATAGACATTTTTATATATTACTAATAATTGCAAATTAGCGGCAATCATAAAAGTCCCAATCAGTATCCCTACCATTAAACTAACCAGACTTAAGCCTCGTTGTGGTTTTGGAGTATGTTTTAAAACATATTGTTGAGTAAGCGGTCTTTGCATCATATGGTCGCCACAGTTAAGCTGCTTTTGTAATTGGTACCATCTTGGGACCAATAAATCATTATGGTAAATTGGGCACCGGAGCTTAAGCTGCTGGAAGGGGGATTATTGCAAGTAAGTGAGCCAGGTGCTGTGCCTACGGGGGCTGAGCCTTGATTGGCACATATCATGGCAACTCCGTTTGGAAGTGTACTCACCATTTGTTTTAAGTCATATACATCTTCAGTAGCCATTTCATTATAACCGCAACTCTCAAATCCATTGGTCCCCCCATAACAACTCGTATTCTGAGTAAAAGTGTTTGGTATTCCATTAGGTTGATGATAAATGCTTGCCAGCACGCCCGTTTGGGCAGGATATACCCCATAATAATTAGTTTGCATCCGGCTAACCATGTCTTGGGCGATTAAATTAGCTGAGAACATGTAAGCCGTATTCCTAGCTTCTTGCAAAGCCAACATCTGTAATTGTAAAAAAGTTAAAATGCCTATGGCAGTCACTGCCATGGCAATTAACACTTCTATTAACGTGAAACCTTTTTGACGTGGACTTAACATAATTCAAGGTAACCTAAAAAGTATAGTAAATCATAAAATTTTATGGACAATTGAAAGTATTCTTATTCAAGATACCATTTGAGTCATAAGAAATAGTATACCCTGTCCTACAGTATTGTGGTTGAATCTTAATACTGAATGCATTAGAGCCGCTCATGTTCACTAAGGGATATCCATTAATATCTAATTTCAATTGCGGGGGATTATTCCCTAAAGCGTTGTAGCTAGTACCATTGTTATACTTGGAAGCATTGGAAATAGTAATAGAACTTAGAGCGAGATTTGGATTAAAAGCTTGTAAAAAAGTACCGTTGTAATTCATGACTGCGAATCCCGTACTCCAATCGGTGGTAGAAGCGCAACTGACCGGGGGATTAGTACTCCAATCGGCGGGGCAAAGCCCTATCAGGCTTGATTTTTGTAAGGCTTGATTCTGTGCAAAACGTAAGGCGTACATTATCATATCGGCTACGCTTTTAGCTTTATTATCAGCTATCATGGCGCGAAAACTAGGTATTGCAATTGAAGTTAATAAGCCAACTATAGTAAGCGTAACCAGTAATTCTATAATGGTAAAACCATAAACCTTGAAAAGACGTAAATTTTTGGGGGTCATGTAAGCAGTATAAAGTAAATATCTTTATGTTTGAAGGGTGCAAGATAAAGTTTCCGTGGAGTTTTGATGTTCTTTTGATAAAAAAATTCCTTGTGCGTCCCTTAATTGGGGCCTGCGCATTCTGCCGTCTTTAATAATAAGCGCATCAATTTCGCTTGCGCCATACTTTGTAGCCGTGGGACAATATATAAATCTGCCTTTGGCAGCAGTTATACCTTGTGGGGAAAAGGAAAATTTTTTCCCACCAAAAACCCCTATTAACTGCCCATAACGAGGGGGCTTTAGCACTTGAATAATATTGCGGGATAAAGGTCTGTCCTGTTGCTCTGGATTCAGAAATATCATGATGCCTTCCTGCCAATTCGCGCCACACATGATGGTATTGTTATATGTTATAAAATAAGGGCAAACGGTTACCAAAGTACTTTCTTTAATGGCAATGCTACGGGCTGCTTCTAATGCTCTTTCTAATTGATGTAAGGTAACCGTGCGCTCGCTGCGCATTAGTATTTTTTGATAAGCAGAATAACCTACGGCTATAGGTAAACTAAGCAGCATAATAACTAGGGTCACTTCCAGATAGCTATAACCACGCTGAAAAAATAATAAAGGGTACATTATTCCAATTTTAATTTTTTTAAGCGGTAACGTAAAGTTCTTAGTGAAATACCAAGTAGTTTCGCCGCATCTGTTTTACTCCAACGGGTGCATTCTAAAGCTTTTACAATAGTTTCTTTAGCCAAATTATCTAAATAATCTTCTAGGCTGTCTTGACCTAGTGTAAATGGGTTTTGCTGATTAGCATTCGCTTGGATAGTTTCAGTAATATCAGGATTCACTGCATTACCATTCGGTAATTGTAAATCTATAGGTAAGATAATATGATTCTCGCACAAGGTAAGTGCTCGTTCTAAGATGTTTTCTAATTCTCGTACGTTGCCAGGAAAATCATATTGTTCTAACATTTTTTCTGTACTAGGGTGCAAATTAGGTTTTATTACTTCATTTTTTATAGATAGTTTGTTAAGTATATGCTCAACTAACAAAGGAATATCATCTAGTCGCTCTTTTAAGCTTGGCACCTCTACTTCTATGACGTTAATACGATAGAAAAGATCTTCCCGAAACTGCTGTTTACCCACCAATGCTCTTAAATTTTTATGAGTAGCACTTAATATGCGTACATCTACTACATTTTCAACGGTAGAACCCACGGAGCGAATAGCTTTAGCTTGTATGGCTCGGAGTAATTTAACTTGCATTTCTAGAGTTAATTCACCCACTTCATCTAAAAATAAAGTGCCTCCTTCTGCCGCTTGAAAAAAACCTAATTTATCTTGATGGGCTCCTGTAAAACTGCCTTTTTTATGACCAAAAAATTCACTTTCCATTAAATCTTTTGAAATGGCACCACAATTAACTGGAATGAAGGGTTTTTTTGCTCTAGGGCCTGATTCATGTATTAAGCGGGCAACTAATTCTTTACCAGCGCCAGAGGCTCCACTAATGTATATCGGCGCTTGGCTTTTGCTTATTTTACTTATTTTTTTACGCAAATTATCCATAATTACCGATTTGCCCAGTAAAAATTCACCATTTACATGAGGTTCTTGCTCTGTGCTGGGTATCGGTTTCAAAGCGGTTTGCACTAAATTTCTTAAAATTTGTAAATCAAGAGGCTTTGCAATAAAGTCAAAAGCCCCTTTTTTTAAAGCAGTAATTGCAGTTTCCATATTGCCGTGAGCACTAATGACAGCGACCGGTATATGGGGGTAATTAGCTTGCAAATGTTTCACCAGATGTAAACCATCTCCATCCGGGAGACACATATCCGTTAAACAAATATTAAAAATTCTTTTCTTTAATTCAGTCAAGGCATCCTGGTAGGTAGCCACGCTAATAGTTTTGATATTCATTCTTTGTAAAGTGATTTCTAAGAGTTCTCTTAGATCGGGTTCGTCATCTACGATAAGGGCAATAGGTTTACTCATACCGTCATCTCCCTATGGGTAATCTTATGGGAATTTTGGCTGGTTTCAGTCACTTCCATTTGGCTTGGAAAAGTAATTCGAAAACGACTTCCTCCTGCTGGATTTATAAAATATTCTAGTTTTGCTTGATTAGCGCTGCAGAGTTCACGTGCAATAAAGAGCCCAAGCCCTGTCCCTTGGGCTTCGCTGGTCACAAAAGGCTCAAATAACCGTTTACTTATTTCTTCACTGACCCCAGGGCCATTATCAATAATTTCTAAATAAGGACTATTATTGGCTATGTCAATAGTTGCACAAATTTCTACGTGGGCTACCCCTTTTTCTAAAAAATTATAATGTAAGCCATTTTCACATAAATTGGTTAATACTTGGTGTAAATGACTAGGGTCCATAAAAACATTTAAGTGCTCAGGTATTACTTGCCAGGTTATAATAGGATCTTGTATGGCAGGTGAAATAAAACTAGTTACAAAATCGTGAACCCATTCTCGCAAATATAAAGCTTTTTTCTTGTTTTTTCTAAAACGAGATAAAGATAAAATATTTTGGATAACGGTATTAGTGCGATACGAATTGTCATGAATAATTTGAATCAGTCTTTTTTCAGGGGTAGTCACTAATGCGGATTCACTTAACAATTGGGCAGCGTGGCTAATGGCGCCTAAGGGATTACGTATTTCATGGGCTATGCTTGCGGTCAAGCGCCCAAGGGCTACCAATTTCATTTGTTGTGCTTCTTTCACTTGTCGCGTAATATCTTCTAAAAATACTAGAATTTCACAATTTAGTACGTTAAATTTATGTAAACTTGCCGAAACGTTTGAATAATTATTAGTTAAAAAACAAGTGGAAGACACCGCATTTACATTATTACGCAAAGCATCTAGTTGCTGATTTAATGATTCACAAATTTCCACGGCCATAATAGGGCCTGTTAAGCGCTTATTTAATAAGAGGGTGGCCGTATGATTCATTAAACGTACTTGATTATGGGCATCTATAATCAAAACCCCCGTATGCAATTGCTCTATAATGTGGCCGTTTAATAATTCGAGTGACATGAGCGCTGCCTGACTCATTCCCAAACGTTTAGCTAAGATATTAGCAGTTAAAGCCGTTGCAAACAGTGCCAAACTCAAAAGGCCTGCAGGGGTGTAAGCATTGGCACCTAGTTGATCATGAAAATGAACAAATAATTGCTCCGTTAAAATAGCAAACACCCCAAAACCCGCATAGTAAAGTGAGGCTTTGCCTGGGCGTAATAAACTAGCCCCGGCGAGTGCTACTAAAAGTAAAGTCCCTAATCCGCTGACTAGTCCCCCAGAAGCATGCATAACGCAGGTGAGTGCAATGGTATCGCATATTACTTGAAATGAAAGCTGATAATTGTAGGGGATATTTTTAAAATGAGTAAGTACGATACTAGTAATTGCAATAGCAAAATAACAAAAGCTGATAACGATAAAGAGAGCAGGGTTGGTTTCCCCTAAAAAATGCTCTACATCCCTTAAATAAGCAAAGCTAAGAAATAATATAGCCAAGATAAGGCGATAAAAATTAAAGATTTGTAGAGAATTCCAACTATACTGATGGCGTAGGTGTAAACCTGCAACGGTAAATGAGCTTCTTTCCATGAATTTTCTCATATTCCTTATGACATGAATTTATACTCTAACAGCTTACCTTATAAAATCAAGAGACTTCTAAAAAGTAAGTGGTTTAAGCGATGGACGGCAAAAATTATTTGGAACTGCAACTAAAATAAATTAACTGCTTTGAGTTGAGCTTGTTGCCTAAAAATGATAGCCTGGAAGCTTATAGTTGAGGAGCCATCAATGTGATAAAATTTTTTATATCTTTGTTCATAATAAGCCTTGCCGTGGGTTGTGGTTCGCCTGCATCAAAGCAAAAAATTGCCCAGGAACAGTTAAGACAGGCGGAACTGCAAGCACAAAAAGAGCAAGAGAACATGCGGCGCGCCCAAGAATTAAAACGCTTAGAAGAAGAACAAACTTTGCTTTGGGATGAAATGAGTAAATAAATCTTAAATTTTTATTAATTTATTCAGCTATTAGTTTTATAAAGAGGTTGTATCATGCCCATATATGAATATGAGTGTACAAATTGTAATAAAAAGTTGGAATTCTTTCAAAAAATCTCAGAACCCCTCAAAACAGCTTGCCCAGAATGCAAGGGGGAAACTTTAAAAAAATTAATTTCTGCTGCTGGGTTTCGTCTCAAGGGAAGTGGTTGGTACGAAACTGACTTTAAATCAAGTGAGCATAAAAAAAATATCAGCCGACAAGACAGTGAGACGGTAAATGCGGTCCAAAGCGAAAGCAGTGACCATCATCAGCCAAAAGCCGAGCCTACAACGACCGTGAGTCAAGCTGCAACCCTTAAAGCCAATAAAGAGCAAGCTTCGGCCACCCCCAAAAAGCTTACAAAAACTTCTTCTGAGACAGGTAATTTATGAACATGTTAAATCAAAAAATTCAGCGAACCCATTATTGCGGCGAGCTTACTCAAGAACACTTAACACAAACAGTGGTTGTATGCGGTTGGGTACATTATAGACGAGACTTAGGTGGGCTAATTTTTGTAGAAATCCGTGATCGCACTGGCCTAATACAAGTGGTATTTTCTCCCGTGGATAAGTCAAGTTTTGCAGAAGGCGAACGTTTGCGTAAAGAATATGTAGTACGTATTGCAGGGGAACTACGTCTTCGCCCAGAGGGCACTGAAAACAAAAATACCAAGACCGGTACTATTGAGATACTGGCACAAGAGGTTAATATATTAAATGAAGCAGAGCCTTTACCTTTTTATCCCGATGAATACCAAAATACCGGAGAAGACATACGATTAAAATATCGTTATATAGACTTACGTCGACCAGACATGCTACAACGTTTAATGATGCGGGCAGATATTGTCCATAAAATAAGAAATTTTTTAACTAATGATGGGTTTATTGACGTAGAAACTCCTATTTTAACAAAAGCTACTCCCGAAGGCGCACGCGACTATTTAGTACCTAGTCGTATCACAAAAGGCTCTTTTTTTGCTTTGCCGCAGTCGCCACAGCTATTTAAGCAGTTATTGATGATGGCAGGGATAGATAAGTATTTTCAAGTGGCTCGCTGCTTTAGAGATGAGGATTTAAGAGCCGATAGACAACCTGAATTTACGCAATTAGATATTGAAACGTCTTTTTTAGATGAAAATCAAATTATGCAGCTTATGGAAAGCATGATAAGACAAATATTTGAAACCGTGTTAGAGGTTACTTTACCTAATCCTTTTCCACGGATGCTTTACGCAGATGCCATGGAAAAATATGGTAATGATAAGCCAGATTTACGTAATCCTTTGGAATTAGTAGAAATTGCAGACTTAGTAAAAGAAGTAGATTTTAAAGTCTTTCATGGCCCAGCAAATGATGCGGGCGGTAGAGTGGCAGCATTGAAAGTGCCTGAGGGGGCGCAGCGTTTAACCCGCAAAGAAATAGACGATTATACTCAATTAGTAGCGCAATTTGGTGCCAAAGGTTTAGCTTATATTAAAATTAATGCTATAGAGCAAGGGATAGAGGGCTTGCAATCGCCTATTGTAAAATTTTTACCGATTGCTGTGATATCGGCCATTATAGAACGAGTGGGCGCAAAAAATGGTGACTTAATATTTTTTGGCGCCGATACTAAAAAAGTGGTTTGTGATGCGTTAAGTGCTTTACGTAATAAAATAGGGCACGATTTAGAATTATTAACAGGAAGCTGGCGACCTTTATGGGTAGTTGATTTTCCGATGTTTGAATATGATCCTCTTGCTAAACGTTGGCATGCAGTGCATCACCCTTTTACAGCACCTAAAGTAGATGATGTAAGCTTATTAGCAAGCGAACCAGGTGCTTGTGTGGCCCGCGCCTATGATATGATTTTAAATGGTACGGAATTAGGGGGGGGGTCTATTCGGATCCATTGCCCCAAAACTCAACAAAAAGTATTTGAAATTTTAGGAATTTCAGCAGAAACCGCCCAAATTAAATTTGGATTTTTATTAGATGCGCTTAAATTTGGCTGCCCTCCGCATGGAGGTATTGCCTTAGGGATAGATAGACTCGTGATGCATATGACAGGATCAACTTCTATTCGTGAGGTCATTGCCTTTCCTAAAACCCAAACCACGAATTGTCCGCTGACTTCAGCTCCTTCTACTGTGGAAGCAGAACAACTGCGTGAGCTTGGTATTCGAGTAAATGTAAGTGGTAAACCAGAGGATGCTGCATAAAATGGCAGGACACAGTAAATGGGCAAATATCCGTTATCGTAAATCGTTACAGGATTCTAAAAGAGGTAAATTATTTACTAAATATATTCGTGAAATTACGGTAGCAGCACGTAGTGGTGGGGGAGAGCCTAACGCTAATCCACGACTACGAACTGCAGTAGATAAAGCCTTAAGTGCGAACATGACCCGAGATACTATAGACAGAGCCATTAAACGTGGGGTAGGGGGCGAGGATGGCGTTTGTTTAGAAGAAATACGCTATGAAGGATATGGCCCCGATGGTGTAGCGGTAATAGTTGACTGCATGACCGATAATCGTAAAAGAACAGTCTCTGAAGTACGCCATGCCTTTAGTAAACACGGGGGTAATTTAGGCACTGATGGCTCAGTTGCTTATTTATTTACTCAAATAGGTGAAATAATATTTGCACCCGGCGTGCCAGAAGATACTCTTTTGGAGCTTGCTCTAGAAAGCGGCGCACAAGATGTGCAGGGTGATACAGAAGTTGGTATGGTAATACAAACCGCAGTTGAAGATTTTCATAAAGTGAAAACAGCTTTAGAGGCGGCAAAATTACAGCCTGAAGATGCTGAACTCACTATGCGAGCGCAAACCCAAATTACCTTAGAGGGAGAAGCAGTAGCGCGTTTTATTAAATTTTTAGATCATATCGAAGATTTGGATGATGTCCAAATAGTATATACTAATGCCGATTGGACAGAGTCTTAAGGCCAAGCCCCACTGGGATATAAAATGCATGTTAATATTAGGGATAGATCCAGGTTCACGCACTACAGGATTTGGCATAATAGAGCAATTAAGCTTTAAAGCTCGCTATATAGCCAGTGGTTGCATACGAGTTGATAAGCATCCATGGCCTGAACGTTTAAAATATATTTTTGAAAGCATAGTAGAAATTATTGTGCAATATAAGCCTACCTGGATGGTAGTAGAGCAAGTATTTGTACACAAAAATATTGCTGCCGCTTTAAAATTAGGGCAAGCACGAGGGGCGGCACTCGTTGCAGGCACACATTTAGGATTACAAATGGCTGAATATTCGGCACGGCAAGTAAAAAAAGCAGTTATGGGTTATGGGGCTGCTGAAAAAGCTCAAATCCAGTTTATTGTAAAAAATTTATTAAAACTCAATGCTTTGCCGCAAGAAGATGCTGCTGATGCTTTAGCGATAGCATTATGTCATGGCTATAATACATTAAGGGTGCGGGCGTGATAGGAAGATTGCAGGGAATTTTAGAATATAAACAATCTCCTCATTTATTAATTATGGTAAATGGGGTAGGTTATGAAGTACAAGCGCCTATGTCAACTATTTATCAGCTACCTGCAATTAATCAAATGGTTAGCTTGCATACCCATTTTGTGGTAAGAGAAGACGCACAACTCTTATATGGATTTTTTACAGAAGCCGAGCGCAGCTTATTTCGTACGCTCATAAAAGTCTCTGGCGTTGGTCCAAAGCTTGCATTAGCCGTTTTATCTGGGATGGAAGTTGCAACGTTTATTGACTGCATAGAACAAGGCCTCTTAGACAGTTTAGTACGAGTGCCAGGGGTCGGGAAAAAAACAGCCGAACGCTTAATTATTGAAATGCGTGATAAATTGCAAGGCAAAGGTACTGCAGTACATGATAATACCGAATGGATGCCCTTGTTACATAATACCAAAGCCACGCCGACTCAAGATGCCATTAGTGCCTTAATAAGCTTAGGTTATAAGTCCCCTGAAGCAACCCGGGCTGTTAACCGTGCCCAAAGTAATGATAAAGAAAATTCAGAGAGTAGCGAAATGTTAATTCGTAAAGCCTTAAAAGAGTTGGCAAAAGCATGATTGAAAGTGACCGCTTAACTACAGCCAAAAATATTAGCGGCGATGAGTTTGTTGATAAAGCCATTCGCCCCAAAAAATTAGCGGAATATATAGGGCAACCTAATGTTCAAGCACAAATGAATATTTTTATAGAAGCTGCTACATTACGCAATGAAGCGCTTGATCATGTATTAATATTTGGGCCACCTGGTTTAGGTAAAACCACCTTAGCCCATATTATTGCGGCTGAAATGAAGGTTGGTTTACGGCAAACTTCAGGCCCCGTTTTAGAGCGTGCGGGTGATGTAGCTGCTTTATTAACGAATTTAGAGCCTAAAGATATATTATTTATAGATGAAATTCATCGTTTAAGCCCCGTTGTAGAAGAAGTGCTTTATCCAGCCATGGAAGATGGACAATTAGATATTATGATAGGTGAAGGGCCTGGTGCTCGCTCTATAAAAATTGATTTACCGCCCTTTACATTAATTGGGGCAACCACCCGAGCGGGTTTATTAACTTCACCATTGCGAGATAGATTTGGAATTGTCCAACGTTTAGAATTTTACTCTACCGCCGATTTATTACATATTGTGGAACGTTCAGCCCATATTTTACAGGTTAAAATGGATGCGGAGGGCGCGTACGAAATTGCTTGTCGCTCCCGTGGTACGCCCCGTATCGCTAATCGGTTATTAAGACGGGTCCGAGATTTTGCACAAGTACGTGGTAATATTCTCGTTACTAAGGAGCTAGCAGATGAAGCCTTAAATATACTTGAGGTAGATAAAGTAGGCTTTGATATGATGGATAGAAAATTACTGAATGCCTTGATTGATAAATTTCAAGGAGGCCCTGTCGGTGTAGATAGCTTAGCTGCGGCCATCGGGGAGGAGCGAGGCACTATAGAAGATGTATTAGAGCCTTATTTAATTCAACAAGGTTATATTATGCGCACTCCCCGCGGCAGAGTAGCTATGAAAATGGCCTATCTGCATTTAGGATTAGCTGAACCACTTGGCACTTAAAAAAATATAAGTTGCTAGTTTGGTCCAGCATATTATCAAAATTCCTGCAATATCCTTATACTTATCCTTTAAAAACTTTTATGTAGCCTTTCCGTTCTGGACTCGGGTACTTCTATTGTGGGCTCTTCGTGGACAGGCGGTCTAGATGTCGAAGGCGTTGCAATACGCATAACTTTTTCTGGAGAGGGTATCCTTTCAAATTGTACTGCAATATCTACCGCTTGATTAGCCTGCTGATGCAATTGCGAAAAAAGTGTTTCGGCTTGTTGGTCAAGAGAATTTAGTTTGCTTGCAATCGATTGGCTTCTGCTTCTTTGTAAAATAGGTGAGGAAGTTAAAGCGATACTACTAGTGGATTGTTCTTTGAATAAGCTCAGAGGAAGAGGAGGGGCTATGGGATTAGTTTCTCTCTGTGCTAACACATTAAATCCTGATGGAAATGGAGTTGGCTCTGAAATAGAAGATGAGCTCTGTATTTCTAATGTTTTTAATTTTTGTGGTAAAGGGGAATTAATATCGTACAGGCGTTCCTCAGGAATTATTCCTTTTTGTGAATGCTCTGGAGTATTATTTGCGTTAATTTGACTTAAATCTGGGGTTTGAGAGTCTGTAATAGAAGAGTCTGTCGTGCTAATATCGACAGAACTGACCTCTGCTCCATTATCATTAGCGGTATAAGGGTTGCTATTTGATTCTGATAAAGCAGTAAGCTTAGGTGCTGTATTAAAGGCTACCGAACTAATAGCATTTTGTTCATCAATAGATGGATTAGAAGTATGTTGTTTTTTATTGGTAAACGAGCTTGCAAGGGTTTTTTCAGTATCATATTTTTTTATAAAATTGGGTAAATATTTTTTTAAGGCATGGCGTATTTCTTTGCTCTCATGCGCTACATTGTAAAATATTTCCACGACCTCACGGCGTGCTGCTGCGAGCGCTTTATCTTGCATTATTGTATCTGTTATGCACGCAAGTAGGGCAACCTCTTTTGCAACGTGGTGTTTAGTAATAAGTTTATTATAAGCACGTAAAGCAAAATCACCCAGGATGGTATATTCTGAATGCAATCGAGATGTAGCTAATTTTTGTTCCCAGGTATTATGCGCAATTTCTTCATTAAGATATTTATATTTTTTTAATCTTCTTAACACCGTATTTTTGGCATTAGAAAAGATAGGTAAATCCGTGAAGTCGGTAGTATTTTGACTTGTAAAATCATTGGTATCCATAGGCCCAAGCATGGGGCGTCCGTCTTGAATTTTCGGCAAAAAAACACCTGAAGCAATATCTGTGCATTCAAAGTAAATCTTCATAGGTCTTCCTTTAATTTGCATAAAGATTAAAATTTTTAGACTAAATACTTTAAGTATCATACCTAAATTTCATAGAGAAATAACTAGCTGATAAAATAAATTAAATAGTTAGTTACATTTCCAGTAAATTTAATGTATTATAAAAACTATTCGGCATTAATACATTAAGGAAATTACATTGCGCATAGATTTATCTTTTTTTAAAAACGTGCTAACCCAATTAATAATTATGATTATAGCAGTACATTTCTTTGGGCATTATTTACCGCTTAAGGTACAACAAACTTTTTTAGCTATTAGTTGGACTTTAAAACAAATTTTATTGTTAGTTTTACCCTTTATTATTTTTGGGTGTTTATTGTCTACTTTACTTGCTCAAAAAAAACGTGCACTTTTTTTTATTTTAGGCTTATTTGTATTAGTAACGGTTTCAAATTTCTTATCAGCACTGGTGGGATATTTTGGAGGATGGTTTGGGGTATCAAAAGGGTTGATTAGAATGCAGCCTGCAATAATAAGTGTTACGGCTTTACAACCTTTGTGGGATTGGTCAGCATTTATCCCTAGTTCAACGAATAATGGATGGGCACTCTTAGCAGGGTTATTAGCAGGTCTGTTGTTTAGTTTCTATCCTAATCGGCTGGTAACTCAAGCTGCGCACTATTTAAATCAGCTCATTGCTTTTTTCTTAAAAAAACTTTTTATTCCGGTTTTGCCTTTATTCGCTTTAGGATTTATTTTAAAAATTCAGTACGAAGGTTTATTTGCACAAGTAATACAAAATTATATGCCAATTTTTATGTTAATCACTATAACAAATATTTTATATCTAGCGATAATGTATGCCTTTGCTGCAAATTTCAGGATAAGTCTGTGGTTGCAATATTTAAAAAACGCCCTACCCACAGGGATTATGGGCTTTTCTACCATGTCGAGTTTAGCCACAATGCCCCTTACGCTGGCGGCTGCTGAAAAGAATACCGAGCAATCAGATATCGTACAGGCAGTGATTCCTGCGACCGCCAATAATCATTTAATAGGCAATAGTATTGCAACGCCTATTATTGCTATAGCTATCTTATTGTCGTTTGGAAAAACTTTACCCAACTTTTATCAATTTTTACCCTTTGCAGGTATGTTTGTGTTATATAAATTTGCCGTGGCCGGAGTGCCTGCTGGTAGCGTTATGGTAGTACTGCCTTTATTAGAAAAATATTTAGGCTTTAGTGGAGAAATGTCTGCCTTATTAATGCCTTTATATATGTTGCTCGATCCATTAATTACGGGAAGCAATGTGCTAGGTAATGGCGCTTTTGTGATTTTATTTAATAAATTATATAAATTGAAGCAAAAAACTTAACAAAATGTTATCTTAATAGCTAACTTAAATAGGTTACAAAGCAATTAATTTAAGGTAAGATAAAGACCTTTTCCATAGTCGTTTAACATAATAAGAGGTGATGATTGAAATTTATTAAATTAAATTTGCCAGTACAGTTAGCTATTATTTTTATATTATTAGTATTGTTTGGCAACCATTTGCCTGTAGAGTTTAAAAGTGGCTGTTTGGCTTTAAGTTTAAGTTTGAAGACTGGATTGCAGTTTGCTTTACCTTTTATAATTTTTGGCTGTCTATTTAGCTCGCTACTTGAACAACAAGATAAAGCTTTTGGCTTTGTCTTAACTTTATTTCTTTTGGTGTCAGTCTCTAACTTAATTTCAACTTTAACAGGGTATTGGGTGGGGAGTGCGGTCTTAAAGCATTTGCATATCGACTTACATCAACACGCCTTAGCCGTTGCAAAATTAGAACCCTTATGGAATCTACATTTAAAAAATCCTCTTTCTAATGGAGTAGCACTTGTGAGCGCTATAAGTGCAGGGCTTTATTTTTCTGTACGACCATCTACACGTGCCAAGGTGGTAGCCGTACAATTAAACCAGGCGGTGTATTTTTTCTTAAAAAAAATATTTGTACCTTTATTGCCTTTGTTTGCCCTTGGCTTTATTGTAAAAATGCAGCATGAAGGGGTCTTAGTTAAATTATTCCATAGCTATTTGCCTTTAGCCTTTTTAATTATTGGGACTAATATAGTCTATTTATTTACCTTATTTTTAATTGCTGCTGGTGGTAAAGTAAAAACCAGTATAAATTTTATAAAAAACTCCCTTCCTGCCGGATTAATAGGTTTTACGACCATGTCGAGCCTAGCTGCTATGCCCCTTACGTTAGAGGCTACTCGGCAAAACATTGGAAAAGATGAATTTGCTAAGATAATTATTCCAGCTACAGTAAATGTACATATGATTGGCAGTAGCATTGTTATACCCATTTTAGCACTTTATATACTCTTGACCTTTGGGCATGCTATGCCTGATTTTTCAAAATATTTAGTATTTGCCCAATTTTTTGTGATTGCAAAATTTACAGTGGCGGCAGTACCCTGCGGCAGCATAATTGTTATGTTACCTTTGTTAGAATCCCATTTAGGTTTTTCGGGTGAAATGTCGGCATTAGTTACTACCATGTACTTAGTATTTAATCCTTTTACTGCGGCTTCTAATGTATTAGGTAATAGTGCCTTTGCTATTATGTTATCTAAATTCTTTGCTCGACGGGCGTCTAAGAGCAAGGTTATAAGCACTCATTCTATCAAGAATTTACATAAAAAAGCGGTACATAATGCGTAAATGTAAAATCCCTAAAATAAATCTTGCCGTACAGTTAATCTTTATATTTGCCATCATCTTGCAATGGGGTGACAGCTTAAGTTACGATTGCAAAGCAAGCCTATATGGTATGAGCTTAATATTAAAAGAAATTTTATTATGGGTATTACCATTTATTGTAATAGGTTGTTTATATTCTTGTATTATTTCTCAAAAAGGCAAGGCATTACGTTTTGTAATTACTCTGCTTATTTTGGTTTCTATTTCTAATTTTGTATCCGTTATGATGGCTTATTTTGCAGGAGTGTTAGGTTTAGGCCATTTTGGTATGACCGTAAATGCCCCCTTGCTCGCCAGTAATGCTATTCCTTTAAAGCCCTTATGGGGCATGATTCATTTTACTCCCCTATTAAAAAATGAATGGGCATTAGCCGTGGGCTTAGGCTTTGGCCTTATTTTTTCAATATGGCATTCTCCTCCTGCAGAAGCCTTTGCAGATAAAATGAATAAAATGATAAGCTTTTTTCTAGAGAAGATATTTATACCAGTACTGCCCTTATTTGCTGGTGGCTTTATCGTAAAAATGAAACATGATGGGGTTTTAGGGCAAGTGATTGGCAGCTATATGCCTATTATTCTATTAATTTTTGTGGCATCAATATTATATCTGGTGTTGCTCTATGGCTTAGCAGCAAAATTTAATCTGCGTTTGTGGTGTCGTTATATCAAAAATTCACTTACCGCTGGGCTTACTGGATTTTCAACTATGTCAAGCCTTGCAAGCTTACCGGTGACATTAACTGTAGCCGAAAAAAATACTCAAAATCCCAAAATGGCTCGAGCCATTATTCCGGCGACGGTAAATATTCATATGATAGGAGATAGTATTGCTATCCCTATTTTTGCTATGAGTATATTGTTAAGTTTCGGGTTGAGCTTACCAACGTTTGAGCAATATCTGGTATTTGCTGTTTTTTTTGTACTGTACAAATTTGCAGTGGCAGCAGTGCCGGGTGGCAGCATTATAGTTATTTTACCAGTGTTGCAATCTTATTTTGGTTTTTCCGGGCCCATGGCAGGAGAGATGTCAGCTTTAATCACCACGCTTTATATTTTATTTGATCCTCTGGTTACTTTTGTTAATGTTTTAGGCAATAGCGCTTTTGTAATTTTAATGGCAAGATTTTTTTCTGAACCAGAACTCACTGCTCAAAAAATCAATTAATTTTGTGCCTCTTGATTTTTAAAAAAAACTGCGTCATGCTGGCATAGGTATGTTTTTATGGAAAGGGAATTTAAAAATGCGTAGATTAGTTGGGATTTTAATCATTGCTTTGGTTTCAGGTCATAGTTGGGCTAGCAGCAAAAAAAATAATATACAAACCTCTCCAGAAACGGTTGGTCATTCCCAAGAAATAACTAAAAAACTCCGTGCTGAACTTAAAAGCATTTATCCAGATTTACAAATAGATAGCATCACTGAAAGTCCTTTAAAAGGCATCTACCAAGCCAAAATTGGGGCGCAAGTGCTGTATATGAGTGAAGGTGGTCAATATATTATTCAAGGCGATCTTTTTGACTTAAAGCGTGATAAAAAAGAACAAAATATTACTGAAGAACTACGGCGTAGTGTTAGGGCAGATTTTTTAAAGCAAATTAAAAGCAATGATATGATTGTTTTTGGACCAAAAGATTCCCCTAAAGGTGTCATAACGGTATTAACAGATTTAACCTGTACTTATTGCCAAAAATTACACTCTGAAATTGACGAATTAACCAAATCAGGGGTACAAGTTAGATATATGGCATTCCCGCGTTCTGCTCAAGGCTCTGCGGCCTATGATAAAGCAGTAACGGTTTGGTGTTCTCCCGATCAAAAAGATGCGTATAGTAAAGTAATAAAAGGAGAAGAGATTCCTAATCAAACCTGCATTAATTCTATAGCAAGCCAAATTGAATTAGGGCAAAGATTTGGGGTAAGAGGTACACCTACGATCGTATTCCAAGATGGCAGCATCATGCCAGGCTATTTACCCGCTGATCAATTAGCTAAAGAAGCCATAGAACATACGGCTGGAAATTCGTCGAAGGCTAAAAGTTCAAGTTAAGATAAAGCTGGGCAGGAAAAATTAGGTTAACTAGCTATAATTAATATGGGCTCATACTGTATTCTTTAGGTACATAGGCTAAAAAATCTAAGTATGAGCTGATATATAATGTTGACCTAGCAGAGGGCCTAACCGTAAATGCGTGTATTGCTTGCAGATAATCATATAGAACATCGTTTTTCACTGATGCAATCTATTGAAAAATTAGGTCATAATGTTGAAGAGGCACTTGCAGGCTCAGATATAATCAACCAATGTCGCTTAAAATGTCCTGATTTATTATTATTAGCAAGCCACTTAGCTCCGGTACCTGTGATTAGACAAATTCGCCAGTTAGGTGGCAATGCGGTTTGGAATCCTATTGTTATTTTAAGTGAAACATTGACTGAAGAATTATGTTTGCAATATGCAGAAGCTGGGGTCGATGACGTTTTACTACAGCCCGTCCCTTTTGGCGAAATAGCTTTAAAAATATCTACCGCCTTGCGACACTATCGCTTTAAAGAAGATGTATTTTCTGTAGCTCATAATTTGGTAGTTGCTAATAGAGCTTTAGAAAATGTAGTAACCCAAGATAGCTTAACGGGTGTTAATAATTCTAATAGTTTTGAAGATATGCTTGAAAGAGAATGGTTTCGCTTAAAAAAAGCAGGGCTACCGCTTGCTTTATTATATGTCAATCTTGATTATTTCCAGCTATATAATCAACAATATGGCGCAGAGCAGGGGGATGAATGCCTTAAAAAAATTGCTGAGCTTTTAAAAGTAAATCTAGGCGGGCAGGGTAAGCTTGCTCGGACTGCAGGCGCTACTTTTGCCATTCTCTTGCCTAATACCGAATTGCCCGAAGCTAATGCGCTTGCCAAAAAATTACAAGATGACATTAAAGCGCTTAATATCCCGCATGCTTATTCAGGGTGTAGTAAACAATTAACGGTAAGTATTGGAATTTCTGTCGTCAACGCCCATGAATACACCGCACCATGGGATTTAACGGAAGCTGCAGATTATGCGCTCTACCAAGCAAAGCATTATGGTCGTAACCGTTCTTTCTTCGTGCCTGCTAAAGAAGTAGAAGGTAAAAGTACTAGTTAATTACCGCTCTTAAACATTGTAACTTATAGACAATTCAGCTAACATATATAACTTTTAACGGCTGTATGCTATAAAGGGCTCTTTGTTATGTTCCAAAAAACGCCGCTCGCAGAACTTGATCCGGAAATTTATTCTATAATTCAGGCAGAATTACTTAGGCAAGAAGAAAATATTGAATTAATAGCTTCTGAAAATTATACCAGCCCTAGTGTAATGGCAGCCCAAGGTTCGGTGTTAACCAATAAATATGCAGAAGGGTATCCTGGTAAAAGATATTATGGGGGTTGCAGTGAAGTAGATAAAGCTGAAAATTTAAGCATTGTGCGAGCAAAAGAATTATTCGGTGCGGCTTATGCGAATGTGCAACCACACTCTGGTTCGCAAGCTAATGCAGCAGTATATCAGGCGTTATTGAATCCAAATGATACTTTATTAGGCATGAGCTTAGATCATGGAGGGCATTTAACGCATGGTAGTCAAGTTAACTTTTCAGGGAAAACCTATCAGGCTTATCATTATGGCTTAGATACACGTACTGGTTTAATCGATTATAATCAAGTAGAAAGTCTTGCAATAAAGCATAAACCCCAAGTGATAGTAGCTGGTTTTTCTGCTTATTCTAGAGTCGTCGATTGGCAAATTTTTAGAGATATTGCCGATAAAGTGGGGGCCTATTTAGTAGTTGATATGGCACATGTAGCAGGCCTTGTCGCCACCGGGCTGTATCCTTCGCCCGTACCAATCGCTGATGTAACGACTACCACCACCCACAAAACCTTACGGGGCCCTCGCGGTGGGCTTATATTAGCTAAAAGTAACCCCGAACTAGAAAAAAAATTAAATTCTGCAGTATTTCCTGGGATCCAGGGGGGGCCTTTAATGCACGTCATTGCTGCTAAGGCAATTGCTTTTAAAGAAGCCTTAACCCCTGAATTTAAAGAATATCAACAGCAAGTGATAACGAATGCCCGGGTTATGGCGCAATGTATGATAGACAGAGGCTTTACGATTGTTTCGGGCGGTACGGACAATCACTTGTTTTTAGTAGATTTATTAAATAAAAACATTACTGGCAAAGCCGCCGATGCGGTATTATGCCAAAATAATATTACGGTAAATAAAAATGCTATCCCCAATGATCCTCATTCTCCTTTTGTTACCGGAGGCTTAAGATTAGGGACTCCAGCAATAACTACCAGAGGTTTTAAAGAAGAGCAAGTTAAAATAATAAGTACTTGGATATGCGATATTTTAGATGATATATCCAATCAAAGCTTACACCAGGATATCAAAGCAAATGTCTTAGCGCTTTGCAAGAAATTTAAGGTGTATAACTGATGTTATGCACTTTTTGTCATGCCAGTGATACTAAAGTGATTGATTCTCGTTTGGTAAGCGAAGGCAATCAAGTGAGAAGGCGTAGAGAGTGTATTCAGTGTGAAGAACGATTTACTACGTATGAGGTTATTGAAATTTCTATGCCTCGGGTTTTAAAACGTGATGGCAGCTCGGTACAATTTAAAGAAGAGAAATTACGAGGGGGCATGTTGCGAGCGTTAGAAAAAAGGCAAGTACGTATAGAGCAAGTAGATGCCGCGCTAGCACGTATTCATAATCGTATTCGGGCTACCGGAGAACGTGAAATTGGTACGCAAACACTAGGAGAATGGGTTATGAATGAGCTGCGTGCTTTAGATGAAGTAGCTTATGTGCGTTTTGCTTCAGTTTATCGTCGTTTTGCTGATGTGCAAGAATTTCAAACCGAAATTGCGAGACTACAAGAAGGCAGTAAGGCAGTATAATAATATGGCAATTAAAAAAAAATTAAGTTTACGACAAAAAGCGCGTAAAAGAGCGTTACAGGCACTCTATGGGTGGATGTTAACGCAAAACAATTTGCGTGACATTGAAACAGACACTTTACAAGCTCATATCGAAGAAAAGCTAGATATGACATATTTTAGAACTTTGCTGCATGAAATACCTAAACAAATTACTGACTTAGATAATTTACTAATGCCTTACTTACATAAACGTAGTATTGACGAATTAGATCCTATTGAAAAAACTATTTTGCGTATAGGTATCTATGAATTAAGCTGCGAGCTCGAGATTCCTTATAAAGTAGTCATTAACGAGGCACTTGCTTTAACAAAAATGTTTGGTTCTAGTGACAGTCATAAGTTTGTGAATGCGGTCTTAGATAAAGCAGCAAAGCATATCAGAAAAATAGAGCTTGAATAAATTTGACCCCAAAATTACTTTTGAGGTCAAATATATAATAAGCAATTTTATGCTTATACGGCTTCTTTTAATTTTCTTAATGCTCTGATTTTAACTACTTTACGAGCAGGCTTTGCTTTGAACATCATTTCTTCGCCAGTAAAAGGGTTGGTTCCTTTACGTGCTTTAGTAGCAGGTTTTGTTTGAACGGTCAGCTTCAGTAAACCAGGCAGAGTAAACATTCCTGGGCCACTTTTACCTAAATGAGCTTCAATAATGAGCTTAAGTTGTTCAAATAGAACTTTGACATCTTTACGAGGAATGCTGGTAGTATCCGTTAAAGTCTGTACTAATTCACTTTGGGTATAAGGTTTGCTAGGAGCAGTAATTTTTACCGGCTTACTAGCTTCTACTTTTTTAATGGGTTTGCTAGCAGTTTTTCGTGCCTTAGGCGCTGCTGCTGCCTTTTTAACGGTGGCTTTTTTCACTTTACTGGGCACAACTTTTTTCACAGCTGCCTTTTTTGCTACCTTGCGTTTTGCGGTTGCCATATAACTCTCCTAGATGAAATTAAAGCATAACATTTAAAAAACAGGATAATGATGGCATAATTATTTTAAAAAATCTATCTTCTATTAATTTTTTTTATATTCCACTATTATTGCATCGCCAATAGGGCTTGTGAAAAATAAACTTTCACCTATAAAAGGAGGTATTTTGAGCTGCTCGGATAAAAGAGGGTCAATATAAAGTGCACTTGAACTGCCCCCATCTACATTTAAAGCAGCTTGGCATCCCCTTGTATACATAAAGTTACTAAGTTCTAATAGCGTCATGCCATTGCTTCTAAAGTTGTGTTCTACGATAACCAAAAGCCAGTTGTGGTTAGATAAAAGGCCAATAGCCGTACGAGCATAGCGATTTCGAATGAATGTTGCTGGAAGTTTTTCTACACTAAAATCTTCTATTAAGCGGCCATTGTTAATTAACAAAGGGCTGCCACCTACGATATGCGTAGTGTTATCCCACAATAGAGCAGCATCCGGATCAAACTGGGGAGTAATTTTTACTTTAAGTTCTGCTTGCGCTTGTAAAGCAAAAGGGCTTTTAAACCATTTAGATTTATGTCCAATGGAATATAAAAAGCCATTGAGGGGCACAGAAATGTTAGGGTTACCCGTATTAATTGCAGTAATGTGATTGTTTTCTATTAAAATATTTTTACTCGAGGGGCATAAATTCAGTGATCCTTGGTAGCTATGGGTGTATAAAATTGCTTGATGACATAAGCTAGGTCGGTTTAGGGCTTGGGCCGGATAATATTTATTTTGGGTAAAGAGGGCTGTAAAACTCGTTATCCTATCTATTAAAGTAATTGGCTGCTTATCGTGACACCATCCAATAGCAGCTCTGTTACGGTAAGCTATGCCATACCATTGCTTATCAATTTTCAAAATACCTGCCGGTAATCCATTGGTCGACTCCCCTCCTAGAAAAAAACCGCCATTAATCGCCAGTACCGCATGATGACGCTTAGCAATATCTTGTAAATTTTCTCGACCAAAAGCTTGATTCTGGGCGTGAACTGGGCTGATGCTAAACTGACGCGGATCAATTTCGATGGCATAAACTATTTGCTTATTAAGGGTTTTAATTACTTCTATTTTTGGTATGGGCATAGCTTCTGCCCTAACTACAGGGCAGATAAACCAGAGCAAATGTAAAACCAAACGTATTAATATGTGCATAGAATACTGAAAATGTTATATGATACAATTTTATCTGCCTGTAGACAAAGGCATGATAAAATTTTTTCTGTTGAGTAAATAACTTGTAATACAGAAAGGGAATGGAAAACAGCAGAATATGCAGTTATTAAAGGAGTTAGGGAAATGCATGTGATCCGTACAATTAAAGTTCTTTTGCTATGTGGTTTATTAATGAGTCCAATCTTAGGGCAGGCGTTAAGCCATCATGCCACCTTGGCACAATCTTATTTATCGCAAGGAAAGCTTAGATTAGCAGAAAAAGAATTATTAAAAGCTAAAAATCGTGGAGAACCCTTTGAAGAGTGGGGGGTACAATTAGGTCAAACTTATTTATTACAAAAAAAATATCAGAAGGCTTTGCAGGCAGCTACTTTATCTGATAAACCTCCTAAAAAATTAAGCTCTACAGTAAAAATCGCTTTATCATTAATAGAGGCACGCGCCTTTATAGGCTTAAAACAATATAACGAGGCAGAGCAATTGTTAAAAAAAAGCTTAACACTCGCTCCTAAAAATTTTGAAATATTGTACTTTAATGCCGAAGTACAATTACATAAACATAAATTAGGCGCCGCTTCCCACTATATTCAACAAGCCATGCAATTACCTAATTTAAGTAAAACTGACTTAGCAAAATTGCATATATTACAAGCTTGTAAATATAAGCATGAAGGCCAAGTGCATACTGCTTTAAATTCCTATAAGCAAGCCTTAGTTGCGGATGCTAATTGCCATGTGGCCCGCGTGGGTATAGCCAATTTAATGCTAGCCGAGCGTGAAAAAGATATATATTCTGAAGAATCAGAAAGTATATATATGAGTGCGATACATAACGTGGAATAAGCTCATCGTTGGTATTAACTATTTACTCCAAAAAATCAACAAAAGGAAGAGCATATGGCGGTGCTAAGTAAAACGCATTATCTCTATGGCTCTTCTATGACGCTTAATAATAGCACTCTCTCCCATTCTAATAATATTTGTATCCTAAAAATTGTAAGTTTACTGGGGGCCTTAGCCTCTTTTTTTTGGCCAATGTGGGCCTCTATTAGTCAAGAAGTCATCTCATCGTTAAGTCATCAGCAGCTATACTTGATGTGGTTCTTAGCGCTTATCCTAGGGATAAAAAAACTATATGACTGTAACTCTATGCATAATCTCAAAGTAGTGCAAGCAGAGGTAAGTCAACTTGCTTTAATGATTTTGAGTTTTATAGCTTTTTTATGGTTATGGGGAGGGCTGGCTGCTACAGTATCTTTACAAAAAATATTGTTAGTCAGCATGCTTCCGGTTATTATTTGGGCTAATTGGGGATTTGCAGTATTAAAAATTTTTTTAAGCCCATTATTGATGTTATATGTTTTGTTACCTTGGCAGCAATGGTTAGTCAATATAATACCCTCTAGCGCTATCTTCGCAAATATTTCTGCCCCCTCTTTCTTCGCTACTAATGATTTTTTGTCATTAATAGCTAATCATTGGCGAGAGATAACTGGATTATTGGTATTGTACGGCACTTTTAAATATAGAAATTTACGCAATAGAAATGTTTTTATTAGCTTATTATTATTATGGGTATTGTTAGGGTGTTTTACAGTAGCTTATCTACAGCCACTAGGATATGTCATTCAAAAGGTTAATTTGCATCTGGCAGCTTGGATTTTTTTGGGAGGTATAGTAGTGCAATGGTATATTCGAGAATATGCCCCTGTGCCCGATATATTTCGTAAAAACTTATCTTGGGATATGCCAAGTGGAGCAAGCAACTTGTGGTCTACTTTTGTAGTTACTTTGTTAATATTGGGGACCGTATACTTTTTGTCAGTCAAGTCTCACGCTGCACTTCCTTTTACAATGCAGCATGAACACCTGCAAGCACCTCTCGCACTCAAAGGGTGGCGAGGACCTTATGCTAGCACTGATTTTCTAAAGATAGAACCTATACCCGTACCCGATAAGGTGTTACGCGTTGCGGCCAAATATCGTTTTCAACTGGAAGAAGTGCTGTTACATATGGTTTATTATAAGCGGCCACATAGGGTTGACTGGGCTGGTTTAGAAAATACTTTATACGATAAAAATCATTGGGAAGTTATAGATACTAGTGCTCTACCTATTACTTTGCAAAATGGCGACAAGATGGTAGTAAGAGAGACTACGCTTAAGGCTAAGCATGACCATGAGAAAAAAATAATATGGCATTGGTATTTTGTCGGGCAGTATACCTCATCTAAAAAAAATTGGTTAAAAATATTATACCAAGCCACTGTTTTTACAGGAGAGAACAGTGGGACGGGAATAATGGGTGTTGCATGTAACTATGAGGAAGACGTCAACCAAGCCCGGGGCTTACTAAAAAATTATCTAGAAGCAATGTACCCCCAAATCTTGACGTTAATGACTCCCGCACAGGGCTATAAAAAAATATTTACTAAAAATTATTTTAATTTAATTAAAAAATAAGTTAGGCCCACTCTTGACTTTGACAGTAATGATTCTAACCAAGAACGATTTCTTGAAAAATACAGAGAAGGTTGTTAGTTAGTAACAAAGTTGTTGTACACGAATTTCACATTATGTGTTGACATGCATCATATAATTGTTAATAATGTTGCCAATTAATTTTTTTGGCCAGAATGATGTTTTTAAAAACCACTAAAGGAAGCAATGCAACTTATCTATATTTGGCTGAAGGATATAGAGAAGATGGTAAAGTTAAACACCGCATTTTAACTTCTTTTGGCAAACTAGAAGATTTAGATCAAAAGCAACTAACCGACATCGCTTTGAAACTTCTGAGCTTATGTGAGGGTCATAATTTAATTGATGCTAATAAAACCGATGAGTTATGTCGAAAAAACTGGGGAGTCCCCAAGGTTATTGAAGCACTTTGGGAAAAATTTAGATTAAATAATTTTTTCTCACAAATTATTTCTAGTAGAAGTATAAAATATGATTTAGCAGGGGCAATTAAATTAATGCTTGCTGATAGGCTAAGCAACCCATGTAGCAAATACAAAACTTACCTAAATAGCGATTATTACGATGGTTTGGGCCATGAAGAGCTGCATAATATTTATAAATCGCTTAATGAGCTATGTAACATAAAAAAACCTCTTGAAAGGCACTTATTTAATGAATGTAAATTTTATTCTTATATTGAATTAGATGTTGTGTTTTTTGATGTGACAACTTTTCATTTTGAAAGTGTGAATCAAGATGAGATTAGGGACTTTGGTTACAGTAAGGCCTGTAAGTTTAATGAGGTACAAGTTGTTTTAAGTTTATTTATTAGCAAAAATGGAATACCGCTAGGATTTGATACTTTCCCAGGTAATACCTACGAAGGCAATACATTGTCGACGGCTATTAGACGTTTAAAAGATGATTATAAAATTAATAAGATAATTGTGGTAGCAGATAAAGGTATCAATAGTGGAGTGAATTTACAAACGATTATTGAAGAGGGATTTGAATACATTGTAGGTTCTAGAATAAAAAATTTAACAAGAAATATGCAACAAAAAGTTTTAAATATTACCAATTATCAATGCGCTAATGAGTTTGAAGAAGCAGAGCCCTTATTTAAATACAAAATTATTGATTATGAAAAAAAAATAAAAATAGGTAAAACATATAAAGCCATCCCTAGTAAATTAGTTTGCACTTGGTCTGCCAAAAGGGCAAAAAAAGATGCATTTGATAGAGAGCGCTTAGTGAATAAAGCCAAAAAAATTCTCAAAGAGGGGGATAGTGCTGAAGGTAGAGGAGCTAAAAAATATTTGATTAATACCACCCCTAAAGCATATGAATTAAATGAAGATAAAATTATCCAAGACGCTAAATGGGATGGTTTTTATGCATTAGAAACCAGTGATAAGGATTTATCAGCAGAAACAGTACTGAATGCTTACAAGCAGCTTTGGAAAATAGAAGAAAGCTTTAGGATATATAAAAGTCATTTAGAGACAAGGCCGTTATATCATTGGAATCCTGAGCGTATTCAAGGGCATTTTGTTTTAAGTTATATTGCCTTTCTTTTTGAACGTAGTTTAGAAATAGAATTAAATAAATTAAACAGGAATCCTTGTTCACCTATAAAAATAAGAGATGCTATAAATAAAATGGAATTTTCTGAATTAGCATTTGGCAATAATAAGCATAAAATTTACGCTCCATTAGAAGCATTGGGTGCTGATATATTACAAGTATTAAATATTAAAATGCCGGTTAAAAAGATAAATAAAACAGCTGCTTAATTGTTAAACAACATATTTATAGGCCTTATTTAAGGCCTAACCTACTACCTTGTTGTGAAAAAAAAACTTAGCTTTACTTGTAAGTAATTGATTTATATGCTGAGTTAGACTTATTACTGTCAAAGTCAAGA
>Ga0302309_10000956_pt1 | contig 28946 bp, 26 predicted proteins | sample III_Palsa_N1_1_FD_200453 | JGI IMG/M metagenome (GOLD analysis project Ga0302309, IMG submission 200453) | Peat permafrost microbial communities from Stordalen Mire near Abisko, Sweden - III_Palsa_N1_1 | ecosystem: Environmental > Terrestrial > Soil > Palsa > Peat permafrost | place: Sweden... | reverse complement strand
CGCTGGAAATCACTATGCTCCGCATCGTCCCGGCTACCCTCGGACCTTCGTTTTTAAATGTCGGCCAAGACTTCGCTGCATCACTTGGCAAGCATCCGGCGGATGGATTCCAATTCCGCCTGGTGCTCTTCGGTATTTGCGGGATAGTGCATGCTGAGTCCACGCAGCGCGTCAAGAACAATTTGAGAGACGATCAACCGGGCGTCTTCCTTTTCGTCGGCCGGGACAACATACCACGGGGCGTGATGCGTGCTGGTTGCGCCAATGCACTCCTCGTAAGCCTTCGTGTAGTCCTTCCAAAACGCCCGCTCGTGAATGTCTGCAACACTTAGCTTCCAATTCTTTTCCGGATCGTCAATGCGCGCCAGAAACCGCTGGCGCTGCTCATCCTTCGACATGTGAAGGAACACCTTGACGATGCGAGTGCTGTTTCTATCGAGGTGCTTCTCAAAGTCCACAATGGACCGATATCGATCCACCCATCTCGCCTTGCCGTCCTGCAACTGCTTCGAGAGCCCCTCTTTGCGAAGCTCGTCCGGATGCACGCGGACGACGAGTACTTCTTCGTAATAAGAGCGATTGAAGATGCCGATGCGGCCGCGCTCGGGAAGACGGCATGTCGTACGCCAGAGGAAATCGTGCTCCAACTCTTCTGCGCTTGGCTGCTTGAAGCTGAAGACTTCGCATCCCTGTGGATTGATCCCCGACATGACGTGCCTGATCGAGCCATCCTTACCGGCGCCGTCCATGCCCTGAAAGATGATAAGAAGTGCGTGACGATTGGATGCATAATGGAGGGTCTGCAGAGCGCTTAGATCCTTTGTGTGTTCTGCGAGCACCTTTTGGTACTGCGCCTTAGATTTGGTCAGCGCCGGTCCTGAGGTTGGCCACTCGCTTAAATCGAGTTTCTTTCCCGATGGCGCGCAGTAGCTTTTCGAGTCAATCTTCATGAGTCAACACGCCAGGACTGGTAAGTCTTTGCATCGGCATCGGCGCGGCTGGAGTGGAAGTACGAGTCGCGGTGCCCAAGACAAACTGCCCAATGGGCTCGGCGACCCACACATCTGAGCTGACGCGTTGCGGAGACAGATTCCTGAGCACGAGACGATCGATCGTCAACTCGCCGACGGTCAGTTTGCCGATTCGCCCCTTTCGCACGGAAAGTCTGCCGATCGCCAGAGCACCGATCGCCAAAGCTCCGACGGCTGTAACGCCAATTGCCAATGCACCCACGGCCAGGGATCTCACTAGGGAACCTTTCGATTTCTCCGGCAGGGTAGCCATGCGGACGTTCTCCTTTTCCGATGAGGCGTGCATTGCATATAGCTTTGAACCGGCTCGCTTCCAGAGCGTTTGTTATGCGGACAATGCAGGCCCTCAACGGCCCAGGCGCTCGCATGCCGAAGCATCCAAAAGCCTGGGTCCACTCGGATTTCTTCAAGAGCCAGTGTGAAGCAATTGGGCGTTGAGGAATGGCCTGAATTGACCGCTGCGGTCCAAAGCCGGCTCAGCCAGGCCAAGGCTTGCAACGCGCCCGACTGTCTTCATCCAGAGAGGGAGAGAGGGCGCCTCCACCCAATAAGTGAATGGTCATTCGGGACCATACGCCCCCGGTGCCTCTGAGTACGCTAGTCCAAGTACAGTCAGACTGTCGTCGGAAATCTCAGCCTGCCCTAACTGGCATTGAAACGCACCTTTCAGAATGCGCAGAGATGGAACATTTCGGCTCCACAGTGGATAAAGTCTGCATGCCGGCTTGCCATGCGCTCGATCAACCCAAGGAAGGTGCATCATGCGCGTAGGAATCTCGTCGGACCACGGTGGGTTCATTTTAAAAGAGCAAATTATGAAGTTGCTGCGCGAGACAAAACATGAGGTCGAAGACTTCGGAGCGCTGCAACTATGCCCAGATGATGATTACCCGGACTACGTGATTCCACTTGCAGAGGCCGTTGCCGCCGGCTCGGTGGTTCGCGGAATAGCGCTCTGCGGCAGTGGAGTGGGGGCGTCCATCTGCGCGAACAAGGTTGCTGGTGTGCGCGCGGGACTCATCCATGATGTGTTCTCTGCGCATCAGGGCGTTGAAGACGACGACATGAATGTATTTTCACTAGGCGGACAAGTCATCGGCACGGCACTGGCGTGGGAGCTGATCGAGACGTTCTTGAAGGCTCGTTTCAGCGGTGCAGTTCGCCACCAGCGGAGGTTCGACAAGGTCAAGGCGCTCGAAATGAATCACGCGGCACCTTGAGACATTTCTTCCGCAAGAGAGAAACGACTCAAGAGACTTAGCAACTCACTCGGGAGTGACCCCACAGACCCCACACAATCCTTGAGAAGGAGAACAAAATGAGCACTACAAACTCTGTAGCCGCAATTTATGACACCCATGAGAAGGCAGAGCAAGCTGTCAAGGAACTGCAGGAGGCGGGCGTCGATATGAAGAGCCTGTCGATTCTCGGAAAGGATACACACACCGATGAACATGTAGTCGGCTACTACACTGCCGGCGACCGCATGTTGCATTGGGGTGGCGTTGGCGCGTTCTGGGGCGGTTTCTGGGGGCTGCTGTTCGGATCGGGGTTATTTCTGGTACCAGGACTGGGACCAATTCTCGCAGCCGGTCCAATCGTCGCGTGGATCGTAGCAGGCCTCGAAGGAGCGGTTGTCGTTGGGGGCATAAGTGCGGTCGGGGCGGGCCTTGTGAGCCTCGGCATTCCCAAGGATAGCGTCATTCAATACGATGTCGCCCTAAAAACAGACAAGTATGTGCTAGTAGTCCATGGGACAGCTGAAGCAGTAGAGAAGGCGAAGGACATCATCGCAAGCACGAAACATAGTCATTACGCGGTCTATGGACAAGCGGTACTCGTCTAAATCTCGGCCTACAGCGATTTCTGCGCAGGATTTCACCAATAGCTCAACAAGGTATTGAATAAAAGGGAGATGCGATGTTAATCAAAGCAAAGGCACTCAAAGGTTACTCACTCAGGAGTCTCGATGGCGACATAGGGTCGGCCAGCGAGTTCTTTTTCGACGACCAGTTCTGGACGATTCGCTATCTGATCGCAAATACGGCAAGCTGGCTGAGCGGCAGGAAAGTGCTGATCTCGCCGTATGCTCTAACCGGCGTAAGCCAGGACGATCAGGAGGTTTCCATTTCATTGACCAGGAAGCAGGTCGAGAATAGCCCGTCCATCGACACAGACGAGCCGGTATCGCGTCAGTATGAGGGGGCATATAACGGCTACTACGGCTATCCCAACTATTGGGGTGGCCCCTACTTGTGGGGAGGTTATCCGTACCTTGAGCGGGATCGCGCCAGGTGGGGCTTGTCTAACTCGAACGAATCCGGATGGGATCCACATCTACGCAGCACCCATGAAGTGACCGGTTACAACTTGCTCGCACTCGACGGGGAGATCGGTCATGTCGACGACTTCATCATCGATGACGAAACCTGGACGATTCGTTACCTGATCGTGGCGACAAGGAACTGGTGGCCTGGAAGGAAAGTTCTGATTTCACCAAAGTGGATCCAGAACGTGAGTTGGGAAGAGCGGGAAGTTGCGATCGACCTGTCTCGCGAGGCCATCAAGGCTGCTCCTGAATACACAGACGAGTCTCTCCTCACGCGAGACTACGAGAGGTCCCTTTACGGATACTACGATCGTGAAGGGTACTGGGTAGACGAATACGCTGCTGTGTGATCGGAACTAAGCAATGTGCAAGAGTTGCAATGTGTTGAATTTGCGCTTACAAATGCAAAGTCCTGCTGAGTGCGAAGTGTCGGCTTCTGCAATCAGCGAGGACCGTCAACGCATTCTCTAGACTTCGGCAACAAGACTGAGGTTTGTGTTGAGATAACTCAGCTATCTTGATTCGTGAGATGGTCACGCCAAAAGCACATTGGGCACTACTGCATGACCCCGTTATAGGACTATCGGATCGGAAGGCTAAGAAGTGAATCTGCACCAGCAATTGAACCGGAAATGCCTCCAGCCTTCCACCGCGCATCCCGGGTTGGACCACAAATCGTCTCTTCCGAGTTTGGATCTCGCCCTCGAGACCTTCGATGTCTGGTGGCGAAGGGTCTTTGCACAGCATGTGGTTCTTGCCGCGCAAGCTTCTGCTTTGATACAGGCACATCGCCGTGTCAGCGCATCCAATCGATCTCATGCTGACGAGATGAATTGATCAGAAGCGCGCTGGAGGTGGTTATATCAGCCAGGTTAGCGGCTCAGGAGGCAGGCTTTGAGCTCGAGTAGTGGTGCCTCACCTGTATCGGGATCGCCGGAAGAACAAGCGACTCACGACGTTCCCTCCAAAGGACTATCGAGCGATGAGGCGCGGATTCGTCTTGAAAAAGACGGTCCCAATGCAATGCCGGACACGTCAGCACATCCACTCCGCAATGCATTGGCCAAGTTCTGGGCGCCGGTGCCATGGCTGCTTGAAGCGTCCATTGTGCTTGAGACCGTCCTGCATAAGTATTACGAAGCCGCTGTCATAGCAGCGCTCCTCCTTTTCAACGCGGCTCTCGCTTACTTCCAGGAAAGTCGCGCCCAGGCAACTCTTACTGCTCTCAAATCCCGTTTGGCGCTCAACGCCCCGGTCCAGCGAGATGGCGAATGGAAGACTTTACCAGCAGCGGAACTGGTGTGCGGCGACCTCGTGAAGCTGTCGCTTGGCGGCGTGGTCGCCGCGGATGTGCGTCTGACTAGTGGATCGGTCGAACTCGACCAGTCGATGCTTACAGGCGAATCCCTCCCTATAGATGCAGGCGCCGGCACAGCTACGTTCGCTGGGGCTCTGGTGCGGCGCGGCGAGGCCACCGCCATCGTAACGGCTACGGGAAGCCGCACCAAATTCGGTCGCACAGCAGAACTTGTTCGGACTGCGCATGTCGCCAGCACCCAGCAAAAAGCCGTGCTCAAGATTGTGCGTAACCTGGCGGTATTCAACAGTATCTTGATCCTCAGTATGGGCGTCTACGCATATACCCATGCCATGACCTGGGGCGAGATCATTCCACTCTTGCTAACGTCGGTCCTTGCAGCGATCCCGGTAGCCTTGCCGGCAACCTTCACCCTCGCTGCGGCGATTGGAGCACGCGCACTCGCGAAGCAGGGCGTATTGCCGACACGGCTTTCTGCCGTGGACGAAGCCGCATCCATAGATGTTTTGTGCTCAGACAAGACCGGAACTCTAACGCGCAATGAACTGACTGTCACAAGCGTCCGCCCATTACCTGGATTCGACGAAGCGCATGTTCTCGGGATGGCGGCGGTGGCAAGTTCCGATGGGGGCCAGGATCCGGTCGACGCAGCCATTCGACTTGCCGCGTCGCGGAAGACAACAACCGGGTTGCCAAAGCTGACCGTTTTTGTTCCGTTCGATCCGGTTAAGAAAACCTCGGAAGCAACCGCGACCGATCCAAAGGGCAGTTCCGTGCGGATTATCAAGGGCGCGTTCACTTCGGTTGTCGGCCTGACTGCGCCCTCTCCCGCCGCGGCTGCTATCGTCGACGAACTCGAGAAACAGGGCTTTCGAGTTTTGGCAGTCTCCGCGGGATCAGCACAATCCAGCCAGATCATTGGGTTGATTGCCCTCAGCGATCCACCGCGATCCGACTCGATCTCTCTTATCTCGGAGTTGAATGGGCTTGGCGTGCGTACAGTCATGGTGACAGGAGATGCTCCGGCAACAGCCACGATCGTCGCTCGCGCGGTTGGATTGCAGGGAGCAGTCTGTCCGCCTGGCAAACTCCCGGACGGCGTTAAACCGGAAGACTTCTCAGTCTTTGCAGGTGTACTTCCGGAGGGCAAGTTTGACCTCGTGAAAGCGTTCCAAAAGAGCGGAAATACAGTCGGGATGTGCGGCGACGGCGCCAATGACGCACCTGCGCTGCGCCAGGCACAGATAGGCATTGCGGTCTCGACCGCAACGGACGTAGCCAAATCGGCTGCCGGCGTTGTGTTGACCGAAGCTGGATTGAGCGGCATCGTAGCTGCTGTAAAAGAGGGGAGAATCACGTTTCAACGCATTCTCACCTACACGCTCAACTCTGTAATAAAAAAGATTCTGCAGGTTCTTATCTTGGCAGTCGGCCTGGTCATCACCGGGCATGCTGTCCTGACTCCGATGCTGATGGTAATAGTAATGATCACCGGCGACTTCCTTGCCATGTCGCTGACTACGGACAAAGTGAGGCCATCAAAGATGCCGAACTCATGGCAAATCGGCAGAATCACGACCGCCGGAGTCATCATTGGGGTCTGCTTTCTTGCGTTCTCCGCAGCAATCCTGGCAGTGGGAAAATTTCAGTTGCATCTTGGCATCAAGGCACTTCAGACCCTCACAGTCCTTGGCATTGTGTTTGGCAGCCAGGCCACGACCTATGTTATTCGAGGACGTCAACATCTATGGGGATTGCGCCCCAGCATTTGGCTTGTACTCTCTTCAGTAGCCGATGTTCTTATCATTTCAACTCTCGCCATCTTTGGAATCGCAATGGCGCCTTTGCCCATCTCGGTCATAGGTTCCGTGTTTGTCGCAGCGATTGCCTTCGGTGCGATCTTGGATGTAGCTAAGATTCCAGTCTTTGCCCGCCTCCGTATTTCTTGAACAACCAAACTGCACGAAGCATCTACCGGTATTCAGCAAGCAGAGTTTGAGGGTCAACATGAAGGTCGCATTTCTCCACGCCGAGAACTTCTTTACATCTGCGCTTCTGCAAGGGTTTCGTACTAAGCTGGCGCACCATCAAGTGGTCGAGTGGATAGCCGGCAACGACGCCCCAGCCTTCGACTTCGATGTGCTTCTCGCCTTGGGGAAAGTCGGACGCGAGTTGCTTCTTTTCCAGCCAAAGCTCAAGCTCATTCAGACGGCTAGCGACGGGTATGAGGAGGTCGATCTCGATGCAGCCAGCGAACTCGGCATTTGGGTTTCGTATACCCCAGCCGACCTCTCCGGGAATGCCGTTTCTGTTGCAGAGTTCGCAGTGTTGCTTCTGCTCGGGGCCGCAAGGCATCTTGGGGAGGCCCTGGCCTCCCCACAGGGAGGACCCGTCAGGCCGCCCACGCTCAATTCCTCACTGAGCGGGAAAACAGTATGCATCGTTGGGCTGGGAACCATCGGACAACAGCTCGTAAATCGTTTGCGGCCCTTTGGCGTGAAAATGATAGCCACAGATGAACATCCCGAGAATGCCCCCGCCGATGTTACTGCCTATCCTGCCGATCAACTGAAGACCGCAGTCGCCCATGCCGATTTTGTAGTCATTTGCGTTCGGGCAAGTAAGGAAAACGAGAACCTGATCAATGCGGCTCAACTTGCCGCGATGAAGCGCGGAGCCATCCTTGTCAACATCGCTCGCGGCATGCTCATCGACGAGGCAGCACTTGTTGACGCAGTTTTACAGGGGCAGATTTCGGCGGCGGGGCTCGACGTTTTGAAGAATGAACCGCCTGATCACAAGGATCCGCTGCTTCAACTTCCCCAGGTTCTGGTCACCCCTCACATTGCAGGGCTGACCGATCTCATGCTTGACGGAACCGTGCGCTACATAGGTCACATCATCGACGAATTCAATGCGGGCAAGAAACCCAAATCGCTCTTGAACTCGCCCGCCAAGCCTCGTCGCCTGCTCGAAGAATGATCATTACGCTTCACCCTCGTGAACCACTAGCCTTCAGACGGCCGAGAGTTCGTCGACCCAATATCCTTCGCGATTGTAGTGCCCATACAAGCTCGATTCGTAATCCCGCGTGAGGGGCGAGTCGTCGGTATATTCCGGCGCAGCTTTGATGGTCTCACGAGATAAGCCGATTGTGACTTCCCTTTGCTCCCAACTCACGGCCTCGATCCACTTCGGTGAAATCAGAACTTTCTTCCCAGGCCACCAGTTCTTTGTCGCCACAACAATGTAGCGAATTGCCCAGGTCTCATCCTCGATGAGGAAATCGTCGACGTGGCCGATCTCGCCGTCAAGCGCGACAAGATGGTAGCCCGTTACCTCGTCGGTGCTGCGAAGATGGTGATCCCATACGATTGCTTCCGAGGCAGGCCGGTGCCGTCTGGAGCGATCCAACTCAAGATGTGCATAGCTTCCCCACATGTATGGTCCACCCCAGTAGTTTGGGAGGTCATAGTATCCGTTATAGGCGGTCTCATATTGACGGGAAACTGGCTCGTCCTTGTCTATGGACGGACTCTCCTCGATCTGCTTCCTGTTTAATAGAACGAACACCTTCTGTTCAGCAGTATTGACACCGTCAAGTGAGTAAGGTGAGATCAGAACCTTCCTGCCGGTAAGCCAGCTGGCTGTATTTGCGACAAGGTAACGAATTGTCCAATGCCGGTCGTCGAAGAAGAACTCGCTGGCGGACCCGATGTCTCCATCGATACTCCTGAGTGCGTAACCCTTGAGAGCCTTTGCTTTGATTAACATCACGTCTCCTCTGCGCTTGTACTTCGATTGAGTCGTTACTTGCACACCGCCGGTGCCACATCGTGACAGGCCAAGCGCCAGTGTTCCCTTCGGAATCCAGCGCAATTCTTGCCGTTAGCTAGAGGCCGCTTCATTGCACTTACCGTTTCAGCGGCAACTATCGCCGCAAAGACAACTCTAGTCCGGCCCACTATACAGCGCGACAGGAACTTGCCCTGGCTCGGCCGTGGGAGCGAACTGCGATCAAGCCTCACATCTACCCAGGGGCGCGATTGCGGTTCGATGAGCTATTCAGTTGGTGTTGACATGGGTGCGCAACACTTCCACGTTCGATGGGAAGGTCGCGCTGTCGCTTTGCTCCGCGGTGATGAACAAATCGAAATCCTTGGAGACCGTCTCCACTTTCAATTCGCCGCTTAGATTCTTGTCAACGCCGATGGCGCCCTGTTTCAATGCTTCACCGCCGTTAGGACGGATCCAGACGAGATAGACATCAGCAGAAGGGGTAAGGCTCGAGGGGCGAGCAAGATGATCTACTTTTATATCCGCCTTTGTGTCCCCATTAACTTTATCCTTCTGAATCTTCACTGTGCCGGCCGCAGCTGGAACATCGACACCGGCTGTCATGTGATAATCCTTCGCGGAGGAAAACGGCCATACTGCGAACGCTGCTACCATCGCTATTACAAGTTTCATATCTTCTCCACACCTTGTATGATCGCAAGTTTCTCTGATCCTTCGATATCGAGTCAATGCGGCCAACATAAGCAGCCGCAAAAACGGTAGAGGTACCTCGTAAGTGTGGAATACGACCTCTGTCGAATGCTGGTCTTGATTGCTCTTTTACAAAAGGATTCGGCCAGGGTACTGTGGAATGGCCTAACCCAGGATGCTTGAAACTAAGACCAGCCAGGATCCAAAAGGAGAACCTGGCGAACACGAAGACGATTCCGAAACTCACCGTGAGTCGCCCCAGAATCGATTTCTGAATAACGGGAGATCTAGACCGACTATCAAAGCGACCATCGCCAAAGGGTATGGCAACTTTTCGTTCTGTCCGCACATTTGAGTATTCGAACGAAGCTAAATCGGGTGCAAGGAGCGAATCTCGAACTCCTGGCTCAATTCAAACCGGCTGCATCTCTGCTTCGCCTTCAGCAATTGCGGCATGGACGATGGCGAGGAACTTGTCGGCTTTTAGGCTAGCGCCCCCGATGAGGACTCCATCTATGTCATGCTGACCGAGGTACGCAGTTGCATTTTCAGGTTCTACGCTGCCACCGTATTGAACAATCATCTGCTGGGCCCGGAAATGTCCACAGATTTGACTGAGCTTCTTGCGAATCAGCAATAGCGCATCCTGCGCCTGTTGTGGATTCTCATGGTGTAGAGAATTGCCTATCGCCCAGACTGGTTCATAGGCGACACTCAGCCGGGAGAAAAACTCTGGCGGAACGTTCGCCAATCCCTGCGAAAGTTGGCTGTCGAGCACCGCCTGAGTCTGCTTCGCATTGCGTTGCTCCAGCGTCTCCCCGACGCAAAGAATCGCATTCAGTCCTGCGGCCAGTGCGCACTCTACCTTTTGGTTGATGAACGAATCGGACTCGCCCAGTTTGTGCCTGCGCTCACTGTGTCCGAGTATGACGTATTTGCAGCCAAGATCGAGCAACATCGTTGGGCTCACCTCGCCAGTGAAGGCTCCTTCCTTGTCGGGATACATGTTTTGAGCGCCAAGCGCGATCTGGGATCCCTTGATCATGTCGCTGACAAGGGCGAGATAAGGGAATGGCGGGCAGAGGATAACGGTGACATGCTCGGAGCGGTCGAACCCCTCGATAATGCCCTTTGCCAACTGCTCCGCTGCAATTGAAGTTGTGTGCATCTTCCAATTTCCGACGACGACTTTATGACTGTTATGCGTCTTCATGTCGCGCTCCTTGCGTAGATGTTAGATACCGTTTGATTTGCTGCGCTTTCACGACGGCTCGCTTCTACGGCCGCGTCCTATTCGCCGCGGTGAGCCGCCCGATCGCATTTGGCACGATGGTAGCGACCCGCACTGCAACTCACTGTCCGCCATCTTCTTCATCGATTTGTATTGGCATCTTTCAACTTTCAGAATCCAATTCAGTGTCCCTTTTGTGCTTTGCCCTCATTCCATTTCCAATTTCGGATCTCCGGCATATCCTCACCGTGAGCATCGATGTAGTGTTTGTGCTCGATGAGTTTGTCCTCCATCTGCTGCTTCAGGTAGTCGCCCTTGGAGCCGAGATTCGGTACACGACCGACGACATCCATTACCAGGTGGAAGCGGTCGAGATCGTTCTGCACGCGCATGTCGAATGGCGTCGTGATTGTGCCTTCCTCCTTGTAGCCGCGCACATGCAGGTTGCGGTTGGCGCGGCGGTAGGTCAAGCGATGGATTAGCCCCGGGTATCCATGGAAGCCAAAGACGATGTGCTTGTCCTTGGTGAAAAGGGAGTCGTACTGGTCTTCGGACAGTCCATGAGGATGTTCCGCGCAGGGCTGTAGCTTCATCAGATCGACGACATTGACCACACGGATCTTCAGTTCGGGCAGATGTTCGCGAAGAATGGAGACGGCAGCAATAATCTCCAGAGTCGGTGTGTCTCCACAGCAGGCCATCACCACGTCGGGCTCGCTCTGCTGATCGTTGCTGGCCCATTGCCAGATGCCGATGCCCTCGGTGCAATGCACGACCGCCTCATCCATGGTCAGCCACTGCGGCAGAGCATGTTTACCCGCAACTACCACATTGACGTAGTTGCGGCTGCGCAGGCAGTGATCGAAGACAGACAGCAGGCAGTTGGCGTCGGCGGGAAGGTAACAGCGCACGAAACTGGCTGTCTTGTTGATGACGTGGTCTAGAAATCCAGGGTCCTGATGGGTGAAGCCGTTGTGATCCTGCTGCCATACATGCGAGGCCAGGAGGAAGTTCAGAGACGAGATATCGCGTCTCCAAGGCAGCTCATTGCAGACCTTCAACCATTTCGCATGTTGGCTGAACATAGAGTCGATGATGCGAATGAACGCCTCGTAGCTATTGAAGAGCCCGTGCCTTCCGGTCAGAAGATAACCCTCCAGCCAACCTTCGCACTGGTTTTCGCTCAGCATGGAATCCAGCACGCGGCCCTCCGGCGCGAGGAACTCGTCGTTACCGTATTCACGCGCATCCCACTGGCGATTGGTGACCTCGAAGACGGCCTGGAGAAGGTTTGAGACAGTCTCATCGGGACCGAACACCCTAAAGTTTCGTTTGTCCTGATTCAGCATGGCGACATCTCGCAGGAACGAACCCAGCACCAGCGTGTCCTCAACCTCGACTGAGCCTGGAGATGTCACCTTTACGGCGTGGTCGTGGAAATCGGGCATCACAAGATCGTGCAGCAGGATGCCGCCGTTGGCATGAGGGTTGGCTCCCATGCGGCGGTTGCCCTTGGGCGCCAGTTCTTGCAGTTCAGCAGCCAGTCGGCCATTCTCGTCGAAGAGTTCTTCTGCCTTGTAACTCTTCATCCAGTCTTCCAGAAGCTGCACATGAGCGGGATGTTCCGGGTCGACGAGGAGCGGAACCTGATGCGCTCGAAATGTTCCCTCAATCTGCAAACCATCGACCACCTTCGGCCCTGTCCAGCCCTTCGGCGATTTAAGTACGATCATTGGCCAGCGCGGCCGGGTGGTGTCCTTGTTGTTGCGAGCATTGTTTTGGATGCGATGGATGTCCTCAATGGCCCTGTCGACGGTAGCGGCCATCAGTTCGTGCATCTTCTCGGGCTCGTCACCTTCCACGAAGTATGGGGTCCAGCCGCAGCCTCTCAGGAACTGCTCCAGTTCCTCGTGCTCGATGCGAGCCAGCACGGTCGGGTTGCTGATCTTGTAGCCATTGAGGTGCAGGATCGGCAACACCGCTCCATCGGTCCGGGCGTCGAGAAACTTATTGGACTGCCACGAGGTCGCTAACGACGCAGTCTCTGCCTCGCCGTCGCCAATCACGCAAGCGACAATCAGGTCCGGATTGTCGAACGCGGCGCCGAACGCATGGCTGAGCGAGTAACCCAACTCGCCGCCCTCGTGGATGGATCCGGGCGTCGTTGGCGCAACATGACTTGAAATGCCGCCAGGAAACGAGAATTGTTTGAACAGCTTCTTCAAACCGGCTTCATCCTGGGTGACATTCGGATACACCTCGCTCCAGGTGCCCTCCAGGTACACGTTGCCCACAATCGCGGGGCCTCCGTGTCCTGGTCCGGCAATATAAAACATATTCAAGTCGTACTTTTTGATGATCCGGTTGAGATGCACATAGATGAAGTTCTGCCCTGGCGTTGTCCCCCAATGAGAAACCACCAATGGCTTCACGTGTTCGAGCTTCAGCGGTTCCTTCAGAAGAGGATTTTCATAGAGATAAATCTGACCAACCGACACGTAATTTGCCGCGCGCCAGTACGCGTTCATGCGGCGAAGGAGGTCCGGAGTGAGTGTCGTATTTCCGTGCACCGACTCCTCTTGGGCGATTGCTTCCGGCGTTTCGTGGAGTAAATCCTCGGTCGTGAGTATATCGGTCGACATTTCTGAATCTCCTTTTCGAGCGGGTAACACGGCTAGGTTGGGTCGTTCGACTGCAATCCGGTTGAAGTGAGTTCAGTGCAGGCGGACTCTCAATCCAGATGAAGAATGCTTCGCATTCCCAGGCGCTCTGCAATGAACGAACATGAGTGTGTTGTCGATGAAGACCGCCTGCGCCGGAGCGGTCTGCGTCAGGTCGTGACCGAGCCGGAAGACCCCGGCGTCAGGCTTCCGCTCTTGCACGACGCAAGAAGAGATAAAGGTGTCCACCAGCTGGTCGAGTTGAATGGTTCGCACGCGACAGGAATTAACCTCACGCGAATCATTGCTGATAAAGACGATCCTCATACCGTGCTGAGCCTTGAGGTGTGCAACGAGGTCAAGCATCTTGGGCCGCGGCTTCGACTGAGCAACCATGAAGTCGCGAAACTGGTTCCTCGTAAACGGTCGCATTTCATAGGACACCACCCGATCGAGGTGCTCTTCAAAGGAGAGCTTAAGTAAGCAGGCTTCAGCCGTGAGCAATGAGATGTCTGATTCCACTAGAAGAATGCATCGCCAGAGGAGGCATAGCCGGTGCTATGCGGAAGCAGGCGAGGTGAGGTACTTGTCACGGAAAGGGTTGACGTTCCGACTGCATTGACCATGAATCACCTTGCCAAGCGCCATGTGCCAATTGGAAGTAAGAGATTCGCACACGGAAAGTCGGATCTCAATGGAATGCCTCCGTGATCACTCGCTCTATGCGAATACTATCCGTTGAAGTTCACGTCGGTAGCGAAATCAACGATCCGAGCGATCACGTAGGAAATTGCCGCTCACAATCAAGACACTCTGGAGTATCAGGAATCAGAGGCATTTCTGGCTGTGCTGTCTAGCTCATGTGTTGACCTACCGTTGCTCGCTTCCTCAGTCTGCGGGGGCAGAACTTTTCAGAGGATCACTGCGGCTCGTGTGCCGATAAGATCCTATGGGTCTCGTCACTTAAGAGCAGAGCGTTCAACGCCGCAGCACTGAAGTACGCGCGACTTGGAAGCCTCTGCAGGTAACGGGCCAATCGATTGTTTTAGGAACTACAGAGGAATCCTTCGATCTCAGCGAACCGTTGAAGTGAACTCTGATGATCGAAGGCCAAATTCATGGTGAGAGCGTGGCTGAGCGGGCGCCAAGCGACCTCTTGAAGGTCGTCCGAAGCTTTAGCCGGAAGTTGGTATGGGATTCGGGTCGACCAGACGGTGTCGATAATTTGGCCGCGCGGGTCGCGCTTCGGGTCAGAATGGACGGTGACGAGCTTCATGGAATCGGGTGAAACTTCAAGTCCGGTCTCTTCTTTGAGTTCGCGCGCGGCGCATTGTTCAAGTGATTCCACGCCAGGGTCGAGGAATCCTCCGACGATGCCCCAAGCATTCGCGAAGGCCTTCGACGTCTTTCCTCTCTGACCAAGGAGAACGAAGACGATGCCGTTCTTGACACAGAAGGGGATTACTGAACTTGTGATGCCGTCGATGGTCTTATAGGGCATGAAAGGCTCCAGTGATTGGCCTGGCGGTCTATGCGAGCCAATCGATGAAAGCGTCATGAGTGGCTTCGCCGATGTCGGTCATCGTGTGTCGCCGCGGATAGAGAGGAGCAGCCCTCATGGAGTTTTGAACTGATTTCACACGGCCGAGAGTTCGTCGACCCAATATCCTTCGCGATTGTAGTGCCCATACAAGCCCGATTCGTAATCCCGTGTGAGCAAAGACTCGTCGGTGTATTCCGGTGCCGCCTTGATGGTCTCGCGAGTCAGTTCGATCGCAACTTCCCTGGCTTCCCAACTTACGCTCTCAATCCACTTTGGTGAAATGAGAACTTTTTTCCCGGGCCACCAGTTTTTTGTCGCCACAACAAGGTAGCGAATCGCCCAAGTCTCATCATCAATGATGAAGTCATCAACATGGCCAATCTCGCCGTCAAGCGCAAGGAGATGGTAGCCCGTTACCTCCTGGGTACTTCGAAGATGGCGATCCCATTCAATTTCCTTCGTGGCGGACAAGCCCCACCTTGAGCGATCCCGCACAATGTACGGATGACCTCCCCACATACAGGGGCCGCCCCAATACTCCGGATAGCCATAATAGCTATTGTAGGAGCTCTCGAATTGATGGGAAACTGGCTTGTCCGTGTCGATGGAAGGACTATCTTCGATCTGCTTTTTCGTTAATTGAACGGAGACCTTCTCATCGGTGCTGTTGACACCGCTCAGCGAATACGGCGAGATCAGCACCTTTCTGTCGCTTAGCCAGCTTGCTGTATTTGCGACAAGGTAACGAACCGCCCAATGCCTGTCGTCGAAGAAGAACTCACGGGCCGACCCGATGTCTCCATCGAGGCCTTTGAGCGAATAACCTTTCAGTTCCTTTGCTTTGACTAGCATGACGTCTCCTTTTCCATGGTTGACCTGATACAACTCAGGCTGTTGCTCCCGAAGCGCTAATGCGGCCACAAAGATCTTTCTTGGCAGGCCAACGGTAGCCGCGTGCTGGCTTGCATCAAAACCCACAGACCCGCTGTGACCTGCTTAATCGGTAAGCATTTCAGTTTTGAACGCCGCTGTGCTGAGCAATTGCGGACACGGAGCAGAGCGTGGCCTCCGCACACACTTATGCGGCATTCAGCATCTTGCTTTTTGACGCAATGCAGTCCAGCAGATCTTTCCATGACTTGGCGAACGAAGTGACCCCTTCTTCGAGGAGTTGGGCCGCCACGGCTTCTGTGTCAATACCGGCCTTGGCGAATTCTGCCAATTTCTTGCCTGGGTTTGAAGGTAAAGGCTCGCCGCATTCTCCATGGGCGGCGAAGGCCTTCAGCGTAGCTTCGGGCATCGTGTTGATGGTCGCGGGCAACGCAAGGGCCTCGACGTACAAGGTGTCGGAAGCATTGGGATCCTTGGTCCCTGTGCTGGCCCAGAGAAGACGTTGGGACCGTGCTCCTTCATTCAAAATTCGCTGCCACCGCGGGGAATCAAGCAGCTTGCGGTACCTCACATAGGCGTCTCTGGCGATTGCGATCCCAAGCTGATTGCGCAAGGCCTCCGGTGCTTTATCCACAACCGCAACGTCCCAGCGACTGACGAAAAGTGATGCCACGGAGGTGACGTCGGGATTCAGCCCGGCTGCGATGCGCCGTTCGATGCCGCGCAAATATGCCTCGGCAGCCGCGACATATTGCTCGCCCGAGAACAGCAGTGTTACGTTGACAGGTACGCCTGCAAAGATTGCTTCTTCAATCGCTGGTAGGCCCTCGCTGGTTCCAGGGATCTTGATGAAGAGATTGGGCCTTCCCGCGCGGGAGTGAAGAGCCTTGGCCGCGGCCAGAGTGGCCGCCGTGTCGCGCGCCAGCAGGGGCGAGACCTCCAAAGATACCCAGCCATCCACGCCATCCGTTCTGTCGTGGATGGGCCGGAAGATATCCGCGGCCTTCTGCAAGTCCTCAATTGCGAGTTCAAAGAAAAGTCCCTCGCCGGACTTGCCTTCTTTCAACTTCTGGCTGATGGCCTCGTCATAATCCTTGCTGTTCTTGATGGCGTGATCGAAGATAGTTGGATTTGAGGTGAGGCCAGTGACGGAAAGCTTCCCGATATAGTGCTGAAGCGTTCCGCTGGCGAGCAGGCCCCGCGTGATGTTGTCGAGCCAGATGCTCTGGCCAAGCTCATGAAGTTTCTGCGTTGCTTTCATCGTTGCCCCTTTGAATTCCATCATTTCCCGTTCGATAAAAAGGCTCTACGTTGGCGTCTTCGGCAGTCCGCAGACGCGGTTGATTCAGATTCATCTTCCGGATATTGATTCGATGCCGGGGTTATGCCAACCTCCGTTGGCCTCAATGAGAGCATCGGCCTCTTTCGGTCCCCAGGTGCGTGGTTTGTACGGCCGAGCTCTATGGTGATTCTTGAGGATCGAATCCACGGCGGCCCAGGCTGCTTCCACTGAGTCTTCACGCGTAAACAGAGCCCCATCCCCAGCAATGGCGTCTCCCAAGAGACGCTCGTAGGGCAATTCCTCTCCTGGCTGATCCTCAGTCAGGTATAGTTCTTTCAGCTCACCGCGGAATTCCTCGCCAACCCGCTTGATACGGGCTGCTACGGCAATGGCAGAACCGGGCGAGATTCGAAAGCGAAAATAATTTGACCCCCCTGTTGCCGGTGCAGCGTCCTCAAAGAGCCGCTGCGGTGGCGGTTTCAACTCCACAAATACTTCGGTCGCGGTGTACGGCAGGCATTTTCCGGACCGTAAATACCATGGCACGCCATCCCAACGCCATGAATCGATAAAGAGCCGCAATGCGCAGAATGTCTCGACGTCGGAACGCTTCGCCACATCCGGCACGTCACGGTAACCGATGTATTGGCCGCGTACCACATCGTCCGGTTTCAGAGGACGCATGGCTTGAAAGACCTTGGCCTTCTCACTATGTACCGCTCCAAAGTCCCTGGTTGCTGGCGGCTCCATGGCGAGTAACGCAACGATTTGGAAGAGGTGGTTTTGAATCACATCGCGCAGGCAACCGGCGGTTTCATAAAATGCGCCACGCTTTCCTGCGCCGAAGGTCTCTGACAGCGTGATCTGGACGCTGGCCACATAATTGCGGTTCCAAATTGGTTCGAGAAACGAATTGGCAAAGCGGAAATAGAGGATATTCATGATCGCCTCCTTGCCAAGGAAGTGATCGATGCGGAAGATCGAGTCTTCTGGAAATACAGAGTGCGCAACTTTGTTGAGATACTTTGCCGAGGCCAAGTCGCGCCCGAATGGCTTTTCGACAATGACCCGCGCATTCCTGGCCAGATTCGCAGCGCCGAGCCCCTCAATCACCGTTTCGAACATGGATGGCGGTATCGCCAGGTAGTGCGCAGGCCGCTTCGAGCTACCCAATGCCTCCTTGATCGACGCGAACGTGGCAGGATCTTTGTAGTCGCCGCTCACATACTTGAGCAGGGAGAGAAGCTGTTGGAATGCGCGTTTGTTATCGATTCCACCCGATCTCTCAATGCTGTTCGTCACGCGCTTATGCAAACGCGCCATGCTCCATTTGGGAAAGGCAACGCCAATCACCGGAACCTTGAGAGCGCCCTTCTTCACCATGGCATAGAGCGCTGGGAAGATCATCTTGTGAGCCAGGTCACCCGTCACGCCGAAGAGTACTAGCGCGTCTGAATCAGAGGCGGCCATCAAGCGCCGCCTTTGTTGGTCACAGTGTTGTTTGCAGCAGACTTTTCCTCGTGCCCGCCAAATTGGAAACGAAGCGCGGACAATAGCTTATCGGCGAAGTCGCCTTCACCTCGAGAACTGAAGCGTTCGTAGAGTGCAGCGCTGAGTACGGGAGCCGGAACCGACTCGTCGATCGCCGCCTGGATTGTCCAGCGGCCTTCCCCCGAATCCGAAACCCGCCCGGCATACTTCGCCAGGTCTGGGCTATCGAGAAGTGAGATGGCCGCAAGATCCAGCAGCCATGAGCTGATGACGCTGCCCCGGCGCCAGACTTCGGCAACGTCAGCAATATTCAGATCGTATGGGTAGTATTCGGGATGGCGCAGCGGCGTTGTTTCCGCGTCGACAGTCCGCTTCTGTTTGCCAGCGTTCGCATGGTGAAGGATGTTTAACCCTTCCGCATACGAGGCCATGATGCCGTACTCTATGCCGTTGTGAACCATCTTGACAAAGTGTCCCGCTCCGCTGGGACCGCAGTGCAAGTATCCGTGTTCGGCCGTACCGCCCACTTTTTCGCGCCCCGGCGTGCGGGGTGCTGAATCGATGTTCGGAGCAAGGGCAGAAAAGATGGGCTCAACGCGTTTCACAATAGCATCCTCACCGCCGATCATCAGGCAATAGCCTCGCTCCGATCCCCAGACGCCGCCACTGGTGCCAGCGTCCACATAATGAATGCCCTTCGGCTTCAGTTCGGCAGCGCGGCGGATGTCATCGTGGTAGTAGGAGTTGCCGCCATCGATGACCACATCGTCCTTTTCGAGGAAGGGTCTGAGCATCTTCAGCGTCTCATCGACCGCGGCGGCCGGCACCATCATCCAGATGGTGCGTGGAGGCTTCAGCTTCTTCGCAAAGTCCTCAATCGACGTTGCGCCGACTGCGCCGTCTTTGACGAGCGCCTGCGCAGCTTCCGGATGAACGTCGTAAGCAACGCATTGGTGACCAGCCTTTAGAAGACGATGCACCATGTTGGATCCCATCCTGCCCAAGCCGATCATGCCCAATTCCATGTTTTTTCCTCTCTCGAATCAAGTGCCGAAACGATCAAAACTTCGGTTCGCTGTTTCCCGGAATTCATAAACCTTATGCCGGCGCGTAGACGACTAGCCGCGCGGGGGCGCCGGAAACTCATTGCTGCCATCAGGCATGCGCGCACACAGGAAATAACATTGGCGAGGATAGAATTTCAGACACTGCCGCCCAGAGCGAAGTTCCAACCGATTTCGGGCAGTTTCCGAGGAGCATTCATTTCTCTTCCAACACGTTTCACTCCAACGCGCTTGCGTGCTTCTGGACTCAAATGTCTGCGATGATCCAGGCCTGCGCCTGCGCGGCTTGCGACGATGGAAACAACTTTGTCGGGCAGGGGATTAGGAAGCTAAACAGCCTCATCATTTGTACGATCCAGTCGGCGTCTGTGACCACCGCGGCTCGCTCCCAGCGCGTGGGATGTTCCATGCCAATCTTCATGTCTTCCCAGATGGCGCCTGGGTCGTAGCCGGTGAAATTTGCAGAGGTCTCGTAAAGGAGCCGGATCTTGTCGTGCTGCTTGAGCGCTTTGAGTACTGCCGGAACAAAAACTCCCTCGTAATCCTCTTTTGTGACCTGACCCTCGCAGGAGATCGCAACAACATAGCTGGGAAAGTTCCGCATAATTTCGATCATGGAGCGTTCTCCGTTGCGCTGTTTACAGAAGCCACTTCTCGGCCAATTCCGGACACATCGGACCATCGCATTCGGGACGCCGGGAAGTTCGTTTCCGGCAAACTGCGACTGCTGGCCGCTCTTAATTCGAACAAGAGTGCGGTCAGTTCGATGAGTACAGTCAAAGCGCAACCTCATGCATCTCAAGCGCCTTCACTTTGTCGATTCTGCGTTGGTGGCGTTCGGCACCGCTGAATCGAGCCTTGAGAAAAATCTCTATCAATTCCCAGGCGAGTGCCGGCCCGATGACTTGTCCACCCAAAGAGAAGACATTCATATCATCGTCTTCAACACCCTGGTGAGCGGAGAACACGTCGTGGATTAGTCCGGCGCGTACGCCGGCTACTTTGTTTGCCGCTATGGATGCGCCCACTCCGCTGCCGCAGAGCGCTATTCCGCGATCAACCTCTCCGGAGGCGACGGCCCGGGCCAAAGGAATGACGTAGTCCGGATAATCGTCGCCTGCGGCCAATTGATACGCGCCGAAGTCCACGACGTCATAGCCTGCGCTGCGCAGATGCTCCGTAATCTCTTGCTTCAGGAGGAATCCTCCATGGTCCGAACCGATTCCCACGCGCATTATGCCTTCTCCTTGAGCTGATGCAGGACACGATGCGCGTGTTTGCAGACGTTCTCCACTGTGAAGCCGTGATGCTTCATCACCACCGGCTCTGGAGCGGATGCGCCGAAGGTATCGACGCCAATCACAGCAATCTGCGGACCGACAAAGGATCTCCATCCAAGCGGTGAACCGGCTTCAATGACCAACAGCGGCACGCCCGGAGGCAATATCCTGTTTCGATAAACATCCGGCTGGGACGAGAAGAGATTGGTGCTCGGCATGCTGACCACTCTGGCGTGCACACCCTGCGTCGCAAGTTGATCGGGACTCTCCAGCGCCAGATGCACTTCCGACCCTGTCGCGATGAGAAGGATGTCCGGTTGAGTATCATTTGGGGCATCCGCAAGGACGTAGCCAGCGGACAAGACGAAGCGGTCCCTGTCTGGCCAATGAGGATCGTGGGGGTTGAACTTCAACGATCTGTCCCACAAAGTATAGGCCATCGTCGCCGAGCCCATCGGTAAGCCAGGGTGACCTGAGTTGGCCTTCTGCACCATGTCTACCGCAAGAAAACGCAGCGTATTTATGCACAACTGATCCAATGCGGGTGGAGCGACTACTCCTGCAAGTGTTGCAGACGATGTCATTGCGCATTTTGCCTTCCGCGTTTTCAGATGGGTTGATGATCGGGCAAAGATTCGAGCAAAGCAGTTGCGTCAAGAGTCACGCCTCGCTACATCTTGAGGCCGATATCGCTGCACTCCGGGTGCTTGCATTGGCAGCTCAGTTCAGGTGTCTTCTTCGCATCGGCGCATGTATCGCTGCAGTGATTCTTTCCGGGTGCTGCCGTACAGTTGCAGGCAGTGTGTTCGCATTTCTTTGTCGTGGTCACGAAAGCTCCTTTTACTTGAACTTGCCTTGTCTCGTCTGAGGGTTTCGTTGTGCGAGGAAGTTGCTCCCCGCAAAGACCGGCCCGGGCACTCCCCTCTGCAGCGTACTTGCGTGCGCAGACACACTTAGAGTTCTATGAACGGTCGCGTATATCTGTTCAGTTTTGGCCACTATCGCAGTATGCGAAGCGTCGAATTAAAGATTCTGCCCTACTTTCGACGTGTTGCCGCACCCAAACTTGATACGCGTTCTTATGCTCAGCAGTGCAATCGTTTAAGTGTTGTTTGCATAAGCGGGATGGTTTCATACTTCGAGATCCGGCCCAAGGTCACCCTCTTCGTCAAACGAAGCCGGTAAAAAGTCTTCAATGCGGTCTCGTTTTGTTTGGCACCGAAACTTTGCTCTGGGTAAATGAAGGAAATGCCGAACTTATCTCCGCGCCTTCCAAAGGGCTTCGCCTGGTCCAGGCCAAGTTCTTCACCCTGCTTGATCGAGGATTCGAGTCTCTGACGCAAAGCCAACCCTCCTAAAGGGCACCCAACCACTGCGCAGTTCATGCTCAGAGGCGATGCCCCTCACTCCGCCGACAAACGGCGTCCAGGTCGCGTGAAGGGCCGGTGTTTCATTTCCGCACTTTCCCATCTGCCTCTTATTAATCATGAATCTTTGAGACCTGCACCGAGCCTGTCTTCAGTTACTAGCCGGCGGACGAAAGATAACAACGGAGCATCCGGCTCGACGAGCGACTGACTCCGCCACGCTGCCCAGTAAGTAGTCGCGGATGCTCCTTTGGCCATGCGAACCGACTGTTATCAGATCGGCACGCCATTCGGCTGCTCTGTCGAGAATGGTCTTAGCTACGTCTCCGATCAGGACTTCGGATTGTGTCGTAAATCCCGCTCTGCGCAGCTCGGCCGCAATCCGCTCGACCAAGGCACGAGCCGGCTGCTTCTGCCCTTCCAACTCGGGAGCATAACCTTGAGCCATCTCAGGCGGAGGCACAGGCTCAACGGGTTGCAGCACGTGTAACACCAGGACCTCGGCATTCTCATGCCGAATCCACATTTCGACAGCACGAAGCAATGTTTCAGAAAATGCCGAGTCGTCAACTGCCAATAAGACTCTCATGATTCCTGCTCCCTCACTTGCAATAGGCTGTACGACTAGGTTCAGCTAAACGAAGGGAAAAGCATCTGTCGCGGTATTTTTGTCACGCGACACCATTTCAAATCCAGCCAAATGCACTGACCTTGCGTCGCCAGTATTGGACAGCCCAGCTCGTGAACGCAGGTCACAATTGCTCACCAAAGAGACGCGCAATGCGATTGCCCGGATTCACAATGCAGGCCTGAGAGAGCATCAGGCGCACTGGATCGGACTGTGCTAGTTAGCACAGTCTTTTGTTCTCGCTGGAGAGAACAATGATGATTTGGCCGCGACTATGGTCCGGCGAGGAGACCGTCATATCTGAACGTCATACTTTGAAGTCAATCCCGTCAAAGATTCTGTTGCCTATTGACTTCAGTCCATCGCCTCAAGCGGCCTTCGAGACGGCGGCTGACCTCGCTTTTCTGTCCCACGCCGAACTCTTCCTCGTGAATGCCCTTCCGTTCTTCTCGACCCTCAGATCCGAATATGCCTTTTCCCGAGTGCAGTTTCAGCAGATGGGGAAAAACGCGCGTCGAGCAGCAGCTTACGAAGGCGCGAGCGGTTCTCACGAACGGCGCAGGCAAGGCAGCTTCCAGTGTCGAAGTCGCGAATGACATGGCGAGGTGCACAGCCGGAGATGCCTTGCGTGGATATCACGACCATGTCCAATGAGCCTTCAACTTCAATGCCTGTCCAACGATCCTCCAAGCCTTCCTGGGACTGGCACCCGGTCGAGGAAGCAAGAACAGGAGAACAGCCATCGTGACAACGAATCCAGATAAGCCCGAGCCGAAGCCGGAATCGAAGCCGACGCCAACCGCAGAAAAGCCTGCGTCGAAGCCAGAGTCCAAGCCATCCCCGAAGGATGACAAGAATGATCTGAAGTCGCTTCCCATGCCTGAGCTGATGAAGAAGCTCGGCGCATCGGCTGACGGGCTTACGCAGGCCGAGGCCGTGAAGCGCCAGGCGCAGTACGGGCCAAACCAGATCGAGGAAAAGAAGACCAACGAATATCTGAAATTTCTCTCGTATTTCTGGGGACCCATTCCGTGGATGATTGAAGGCGCAGTCATTTTGTCGGGAATTGTCCGGCATTGGCTCGATTTCTTCGTCATTCTTGTGCTGCTTTTGTCTAACGCCCTTGTTGGATTTTGGGAAGAGCATCAGGCGGGGAATGCCATTGCCGCCTTAAAAGCCCGTTTAGCAATCAAGGCCAAAGTCAAGCGAGATGGCAAGTGGGAGGATCCCAAAGCCAGTGAGTTGGTACCTGGCGATGTTATTCGTTTGCGGTTAGGAGACATTGTTCCCGCAGATGCGCGGCTCCTCGATGGCGATTCCATCGAGGTGGATCAGTCCGCCCTGACCGGTGAGTCGCTGCCCGTCACTGCCAAGTCAGGCGGCGCTGTGTACTCCGGCTCCATCATCCGCCAGGGTGAGATCGACGCCATCGTATATGCCACCGGTACGAACACCTACTTTGGCAAGACCGCGCAAATGGTGCAGTCCGCACACACGGTCAGTCACTTCCAGAAGGCAGTGATGAAGATCGGCGACTACCTGATCATTCTGGCGGTCGCATTGGTCGCCGTGATTCTCGTCGTCGCCCTCTTCCGCGGAGACAAGGTACTGACGACGCTGGAATTCTGCCTGGTGCTCCTGGTGGCGGCCATCCCCGTTGCAATGCCTACTGTGCTGTCGGTGACCATGGCCGTCGGAGCCCGCCTGCTGGCGAAGAAGGAAGCGATTGTAACGCGCCTGTCAGCCATTGAGGAACTGGCAGGCGTTGATGTTCTCTGTTCCGACAAGACCGGCACACTGACTCAGAACAAACTCTCGCTGGGCGATCCGTTTTGCATAGATGGAATTTCTGCCGGGAATATTGTCTTGTGGGCCGCTTTGGCCTCCCGGGCCGAAGACAAGGACACGATCGACCTGGCGGTAATAGGCGGCGTAAAGGACGACAAGGCTCTGAAGAGCTGCAAGGTACTCCACTTCATGCCCTTCGATCCGGTGCACAAACGCACAGAAGCTACCGTCAAAGGGGCGGACGGGAAACAGTTCTTTGTAGCCAAGGGAGCTCCGCAGGTCATTCTCAAGATGGCGACGAATGCCGTCGAGGTTAAGGTAGCAGTCGAGAAGGCGATTCTCGACTTTGCCGGCCGGGGATTCCGTTCGCTGGGTGTGGCGAAAGCCGATGAGCAAGGCAAATGGAAATTTGTCGGCATGCTTCCCTTGTTTGATCCGCCGCGCGCGGATGCCAAGGAAACCATCACAAACGCCGTCCAAATGGGCGTCAAGATCAAAATGGTGACGGGCGATCAAATTGCCATCGCTCGTGAAACATCGAAGCAACTTGGCCTTGGAACCAATATCCTGGACGCCAGCGCGCTCGGCGACACAACGAAGAAGGCGACGCCGGAGATTTCTGAGGAGATTGAAAAGGCCGACGGCTTCGCGCAGGTATTCCCCGAACACAAATTTTTCATCATAAACGCGCAGCAAAGCTACGGCCACATTGTCGGAATGACGGGCGATGGAGTGAACGACGCGCCAGCACTGAAGAAGGCCGATTGCGGGATCGCCGTCTCCGGCGCCACAGACGCGGCCCGGGCGGCAGCCTCAATCGTCCTGCTGTCTTCCGGACTCTCGGTGATCATCGACGCAATCAAAGAGAGCCGCCGCATCTTCCAGCGGATGAACAGCTACGCCATCTACCGCATCGCTGAGACGTTGCGCGTACTGTTCTTTATGACGCTTGCCATCCTCGTCTTCAATTTCTATCCCGTAACCGCAGTCATGATCGTGATGATTGCATTGCTCAACGACGGGGCGATTCTTTCCATCGCGTACGACAATGTCTTGTATAGAAACAAGCCCGAAGCCTGGAACATGCGGCTCGTGCTCAGCATCTCCACTGTGCTCGGCGTCATTGGCGTTGTCGCTGCATTCGGCCTTTTCTATCTTGCTGAACGCGTCTTTCATCTGGACCGCTTGCACGCCCAAACGTTGATGTACCTGAAGCTTTCCGTAGCCGGGCATCTGACCATCTTCCTCACGCGTACACGCGGTCCATTCTGGTCCATCCGTCCCGCGAAGATCCTCTGGATGGCCGTGCTTGGCACCCAGACCATCGCAACACTGATTGCCGTCTATGGGCTGTTCATGGCGCCCCTGGGATGGAAGTGGGCAGGATTCGTCTGGGGCTACGCAATTGCCTGGGCACTGATCAACGACCGCATCAAGTTGCTCGCTTATAAGATTTTCGATCCCGTCAAGGCTGCCCCGAAGCCAGATACCAAGGCTGAACCGAAGCCTGATGCTGATGCTAAGGCTGAGCCAAAGCCCGAAGCCAAGGCTGACACACCCGCGCCTGAGGCCCAGCCTGACCAGCCCAAGCCGGAAGCCAAAGCTGACGAGTCCAAGCCTGAAACCAAGGCTGACGCAACTAAGCCCGAAGCCAAAGCAGATGAGACAAAGCCCGACGCCAAAGCTGACGCACCCGCTCCTGAGGCCAAGCCTGACCAGCCCAAGCCCGAAGCCAAGGCTGACGCAACTAAGCCCGAAGCCAAGGCAGCGTCCGATTTGACGCCACAGATCGCTGCGCGGGCCTACGAACTCTACGGGGAGCGAGCCGGCAACGACGGTACAGCGGTTCAGGACTGGAGTAAGGCTGAGCAGGAGATTCGGAATGATGAAGCCGAGGCTGCAGCGAATCCCAAAGCCAAGGTCGAGCCCAAGCCCGGAGCCAAAGCTGACGAACCTTCGCCTGCACCCAAAGCTGAGCAGCTGAAGCCTGATGCCAAGGCTGAGCCAAAGCCTGATACAAAGGCTGACACGCCTGCGCCCGAAGCCAAGGCTGATGAGCAGAAACCCGAAGCCAAAGACAAGACTCAGCCTGATGCGACGCCACAGCTCATCAAGCGGGTCCATGAACTCTACGAGCAGCTCGGGCGCGAGGACGTTCAAACCGTCCAAAACTTTGAGAAAGCCGAACAAGAGCTTAGGAACAATGAAACCAAAAAATAGCCAGACGGGAACAACGAGGCAGCCATGACCGATAAATCGAACACAACAATCAGCTCAAAGGATTTCTGCGTGCCGCCAGGCAAAAAGGTCAGCCTCAGCAAGCGGCCAACGATTGTCGAGCCCTTCACCAAGTCGAAGAAGGAGTATGAGCAACTGCTGCAGCAACACATGGAGAAGCTGGCCTCTTTGCAGCACCTCCACTACGCATCACACAAGTATGCGCTGCTGCTCATCTTCCAGGGCATGGACGGCGCCGGCAAGGACGGTGCCATCCGGCACGTGATGTCTGGAGTCAATCCGGAAGGCTGCGAGGTTTTCAGTTTCAAGCAGCCCAGTCCAGAAGAGCTCGATCACGATTTCCTCTGGCGCACCACGTGCCGTCTGCCCGAACGCGGCCGCATCGGCATCTTCAACCGTTCATATTACGAGGAAGTGTTGGTTGTTCGAGTGCATCCGGAGATTCTCCGCAGCCAGGGACTTCCCGAGGAGCTGCGCGACGAGAAGGACATTTGGGAGCATCGCTATGAATCCATCGCGGACCTGGAGAAGCACCTTCATCGTAACGGCACTCAAATCGTCAAGATATTTCTGCATCTGTCTTACGAGGAACAACGGAAGCGATTTCTAGCGCGCATCGATGAACCAGACAAGAACTGGAAGTTCAGCACCCCTGACATTCACGAGCGGAAATACTGGAAACAGTACATGAAGGCATACGAGGATTGCTTTCATGCGACAAGCTCGCATCATGCGCCGTGGTACGTCGTTCCCGCCGACGATAAGGAGAACGCGAGGCTCATCGTCTCCCAGATCGTTCTGGATGCGCTGGCAGGGCTCAAGATGGCCTATCCCAGGAGCACCGCAAAGCGCCGCATCGAGTTGCAAACGATCAAGAAGCTCTTGAAGAAATAACGTCAGAACCCATCCCATGCAGGCTCGAGAAAACCAAAACCTCAAAGTCCACACCGTGCGGTTTCCAGTTGCGGAGAAATGGAAAGGGAAAGTTAATATGGCCACCAACAAACCCCCATCAGAGTTGAGAAGGATGACACGCCTCAACCCTTTAGCAAGAACTTCGATCAGTTTTGCAATTCATCTTGATTCGCCTTCGATGTGAGTCTGTCGACCGCGGTTGCGGCCGACGGCAAAAACGAAGAATGAGTCCCAAAGCCCAAGGGACCGCTCTCGCCTAAGATGCTCGACAAGATGAATCGCTACTGGCGGCCGGCAAGCCGCTGCGGGCCACACGTGCCACACTCGATGCAATAATGCGGCGAGTTCGGCTAAATGCCTCCGCTTCTTGGGCTCTGGCAGATAGGAGGAGATGGTGATGACTAATCTCGGAATCATGGAACGGGCACGGAAACTCCTGGATGGAGCGGTTCGACGTGCCTCGAGGCAGGAGGTAAAGAACATGCTAGCCACAGGAGCATGGAACGCGAAGCGCAGGAATGACACCGCGCAATCTATTCCTCTCCCAATCTGGATGGAGACTGAGGCTCGAGTTACAGAGTGCCATCATGAGCGTGTCAGAAGCAGCGCGTTGACCCTGCGAATCACAAATGACCCCGACAAACTCATTGTTTCCTTCACCTACTACGCCCATGCTCGAACCTACTATGACAACTTCCTATCGCCTGTAGTCATCGAACATGGCGAAACCTTCTCTGTTTACTACAACGCCTTGAACCCGAGCCAGAATACTCGGTCGACATCCGGCTTCACTAAGAGAGGCCCACTGTCGGATCTCGCGATCCTCAGCTTGCTCGCCCTCTCGATTCTCTCACTCACCCTCATTGGCGGATAACATCGGTCTTCAAGAGTGTGTCCTCGCAACAGCTTTCCTTCGGTCAACCCATTTGCGGGAATATCCCTTGAGTTCTTGATTCCTTAACGCCTCCGGCTTATACCTTTGCCCCAGGTGCGTCGGCAACTGCTTCCGCCGGTATCTGTTCCGGTAAGTCAAGGCGCGCCACGCCAATCCGGCTGTCCGCCATTCCGTAATAAACATCGAGGCGATCTGGATTTCCGAGATCGTCGCGCCGGTCGATGCCGGTGGGGAACACGACATTGGCGACTGTCCCATCGCGTTCCTGCGGAAGCACTGGCGTCAAAACCGGATCAACCGAGCGATAGCGGATCTCGCGCGGATGCTCCTTTGAGAGCACCATCACACCGGCCGAGTAGCAAAGATGATGGCCATCGCCACCCCCGCCGGTCACTTCGCTAACGCCGTGGTAAACAATCAGCCAGCCGTGTTTGGTCAGGATGGGCGGTGTTCCTGCGCCAATCTTAAGCCGTTCCCAGGGCGACACTGGAGTCGCCAGCCGGTGAT
>Ga0302309_10000955_pt1 | contig 28946 bp, 25 predicted proteins | sample III_Palsa_N1_1_FD_200453 | JGI IMG/M metagenome (GOLD analysis project Ga0302309, IMG submission 200453) | Peat permafrost microbial communities from Stordalen Mire near Abisko, Sweden - III_Palsa_N1_1 | ecosystem: Environmental > Terrestrial > Soil > Palsa > Peat permafrost | place: Sweden... | reverse complement strand
AGTGCGAAAAAACTATCTTTACATTAATGTGTAACCTTAATCCGCGGCATGGCGTCATAATGCTATAACAATGCAGAGCAAGCTATCGGATATAGAACTAATTGAACAAACCCTTGCGGGCGACCAATCGGCGTATGCCGAACTGGTTAAGCGGCACCAGCGGTTTGTGTTTACCCTGGCGCAGCGTTTTGCCAAAACCAGGGAAGATGCCGAAGAGATTGCACAGGATTGTTTTATAAAGGCATACCGCTCGCTTGCTACGTTTCAGCGGCAATCGAAATTTTCAACATGGCTGTATAGCATTGTATATACTACCGCGATGACGGCCCTGCGTAAAAAAAGGATTGATACGGATTCTATTGACGATGAAAATACTTTTATCCAGATCGAGAACCAAACCAGCGGTTATGATGTTAATAATGTAGAAAATAAATCAAGGTCGTACTACCTGAACCAGGCCATAGCCCAGCTTTTGCCTGATGATGCTACTATTATTACCTTGTTTTATAACGGCGAGCAATCGCTTGAAGAGATAGGACAAACTATGGGTATTGATCCAAATACGGTTAAGGTTAAACTATTCAGGGCGCGACAGCGTTTAAAAGAGAAGCTGGAGCGGAATTTAAAAGGAGAGGTGAAAGAACTGATATGAACAGTATAGAAGAAAAACTCTGGAATTACATTGATGGCTCGTGCACGCCAGAGGATGAACATGCCATTGCCCTGCTGATTGAACAGGACGAAGTATACCGCAAAAAATACAATGAACTGGTATTGCTGAATGCCGAATTCAGCGCGATGGAACTTGATGAGCCGCCGATGGCTTTTACCTACAACGTAATGGAAACCATCCGCGCCGAGCATGCCAGCAAGCCATTAAAAGCAGCTATTGATCAGCGGATAATAAAGGTAATAGGCTTATTCTTTGTGTTTACCATCAGCATTATATTAATAGTTGCGCTGGCGAATATCCATTGGTCGGCATTTTTTGCAAGTGGTAGTCATACGCCTTCAAAAGTAGTTTTACCTGATCTGCACAAACTCTTTACCGGGCCTGTAATGCAGGGCTTCTTGTTTATTGATGTAGTTTTAGGCTTATATATGTTTGATGCTTATCTGCGTAAAAAGGCATTGACAAAAGCAAACAATAGTGTTCAAACAAGTGGACAGCAAAAACAACAGTAATACTGACAGTCATAGCTATTCAACTATTTTATTGTTGATTTTTGGGGCTTTATTTACCGTAAGCTACTCCACTCCAATAAATTAAGAAACAAAATACATAAAAATTGTTTTTGGCACAGTAATTGATATATAATCCATGAATTAGCATCCTTGCTAGTTTAATTGTGATAAGGTTTAGGTTGAAAGTCTCCCGACGCAAGGTTGGGAGGCTTTTTATTTTTTAGGGAGATTCCAAATCCATGTCATTGCGAGGAGGAACGACGAAGCAACCTCGTCGCATGTAGATCAACGTGACGAGGTTGCCACGCTATCGCTCGCAATGACACTTTTGGGCTAATTTCCAACTACAAAAAATTGATTACCACACCATCCCTAACCGGGTGCCCGGTGCAGGTTAATACCCAGCCCTGCGACAGGTCGAGATCAGTTAATACATCGTTTTTAACCATAGTTATGCCACCACCTTTGCACAGTACTGTACAGGCGGAGCAAATGCCATTACGACAGCTATAAGGTAATTGAATGCCATTTTGCAAGGCCGCTTGTAAGATGGATTGGTTTTCCCCTACTACCAGGTCGTAAGTTTCACCTTTAATTTTTATCCTGATGGTGCGTGGAGGGAAGTTCACGGGGCTTTCGGGTACGCCAATGGTTTCCAGCACAAAGTTCTCTTTTCGTATCTGCGTAGGTTCAATCCCCATATATAAAAGCGTGAGCCTTATCATGCGCATATAGGTAAACGGTCCACACAAGTAAAATTCGGCTTTAGCCAGATCATGCTTTACTGCCTGCTTAACCAGTTGTTCAACTATAATATTATTCAGCCGCTTACCCTCGCTGCTCAGTAATTTTATAACCGTCAATCTGTCAGGGTGGTTAGTTGCCAGTGTATATAATTCCCCATTAAACAACACCGACTCTGCATTAGTACTACTATATATTAAAGTGATATTGCTTTTACCGGGGCGCTTAAGAATATATTTAAGCTGTGATAATATGGGCGTTATCCCACTGCCCGCAGCAAAAAGTATAATATCTTTTTCAGCCTGGTAATCCCGGATTACAAACCTGCCTGCAGGGGCTTCGGCATTAATAATATCGCCGGGTTTTATTTTGGCGAGTAAGAAACGGGAGATCTCCCCATTAGTTATTTTTTTAACGGTGATAGCGAATAGATCCTCATCGGGTGATGAGCTTAATGAGTATGACCTGCGGATCTGCTCGTTATGATGATCAAATATCAGCGTTATAAACTGTCCGGCTTTATAACTTATCTTTTTATCATCAGCTTCGCTCAATAAAAAGGTAGCCGTATCCGGCAGTTCCCATTTTATAGCTTCAACTTTTAAGCGGAGCATAGTTTAGGCGCGTAAAACAATTTTTCCAAACTGCGACAAATTTTCCATCTTCTTCACCGCCTCATCAGCATTAGCTAAAGGGAATACCTCATCAATAACAGGTATTATTTTATGCTTATTCACCAACTCAAGCATCGCCTTAAAATCATCCGGACTACCCATCATGGTACCGATGACCTGCAATTGTCGCCAAAAAACCTTACGCCCGTTTAAAGGCGGTATATTACCCGCTGTGCCGCCAAATATTACAATCCGGCCGCCAGGGTTACATAGGTCAGGAAGCTTGGCAAAACCATCGCCCAATGCACTATCAATAATTACATCAAAGCCACCCGCCAGTTGCAGCAATTGTTCGGCCCAATCCTGCGCCTTATAATTTACACCCGCTGATGCGCCCAATTGTCGTGCCCGATCAATTTTATCACCTGATCCTGATGTTACAAATACCTGGCAACCGGCAGCTTTTGCAAATTGTAAAGCAAATGTACCCGTACCACCACCAACACCGGTTATCAATACCTTATCGCCTTTTTTAGCTTTCCCTTTGGTAAATAAAGCGCGGTAGGTAGTTAAAGCAGCAAGTGGTATAGCTGCGGCATGTTCCCAATCCAAATGAGCAGGTTTATGATGCAGGTGCTGTGCCTGTACTTTCACATATTCGGCAAAAGTACCATCAGACGGCAGGCCCAGTATCTTAAAATCATCCGATTGAAAATTATCATTATCACCCCATCCATAACCTGGATTTATGATCACCTCCTGCCCTATCCAATGCTGATCAACATCACTACCAACCTCGGCTACTACACCCGCCCCATCGGAGCCTAAAATAGCCGGGTATTTAATCCCGGCATATTTGCCTATGGTTATCCAGTAATCTCGGCGGTTTAGTGCAGCGGCTTTTATCTGTACCAGGGCCTCGCCCGGAGCTAAGGTTGGCTTATCAACTTCTTTAAAAATGAGGGGCTTGTCAGCCGCTTCGAGAACAATTGCTTTCATAAACAATGTATATAAAAAACGTCATTGCGAGGTACGAAGCAATCCCTTACTATACAGGGCGGACCTGCTTATCGGGGATTGCTTCGTACCTCGCAATGACGCTTGTACTTAATTAATAGTGTATTATACCGCTTTCGCGTACAACTCAGAAACGTGGTTCCAGTTGATCACGTTCCATATAGCCGCTAAATAATCAGGGCGACGGTTTTGGTATTTCAAATAGTAAGCATGCTCCCAAACATCAATACCTAAAACTGGCGTGCCTTTTACTTCAGCAATATCCATTAAAGGGTTATCCTGGTTAGGGGTTGATGTTACCACTAATTTTTTATCAGGCGTAACAATTAACCAAGCCCAGCCCGAGCCGAAACGGGTTGCACCTGCTTCAGATACTTTAGTTTTAAATTCATCAAATGAACCAAATGTGCTCTTGATAGCATCAGCTAAAGCACCTGTAGGTTCGCCGCCACCGTTTGGTGAAAGTAAAGTCCAGAACAAAGTGTGGTTATAGTGTCCGCCGCCATTGTTACGTACTGCTGGCGGGAATTTCGAAATATTTTTAATGATATCATCAATGCTGCTATCAGCTTCAGGTTTACCTTCCAGCGCTTTGTTTAAGTTGGTAACATAAGCCTGGTGGTGCTTGCCATGGTGAATTTCCATGGTCAGTTTATCAATGTGCGGTTCTAATGCATCGGTAGCGTAAGGTAACGCCGGTAATGTAAATGCCATAACGGTGAGTTTTTAAGTTTTAAAGATAGTAATGAGCAAATATAAGGTTTGAAATATGTTTTTTGTTCTAAATAAATGTCATTTATTGGAGGGTTGTTCATTTGTTCACTGGTTCATCAGTTCATTGGTGCAATGGCGCCTAACGCTCTTTACGCGTAGCGTAGAGAGGGTCGACAAGTGAAACAATGTCGGGGTGAGATAGCGGAGCGCTGATAAGTATTATATTGCTACTTGTTTCAGCACCTCACATGTTAAGTAAACAGCATGATGTTGACCTGTCCTGTGGGATCCTGAAACAAGTTCAGGATGACGGTTGGAGATTTGGGTGTTGCCTTTGGCCCGGGCTTTACACTCATACGCCTGCAGGCATTAGGCACAAGGCCGGTACCCGCTTCAATCCCTAACACAGAACTTCAACACGCTTCGCCAACTCACCCGGTCGTTGCTATGAACCAGTGAACTAATGAGCTATCTTTTACTTTTAAAAAAGTTCCGTACCAATTCTGCACATTCATTTTCGCGGATACCACCAGTGATGATGGTTTTGGGGTGGGTTATCTTCTGGTTCAATCTACCAAAACCAAGCTTAACATCATAAGCACCAAATACTATTTTTCCCAGCTGAAACCAATACGCAGCGCCGGCACACATTACGCAGGGCTCCAGGGTTACATATAAGGTACATTCCTTTAAATATTTACCGCCCATATAATTGGCAGCGGCGGTAAGCGCCTGCATTTCGGCATGGGCCGATACATCTGTCAAGCGTTCAGTTAAATTATGGCCGCGGCCGATGATCTGCCCTTTGCAAACCACTACAGCGCCAATGGGTATTTCTTTCTCAGCCAAAGCAAGCCGGGCTTCCTTTAGCGCCTCGTTCATAAAAAACTCATCCGGCGACATTGCCGGCGGTTCATCGCTAAAATTAATATACCTCATTTACGTTTCTTAAAGTCGATCTTTTTAAAGGTTCTTTTCAGGTGGCTTTCCGTTACCATGGTTGATAGTATACCTATCCCCATTGCCCCGCCGAAGAGGATAAAGTAATCCACCATCTTTTGCGCATTATAATCAACATTAAAATAGATCATCCCCGAGTAGATCACAAAACCAATTATCAACGCAAAAAAGCCAGCTTTTATCATAAAATTAGCCGAGTAGCGGTTAGCCTCATCCCAGGTTTGCTGATTGGTGCGGGCGGCAGGTGTACGGTAGCCATACCACCTGTTTATACCTTTGGGCGGCAAATATTTTTGCAGTAAGCCTATCACTATAAAAATAAGGCCAATCAAATGCGGGCCGATCAATACGTTTGAAAAATTCATGTTTATATTAGTTTGCTGCCATTGGGCACCGGTTTATCAATAGTTGTTAATACAATGTCGCCATTTTCATCGGCCATGCCTGTCACCAGGAATTCCGACATAAATGTGGCGATCTGCTTTTTAGGAAAATTTATTACGCCGATGATCTGCCTGCCAAGCAATTCGTCCTTAGTATAGTGCTTGGTGATCTGCGCGCTCGACCATTTAATACCGTACTCGCCAAAATCAACCTTAACCTTATAAGCCGGCTTACGCGCTTCGGGGAAATCCGCTACTTCTAATATAGTTCCGGCGCGTAATTCCACCTTTTCAAAATCGTGCCACGTGATGAGTTCCATAAGGGCAAATATAATAAGCTACGCACACGAATTGCACGAATTAAAACGAATTTCACTAATCTTTATTGAAATCCGTGCAACATTTAAATTCGTACAATTAGCACTAATTCGTGAAATTCGTGTTTTATTCAATTAATGGAAACGCCTCCTCATACACACCGTAAGATCATCCACATTGATATGGATGCTTTTTACGCGTCGGTTGAGCAGCGCGATAACCCGGAACTGCGTGGTATACCCTTAGTAGTTGGCGGCTCGCCCGAGGGTCGTGGAGGCGTGGTGGCTACTGCAAGCTATGAGGCCCGTAAGTTTGGTATCCGTTCGGCAATGCCATCAAAACAAGCTTTGCAGCTGTGCCCGCATGCTACGTTTGTACGCCCGCGCTTTGCCGCTTATAAAGAAGTATCGCAAAAGATCAGGGAAATATTCAGCAGGTATACCGACCTGATAGAACCGCTATCGTTAGATGAAGCCTACCTTGATGTTACTAACGACAAACAGAACATAGGCTCGGCCATCGACATCGCGAAGCAAATAAAGCAGGCCATAAAAGATGAGTTGCAACTAACTGCGTCGGCAGGTGTATCTATAAATAAGTTTGTGGCCAAAATCGCATCTGACATTAATAAGCCCGATGGACTAACCTTTATCGGGCCATCAGCTATTGAAGCCTTTATGGAAAAGCTGGCCGTGGAGAAATTCCATGGCGTAGGCAAAGTAACTGCCGAAAAGATGAAAAAAATGGGCCTGCATACCGGTGCCGATCTTAAGCAATTACCCGAGGATGAACTGGTAAAGCATTTTGGCAAAGCAGGGCATTTTTACTACCGGATAGTACGGGGCGACGATCAGCGCGAGGTGCAGCCTGATCGCGAAACAAAATCATTGGCTGCCGAAGATACCTTTGCCTACGACCTTACCACCATTGAAGAAATGGAGGCGGAGCTGGATAAAATTGCCCACACCGTTTGCGACAGGCTGCAGAAATATAATTTAAAAGGCCGCACTGTTACCCTTAAAATTAAATACAGTGATTTTAAGCAGATCACCCGCAACAAATCCTATATATCTCCCATTGGCGATTTTGAGACCATAATCTCAACCGCCAGGCAATTATTGACCGCTACTAACCCCGAAGACAAAAAAATACGGTTATTAGGCATATCTATCTCAAATTTCGGGGAGCTTGAGCCTAAACAAAAGACGGAGAAACCAACAGACCAACTAAAGCTGTTCAATCTTTAATTTTTCCATAATTTTATTTTCCCAAACATAATTATGGATTTACACGCTTCCACCAATTTCTTGAATTAGCTTTTACTCAATAAATTTTATTTATTGTTAAAGAATACCTACTTAGCATGATAATTTTATAACCACCGTTACTTATTAAAAAAATTTAAAAAGTTATTGCATTTTTATGACAAATTTCATTAAGTTTGTTTTACCCTATTATTAATCTGATTGAGTGAATGGAACTTAAAGTCAAAAATGTGAAAAGTGCGGAGTTGAAAAACATGATCATTAAACGACTTTATTTTGACAAAGCGTTGTCATGTGCCGACATGAGCGAACTTTTCGACAAAAGCGTTCCATCTATATCTAAAGCGGTTAACGAGCTCATGGACGAAGGGTTTGTAGTTGAACAGGGTTATGCACCTTCAAGTGGTGGTCGCAGGCCCCTGATGTACTCCTTACGACATGAAGCCATATATATACTTACCGTGGCTATGGATCAGTTGTCAACCCGGATTCAAATAGTTGACATACTTAATAATCCTGTTGCTAAAACGGCAATAACAGAACTAAAGTTATTAAATAACCCCAGTGCCTTGCAAACATTAATTGACCATATTAATGACTATATCTTTTCTACAGGAATACCTGTTGATAAGATTGCTGGTATTGGTATTGGCATGCCGGGATTTATTAATTCCACAGAGGGTTATAACTACACCTATCTTGATTCGGGCGATGAAAGTTTAACAAGTGTAATTACGCGCGAAACCGGTGTACCCACTTTTATTGATAACGACTCCAGCTTGATAGCCCTTGCCGAACAAAAGTTCGGGATTGCCAAAGCACGCAAGGATGTGATGGTTATAAACCTGGGCTGGGGTATTGGCTTGGGCATGATCATAAACGGCGAGATCTACCGGGGGCATAATGGTTTTGCGGGTGAGTTCAGCCATATCCCCCTATCAGAAGATGGCGCGCTTTGTACCTGTGGTAAACGTGGCTGCCTTGAGGCCGAGGCATCGATGCTCGTAGTTGCTGAAAAGGCTATACAAGGCATAAAAAAGGGGCATATATCCAGCCTTAAAAATATTGATATAAACCAATCAAAAATGGTGGGCGATGCCATAATGGAAGCCGCCAATAACGGCGACCAGTTTGCCATTGAGTTGCTCTCTGATGCCGGTTATAAAATAGGCAAGGCACTGGCCATCCTCATCCACATCATGAACCCGGCCAGCATAGTACTAAGCGGCAGAGGCGCCGTAGTAGGGAAAATATTACTGGCCCCGATACAACAAGCTTTAAACAAATATTGCATACCACGCCTGGCAAACAGCACCGAGCTGCTCATATCAGACCTGGGCTTTAATGCCGAACTAATTGGCGCTGCCGTATTAGTAATGGAAAATTTTGACAAAGAAATAAAGAACCAATTAATCACTACAAATCAAGCAAGTATGGAGAAAACAACGAAAAACTAAAAAACTCAAACTCATTAACACTAAACTAATCAAAATCAAAAATGAAAAAATTATTACCAATAATTCTATTATTGCCATGCGTTGCTATGGGGGCAAATCCCGCCCTTGTTGCAAAAAGCAAGGCTTCATTCACCATTACAGGCATAAGCCGTAATGTGAATTTGCCAGCCCCGGTAAAAGGATCTGTAAAAGACGAAACCGGAGCACCACTACCTGGCGTATCCGTATCAATTAAAGGAACAACCAAGGGCACGCAGACAGATGCCGACGGACGGTTTAACCTTGATGCAAAAGCTGGTGACGTTTTAGTTTTCAGCTACATTGGTTATTTAAAGAAAGAAGTACCTGTAGGCAGCGAATTAGTTTTTGCTATAACTTTAACAAGCGATTCAAAAAACCTTAATGAAGTTGTTGTAACAGCGTTAGGTATTAAAAAATCTGAGAAATCACTGACTTATGCGAATCAGGTGGTTGATGGTAGCCAACTAACCGCTGTTAAAACCGACAACTTAATGAACTCCTTAAACGGTAAAGTAGCTGGTGTTAATATTTCACCAAGTTCATCAGGTGTAGGTGGTTCGGTTAAGGTAATTTTGCGCGGTAGCAAAAGTGCAACAGGCACTAACCAGCCGTTGTATGTTATAGATGGTGTGCCTATGACAAACACATCAAACGCAAACGGTCAGCCTACTGGCACTTATGGCGGTTCTCCGGATGGTGGTGATGGTATTTCTAACTTAAACCCGGAAGATATTGAAAGCATTACTGTGCTTGAAGGTGCATCAGCAGCGGCTCTATATGGTAGCCAGGCAGCTAACGGTGTTGTTTTGGTTACCACTAAAAAAGGCAAATCAGGTAAATCCGAAATCAACCTTTCTTCATCATACACCAATAATGCTATATCATACAAGCCAGCATTCCAAAATGAATATGGAGTAGCATCAGGTAGCGTTGAAAGCTGGGGTGCAAAATTAGCGACTCCGGTGGTTGAAGATAATCTTTCTCAATTCTTTCGACACGGAAACAATTTAACCAATTCCGTTAATTTTTCTTCAGGTTCTGATCTGGCACAAACTTATTTCTCTTATGCCAATACCACGGCAAATGGAGTTGCCCCTAGCAATAATTTACAACGTAACAACTTTACATTCAGAGAGACAGGGCATTTCCTGAACAATAAACTAACAGTTGATGTAAACACAAACTATGTAAATCAAAAAATAGTAAATTCGCCTGGCGAAGGCTTCTATTTTAATGCACTTACAGGTTTATACCTGTACCCAAGAGGGCAAAGCATATTACCATATAAAGAAAATTATGCTGTTCCGGCACCGGGAAGAAACGGTTTATTAACTCAAAACTGGGATGCTAATGAAGACGTACAGCAAAACCCATGGTGGATAACAAACAAAAATCCAAACTATGCTAATCGCGATCGTTTAATTATCAATTCAACTGTAAAATACGATGTAAATGACTGGTTAAATTTCCAGGTCCGTGGTAACGTGGATCGTGTTGCGGATACTTACCAGCAAAATCTTTACGCCGGAACTATTGCAGTATTAAGCCCTACTATCGGTGGATTAAGTTATGGTTCATTTACCAGGAATCAACAAACACTTACACAAATGTATAGCGACTTCATTGCTAACTTTAAAGTGCCTTTGAAAGGTGATTTTAAGTTAGACGGTTTAGTGGGCGCAAGTATTACAGATGATAACACCGTTGGTAACTCATATGGTGCAGGTTTAGGCCTTTCTATTGCTAACGTTTTTACTGAGCAAAATGTTGTTACATCAACAGGCACCAGTGCTGCAAACAGCAATGTTTCCACTTTACCAAATAATCATAGCCAGGTTCAATCAATTTTTGGAAGCGTAAATCTTTCGTTTAAAAATTGGGCATATTTAACAGTTACCGAAAGAAATGACTGGTCATCTGCCTTATCATACACACCTAATTCGTCTTATTCATATCCTTCTGTAGGCTTGTCGTTTATCGTAAGTGATATGTTTAAATTACCAGCAGTAATTAGCTATGCTAAAGTACGTGGTTCGTATGCAGAAGTTGCCACCCCGGTAACGGAATACATAACTAATCCTATAAACTATTTAGGAAGTGGCGGTTCAATAAACTTTAACAGTGTAGAACCAAATCCATTATTAAAACCTACTGATACCAAATCGAAAGAAGCAGGTTTTGATTTAAGATTATTTGAAAACAGGTTAACCTATAACTTTACCTGGTATAGATCAAACAGTTACAACCAATTTATTTCATACACACCTGAAACTACAACCGGGTATTCGCTGGCATACATGAATGCCGGGAACATTCAAAATACAGGTATTGAAATGCGTTTAGGTTATGATGTTATTAAAGGCAATAATTTTAGCTGGAATACCAATATAAATTATTCATTCAATAAAAATAAAATTATTGAACTTAATCCGGCAGCGCCAACTAACCCTGTAGTATTAACAGGTTTTGGCAATAACGCTTATGAGTCGGTATTAGTAAAAGGTGGCCAATATGGCGATATCTACGGATACAAATTTCAAAGAAGTGCCACAGGCCAAATTGAGGTAGGTACAACTGGTGCGCCTATAGCAAACACCACTCCACAATTACTTGGAAATCCTAATCCAAAGTTCCAGTTAGGTTGGGGTAATACCTTAAACTACAAAAGATTTAGTTTTGATTTTTTAGTTGACGGAAAATTTGGTGGTCAGGTATTATCAATGACACAAATGATGTTAGACAGCTATGGCGTTTCAGCAGCGAGTGGCGCAGCACGTGATGCCGGTGGTGTTACCATTAATGGAGTTAACCCGGCTGGCCAGGCTGTAACTAAAGTTGATGCCCAAACTTATTATACTGCAGTAGGTGGCCGGTCAGGCATTGGTGAAGCTTATATGTATAGTGCTACGGTTGTACGCCTTCGCTCTGCATCATTAGGCTATACCTTACCTATACAAAACAGCATGGTTAAAAGTGTAAGGTTCTCTCTTATCGGTAGTAACTTAATATATTTCTACAAAAAAGCGCCGTATGATCCGGAGATCACTATGTCAACAGCTAACGGATTAGCAGGTGTTGACGTATTTAACGCGCCTACAACCAGGAATATCGGAGCATCATTTACTGCTTCATTTTAATAACAGTAATCTTAAAATATTAGTTATGAAAAAGATAAATTTTATAAAATATAAATCAACTGGGATTAACACTTTGGCTAAGTGTATCCTTGCTGGAATGTGCCTCATTGTATTGGGGGGATGTACCAAAAATTTTGAAAATATGAACACCGATAATTCCGGTATTACTGACGCGGAGTTAGTGGCAGACAACAATACTGTCGGCTTGTATTTTCCCGGAATTCAACAAAATATATTTGGTGAAGAAAATGATTACCAGCTTTGCCAAAACTTAAACTCTGATTGTTATTCGGGATATTACATGTCTCCCGATCCATTTAGAGGAAACTTAAATAACCAAAACTATTCATTAGTTGATGGTTGGAATTCAGATGTATACACGTTAGGGTATACCCGTGTAATGGGCGTTGTACAAACAATACAAAAGAAAGGTAATACAAGAAAAGCATTTCCTGACTTTTGGGGTATAGCGAAAATATTACAGGTGCAGGCTATGAGCAGGGTAACAGACTACTATGGCCCTGTGCCTTATAGTAAGGTTGGATTGGCGGCTACCACCCCTTATGATTCGCAACAAGATGTTTACAATGAAATGTTTGCTGATTTGGATACGGCTGTAACTAACCTTAAAGCATATGTTGCTGCTAATCCTACTCTTAAGCCTTTTGCTAAATTTGATATGATTTATGCCGGTAATTATTCAGAGTGGTTAAAATACGCAAACTCGTTACGCTTAAGACTGGCAATGCATATTGTAAACATTGATCCTGCAACTGCTAAAACACAAGCTTTAAAAGCGATTAATGATGCATCCGGCTTAATGACTGCAAATACCGATAATGCCGGAATTACTGGTTATGGATACCATAGCCCAATCTGGTGGATTGGTACAAGCTGGACAGATTTGGCCGTAGGCGCCTCATTAACTTCGTATTTAAATGGCTATAAAGACCCTCGCGAAGCACAAATGATTTCTCCTGCAACTTCTCCTGCAAGTATTGTGGGCCAATATGTGGGCATACGTGCCGGAACACCTGTTAGTTCAAAACCTGGCTATACTGGTTATTCATTGCCTAACTTTAATACCATAGCCGAATATTCGCCTATGTTAATAATGACAGCTTCTGAAGTGTGGTTCTTGAGGGCTGAGGCTGCATTAAGGGGCTGGACCACTGAAAGTGCGCAAACAGACTATGAAACAGGAATAACTACCTCTATGTCACAATGGGGTACTTCAGCAGGCAGTTACTTAACTGACAAAACAAGCACACAAGCTGATTATGTTGATCCGCAAACTCCAAGTACCACAGCGCCAAATGCAAGCATTAAAGCTATGTCAACCATTACCGTTGCCTGGGATGCTACAGCTACTAACGAACAAAATTTAGAGCGTATTATCACTCAAAAATGGATCGCAGGTTTTCCTTGTGGAGGTTGGGAATCATGGACAGAATATCGCCGTACAGGTTATCCAAGGTTGTTCCCGGTAGTTGTAAACAACAGTGGTGGTACAATTAGCACGGCCTTGCAAATTCGCAGGATTGCTTATCCATCAACTGAGTATACAAATAATGCCGCTTCGGTTGCCGCTGCTGTAACCCTACTTGGTGGCCCTGATAATGGTGGTACACCAGTATGGTGGGATACCAACAAAGGTCAGGCTACGCCTAAAAACTTCTAACATTAGTTAAAAGAATAACAAAAATCGACCATGAAACTTCTTAAAATATTTTAAAAAGTTTCATGGTTTTTAAAAAAACTTTCATAAGTTTGTTTAAAAGCTATTTTAATGAATAATAGATTAATAATTGTTGATAACAAACCTGTAAATCATCGCTTAGTTTTCCCTGTTGGAAACGTTTTAGCTGATGAGTTTGCAGGGATTCAGAAATAAATGGTTGATTAGGTTGCTTAAATCCTCGCTTCGGCGGGGGTTTTTTTTGACCTGTCTTTATTACCTTTACAACATTTAATAAACAGAATACAATTGCTAAAACTATGGCCCGTTTAAATTTATTGGAAGAGACACGGTACGAGAAATTACCGGTAAGCGTTTACAAAAGTCAGCAGGAAGCCTCCGTGGCAGTAGCCGGGCGAATAGCCGCGCTGATTAAAAGAAAAAGCGAAAAAGGCGAAAAAACTGTATTAGGACTGGCAACAGGTGTAACCCCTATCAGGGTTTATGCTGAGCTGATCCGCTTACACAAAGAGGAAGGCCTGAGCTTTAAAAACGTGATCACTTTCAATTTGGATGAGTATTATCCAATGCAGCCAACAGCTGTGCAAAGCTACGTTACCTTTATGAATGAAAATCTTTTCAATCATATCGATATCGACAAAAACAACGTCCACATTCCTGATGGTACTTTAAAGCAGGAAGATGTTGCCGCTTTTTGTTTGAACTATGAAAAGCAAATAACAGCGCTGGGCGGGCTCGATCTGCAGGTATTAGGTATCGGTCGTACAGGTCACATCGGTTTTAACGAGCCGGGATCGGCACCAAACTCAGGCACACGTCTGGTTACTTTGGATGACCTTACCCGCAGCGATGCTTCGCGTGATTTTGGTGGCAAGCAAAACGTGCCAACCAAAGCCATCACTATGGGTATCGGCACCATATTTAAAGCAAGAGAAATTATATTAATGGCATGGAGCGGTAAAAAAGCCCCTATCATTAAAAAAGCTGTTGAAGGCGAAATATCAGGCGATGTACCTGCTACTTACCTGCAACTTTCAGATCACGTTGACTTTGTATTAGATGAAGCAGCAGCATCAGAACTTACCCGCTTTGATACACCATGGCTGGTAAAAGATTGCGTATGGGAGAACAATCTTAAAAAGAAAGCGGTAATCTGGTTAGCCGGCACCGTAAATAAGCCTATACTAAAACTTACTGAAGAAGATTATAACAACCACGGCATGGCTCAACTGGCAGTTGAGCAGGGCCCGGTTTACAACATAAATATCGACATATTTAACCAGGTGCAGCATACCATTACCGGCTGGCCGGGTGGCAAGCCTAACGCCGATGACAGCCAAAGGCCTGAGCGCGCACTGCCTGCTAAAAAACGTTCTATCATTTTCTCACCACACCCTGATGATGATGTGATCTCGATGGGTGGTACCTTCATCCGTTTGGTTGACCAGGGGCATGATGTACACGTAGCTTACCAAACATCAGGTAATACTGCCGTTTGGGATGATGACGTTTTGCGTTACATGGAGTTCACCATTGATTTTAACGAAAGCATTGGTGAGGACAACACGCATTTAAAGAATATCTATAATGATATGCGCGCCTTCATCGCCAAAAAACAACCTAACCAGATAGATACACAGGAAATACGCAATGTAAAAGGCTTCATCCGTAAAACGGAAGCTATAGCCGGTGCCCGTTATGCAGGTTTGCCTGATGATCATATCCATTTTATGGCGCTGCCATTTTATGAAACAGGTAAGATCAAAAAGAACTCGGTAGGCGAAGATGATATATTGATAACCATGGAGTTGCTACAAAAAGTTAAGCCTCACCAGATATTTGCTGCCGGCGACTTTGCCGACCCGCATGGTACCCACTTGGTTTCCTTCAACATTATAATTGCAGCGCTAAACCGCCTGAAAGCTACTGAAGAATGGGTGAATGATTGCTGGTTATGGATGTACCGTGGCGCATGGTTTGAGTTTGAAACATGGGAAATTGAAATGGCTGTGCCACTATCGCCTGAAGAAGTTTTGCGTAAGCGCATGGCAATATTCAAGCACCAATCGCAAAAAGATACCCCGGTTTTCCCTGGTGATGATGTACGCGAATTTTGGGTACGTGCCGAAGACCGCAACCGCGAAACCGCCAAATGCTACGATCAGCTTGGCTTAGCTGAATACGCGGCTATGGAAGCTTTTGTAAGATATAAGTTTTAAGCCCCCAGCCCCCTGAAGGGGGAGCAAAGTGGTCAACAATAACATATCCGAGCGTCATTGCGAGGTACGAAGCAATCTCTATGCTATACAGAGCGAATAGAAAGATATTAAATCTGCATATTCGACCCGCCTATGTAGAGATTGCTTCGTACCTCGCAATGACGCTTTTTTATTTTATGCGATCTTGCCATTCACAATCCCTATCACTTCCGCTTCCAAAGCAATCGCCTGCCTTTCCAATTCCTCACCTTGCTTAATAATATCGGCAGTATAGGCTTTATCCTTATAGCCTGACGCGTTGATCTTCACATTCATAAATGCGCCTAAAACAGCGGTACGTGCACAAAGGGCAGCTACACCTGCGTCAGTTACTGAATTTGGATTGCCTATCTCGGCCATGGCCTTTATAACTTCCAAACTACCATGCGCCATCTGCATTACTTTAAATGGGATCTCGATAGCGTATTTGGTGGCGTCCTGTATGGCTTTATCTCTTGCGGCTTTTTCTTCGTCGGTTGATTTTGGCAGACTAAAGCCTTCCATTATTTTATTGAAAGCGGTAGTATCCAAATCAACTAATTTTAATAGTCCATCTTTATAATACTGCCCTTTCTCAGCCCAATCGCTGAACTCTTCCCAGCGGCTGTCCCAGCCTTTTTTGTGCGATGACAGGTTGGCTACCATTGTCGCCAAAGATGCACCTAAAGAACCCACATAAGCCGATATGGAACCACCACCCGGTGCCGGACTTTCGCTTGCGGTTTCATCAGCAAAATCAGTCAGCGTCATGCTGATGAGTTTGCTGGATGACTTATCTTTTAACAGGTATTCAATGATCCGTTCCTCAGGCTTAAAGGGCGATAACTCATCCAGGCCCATTGATTTTATGGCGATCTTGATCAGTTCCTTTTCGCTCACCCCTACCGAACGCTGTTGCTTCAGCAGGAAATATTTACCTGCATCCAGCATTGATTTTAACGGGATCAAACCTACTAATTCACTTCCTGTAACACGCATTCCACGCTCTGCGGCCTTATTACACACCTCGTCAAATGCTTTGTGAACTGGGGTAACTTCGATATTGGTTAAGTTCATGGAAATCTGGGCTATACCATACTCTTCAATATACCAGCCTATCGCTTTTACAAACTTTAAGGTGCCGGGTACCGATATTGGTTTGCCGTTTTCATCGGTAATAATCTTGCCGTTTATCGGGTCGCCTTCACGTAATACACGGCCAGCCTCGCGTACATCAAAAGCGATGGAATTGGCTCTGCGGGTTGATGTGGTATTGAGGTTCACATTATAAGCGATCAGGAAATCACGTGCGCCGATTACTGTTCCGCCACGTTTGGCGTCAAACTCCGCCGGACCAAAATCGGGTTTCCACTCAGGCAGCTTTATCTTTTTGAAAAACCCTTCGTACTCCCCCGCCCTGATCACCGACAGGTTATCGCGCTTTTTATCGAGCTGTGCAGCGCCATATAAATAAATAGGGATAGCCAGTTCTTCGCCCACACGTTTTGCCAGTTTCTGCGCGTAAACGGCAGTTTCTTCCATGCTAATATTACTGATCGGTATCAGCGGACAAACATCCGTAGCGCCCATACGTGGATGCTCACCTTTATGCTTAATCATGTCGATCAGTTCGCCGGCCTTTTTAATGGCCAAAAATGCCGCCTGAATAACCGGCTCAGGTTCGCCCACAAAAGTTACCACCGTACGGTTAGTAGCCTTACCGGGGTCAACATTTAACAGCCTAACACCTTCAACAGATTCCACTTCATCAGTTATTTGCTTTATTATATCAAGGTTTACACCTTCGCTAAAATTGGGAACGCATTCTATTAGTTTCATTCAATATAGATTAATGTATTACTTACCTGAAATCATTATATGTATTGTATTATAGGATATAAAAAGCGTCATTAGGATCAATACAACACCCGTGATTTTCATTGTTGCATAAGTTGACCTTTTTTCAGAGGTCCTTTTCAATCGCTCATAATGGAATTTGGCCATAGCACTAAAATATTTACTTAAAAAGTATTTCCTTTTTAGCGATCTTAAATATGATTTCTTTGAAGAGTTTAAATAAAAATTAATTAAATCTCTTGTTCTAAATGTTGCAAAATAGCCCCATACCAACATTATTAATAGTATTGGAATTACAACCAAATTCCATATATCATTTGACGGGTTCATATATTTATCAATATCATTTAAAAATCAACAGCATCAAATAATCAATAAATAATCAGCGGTTTAAGTTTCCCCTGCTGGTATAATATTTCACGGTAATCGTTACAAGGGTACGCCTGCATATCAGCACGCATCCCGGGTGCTAATATACCGCGATCATGTAAATTCAGTGCTTTTGCTGCGCGATAGGTTAAACCGGCAAACACTTCGGCAGTGTTTATTTTTTCTGCGGCACTCATTACCGCGGCTTGCATTAATAAGTCGCCCATTGGCGCTGAACCGGGGTTCCAGTCGCTGGCAATGGCGAGGCAGGCACCTGCATCCAATAACTTACGGGCAGGCGAATACTGCATACCTAAACCCAATGATGCACCGGGCAATACAACAGCCACGGTATCAGAATTTGCTAGTAATTTGATCTCAACATCTTTACTTGCCTCTAAATGATCTGCCGAAACCGCACCCAATTTAACCGCCACTGCGCTGCCCCCTGTTGTAAACTGATCAGCATGTACGGTAATATCAAAGCCCATTTGTTTGGCCCTGTTCAGATAGATCAAAGCATTCTCTGCATCAAAAGCACTTTCTTCAATAAATATATCAACACGGTTGCTGAGGTTTTCGCTTTTGATAACAGGCAGCAGGTCATGAAAAACATAGCTCAAGTATTCAGCCTGTGTACCGCTGAAATCACGGGGCACCATATGCGCTGCCAGGCAGGTTGATATTAGACTTGCCTTTGTTTCTTTAGCCGCTTTGGCGATAGCCCGTAATTGCTTTAGTTCAGATTGGGTTTCCAATCCGTAACCACTTTTCACCTCGATGGTAGTTACTCCTTCTGCTAAATGGCGCTCTGCCCGTTGTATTAATAATTGGGTGAGTGTTTCTTCATCAGCCACGCGGGTTTGCGTTACCGAATCCCATATACCGCCGCCTGCTTTGGCAATTTCCAGGTAAGTTTTGCCCTGTATGCGCATGGCATAATCCTTAGCGCGGGTACCGGCAAAGCAAATGTGCGTATGGCAATCCACAAAGCCGGGAAGCAATACATGTTCGCCAATAATTTCTTGTATTTGTGCTGATGGGTTTGCTTTGCGTAAGCTTTCAAAATCATCAACAGCTACAATCAATCCGTTTTCAACCAATACGCCGCCTTGTGCGATAATGTGCAAATCATCATCCTTAAGCGCACCTTTTAAGGCCAACCCTGTTAAGGGTAGTATTTGTGTGAATGGACCGATTAGTTTTTTCATATGTTTCTATTTCTATATGTCATTGCGAGCGATAGCGTGGCAACCTCGTCGCTTGCTGATCTAAACGCGACAAGGTTGCTTCGTCGTTCCTCCTCGCAATGACATCTTTTTTAATTTGCAAATGGCGGCTAACTTTCAACTCAAAAATTTACCAAACGTTCAACCCAAACCTTTCACCCCATTCCTCTGCCTTCTCATATCCAGCATCCGCATGGCGGAAGATACCCATTGCCGGGTCGTTATGCAATACGCGTTTAAGGCAGGTTGCGGCTCGTTCGGTACCATCAGCTAAAACTACCATACCGGCATGTTGTGAGTAACCCATACCTACTCCGCCACCATGGTGGAACGAGATCCAGGTTGCGCCGCCAGAGGCGTTTGCCATCAGGTTTAATAATGGCCAGTCGGATACCGCGTCGGAGCCATCTTTCATAGCTTCTGTTTCCCTGTTTGGCGATGCTACCGACCCGCAATCCAGGTGATCACGACCGATAACGATCGGGCCTTTTACTTTGCCGCTTGCTACCAATTCATTAAATATCAGTCCTGCTTTTTCGCGCTCGCCCATACCCAGCCAGCAAATGCGAGCCGGTAATCCCTGGAACGATATTTTCTTTTGTGCTTTCTCCAGCCAGTTTATCAAAGGTTTATTTTCAGGGAATGCTTCCATTAGTGCACGATCAGTAATAAAAATATCCTCCGGATCGCCGGATAAAGCTACCCACCTGAACGGCCCCTTACCCTCACAAAATAGCGGACGGATATAAGCCGGGGTAAATCCCGGAAAATTGAATGCATCCGGTTCGCCGCCCTGGCGTGCAAACTCGCGCAGGTTATTGCCGTAATCAAAAGTTATAGCTCCTTTCTTCTGCAAGTCGAGCATAAAACCAACGTGGCGCGCCATGCTTTTTAAGGATAGGTCTTTGTATTTAGCCGGATCAGCTTTACGCAACTCCGCAGCCTCAGCTAACGACAAGCCGTTTGGTATGTAACCATTCAGCGGGTCATGCGCCGAGGTTTGGTCGGTAAGCATATCAGGGATGATGTTATCTTTTATCAATCTTTCCAGCAGATCACCGGCATCGCTAACTAAGCCTACAGATAAAGTTTCGCCTTTTTGCATGGCATCTTTTACCCAGGCAATAGCCTCATCATAACTATGGGTGATCCTATCGATATATTGTGTATCTACACGTTTTTGTATGCGGGTTTCATCCACATCGGCACCTAAAAATACACCGCCAGCCATAGTTGCTGCCAGTGGCTGCGCGCCACCCATGCCGCCTATGCCAGCGCTTACAATCAGCTTACCGGTCAGGTCATTATTAAAATGCTGGCGGCCTGCTTCAACAAAAGTTTCATAGGTACCTTGCAAAATGCCTTGTGTGCCGATATAGATCCAACTGCCGGCGGTCATTTGGCCGTACATCATCAGCCCTTTGGCACGCAGTTCATTAAAATGCTCCCAGTTTGCCCATGCAGGCACCAGGTTACTATTGGCAATCAGCACACGCGGCGCCTGCGGGTGGCTGCGGATAATACCAACCGGCTTACCCGATTGCACCAGCAGCGAATGATCTTCGTCCAGTTCTAATAACAGTTCAATTATCTTGCGCAAAGCTTCGGGGTTACGGGCAGCCTGGCCAATACCACCGTATACCACCAATTCCTCAGGATTCTCTGCTACCTGGCCATCTAAGTTATTAAGAAGCATGCGCAAAGGCGCTTCGGTTTGCCAGCTTTTGGCGTGCAATTGCATGCCTACCGGTGCTTTGTACACCGGGTGATTGGCGTACTTTTTAATAAATTCCGAACTCGTCATTTGGGTTGAGATTAATGTTATTGTTTATAGCAGTTTCATCGGCAATTGCCAGTAATGAGCCGCTTGTAATGATTTGATGTAACTGATTAATATCGGTAGCGAAGATCCTGTCATCCTCAATAAAAGGAACGGTTTCGCGGATAAAACTATGGCAGGCTTCAATTACCAGGGTTGATCTTAACGGCCTGCGGAAATCCATAGCCTGTGTGGCATATAGTAATTCGATGGCTTGTATATACTCCAGGTTATCTATCACCTGGTGCAATTTACGCCCGCTGATGGAACCCATGGATACATGATCTTCCTGCCCTAATGATGTAGGCACACTATCGGCACTTGCCGGGAAACACAGGGTTTTATTTTCGGTAACCAGCGCCGCGGTGGTGTATTGCGGGATCATCAAACCTGAATTTAAACCCGGGTTATTGGTTAATACTTTTGGCAAGCCGTATCTGCCCTCGCTCATGAGGTAACAGCGGCGGTCGGCAATATTGCCGAGCTCGGCAGCGGCTACTGTAGCATAATCCAGTGGCAAAGCCAATGGCTGTCCGTGGAAATTGCCGCCGCTTATGGTATCATCAGCACTAAAGATGATGGGATTATCGGTAACCGAGTTTAGTTCTATCTCGGTCAATTCCTTTAAATGCAGCCAGGCATTGCGCGATGCACCATGTACCTGCGGCATACAGCGCAGGGAATATGGATCTTGCACACGCTCACAATCAACGTGTGAATTACAGATCTCCGATTCATTTAACAAAGTATGCAGGCGTTTTGCCACCAGTTTACTTCCTTTAAAAGGGCGGATAGCATGCAAACGTTCATCAAACGGCCGCGCCGAACCCATCAAACCTTCCAATGACATGGCGCCGATCAGATCTGCCCTGTTCAAGGCGTCATTTAAACGCTGAACTGCTTTTATAGCAAAGGCCAGTATAAACTGTGTGCCGTTTATCAGTGCCAAACCCTCTTTCGGGCCTAAAACAACAGGCTCCAGGTTGTTATCTTTTAAAACTTTCCCTGCCGGGAATTTTTCTCCTTTTACAAATACTTCACCCAGACCTATCAATGGTAAAAACAGGTGCGATAAAGGTGCCAGATCGCCCGATGCGCCAACCGAGCCTTTTTCGGGCACTACCGGGATCACATCGTTATCAATATGCCAAATGATGCGGGCTAAAGTTGCAGGCGCTATACCTGAGTAACCTTGTGCCAGTGATTGCACTTTGCTGATGAGCATTAGTTTGGCAATTTCCTGCGGGATAGGTTTGCCTACGCCTACGCTATGACTCTTCAGCAGGTTTTGTTGCAAGGTGCTGGTATCCTCTTCGCCAATATGGGTATCGCACAGCGGCCCAAAACCGGTATTGATGCCATACACAGGGATCTGCTTGTGCACTATCTCCGCAACGGCCTGCCATGAGGCTTTGATACGGGCAGCAGCTTCGGTATTTATAACTCCTTTGGTTTTTCCCGACGCAATATCAAGGCAGATACCGATGGTTAAATGTTCGGTTCCGTAATTAAACTGACTATTCATATACTTCAGTTTTTAGTGTGATGGCTAATTTTTCGGTTATCTTATTAGCCAGGTTGGTTGATCTGAATGTATTCTCGAGCGAAGTGATAGCAGGCAAAAGCTGGCGACAGCCTGGGTCTGACGCTACTAATTCGTCCATAGCTTCTCTCACGGCAGCCCAAACAGGTAGCACTTGTGCCAGTAGTGCTTTGCCGCTATCGGTTAATTGCACCAACTGGCGGCGGCCATCATCGGCACAAGTTGCCGTAGCTACCAGCTTTTTGTTTTTTAGGCCGGTAATCAGCTGGCTGGCGGCCGGATGCGAGATCTCGATCTGCTCGCTCAGTTCTTTTATGGAAAGCGATTCGTTTTGCGACAGTAAATAAAATACCGGGAACCAGCTGGCATCAAAATCGATGCCTTCATTTTGATAGGCACGGTTAATTTCGGACAGGAAAGCTTCGCTTAACCGCCTTAACCTGCTGCCAAAAGCTAAGTAACCCAACCCTTGATATAAATTCATGGCGCAATTTATATAAGTACTTATATAAATGCAAGAGTTAAGCCATATTTTTATCCTGAATTATCATATATTATATTGGCAGGCAAATGTTTACAAAATTATTTCATTAAGCTATACATATAGGTTTTACAAATAAATTGTATAAAATGGCTTTAAACAACTAAAGGTCTTATAAATAAACACTCACAATGTAAAGGCCTTTTATTTACATTTGGATTGTGGAAAAAATGGCTTTAAAAAAAGGGCCACCATTTAATGTTAGCGAAGATGTTAAAAGCGCTAAAACAACAATAACTTAAACTTTAATTACATTATGAAAAAAATCCTACTTAGTACTATCGTATTAATTGCTTTCGCATTCTCAATTATTCTTTTTGATTTAAGCTGTAAAAAAACAAGTCAGGCGCAAAATCTGGCAACCACTACTCCCGCACAACAAGGGAAAATTATCTATTTAAAAAATTTTTATGGTTCCGGAACTCAAGATTATGATTACGGTCAAATATGGACTGCAAATTATGATGGTACAGGTGCTCAGCAAATAAGTATCACCTTACCAGCAAATATGGTTATTGCTTTGGTGGCTCCTAAAGTATCGCCTGATGGCAAAACACTTTTTTTTAACGCCTTTTTAACAAGCAATAATGCAGATTCCGGAAATTGGAATATTTATGCATGCAACATTGATGGTAGTAATGTTCATCAGGTTGCAACCGATGCCAGTAAATCTGTTACTATAGCGGCAGCATATTAATGATGTTGAAAAGCCACTCAGTTGCTGAGTGGCTTTTGCATTCTATTTAAACCAATAAGCATAACCAATGGCGGCGGTTCCGGCACCAATATTATTTTTGCCGTTAGCCGTACCTTTTTGGATATTCAGGAAGCCATAGTTACCGCCGCCTTCAACAAAAACATAGCTGCTTTTCAGGTTATAGGCGAAACCAATATTACCCTCTATACCAAAGTTGGTTGAGTGCAGGTCACTTTTAATATTCTGGTTATTATTTAAGTTTTGCTCACCATAAGGCAGTTCTTCTTTGCCGGCAGCATCAGCATAAAAGTTGCTGGTTCCGCTGGTTACCTGGTGCGCGTTGAGTAAAAAACCAACAAATGGGCCCGCATCAACATAAACTCTCCATGGAGATTTTTCGGCGAAATTCCACCCGAACTTTGCCAGTATGGGTACCATCAGATAATTAAATTTTGCCTCACTTTTATAATTGGCGTATAAATAAGTAGGCGCGGTTGCTCCTTGTGCTTGGTATGCCGCGTCTATTGCCGCGGGAGTAGGTAATGCCTGGAAACCATCTTTTTTACCACCTTCGGATGAATATTCAACCATAGGCTGTATAGAGAACAGATCGGAAAACTTAAATTCAGCAAATAAAGCTGCATCGGGACCGGTTCTTGAGCTGTAACCGGTATTCAAAGGATTTTGCTCGCTACTGCCGCCGCCGCTTAGGTTTGGTATACTGATACCGCCGCGAACGCCTATGGCAACTACATCCTGGGCACGGGTTTTAAAACATAGTACTAATAGGCCAAATACTGATAAGTAGAAAATTAATTTTTTCATAAAGTACAGGATTTAAGGTTAATACAATTATGTGTTATATCAAATTTAACCTTTTTACAACCTTTTGAAGTATAAAATTATGCTTAACAGGAATTTTACACACAGGTTATAGTTTTCATAGAAAATTATGAAAGCACAATTATGCCTGCCTTAATGTCAAAAACAACAGATATAGCTCATTAATGCAACTTATATTGCGCATTAATCAATACAAAACACCTATTCATCGATACTTAGTTTAAGCTATTAAAAAGTGTATTATATTTAAACTAAAATTATAAATACACAAACATTACCTTTGATATGGGTAACAGGTTATAAGGTTAATTTAATAGTATAGCCATATAATAAATCCAGAAAACCAATGTTAGTAAATGTTAGTATATCAGTACATTAATAACACTATATGAGAAAAAGATACTCGCCCCAAAATTTACTTTTTATTGCAGTTGTGTTGTTCGCCATAGCATCCTGTAAAAAAGATAAAACAGTAACACAAACTACCACTACTACAACCGCTACCCCTACAAAACTTGGGCTATACGAGGAGAGTGAAACCATTAACGACACAGTTTACAGGGAAGTATTTATAACGGTAATAAAAATTGGTACCCTAACTGTTCCTGATTCGTTGTCAGACCAGGTATTTGATACAGGTTCGGGCGGGATGGTTATTGATGCCCATTATATTGTGCCTGCAAGTATGATCACTGCTAACGGTTTTAATTTTACGGGAGATTCTACAGTTGTAGCTGGAACTGGGATTACCATCACCAATCAGAAGCAAGATATTCAATATGGCGATGATAATAATAGCACAGCTACAGTAAGTGGCAACCTTTGTTACGCATCCGTTACTATTGGCGTAACCAATGGAAATATTGTTGTTAAACGCTTGCCGTTTTTTATGTACTATAAATCCGTTGATAACAAAGGTAATGCCTTGCCTTACCATGAATTTGATGTATTTGGTGCAAACTCCGGGTATAATCTTACTTTTCCAAACAATGCTATTATTACCAGCCCCTTTAGTTATTTCGATCCTGGCACCGGTTTAACAAAAGGATTTAAGCTGGCTGCTTTAGGTACGTCCAATTTTTCAGATGCCGACGAAGTACCAATTACCCCTAATGTAATTACTTTAGGCTTAACCGCAGATGATCTTTCTTCTACATCGGGTTTTACAATGAATCAGCTTACTAATGATCCTCCTTATGGTTACCAGCCTTATGTCCCTGCCACTGTAACTTATAACGGCACTGTTGTTAATGATGCAACTGTATTATTTGATACAGGCACCAATGTTGACAATTACCTCGAAGACCCTTCATTAAAAAACAGCAATACAGTGGTACTTGCAGCTAATAGCGCTGTGTCAGTAGCCACCACCTCTGGGTTTAAATACGCTTATACTGTTGGCGCGTTTGATAATTTCACCTATGTGGAAAATCCCAAATATTCTGGCGTACCGGTTAGTATTTTCAGCCTTAGCTTTTTTTTCGACAACGAATATATGTTAGATTTTACGGATCACAAGCTTGGACTAAAAGCCAATTAAGCATTGTGATAATAAAAAAAGAAAGGCTTTACTACGTAGTGAAGCCTTTCTTTTTTTATCGGTGGACGGGAATTAATAACTCCCGTTTTGTTTCATCAGCATATCAGCTAAACGACCGTCAAGGTTGTAAATATCTTTCCTGAAATTTATTTTGCCGTCCCTGTCAACAAATGCGGTTAAGTAAGCTATAAAAACCGGGATCTTATTGCTTAACGTTACGTATTGCTCTTTACCGGAATGCATGGCCGCATCAATTTTTTGAGGTGTCCATACCTTTTTTTGCTGAAGCAGGAAGTTGGCCAATTTTGCAGGCTCCTTAACCCGTATACAACCATGGCTAAATGCCCGTGATGATTCGCCAAAAAGAGATTTTGAAGGCGTATCATGCAAATAAATGCTGTAACTATTGGGGAACAGGAATTTAACCAACCCCAATGAGTTTTGCGGGCCGGGCTTTTGGCGCACGTTAGGCAAACCGTTAACGTAACCCGTTATCTGCATATTATGTTTGCTGATGTAATTGCCATCCCTGCGCATTCCGGGTATCACTTCGTTCCGTACTATACTTTCGGGCACATTCCAATACGGGCTGAATACCACATATTGTACCTCGCCATAAAATACCATGGTTTGATGTACCGACTGCCCAACCACAACATTACAGCTCCATAATAAACTATCGTTGTTATAAACATGCAGCTTAAACTCAGGAATGTTTACGCCGAGGTAATCACCTTTCATTGATGCAGGCAGCCAGCGGCTGCGTTCCATGTTCACCAGTATTTGTTTTATACGGCTTTTTAGTGGCGTATTCATTTCATTAATAGTCTCCTTGTTCACCACACCGTTAACCGATAAACCAAACCGGCTCTGGAATTGCTTAACGCCGGCAACCAAGTCATCGGTAAACACATTTGTCACTGTATCTCCTTTATAATCACCCAGCTTATACAATCGTTTTTTAATAAGCGAAATAACTGATGAAGAATCGCCTTGTTTGACAGATTTAGCCGCAATTACTATGGGTACCCATTTATCAGTTGAATCCAGATCGCGGTATTTTTTCAGATAAGCTCGCAGCAGTTCATATTGCCTGTAAACCGGCTCATTGGCTATTTTTTTGGTCGGAGTTTTTAGCAGGCTATCCAGGTATTGATCATAGGAATCTTTTTCTCTTGGCAAAAACCATTTTGTCGCTTTACTGGCATCAGTACCCAAGCCATGCCATATCAAATTTGCCAGCATAAAATATTGCGCGGTAAGCATTAGTTCCACATCTGTACGGGGCTGCTTTGAGGCCGTTTTTGTATTCAAGCCATCCAACAACGAATCCAACGCCTTTGTATAGGGTGCTTTTTTATAGATCCCATCGTTATCCAGGTTCATTACACGGTTAGTTAAGTTACCCGCCTGTTCTATCAGGCTGCCATTCTCAAACCAGGCGTACGAGTAATTTCTTTTCTGATAAAAGCTTGTTACATCACCCGCATAGGTTTTTAATGCCGGATATTTTTTAAAGAAAGAGGTTAGCTGAGTGCTATCAAAAACATCGGTAGAGTGTTGCGTAAAATTCCCGGGAATAGTTTTATCCATATCCTGCGCCAGTGAATCAACCGGTTTATGGGTTTTTACCTGCTGACCGCAGCTTACTAAGGTCATGCAGTAAATCAAAGCCAACAGAAATGATAATCTTAAAGTGTAGTTCATAGAGGGCGTGTTTTCATTAAAGATATTAAATATTATATACTGTTAACAAGCGCGGTAATTATAAGATAGTGTTTAAAATGGCCCGGACTGTTAAAATAATATTATAATATGTATTATTTTCATGTTAACTTCAGAATCAAAACATATTATTGTTTAAGATGCTATCGCAATCGCCATATATATCGGCACAAAAGCGTTGCTCATCTATACTTGATATTTAAAAAGACCGTTAATTGATATTTTTATAGCTATGAAGTTGTTAGTCATCTTATTTACTTTTTTTCTTTCTTCAAATGTTAGCTGGCTAGGCGACTTTAATGAAGCTAAAACACAGGCAAACAATACGCACAAATTAATACTGGTTTGTTTTTCCGGTTCCGACTGGTGCGGCCCATGTATAAGGGAGCGGAAAGAGATATTGGAGTCGGCAGCATTTGAGAGTTTTGCAGCGGAACATTTGGTTTTGGTACGCGCCGATTTCCCCCGGGAAAAGAAAAATCAGCTGAGTAAAGAGCAAATAAAATTAAATGAAGCCTTAGCCGATAAATACAATCCGGATGGTAAGTTCCCGTATACATTATTAATTGACACTAACGGAAAAGTTTTGAAAGACTGGGATGGTTTCCCAAATGAATCGCCTGAAAATTTTGTAGCACAAATAGCCCCATTTATACATGCAGCAAACTGAGATCACCAGCTTATTGATACAAAAGCGCGTGCTTAAATTAATGGGCAACCGCTTTGAGCTAAGTGTAGTTAGTAATGATGAAGTTTGGGGCCAGCAATGTATTGATGCAGCAATTAGTGAAATAAGCAGAATTGAAAAGCTTTTAACAACTTTTAGTGACGACAGCCAAACTAATGCCATAAACCGGAATGCCGGTATAGCACCGGTAAAAGTTGACAGGGAAGTATTTAACCTGATAAAACGATCAATAAAAATAAGCGAGCTTACACAGGGGGCTTTTGATATAACCTATGGCTCCATTGATAAACGGTTATGGAACTTTGATCAAACCATGACAGCTTTACCGGATAAGGAAACCGCTA
>Ga0302309_10000952_pt1 | contig 28964 bp, 25 predicted proteins | sample III_Palsa_N1_1_FD_200453 | JGI IMG/M metagenome (GOLD analysis project Ga0302309, IMG submission 200453) | Peat permafrost microbial communities from Stordalen Mire near Abisko, Sweden - III_Palsa_N1_1 | ecosystem: Environmental > Terrestrial > Soil > Palsa > Peat permafrost | place: Sweden... | reverse complement strand
AAAGACTGACAAAACCAGCAAGGCCAGCCTGAAAGCTAAAAGAAAAATGGCTGGCTGGAACCATAAATTCCTCTTAACACTTATTGCTAACAAAAATTTCTAATGCGTCAGCCCTGGCATAGTAGATTTTTTTTTACATTTTATAATTATTAATTGTAGTGATAACTTGGGGTCGCAACTTTCGGCCCCAAGTTGGCAATTAGTTTAGTCATTAGCAAATTTCTGCTTAAACAACGCCATATCCTTGCTAATTTCATTTGTATAATACTGTGTGGTTTAATAACTTCAGAGTGGCCATGTAGCCCCTAGCCCCGATCTGATGGCCTATTACCTCGCTTTTTTAACTTCTGTTGTATTGGTATTGGTAAATTTATAGATAGGGGCAAACGTCACCTGCCTGTTTTATTAATTCACCTCGCTGCAATTTGCGGATGGATTATTTTATTATTTGTGCTATGATGATATAACGGTGTAATCTTACTTTTGCACTCTTAAGTTAAATTATGATTATTCGTATTGCCAAGTCAGAGGATATTGCCCCAATTATGCAACTTATAAAAGCCGTTGTACCTTTAATGCGCGCTGCGGGTAATTTTCAATGGGATGATTCTTATCCTAATGCAGGAGTATTTGCAGCCGATATTAAATCAGGCCAGCTTTGGGTTGCTGAAATTGAAAATCAGGTTGCCGGTGTAACGGCAATTACTACCGACCAACAGACTGAATATGCTAACGTTGGGATGGATATTACGCAAACAGCAATAGTTACGCACCGGCTTGCTGTTAATGTTAATTTTCGCGGTAAGGGGATAGCAGAAGTATTGCTAAAGCAAGCCGAGGTGGTTGCCAAAGAAAAAGGTATATCCATTTTACGTATCGACACTAACAGTAACAATAAAGCAACCCGGCAGCTATTCCCCAAATTAGGCTATGAATTTATGGGCGAGATATCGCTTCATTTCAGGCCGAATCTTAGGTTTTATTGTTATGAGAAGTTATTAAGTGATATATAATATACTTATCCCGGCGCTTGTCCTGGCAGCAGTGTTTGAAAAGAAAATTTCACCCGAAAGAACAAAATATGCATTTTTTTGCATGAAGAGGTTATTTTTTTAAGACACAAACATATTGCGGAGCGATTGGTGGATAAAAAACCAGGTAGAAATACGGTGTTAATTATAAATTAATTGAGCAAAAGGTAACATTTTTTTAATTTTTAAGTTAAACCCGATAGATTTTCATAAAAAATAGATTCTTGTTATTTTTCTTATAAAAAATGAACTCCCATAATTAAATTAGGCGGCATAGAATAATCAATTGCACTATTAAAAATGTGCCCTAACATGCTTAAAATTATGGACCCTGCTGTATTAACTATTATTGTCTCTATTATCGTGGTAATTTTTGTGCTTGATTTATATAAGCGGCAGAATGACAGAATAACCAGTAACCTGCATGCTGATAACTTAAAACAATGGTTAACAATAACCGCGCTTAAATACAAATTCAGTGCTGAAATAAGCAATGAGAATGAACAGCAATCGGCTGTTAATGAAATTACTAACCTGATCAATTGTTACGACCGTGGCGAAATACCAATCGATACATTTCAGGATCAGATGGACCATCTCTTAAATAAGTTTAACTAATACTTTTTAAAGTATTAGTTAAATATGAAGCGACTGCCAGTCGCTTTTTTGTTTTTAATAAAATACTTTAACAAAAAGATTAGCACATCGCAACTACTTTGCTAACGCTGCCGTAATAAAGTATAACAGCATTTTTATTTGTTGTTGATTTTTTTACAGCTAAATATTATTTATTATGGTAGTGGCATTATATTTCTTGGGCGCATCTTTACTAATAGCAGGTGTATTTTTAATACTTGATACACAACAAAGCCGCAGGGTGAGCAGGATATTGCGGGATACTAAAAGTGTGCAGCCGCTTTTTTTGTTACGGTCTGCCGAACATACACTAAATAATTTAAATACATTATTATATAGTTATTTGCCGGTTGGAAGTGATAATTCACCCAATTCAAAGCTGACACCAATGAATGAAGATGCCCGACAACTGTTATCAGCACAATTGAATGCCATTATTGACGAATATAAGAGCGGAGAAATATCGCTCAAAACTTATAATGACAAGCTTAACGAATTGGTGAAAATGATTAACCAAGTTAGAATGATGCGTTTTGAGCGTGTTAAATAATTGCATTTTATAAATCGGCACACTATTAAATTATCTGCTTTACTTTTGTAGCAAGTTTGTTTATTATTGCAATCACATATGTCTGATGATGCAGTAATAAAACGGTTAAAGATAATTGTAAAGGAGCATGGCGGCCAGCTTGCACTTGCAAATGCTATCAGTGTCGACCAGGGCTTTATAAGTAAGGTGGTTAATAAAAAACAGGAGATAAGTTATTACCTGATACGCAAACTTTGCTTTCAGTTGAAATACTCACCCGAATGGCTGATATTAGGTACCGGCGAAAAAATGATCAATAAGCCGGAATCGGCCAAACTAATTACAGAGATACAAATGCTGCGTACCGAAGTTGACATTTTACACGCACGTATGCGTGCTTATGAAATAGAATTAACCGAACTTAAACAGAACTATCCTGTAAAACAGCCCAGGGCCATTTAATAGTTTTTTAAAGTAGAATATTTTCCTTAAAAAAGATCAGGCTTTAGCCTGCGCCTTTTGCTGTTTATAAATAAAAATAGCGCCGGCAAAAATCGCAAAAATGGCTATCACCCACACGTAATTATCAAGCGGGCAATTTGTTTCATAAGGGTCGTCACCGCTACAGGGCTGGTCCTGTGCGAATGAAACAACAGGTGCCAATGCTAAACCTGCTGTCAGTACCATTAAAAAATAAACTTTATTTAGCAACCCTGCTTTTCCTTTACCACTTGCCATTACCGGGGAATTAGTTAGTTTTTACAAATTTAGCTTTTCCGATGATATCTCCAGCAGTAGTTTTTAATTCGAGAATATACACACCGGGTTTGTAGCTGGTAATATCCTGTGTAAAGTTATTGGTATTAAGCTGCCGTGCATCCATAAGTGTTCCACCCAGGCTGTAAATATTGGCCAGGTAGGTTTGTATAACGGCATTGCCGGTAGTGCTTGAGTTAACGGCAACATTGATAATATCCTTTGAAGGATTAGGGTAAATGGTGAACGTGCCGCTTGCAGAGATGGCGTTGTAGTTGATATTGATGGGCCCTGCAAAGGTAACCTTACCATTAATATCATTTTGTGCAAGCCGGTAAATGTTACTGCCTGTAACGGTGTTTTGGTCGTTATAGCTATATAAACCTGTCCCGTTGCTTTGTGCCGAATCAATAAGTGTATATTGGCCATTAGCGCCGAGTTTCTCCAGGCCGAAACCGGTATAATTACCCTCTCCGCTTGTTTTCCAGTTTAACTGGATGGCAGTGTTTGCCTTTTGTCCGGCAAAGGTAACAAGTGAATAAAGCGGCATTGCCTTACGCTCGATAACCAAAACAAAACGATTATGAAAGGCTGCGGTATCAGCAGCTGTAAGATTAAAGTTATACGTTTTATAGTGCACCATATCGAGCGAATCATTATTCGCATTATCGATGAGGTAAACATTGAAATTGGTGGTATCTATATTGGCGATGTCGTTCAAAGTGAGGTGATAAATGCCATCGGTAGTGGCCATTACATATAATTTTATCTTTTTCCCTTTCGAATAATCGCCTAATGAATTAATACCCGTGCGCACGTTATCGGAGGTGTAACTTGACAGTAACACTTTTGCTCCAAGACCGCCCAAATCGAAAGCATCAGTTTTGTTATCATACGCGTCAGACCAATTTTTATTGAAATATATGCCGCAAAAGGTGTAGTTGGTGCTGTCTTGTTTCAACATTAAATGTAACCCTGATAATACAGTAGTTGGTTCAATAATTGCATCCGTAGTTGTAGTAAAGGGCGTAGTTTTAGGGTGTAAACTTAACAACACTGCAGGGCTTGAGCCGTTATCATTCAGCAAGTTAGTAGCATAATATTTCTGGTCCTCGTTAAAAGTAAGCGTTTGGCCTGTAGCGGTAGCCTGTACAAAAAAGCCCTGACCGCTGGCTACATAGCGGTAAGTGCTTGGGGTAGAAGTGCCGCCGGTACTCGCATTATAGTAAACAAACGTTTGCCCATAGTCATTTAACTCAGCAAAGTTTGGATATACCGAACCGTTATCTGTATAAACCTGGTGCAGGTCTATAGCACATGGGTAGGGATTGCCAACTAAATTGTAGCCTGCGTTTGATCCGTATGAACTTGTATACGATAAGTTTTTACTGCTATTCCACCATAGTACAACAGGTATACTTTGCAAATTTAGCGGGCCGGTAGCTGTTATGGTAGCTGCGGTAGGGCTTGATGATGTAAGTGTATAACCGGTGGCATCGTTGCCAATATAAAAGAGAAAATACCCATTGCCTACGGGTATGCTGACACCTGAAGTAGCTGTCCCGCTTGATAAAGTACTTACAGTAGTTGAGCTGATACTAGTAATACCGGCATCCTTGCCGCCGGTAAAGGTGGAGTTATTGGTAGGCAGGCTTTCGTTATATAAATACATTGTAGGATTAGCGATGGTTACGGTAAATCCGCTACCCGAACCGCCGGTAATTGCCGCATAGTTTGTGCCTATATCGGTATTAACATACTTTAAGCTATAGTCGCCCGCATATATATTGGTGGTCCCAGAATAAGAGAAACTGTAATTTACAGGGGATGATAATAACCTGTAACCGCGATACCCGGTACCACCCGTTACATAACGCTGTACATTAAAATTGCCTGAAGACGTTGCTAAACCACCTGGCGTAGTATAAAATGACATTATGCTTGCTGTGCCATATATATCAGATAGTAATGTAAATGTACCGCTGTTGTTGTTCACATAACATGTAACGCCGGAGGGATAAATTACTGAAGTGGAAGCTAAATTAAATGCGCCGCTATTATTGGAAACATTGGATGACTGACCGTTCAGGTAAATTATACAAGGTGAATTTGTTGCTCCGGCGTAAAAAGTGCCGGTATTAGCGATGTAGGACTTGTACTGATTTAAATAGACAATTGCACCCGAATCAATTTGTAGCACACCTGAATTGCCCAGGTACTGTTGAACTGAGCCGCCGGTTGCGAAGGTAATAGTGGTGCCATGAAGCGTCATGGTACCAGCATTGTTGATATAGTTTGCCTGGCCGGTCATAGTTATGGTAGAACCATGATCAAGATAAGTTGCTCCGCTAGTATTGGAGAAATAGTTTGAGCCTGATCCAGTACTTGTAAAAGAACAGTTTTTGGTGGTAAAAGATGCAGAAGAACCAGTGTTAAAAATGTAAGCGTCCGATCCTATCATATTAAATGTACACGAAGTTGCTTTAAATATGTTGGAATTTGTTAAGTTCGTATAAGGCGAACCGGAACCGGATAGGTTAAAAGTAGTGGAAGTTGCAGTTACTGTACCGTTGTTGACAAAAGAGGTATAACTACCGGATGAATTGAATGTGCAATTAGCCAAAAGGTTGAGTGAGCCATTGTTCGTGATTGCTCTTTGACTGCTTAAATTAGTTACAGTGGAATTTGAATTAAAAGTGACAGTAGCCCCCGAATTTATAACCATAGACGATTGAAAGCCAATATCAGTTAAACCGCCAAAAGAAACAGCATTAGTGCCGGCAACAGTAAAAGTAAAAGTGTTGCCACCTATACTGAGCGCGCCGCTAACCGTTAATGGGTATGATAATGTAAGGGTTGTTGTGCCGGTAATGCTAACTGAACCGCAGGCCTCAGCTACATTTACCGTTGGTTTATTAGTTGTAGCAGGTATGGTAACATTATCGCTCGTGCCTGGTACACCGTTAGGACTCCAGTTTGTAGGAGTGTTCCATAGCGTACCTGTATTACCAGTCCAGGTATAATTAGTACCTGCTACGCCTGAAAAGTTAACATAAGTGATAGTATAGTTGCCGGTGCTAAAGGCAGTTGAACCCGCAGGGGCCGATGGGGCAACAGTGTAAGAAGTGCCGGTAGTTAAAGTGGTATAATCGGGGGTAGGCGTTAAAGTAACACTGGTAATGGTTTCTCCGTTAACCGTGCCCGAATAAGTGAAATTTGTAGTTGAGCCAGTGGTAGGAGTAGTATATGTGCCGCCGGTATACTGCGGGCCGGTGGCGGTTATAGTTAACGCAGCCTTTGTAATATTTGCAGTTAAGCCCGTTGGTTCCGTTAGCGTGTAATTACCTGCCCCCGAGCCGCTTAAAGTGCTTGTAGAAGTAACCGCTATGCCAGTGCCCACATTCGCACTGGCAAATGTTCCGGTACCAACAAGTGTTACCACATCTGAATTTACTATGCCACTAAGCGTACCTGTTATGGTTGCCGTGGTAGTACCATCGTAAACTTTATTACTTGCAGCAGGCGATGTTAGCGTAAGCGTTTTTTGGTTGACGATTAGGCTGCCATCTGCGTATACAATAGTATAGTTGGCTGCAATAAAAGTTCCGCCGGTTGCTGCACTGGGGATTACGCCTGCACTATATATTCCCGCTGCGCCGGTTGTAGCGGCCTGGCTGCTATAAGCAATGGTTACGGAGCCAATGGTTTGCCCGCTTGCCAGCCCTGTAGATGTAAAAGCGGTTGAACCTGAGCCCCCGGTTATTGCAGTTCCGTATGTTTTGGTAACGTTATTCGCGGTTATGGTTAATGTTGCCTGGGTGATATTTGCGGTTAAGCCTGTAGGCTGTGTTAACGTATAATTGCTTGCACCCGAACCGCCTAAAGTAGATGTTGAAGTAACCGCTATGCCCGTACCTACATTGGCGCTGGCAAATGTTCCGGTACCATTAAGCGTTACTACATCTCCATTTACAACGCCGCTAAGCGTACCGGTTATGGTTGCCGCTGTAGTTCCATCGTAAGGTTTATTACTTGCCGCAGCCGAGGTTATCGTAAGCGCTGCAGCAACAACTATTACATTACTTGATACATAAGTAATACTATAATTGCTCGCGTTAAAAGTACCGCCTGTAGCGGCACTCGGTGTAGCCTGGTTTGTATAAGTACCTACAGGGGCGGTAGCCAGAGCCCCCGTACCATAGTAATTAAGGTAAGTCATGGTTACCGAACCAATGGTTTCGCTGTTCTTTATACCCGTGTACGTGAAAGCCGTTGAACCAGAAACAGGTGTGGTTAATGTGGTTCCGTATATTTTGGTAACGTTATTTGAGGTTATGGTTAATGGAGCAGCGCTAACAACATACGGGCAGATTATTGTTTGTGAAGAAGCGCCGGTAGCGCTGCAAGTAAGATTTGATGTTGAATAAGTAGTGAAAGGAGCAGTTGCAGATATTCTGACATATATTGTGGTAGTTGCAGCATTTCCGGACAAGACGGGGACTGAAACAGAACTACCAAAAGTGCCAGTTGAAGTGAGACATATCTGGATATATGAATTTGAAGTGGTGACTAAAATACTACTAGCAGAGGTTAAACCAGTGCCCGAAACTGTATAGGTGCCTGTTGAGCTGGCTGCACCTGCAGTACCGTAACTCGTAGATGGCAAGTTAGTGTAGCTTCCCGCTGTAGTAATACTCTGAGCCGTCGCCCTAATAGTAATGAACGATAGAACAATAAAAGTAAATAGTAACCGTATCTTCAATTTCTTAGGGATTATATGTGCTAAAGCTGTAATCAAAAATTATGCTTTGTTTAATAAAAACTTATTATAAATATAATAATTGCGCTAAAATACTAAATATACGTATTTGATTGTCAAATAGTTGCCGATTTGGTTGAAAAGTTGAAAACTATTAGGAATAAAGCGGGTTGTCGTTTCCCCACTCTGAAGAATTTTTTGCCCATTAGCCGGTTAACTAATTATCAAAGATTTCCGGCCGGTAAACATATTTGTCGCCTGGGGTAAATAATAAAGGTCTGGGGCAATAATTGTGGTGTTGCGGATCAATAACGATTGGCCCTGATAGCCCTGATAACGCGGCGGTTTCTGCGGCCCTCGTAAAAATCGTTAGTTACCAAAATGGCATAAATAATACCGGGTATCCAACCGCAAATAGTTAAAATTATGCAAAGTATAAACGAGCCGATGCGACCAGTTGTTAAAACCGCAGCAGGAGGGAGTATGAAACAAAGAAAGTAGCGCATAACGTGATTATTATATTAACACTAAGATAATAAGCATTTGTAAATTGTTACATATGAAAAATAAATTTTCGGCGCTATTGTAAAAAATGTAATTATTCATTTGGCATCATACACTTTATTCACAGGCAGCAAATCGCTTTTTAAAACGAGTTGTTTTAAATCCCCTCTTGAGAGGGGGTGTGTAAGCCTTGCGCAATGGCAGGGGTGTGTTTATGCACCATGCAATCTTACTGCTTTGCGATAACACACCCCTGTAGCCGCACATTTCCCAACGCGCCCCCTCTCGAGAGGGGAACTAAAACCAGCTACGGTTACAGCCAAGTTTTAAAAACGATTTCCCTGTATTCACAGGTTATCATACATAAAGCAATGACGGATTATTATTTATAAATTGAACGTTAATAACAAAGAATCTGGTTAAAAGAATAGTAAACGGAAAAATATTATGTAATTTAGCTACTGAAACGGAAAAAAGTTATGATAAAACGCAATTTGGAAACGCAAGTCAATGAGCGACTTTTCAAAGGTAAGGCAATATTGATATTTGGCCCGCGTCAGTGCGGCAAATCTACTTTGGTAGAAACTATGCTGGATGGAATGGATTATTTGCACCTTACCGGCGATGCAGCGGACGTAAGGGAATTACTTTCAAATACTAATGCCGATTCATTAAAAACAATTATCGGCAGGTATAAAATTCTTTTCATCGATGAAGCACAGCGTATTGAAAATATTGGGCTGACATTAAAATTAATCACCGATCAGATCAAAGAGGTACAGGTAATTGCGACCGGCTCTTCCGCCTTTGAATTGTCCGATAAAGTGAATGAGCCCTTAACCGGCCGTAAATATGAGTTTATGCTTTATCCGCTTAGCTTTGGCGAAATGGTAAACCACCATGGCTTTCTCACTGAGAAACGCCTGATCGACCATCGCCTCATCTATGGGTACTATCCCGAAATTGTCACCAACCAGGCAGATGAAAAAGAACTGATCAAGCTATTAGCCGGGAGTTATTTGTATAAAGATCTGCTAATGCTCGAACAAGTTAAAAAACCGGTGCTGCTCGAAAAGCTGCTGAAAGCACTGGCTTTACAGGTTGGAAGCGAAGTAAGCTATAACGAGCTGGCACAAATGATAGGAGCAAATAAACAAACCATTGAGAAATATATCGACCTGTTAGAAAAAGCGTTTGTAATTTTTGTATTACCGGCCCTGAACCGGAATGTTCGCAATGAGATCAAGAAAGGGAAGAAGGTTTATTTTTATGATTGCGGCATAAGGAACGCTATTATCAACAATTTCAACGCTATCGGGGACCGGACAGATGCAGGGGCACTTTGGGAAAATTTTCTTATTGCTGAGCGTATGAAGTTTTTACGTTATAGTAAATTAGATACCCAGCAATATTTCTGGCGTACGACGCAGCAGCAAGAAATTGATTTGATCGAAGAGCACGAAGGCGGGGCGCTGAAGGCATTTGAATTTAAGTGGCGGGTAAACGCTAAGGTACGGTTTCCACAAACGTTCACAACAAATTATCCTGGTACCGAAACAGCGGTTATCTCACCTGCCAATTTAGAGCGTTTTATTTTTTGATAAATATATTACTTCCTTTAGCCAGATTTAAGCGAACGGAAGCGCTTCTGGTCAGCATTTCTTTTCTCTTCTAAAAGTCGCTTTATCATCCATGCAAATTTAAACATATAATTTAAAAATACATGGTTTGCAACACTGTTTTTATATCGTGTGGGCACATACCATTGACGAAATAGCTCAGCCCGAAAACCGCTTGTCAAAAAAATACCAGCCCGGAACCTGGCTGCAATACAATAAAAAACAGCATATTTGGTTTTCCGGATATGCTGTTTCTATTTGCTATTACATGGGGCACGGTTTCAGGATGGTGGGCGCTGGCCTGCCTAACGCTGGGGCTATTGGGTGCCTGGTTATTGTACAAACAGCCAACCAGTCTCAACAAAGTTTTCCGCTACGTCTTGTTTGCCATACGGGCATTGGCGGTATTCATTATTTCACTGCTGCTGCTTGCACCATTGATCAAAACGGTAAGCTATAAGCCGGAAAAACCCCTGGTTCTGATCTTACAGGATAATTCACAATCCATAAAGCTATTTTCGAGCCTCAACCCAAACCCCTCTCCGGTAGAGAGGGGCTTAAAAGAAGTTGCTAATTCATTAGGTGATAACTACGAAGTGCACACCTTCAACTTCGATGGTACGCTGCATGATGGCCTTTCCAACGCTTACAACGGCAAACAAACCAACATATCTTCAGCCTTAAAACAACTCAATGATCGCTATGTGAACCAGAACATCGGCGCAGTGATATTGGCCACCGACGGCCTCTATAACCAGGGCAACGACCCGCAATACGAAGCCCGAAACTTTAAAACCACCATTTATACTATCGCTTTAGGCGATACTACCCCAAAACGCGACTTGCTCGTTGCCAACATTAATTACAATAAAACGGCTTTTTTAGGTAATGATTTTGAGGTAGAGGTTTTAGCTGAGGCCTATCAAAGCAAGGGCGAAAGCATGCGGTTTAGCGTTAACGAAGACGGCAGGCAAGTGGCCTCGCAAAACATCCCGGTAACTTCGGATGCCTTCCAAAAAACTATCCCCATTAAATTAAATGCCGATAAAAAAGGTGTGCGAAAATTCACCATCAGCATCGCTCCTGTAAAAAACGAGCTATCGGTTGAAAATAATACCGAAACTATTTATGTAGAGGTGCTGGATGCCAAACAAAAAATATTGCTGGTATATGATAGCCCGCATCCCGACATCAGTGTAATAAAACAGGGCATTGAAAGCAACCGCAATTACGAGGTTAAAACCGTATTACTATCAGATATCGCTACTATAAAACCCGGCGATTATAGCCTGGTTATTTTGCACCAGGTATCGGGCGGTAATTCGGGTGCGGTTCAAAATCTCATCGCAAAAACCAAACTGCCGCTCTGGTATATGCTCGGCAGCCAAAGCAACCTGCCCGATTTCAACCTTCAACAAAAGTCGGTACACATAGCCACCACGCGTACCGAAATGCAGGAGGTTTTCGCACAGCCGGTACCGGAATTTTCAGTCTTTACCCTCTCCGATTCGGCAAAGCAAAAGATCGGCACATTTCCGCCGCTGCTTGCACCTTTTGGCAGTTATGGATATTCCGCGCAAAACCAGGTACTGTTTAGGCAAAAGATAGGGAACGTGGCTACAAGTTACCCGCTATTATCATTCAGTGACGAAGGCGGCCGCCGAACAGGCATCCTAACCGGCGAAGGCTTATGGCGCTGGGCGCTTGCCGATTACAAAGCCAATGGAAACCATCACGCCACAGAAGAATTGCTGGGCCAAAGTGTGCAATACCTCACCGCTAATGCTAATAAACAGCAGTTCAGGGTTTACCCTGCTAAAAATGTGTTTGACGAAGGCGAGAACATCATCCTCAACGCTGAACTATACAACGAAGCACTCGAGCTCACCAATACCCAGGATGTAAAAATAGACCTGAAGGGCCAAACCGGCAAAAGTTACAGTTTCCTGTTTACCCGCAGCGGGAATAGTTACCAGCTTGATGCAGGCAGTTTGCCGGTTGACGAATATACTTACACCGCAAGTACAAAACTGGGCAACAGGCAATATACAGTTAACGGGCAATTCACCGTAAAAGCGCTGAACCTGGAAACCCGACAAAGCGCCGCAAATCATCACCTGCTGAACACTATTGCCAAACAATCAGGCGGAAAAATGCTGCTGCCTTCGCAAACCGGCCAACTCGTCAATCTCATTAAAAATAACGACAACATTAAAACCATTGTTTACGAGGACAAGCATTACAGCGATTTTATTGATGTAAAATGGGTATTCGCGCTGATATTGATATTACTTGGCTCCGAATGGTTTTTGAGAAAGCGCGAAGGCGAAGTGTGATTTGTTTAAGGATACTTACGTTACAATATCCTGGAAATACGCCTAATCTGTTGCATCCTGGTTCAGATTGTTTATATCAAAAAAATTACCTGTTACAACAGCGGGATGGCTCGTAAATTGATAAATTTGTTAGGGGGAATTATTACGGAAATAATTTTTACAGCCATTAAACCTTTTACTAAACATTCGTCTAATAAAAATACTACGGAGGATATAAATACCATGAAAAGATCAATCTACCTGGGGCTGATAGTTTTGTTTGTTTGCAGTTTATCAGCCTGCGACAACTACAACTATTACATTGCCGCCCGCAATAAAACCAATATGAGCGGCTACCACAGCTTTGCCTGGATGCAGGGCGGCGCATCAAAAGATAATGCTACTGTGGATGCAGCCATCAAAAGTTCAACCACTTTAGCACTGCAAAGCAAGGGCTTGGCCTTAAAGCAGCAAAAACCCGACCTGCTGGTAAGCTATACAGTCACCGTAGGCCGCGGCACCCGCACAAATTATTATACCTCATGGGGTTATCCAGGATGGGGTTGGGGGCTGGGGTGGCGGATGGCACCGTGGCTGGGGCTTAGGATGGGGCGGCTGGTACGGCGGCTACTACGGTTTCGGCCCTTACCCTTATGCAGGCGGCTTAACTTATGAAGATCAGGAAAGCTATAAAGAAGGTACATTGATCATTGACCTGATTGACCGCAAGACACGCAAAGTGGTGTGGCGCGGTTTCGGCGTAGGCGAAGTTCATCACAATCAGCAAAAAAATATCGACGACCTGCCAAAAGTTGTCGACGGTATATTGAAACAATTGAACGTTACCCCGCAAGGATATTACATGCGCACCATGAATTCCTAAAAGGCGTTTTATATATTTAACTCTACAGCAGTTGGGTAGCCCGGTAGTCGCCGGGCTATTTTTTTGCAATAGTTTTCGTGGTGTATGTTTTGACTTGTAGAGACGCAAAATTTTGCGTCTCTACGTAAGCGGTCGCCGGGCTATTTTTTTGCGCAAAAACGTATATTGGCGCATAATTTGGCATGAAATATACTTACCTGCTCATCAACCTGCTTAGTATTATATTCCCGTTTGCCCTGTCATTTGATAAGCGGGTACAATTCCATAAAAGCTGGCGGTATTTATGGCCGGGGATGGCTATTACAGGCATTGTTTTTTTGTTTTGGGATATACTATTTACCGTGAAGGATGTTTGGTGGTTCAATCCTAAATATATCACTGGCTTAACCTTTGCCAAACTGCCAATTGAGGAGATATTGTTCTTCATTACCGTCCCGTTTGCCTGCGTGTTCATTTATGCCTGCCTCAATTACTATGTAAAGCGTGAGTTGAGCCAGCGGTTTACGGCCATCGTGTCGAATGTCATCATTATCGCCTGTATAGTCGTGCTTGTAATTTTCCATCACCGCCTGTACACGCGGGTATGTTTTACGCTGACGGCATTTTTACTGGTGCTGTTCCAGTTTATTCTTAAAGTGCGCTGGCTCAACCGCTTTTATGCGGCTTATTTTGTTTCGCTAATGCCGTTTTATATTATCAACGGTATTTTAACCAGTTTGCCGGTAGTGATGTACAACAACACCGAAAACTTGGGTGTACGGCTATATACCATCCCCATTGAAGACCATTTTTACCTGATGGCTTTGTTGTTAATGAATATTGGCTTATTTGAATATTATAAAGCGAAAAGGAGGCAGCCTCGTTATGCCTGAACTGAAAGAATATACAAAATCGCAATTAGCCTTGCGTAACGGACAGGATAAGCCCGAGATTTGGGTTGCCTACAAAGGAATTATTTATGATGTAACAGAAAGCCGCCTGTGGCGCAGGGGACAACATTACGAACACTGGGCCGGCCAGGATTTGACAGATGAACTATCTGATGCACCGCATGCCGATGAAGTTTTTGAACGGTTTACAGCTGTGGCAATGCTTGTGTAAATGCAGATCGTTATAAACTTATGAAAGAATAGTAAACTTAGAAAGCTGCACAAAATCCTGCACGCGGGAAACAATGTCATCCTTTGAGAGGTTTTTAATCTTTTCCGTACCGAATTTCTCTACGCAAAAAGAAGCCAATGCTGATCCGTAGACGACCGCATTTTTCATATTCTCAAAATTTACTTCGCCCATGTGAGCCATATAACCAATAAAACCACCGGCAAAGGTATCGCCCGCACCTGTGGGATCGAATACGTCAGCAAGCGGAAGGGCGGGCGCCGCAAATATCTTATCATCATGGAAAAGCAATGCGCCATGTTCACCTTTTTTTATGATGAGGTATTTTGGACCCATTGTAACTATTTTACGCGCAGCTTTAACCAGTGAATATTCGCCGGATAATTGCCTTGCTTCCTCGTCGTTAATGGTTAGTACGTCAACTAATTTCAGAGTTTCCAGCAGGTCGTCAAGGGCAATGTTCATCCAAAAGTTCATGGTGTCCATTACAATGAGCCTTGGGCGGTTGTGCAAGCGTTTGATCACCGTTTGTTGCACCTGTGGGCTGAGGTTACCCAGCATCAGGAATTTGCAATCCTGGTAACTTTCCGGGATAATGGGGTCGAAAGCTGCCAGTACGTTGAGCTCGGTTACCAGCGTATCGCGGCTGTTCATATCGTTATGGTACTTGCCCGACCAGAAAAACGACTTTTCGCCTTTTTTGATCTGCAATCCTTCGGTATCGATATGATGGTTATGGAAATCGTCTATCTCGCTTTGCGGGAAATCGTCGCCAACAACGGCAACTAGTTTAACCTTATCACAGAAATAGGATGCGGCTAAACTGGCATAGGTGCCTGCGCCGCCAACAATTTTATCTGTTTTGCCAAAAGGTGTTTCAATGGCGTCGAACGCAACGCTGCCGATAACAAGTAAACTCATGGGAGCAAAGATAGTGGAATTTGTGAGTGGTGAATAGTTGATTATGTGAGTAGTTTATTTTTTTCAATTCCACCAACCACTCACTCACTTAATCAACCAATAACTAATTCTCCCCAACCACTCACTAATCAACCCAATGAACCATTCTCTAATTCCACCAACCACTCACTTAATCAACCCAATCAACCAATAACTCAATCCTCCAACGGTACAAACTTCATCGAAACTGAATTTACACAGTGTCTCGTATTTTTTGAGGTAAGATATTCGCCTTTAAACACGTGACCCAAATGCGCGCCGCAGTTGTCGCAAACAATTTCGGTACGGTGTCCGTCCTTGTCGGGTATGCGCTTTACTGCGCCGGGTATTTCGTCGTCAAAGCTTGGCCAGCCGCAAAACGACTCGAATTTATCTTCCGAACGGTACAGCGGCGTATCGCAGCGCTTACAAACGTACAGGCCTTTAGCTTTGTTGTCCAATAGCTCGCCGGTAAACGGCCTTTCAGTGCCCTTATGCAGTATCACCCATTCTTCTTCGGGTGTTAATTTATTATATTCCATATTCTTTTTGATTTCACCGATTTTTGTAAATGATTTCACCGATTGTGGTGAGGTGATTACACCGGTTTCGGGTTACATAAATATACGACAAATTTTGGCGGATGAATGTTTTGTGAATGCTTGTTTACAATGGTTTGACGGAATAATATTTCATAAAGTTTGATTGATTTTAACTCTATGAAATACTATTGCCTGATCCTATTTATCACAGGTGCCATTTTTACATTAAGCAGTTGCGACTGCAACCAAAATGTGAGAGGGGTTGTTATCGACAGTTTGTCAAAAAAACCATTAGATAGTGTCGCTATTATCAACCCACACAAGTACGACACGGTATATTCAGATAGAGCAGGAAATTTCGAAATGCATGATATATCCGGCGGATTAGCGGGCTGCCCGCCTATGGGCTTAAGTTTTTATAAGAGTGGTTACAAACCTTTGTCGGAGGAATATGAAAGCGGCTCCAGCCAAACTATAATGCTATCACCCCTGGAGCACATTGATACCGCAAAATACGCCGTACTGAAATTTGACCCAGATGAAGACAGGTATATATTCGGCAAAGACAATAAACCCGCAGACCTTTCGGCTGATGAAATAGCAAAAATTGAAAGTGTAATTGCCAGGCAAGTTGCTGTATACAACAAAAAAGAAAACGCAACTTACGATAGCCTCAATAAAACCATCGACAGAAAGAAATACGGCAACGCAAAAGTATATTATAGTAACGCGATTGACGATCCTAAAAAATATTATAAGCAGTTTATTACCGTAATAAACCCGAAAGGACAAAAAGAGGTTTGGGTAAATTGCTTTTGTGATAAACAATTTGGTGATAACGATTGGAAAAAGTCACTTGTAATGGTTGATGACGGGGGTAGTTGTTTCTTCCAACTGCACTTTAATCTCACGACAAATAAAGTAATATTTTTTGGCACGAATGGGGTAGCCTAAAACAAAAAAGTCCCGGTCAAACAACCGGGATTTTATATATTCTTGTCTCTTGCTTCTAAAAATCCTGCCTTACTTCGCCAGTTCCTCAGCCATTGCAGCGCCGATCTCGGCAGGTGATTCCACTACGCGAATACCGCATTCTGCCATGATCTTCATTTTAGCTGCCGCAGTATCGTCGGCACCGCCTACAATTGCACCGGCGTGGCCCATACGGCGCCCGGGAGGAGCGGTTTGCCCGGCTATAAAGCCTACAACCGGTTTGGTACCATTTTCTTTTATCCATTTGGCAGCTTCGGCTTCCATGCCGCCGCCTATTTCGCCTATCATGATGATGCCGTGGGTTTCGGGGTCGTTCATCAGCAACTCAACCGCTTGTTTGGTGGTAGTGCCAATGATAGGGTCGCCGCCGATACCGATGGCGGTAGTAATGCCTAAACCAGCTTTCACCACCTGGTCAACCGCCTCATAAGTTAAAGTACCTGATTTTGATACTACGCCCACATGACCTTTTTTGAAGATAAAGCCCGGCATAATGCCAATTTTAGCTTCGTCGGCAGTGATAATACCGGGACAGTTTGGCCCGATCAAACGCGTGTCGCGGTCTGAAATATATTCTTTCACCTGTATCATGTCCTTGGTAGGGATACCTTCAGTAATACACACGATCACTTTTATACCGGCTTCAGCAGCTTCCATAATTGCATCAGCAGCAAATGGCGGCGGAACGAAGATGATGGATACATCAGCGCTGGTTGCCGCAACCGCGTCGGCAACCGTATTGAAAACGGGCCTGTCGAGGTGCGTTTGTCCGCCTTTGCCCGGTGTAACACCGCCAACCAGCTGCGTACCGTAAGCGATCATTTGCGAAGCATGGTAGCTGCCCTCGTTACCCGTAAAACCCTGTACAATAACCTTGGAATTTTTATTTACCAGAACACTCATTGTTGTTTTTCATTTTGTAGCGCAAAGCTAAAATAATTTTATGCCCTAACCCCTTAACGGTATGTTTTTTTTACAAAAGTGTTAGAAAGTGACTGTTTGATATTGACCACAGGAGAACACGGAGAGATTGTTCAGGTATTTTTTAGTTTAACACTTACGATTGCAATATTTAATAATGAAGATCATTTGTAAATCAGTGCCTATGCTGCTATCAACGGTAGTCCCGCTATACGCTCATACTGCACGAGGCATTAGCCACGGCTGGCCGCACTTAGCCTGTCGAAGTGCCGGTATACGCTGCTATCGGGTTTAGATAAAAACGGTTGTGCTTGATAATTGTCTGAACCATGATTCGCTTGATTTGAGGATTGCCTGATTTTTGAACGCGACTAACTAACGTTTTGTACGTCTGTCCCTATACACCAACCCAAACATGGACAACTAATCAATATTTGTCCTGCCCTGAAACTTTTATATCTGTCAAGCTTAATAAATAATCACAACATTTATAATAATCGGTTGAACTGCCCGGTGTCCAGCGATCTACCACATGGTAACGGTCACCGTTTTTCCCTTCGAGTATCCATTGTGAGCCATCATTTCCTAAAATACCCTTTAATTCTGTAGCCATATTCCAAAAACCGGCTCTAATTAACCTTGCTATAAATTGGTTCCACTCGGCTACTGTAATAGTTTTTTGCTTATCCAATATCAATTTACCGGGTGCATAGCCACCCGCTCCGCTGCACATTTTCCAGTAAAGTTTAAATTGATTGTTACTTCTTTCCACCCTGATTGCAACAGGATGATGAAAGGTTCGCAGCCACGTAAACCTGTATATCTCATTGCCGGAAACAACGTTGTAAATGATGGGCTCCTTCATAGCTTCCAATTGCCCTGAATACCATTTTACGCTAAAAGCCTCTATACCATGGGCGCTATCCACCGGGAAATAATATGTGCTTTGTGCTTTGGTATGTGCGCAAACAGATATCGCCACCAAAACAATGACCAAGAACTTTTTCATGAGATTAATTATTTATATCACGTTTGTCGTTCTGTCCGTCCGTCTGCTTGTCCTCATACAAACAAAGCGGACATTAATGCCTCAGAATAAACACCGAGAATATCTTTATCAGCACCAGCACTATCCATGTACCAAAAAAGAATATCGCCGCCCGCCACAGCTTCTCCTTGCTCTTCTTCTCTATAAAAGCAACAAAATTCGCCAGCGCAAAACAAAAGCCTAATGCAGCGATAACTATTTTAACCGTGAATAAGATCATGATATCTCATTTATGATAGGCTGCTCAATTGTCACCACATGGATAACATGGTTTTCGCAATTAATTGAAAAGTGTTTTAATTTTTCATTCACATAATCAAAATACTCCTTTGCGCTGGTATCTTTCCGGATATAATCAAGATAATTAGACTTAGAATAAACACGAAGCAATTTTCCCGTCCATTCTTCATACTCATGCCACAAAGGAAAACTTTCATTCATTACAGTATAAGCGATGTATGACCTAAAAAGCAAATTAAATTTCCGGCATCCCTCATCTGAAATTATAGCACGTAGCGGACCAATTGCTTTATCACCAATTTTCACATACTCTTCTGCTCCCGAAAGGGTTGTTTCCTGTATAGTTATTATTACCTGATTGTCCTGCGGTTCTTCTATGTTTAAAAGAAATAGCGATTTGGCAGAATTTATCTCGTCAAAATATTCCATATCTCTAATCTCTAATCTCTACCCTCTTATCTCTATCAACAAACTCCCCCTCACTTTTCGCTATCACTATCGTCGCAATGCCATTTCCTATTAAATTGGTTATTGCCCGTGCTTCACTCATAAAACGGTCAACACCAAGCAATATCGCCATACCTTCAATGGGTATCACCTTTATAGCGGTTAGGGTAGAGGTGAGCACTATAAACCCGCCGCCGGTTACGGCCGCGGCGCCCTTGGAGGTAAGCATCAATATGCCGATGATCACCAGTTCCTGCCCCAAACTCAGCGGGATATGGAAAACCTGTGCTAAAAATATCACCGCCATAGCCATATAAATGGTTGTGCCATCGAGGTTAAACGAGTATCCTGTTGGTATCACCAGCCCGACAACCGATTTTGAGCAGCCGTATTGCTCCATTTTTTCCATCATGCTAGGCAGGGCCGATTCGGAGGAGGATGTACCCAGTACCAGCAATATCTCCTGCCTGATGTATTTTAAATAGTGCCAAAGACTGAATTTGTAAATGCGGCAAATGATATTCAGCACCACAAAAATAAACAGGAACATGGTCAGGTACACCGACACCATCAGTTTTGCCATAGGGGCTAAGGTGGCTATGCCGTAGGTGCCCACTGTATAAGCCATCCCGGCAAAAGCGCCTAACGGGGCAACGAGCATGATCACTTTCAGGATAATAAACAGTACTTTCAACAACAGGTCGATGCCATTAACTAAGGGCTTGCCTTTATCGCCCAGTCTGCTCAAGCCATAGCCGAACAGGATAGCGAAGAACAGGATCTGCAATATATCGCCCTTGGCGAAAGCATCGAAAATATTGGAGGGGATAATATGCGCGAAGAATTCGCCCCAATTCATGCCGGCGGCGGATTTTTGGTATTCGGCTACTTTTGCCGTACTGGCTGCCGCAGCAGCGTGATTAGTAAAGCCATCACCGGGTTTAACCAGGTCGGCAACTATAATGCCGATGAAGAGCGCGAATGAGGTAACAATTTCAAAATAAAGCAGCGCCTTGCCGCCCACACGGCCTACCTTTTTCATATCCTGCATATTGGCAATGCCCAGCACAATGGTGCAGAAAATGATAGGGGCAATGAGCAGGGTTATGGCATCGATAAATTTTTTACTGATGAGCTGTGCAGTTGGCGCAAATCCCCTGAAGAAGATGCCCACAATAACGCCTAATATAATGGCTATAATAACCTGTACGGTGAGGTTGGAAAGTATGCGCTTCATGCTTAACAAGTATAGGGATTTTTTACCGGGTTCATAGTTGATGGTTCATAGTTGATGGTTGAAAAAATTCAATCCATCATCATGCAAACTGCTAACAGTAAACTGCAAACTAACTAAGCAGTGTCCATTTTAACCAATAATAAATAAACCCAAACAATTGTAACAAACCCGTTATAAAAAGCGTTAACATTATAAGTTTCAATTTAACACAATAGTTTATGATACCAATGTTATGCCTGGTTTTGCTCAGGTACATTAAGAAGAGAAGGGATGGCAGGCGTAGTATTGGCTTAGCGGCAGTTTCTTTAAACGTTTAATCTTTACGGTCGTGGTCGTTCGTTCGCGGGATCATAGCGTCCGAACAAGCGGACAAACGTTATATCGGGATAAACGAACCCGTGTTCGCATTGGTGGCGAAGAGCAGTCCTCCGAACGAACACATTCTTATCAGTAAACCAAAACCTGTGCTGCTATCATCGGCAGTCCCGCTTTACGCTCATACGCCTGCTCCATCGGAGTTCCTCGGACAAGCCTTACGCTAACTTACTGCTACTGCCACTAAATGCTGCCACTGATTAAAGCCGGTATCCGCTTCTATCGGTTTTATTGCGATTGACCTGTGCAGGCAATTCATTCCTTTCCTTAAATATAATATCTTAGTAACCAAATCGGCAACAATGAAAAAGATATTATCGATTGTACTTATAGTGATGAGCCTTGCGGCCTGCAAACGCCAAAATGTATGGACCCCTGAATATGAGCGCAATGTTTACGATATGGCTTATGACTCATTGGGCACCTTAATGAAAGACTCGGCACAGCGCAGGCAGTTGGCATTGTTGATGGTAAAGCGTTACAAACAATTATTGCCTTATGGCTTAAACTCGATCTCACAAGACAGCCTTCAAAAATTATCAACCAAAATTGGCAGGGAAATAGGAGAAACCAATGATGGAGAAGACATGAAAATGACTGTGCCATGGTCAGTTGAGGTAGAAACATCTTTCAAACAATCTTTATTGGGAAACAAAGTTTGGAGGAAGTTAAAAGCTAACGATGCTGCAAAAGAGCGGTTTTGTGATTGTATTATTGCCGATCTGAAGAAAATTTACCCTGATTCTTTGGTGACACCAATACCTGATAGTGTTTATACCAAAGTGGTAAGCAATTGCAGGTATATTATTGCTGACAAATAGTTTAAACTCCACCGCGAAATTAAGTTGGCCATTTCATTTAATGATATAACCTGTGCACCCGTTAATTAAGCGGGTGTAGCGTGGTTATTCTTATCCTGCCAAGATCATATGATGCGTGAAATACCTCCGACATATCTCCCGGATGCCCCGGCGACTGGTCGAAGCTGAACATGAATGAGCCTGTCAATCGCCGGCGCCTGAAGGCTGTAATTTTAACGTCGAGGCGGTTATAGATGGGCTTTATATAAAAAGGGTCGCCGTACATCAGGTAATTGGGCTGGCCCCGGTAAAATTCATCATATAATGAAAATGGGCCATGTGACATATAAAAGCTGGCTACAACGCCTTTGGCATATTTGAAATTAAATTCGCTGCGTATCCGCTGGGCCGATTCCATACCGCCAACCTCGAATGAAAGCGAATCCATGAAGTGCTGCCGTTTCGAAAAATCAAGTCCCAACCTTACCTGTAAGCCCTCATTGTCCTGTATAGGTTCATTTGGCAGCAGGGGTTTAGTGCCCGCGTCATGCATCACTATAAAAAAGTGTGAAGTATAAAATATGCCATCTGGGTCGGGCCTGAAAACGCCCAACTCACCGGTTAAAAATACGTTGCGGTTAGTTGCGGTTTGCCTGCTCTGCCAGTCTATCCAGCCGGTTTCATATCCCCTTTCGCCCTGGTGGCGCAGTAACAAACCCTCCACATTGGGGCGGTAATAGATCATGGTATCGTTTAAGAGCGCCCTTGGGTATTGGGTAAGCAAACCATCGCGCGAAAATTCGCCGCCGTCGAACAGCCAGTGGCTGCTGTGGTAGCTATAATAAACAACGGGGTTGGCAGTTAAAAAAATGGGTGTCCCGCCAAATTCACGCAAGGCGTTTATACCCACCACAAAGCTGTTTAGGGTATCGGGATGTAAACCCATATCAAATTCAGTGCGTGTGCCCGATATGGTTTTCCGGAGCGGAATAAGCGCATCGTACTCATGATCGTCTAAAAATGCAAAGCCGTTAAAGTGAAAATCGAGCATAACGGTGTCAGCGCCCGAATTTTTTAAAGGTTGTTTAACGTCTGCATTTTGTGCAAACAGGCGGTTTGCAAGCAGGAAAGCAATGAAAATGAGCAGGTAAACTTTTTTATGCATATAGTAATTTATATGTGTGCTGCGTGTGGCATATACAGCCGAAAGGTAATAATCTTTTAAAGAATGGCAAAGCCAATATGTGAAAGGTTTAGGCTTTTTAAATACGTGTGACATTCTTTTAACCTAAATAGAACCACTTAACCAATCAACTTAATCAACTACTCACCAACCATTAAAATTTACTATTTTCGCAACCGCAAACGCGCGAATACAACAATGGACTATCAATTTAAAGATATAGAGCAAAAGTGGCAGCATTTCTGGGCTGAGAACCAGACCTTTAAAGCTGAAGATAACAGTACAAAACCAAAATATTATGTACTGGATATGTTCCCTTATCCTTCGGGTGCCGGGCTGCATGTGGGCCACCCGCTGGGCTATATCGCCTCTGATATTTTCGCGCGTTATAAACGCTTAAAAGGCTTTAATGTGCTGCACCCGATGGGTTACGACTCGTTCGGTTTGCCTGCAGAGCAGTATGCCATACAAACCGGGCAACACCCGGCATTAACCACCGAAGCCAATATCAATACCTATCGCCGCCAACTTGACCGAATAGGTTTTTCATTTGACTGGAGCCGTGAAGTGCGCACCAGCTCGCCCGACTATTATAAGTGGACACAGTGGATTTTTATGCAGCTGTTTAACGCCTGGTACGATAAAAAGGCTGATAAAGCAGTGAGCATAGATGAACTGGTGAAACATTTTGAAAAGCATGGCTCTGAAGGTATCAACGCTGTTAGTGACGAAGAAGTACTGACTTTTACTGCGGATGAATGGAAGGCCAAAACCCATGATGAGCAGCAAAGCGAACTGTTAAAATACCGCCTTACCTACCTGCGTGAAAGTACCGTGAATTGGTGCCCCGCATTGGGCACCGTGTTGGCTAATGACGAGGTGAAAGACGGCTTTAGCGAACGCGGCGGTTACCCTGTTGAGCAAAAGAAAATGATGCAATGGAGCATGCGCATTACCGCCTATGCCGAACGCCTGTTGCAGGGATTGAACACCATCGACTGGCCAGAACCGCTAAAGGAAATGCAGCGCAACTGGATAGGCAAAAGCACAGGAGCTCTTGTAAAATTTCGGATTTCGGATTTCGGATTTGGGAATTCTAATAAATCCGAAATTGAAAATTCGAAATCCGAAATCATTGAGGTCTTCACCACCCGCGTTGATACCATCTTCGGCGTAACATTCGTTGTACTGGCACCGGAACATGAGCTTGTTGAAAGCCTTACTACGCCCGATCAAAAAGCATCGATAGAAAAATACATCGCCAAAACAAAAAAGAAAAGCGAGCTCGACCGCATGGCGGATACCAAAACGGTATCGGGTGCATTTACCGGCAGCTATGTCATTAACCCGCTAAACAGCGCAAAAGTGCCTATTTGGATCGCGGATTACGTACTGGCAGGCTACGGCACCGGCGCAGTAATGGCAGTTCCGAGCGGCGACCAGCGCGATTATTTGTTCGCGAAGCATTATAAGTTGCCGATCATCCCGATAATGGACGTCCAGAATATTGAAAAAGAAGCCGACCCGACCAAGGAAGGCAAATACATCAATTCGGATTTCATAAACGGGTTAACCTACAAAGAAGCAACTGCCGCCGTAGTTGAAAAACTCGAAGCAATAGGAGCAGGGAAGGCCAAGATCAATTACCGCATGCGCGATGCAATTTTCGGCCGCCAGCGCTATTGGGGAGAGCCGGTTCCGGTTTATTTTAAGGATGGATTGCCATATTTGATTGATGGAAGCGACCTGCCGTTAGTATTGCCTGAAATAGATAAATACCTGCCAACCGAAAGCGGCGAACCACCATTGGGCAGGGCAGAAGGATGGAGCTACAAGCCCTACCCAAACCCTCCCCGGGAGGGAGGGCCTTCAGAAAAAAAAGTCTCCCCTACCGGGGGAGATTTAGAGGGGGCTGGCGCTGGCTACGAATATGAATTAAGCACTATGCCGGGCTGGGCAGGAAGCAGCTGGTACTGGTACCGGTATATGGATGCGCATAACGAAGGTGTTTTCGCCTCAAAACAGGCTATTGAATACTGGAAAGACGTTGATCTGTACATCGGCGGCAGCGAACATGCTACCGGACACTTGTTGTACAGCCGTTTCTGGAACAAGTTTTTGAAGGATATACATAAAGTGGTTGAGGAAGAGCCGTTCAAAAAGCTCATCAACCAGGGCATGATACAAGGCCGCAGTAATTTTGTGTACAGGCTGATAGACGAGTTGGGGCGCGGCACCAATATTTTTGTTTCCCGCGGATTGATCAGTCAATATCAAACTTCGCCTTTGCATGTGGATGTTAATATTGTGGAGAACGATATTCTCGACATTAAAAAATTCAAAGCCTGGCGACCAGAATTTGCCGACGCTGAATTTATTTTAGAGAACGGCAAATATGTATGTGGGGTTGAGGTTGAGAAGATGTCGAAATCCAAGTACAATGTTGTAAACCCCGATGACATTATGGAGCGTTACGGTGCCGATACATTGCGCATGTACGAGATGTTCTTAGGCCCGCTGGAGCAAAGCAAACCCTGGAATACCAATGGCATTGAGGGTGTGTTCAAGTTCCTGCGCAAGTTTTGGAAGCTGTTCCATGACGATAAGTTTAATTTTAGCGCTAGCGATGCCGAACCAACCAAGGCCGAACTGAAATCGCTGCATAAGATCATACGTAAAGTAGAAGAAGATATCGAGCGTTTCTCATTCAATACCTCGGTTTCCAGCTTTATGATTGCTGTTAACGAGCTGACCGATCTGAAATGTAATAACCGTTCTATATTACAGCAGCTGGTAGTTGTGTTATCACCTTATGCGCCGCATATCAGCGAAGAGTTATGGGCATTATTGGGCAATGCACCGGGATCATTATCATACGCGCCATATCCTAAATTCAATCCCGAATATTTAGTTGAAGATGAGTTTGCTTACCCGGTATCAGTAAACGGCAAAACCCGTTTGAACCTGAATATTTCGCTAAGCCTCGACCAGGATGCCGTAACCGGATTAGTTTTGGCTAACGCCGATGTACAAAAATACCTCGACGGCAAAACGCCTAAAAAAGTTATTGTGGTAAAAGGCAGGATAGTGAATATTGTAATTTAATATCTGAATTCGAATTGTCTGAACTCGAATTTAAAAAATTTGGAGAATTTATCGAATGAGATATTCTTTATTGAATTCCTTAAACGTGCTGATTAATAGATAATCAGTAATAGCATTCTGAATTTTCTTTAATTCTTCAAATTCGGGTTCAGACATTACCTAACCCTTAGTGTAACAAATACAATATGTTAGCATCAATTTCATTAAAAATGACAATTTGTTTGTAACATTTACGGTAATTTAGCCTCCAATTGTAAAAATATTCCCAAATGAAACGAATTTTTATATTTATATTATTTTTTGCCTCTGTAATTACAGCCAAAGCCCAATTTGGCGGCGGCAGTACTATTGTAGGTAAAATATCGGGTACGGTTATCGATTCGGCAACAAAACAACCCATGCCTTATGCTACGGTATCGTTGTTTTATGCCAACGGCCACGCCCCGATAACCGGCGCCCTTACAGATGATAAAGGCAATTTTAAACTGAACGAAGTTAAGCCAGGTAATTACAAACTGACATTTGTTTTTATAGGCTATCCGACTAAAACCGTTACCGGTGTGGTTACAACTTTATCAAAACCCGACAAAAATGTGGGTATCATACGTGTTGCATCGGGCACTAAAACATTAAAGGAAGTTAATGTTACCGCATCGGCCCCTTTAATTGAAAATCATATTGACAAAATAGTTTACAATGCTGAAAAGGACCTTACATCTGCGGGTGGTAATGCTGAAGATATATTACAAAAGGTGCCGCTGGTGTCGCTTGATATTAACGGTAACGTAGCTATCCGTGGCGACCAAAATGTAAAGGTTTTGATAAATGGCAGGCCTTCCGGCATTACCTCAACCAGCTTATCCGATGCCTTAAAAGCCATCCCGGCAGATCAGATCAAAAGTATAGAAGTAATAACATCCCCATCTGCCAAATACGATGCGGAAGGATCAGCGGGTATTATTAACATAATTACCAAATCAAAAAATGTTTCGGGCATCAGCGGCTCATTTAGCGGCGGCGTTGGTACCAAGCAAAACAACGGTAACTTTAACCTTAACTACAATAAAAACAGGTTTAACTTTACGGCCAATTTAAGTGGAAACCTTACCTGGCCGCAAAATACCCCAACTGATTTTAACCAGGCCACTTATATTAACGGGGATACTACGCATACCAAATACCAGGCAAGCAGTAAGATTAAACGCCATGCACTAATGGGTATGCTGCACGCCGGTTACCAGTTTAATAATTACAATGAAATAACTTCAGATTTTCATATCAATGGCGGCGGGTTTCACACAGCAGGTACGCAAACCGATGCGGTAACAGATAATGAGATAGCATCAGCTAACCAGGCTTATTCAGGTGGTACCAATACCAGTACATCACTCACCGGTTTCGACTGGGATATAGATTATGATCATAAATTCCATAAAACCGATGAAGACCTTGATGTGTCTGCACAATGGAGCCACAGTGCCATCAATTCAGACTACATGTACCAGTACACTGCCGTTAACCCCGATCAGCGTGGTTTTAATAATGGATTGAACAACGAATACACTTTACAGGCAGATTATGTGTTACCTATATCAAAAGTATTGAAACTGGAAGCCGGCGGTAAAAGCATTTTCAGGCGTTTGAGCAGCAACTATCAGAATTATAACGATACTACCGCCGACCGCTCACTTACGCCTGATGAGTACATTTATGATGCCATTAACTCAAATTTTTATACCTACAATCAAAACGTTTATGCGGGATACAGCGTATTTACCATTACGCTACCTAAAAACTATACTGTATTAGCCGGGGCGCGTTACGAGGAAACCGATATAACTGGCACACCTGATAACCTGGGCCAGACAGATGTCACGCCTTTCAGCAGTTCATATGGAGTATTTATACCAAGCCTTACCATACAAAAGGCGCTTAACCCATCAAATACCATTAAGTTAAGTTACAGCAAACGTATTACACGCCCAAGCCTCACTTACCTTAACCCGTTTTTGAACGTGAGCAGGATACAAAGCGAAACACAGGGTAACCCCGACCTTGGCCCCGAAATTTCGCAAACTATCGAGGCAAACTATAATACATTCATTAGTTCTTCGGTGCTGAATTTCTCGGTCTATTACAAACATACATCTGATCATATTGAGGGTATTGCCAAACCAACTACTTACATAAGCGGCAACGACACCATTCCTGCCACTTTAACTACATATGAAAATATTGGCGAGTTAAAGTCATTTGGTACAAGCTTTTACGGCTCTATTACACCTTTCAAAATATTGACCATCCGCGGTAGCATTACTGCTTATACTTTCCACCCGAACGCTTCATTTGACTATGTTCTTCAGCAATCGGACAATGGGACGTATATACAATATAATGCATTCCTGAGTGCTTCAGTTACTTTGAGCAAAAGCGGTTTCATTGCCGAGATGTTTGGCGTAGATAACTCACCGCAGCACACCATACAGGGTACAAACCCCGGCTTTTACATTTACGCGCTGGGGCTGAAAAAACAATTTGATAACAAGAAAGCTTCTATTGGCCTGAACGTTGTAAATCCGTTCAGTTACTACGAAAATTTCAATCAGAACCTCAAAAGCACTTATTTAACGCAAACCAGCTATACGCATTTCCCGTTCCAATCCTACGGTATTACGTTTAGCTATAGTTTTGGTAAAACCACCTTCAGCAACCCCGACCCTAACGCGCCGAAAAAAGGCATCAATAACGATGACCTGAAACAAGGCGACCAGGGCGGTGGCGTAGGCGGCGGTGCCGGATCTGGTGGCGGCAGATAGTTAAGAGAGGCAAGATTGAGATACAAGAGATAAGACAAAAAATAAAATAACAATCAATCCCGGTTTAGGCCGGGATTTGTTGTTGTGTGCTCGGCATGGGCGTAAACTATAGGGTGGAAGTCCCGAACGCGCCTTGATAGTGGGAAGCGTTAGCTTAAGGCAAGGGT
>Ga0302309_10000948_pt1 | contig 29129 bp, 23 predicted proteins | sample III_Palsa_N1_1_FD_200453 | JGI IMG/M metagenome (GOLD analysis project Ga0302309, IMG submission 200453) | Peat permafrost microbial communities from Stordalen Mire near Abisko, Sweden - III_Palsa_N1_1 | ecosystem: Environmental > Terrestrial > Soil > Palsa > Peat permafrost | place: Sweden... | reverse complement strand
TAATCCTGATCGTAATAATTCAATAGCAGGTTATATGCATTGGAGGCTACTTCACTGCCTGAACTGCCATCCGGCTGTAAAACGTATCCTGTACCGCTGTAGATCGGCGGATTAACTTCCTTCATCCAACCTTGTAACGTATAGGCGTAGTTAATACCCTGCACCTGCTGGTCTCCCAGGATGGTCCTGGAAAGAGGGCCATGGAGGTAATAACTGTAATACGCATCATTATCCCAGTTGACGCTGTCTGCGCTGGTCTGGACGTTGGTTAGGCGGTTTTCGGCGTCGTATTGGTAAATATGGTAGAAGGCATCCGGATAGCCATGCTGATAGGTTACTTTATCGACTTTTCCACTTTGAAGGTCGTAGTCATAGACGGTCTTCTTCAGGCTGTTGTTGGTTGTTTTCATGACACCGCTGCGGTATTCCTGGACCAAGGTGTCTACGTTGCCCAGGATGTCGTAGCTATAATAGGTGATTTTATTTTTTATATTACCGGCAGTAGAATATCGATTGAGCTTCGGTGGCGACGCTCCGTTCAACGGGAGTGCTACTATGGGGCTTTGGGTTGATAGTCGCTATATCAAAATAGGGTCATTGGCTGTTGGCCAGGATGGGCATGTGCTCCGTCGGCGGAAATTTCCAGCGCGGGAGCTGTGGGAAGTTGATTCAGCTTGGGGTGAAAAAGATCATTGGATGACAAAATGGGGTGTGATCGTCCGGTTCCCTGATCAGCAGTGGTGCAGGTGCACTGTAAATTAAGGCCTCCTCCGCACATCCCACCCTGGCCTACGGGTCAGGGTATTTTGAATTTAGTTGCCAAAAGCCCCACTCATGTGATATAGTATCTTTCAGCTATGTCCTTCCGTCCAAAGGTGTCCTATCATCCGTACTTGCTGGTAGCATTTTACCTGCGTTGCCTGCCGATCGATATAGAGGAACGCATTCCAAAATCTACCCGACATGATTGGTCTCATAAAGACATGGCATCGCTGTATGGATATGAATGGTACCTGCAAAACCAGCAGTTATTCCAAACCCTGCAACAGGTATCGGTCAGCAATCGGCTACTCCAGATTAACAGGGCTTTGCTTCGGGTGATTGCCTTGAAGCGGTTTATGGGTCATCATGCACATCGGATAAAAGACAATGTCCAGGGGATTAATGGCGTAATTTTGGATAATATTCGAAAAATAAGTGACTCCATCGGTCTCAAAACTGCTCTCAAAAGCCTTCAACTATCGTACTCCCAATACCTGAAAATGAGAATAGATAATTGTTGTTCTATCTCTATTTTGTCTCTTTGCCGGATAAAGCATCCGACTCAATTATTGATCCGGGAGATATCAGCGATTAAAGAGTACTGTTCTGATGTGCGGTTTATGCATTGGCCGTTATCTTCGGTTTACCATCAAATCAGAAGAGACGCTGCTGCGGGCTTTACATCAGTACCTTTTATAAATATGTATCCTTGTTCCATCTGAAAAGGGCTAATCCTGGTAAGCGAAGAAAGAACCATGATGAAGGTATCAGGGCTGGTAAGCCGCTAAGTATCCTTCATGCTGATGTGACGATATTCAGAACTTTGGATAATCAGAAGAATTACATTTATTTTGTGCAGGACAACTTTTCCAGGGCCATTTTAGCGCAGACCGTAGCTTTGGAATGTAAAGCGACCATAACCCTGGATAATCTTTCTAAGGTACATGAGCTGTATTTGAAGCCTAAAGGAGTCAATCGCTGTCAGCTTATTACTGATGACGGTTCTGAAAAGAGTGGACCCGTAAATGAATGGGATGATGATTCCACTGCCCCTTGTGTCGAACATCTGATCGCCCAGCGAGATATTATCTTTTCCAATTCTATGATTGAGGCGTAAGCCTCCGGCAAACTACCTTCTCTTCAATTAGTATAGCTATACTTCCTGTCAAGCTCGTGCAATTGTTTTTCGCTAATTCGTAGTTTTAATAGCCCCCTTATTTCTTTATAAATGTCATATTTCACCCATTGAGTCATTGATTCGCTGGTCTCTTTATAATCGCCTAAGTGTTCATAAAATCCGACGCCTGCAGCGTTCCATAATTCCTTTTCTTCTTGCCTGAAGCACCATTCGGCAAACTCGTACATGAGAGCGAGCCGGGCCACGTTATTCTCTTTGTGGGCAGACACTACTGTGGGAAGAAGATCGAGGAAGACATCATAGATTGTGGAATCGGGCTGTTCCAGGTCTTCTTTAAACTCGGGAAGGCAGGCGATGGCTTTTTGTCTCCAAACACTCATATGATTTCGATTATTTTTTAAAACAGTTAAAATTACATCACCGGCTTCCAATTATATGGGAGTAGCTCTTGGATTTTGTTGATTGAGTGTGCGGGGATTATTTCCAGTACATTCTTAAGCCAGTCAAAGGGGTTAACGCCATGAAGTTTACAGGTTCCCATCAGGGAATATAGCATTGCGCTCCGCTGAGCAGCTTCATGACTTCCAGCGAACAGGTAATTTTTTCTGCCGATGGCAACTGGACGGATGGCCCGCTCTACAGGGTTATTGTCGATATTTAATTTCCCATTTGCGGTATAAATCATTAATTGCTCCCACCTTTCTATGCTGTATGCCAGGGCTTTGCCGATTGCGCTCTTGGGCAGTACTTCCACGTAAGCCTGCTGCATCCATTTGCCAAGTGATTCAAGGATCGGTACAGCTTCCTGCTGGCGTAGTTTTAGTACATCTAAGTCACTTAATTGTTCTTCGGTCGCCTTTCGCTCAATAGCATATAACTGCTGGATCTGCTCCAGGGCGTAGCGCGAACGCATGGCATCATTTTGTTCTGCTTCAATAAATTTCCTGCGGGCATGCGCCATACAATGCAGTAAGGTCACATCTTTTTGTTCTTTGAAGATATTGTAGGCAGCATATCCGTCCGTCTGTAAATGACCTCGGAAGTTTCTTAGTATTTCCGATGGCCCCTCCCTACCACGACCCGGCTGGTAATCGAACAGGACCGTGTCCTGCAGACTGTTATGATAGACCCAGAAATAGCCACGGTGCGTTTCCCCTTTCTTATCCTTATCAAGGACCTTGATCGGGGTCTCATCGGCATGTAAATAATTGCTGGCCAGGACTTCCTTTTGCAGGGCGTCATATAAAGGCGTGATCAGTTTGCAGGTATTGCTTACCCAATCGCTAATGGTACTGTAAGGGATATTGACCTTCTCGCGACTAAAGCGTTGCTGCTGGCGATGCAGCGGTAAATGATCGACATATTTATCAATAACGATCTGTGCCAGCAGGCCAGGCCCCGCTATAGCTTTCGGCAGGGGCCGATCGGGCATCGGGGCAATCAGGATGGTCATGTTATCGGCACTGACATATTTGGGACGGATAAACTGATTTACATAGAGTTTTCCGGGCTGGTATTCCAGTTCTTCGGTGACTTCCCGGCCTATCTCTCGGCATCCCTCTTTTCCATCCACATCTATCAGGATTTCTTTTCGCTCCAGATGGTCGGGCAGCTTCATGCGGCCCTGGTGAGCAGTGGCAGGATTTGGCAGACCAGCCGGTGCGCGGGTGTATTCGATCTTTTTAGCCTTGATCAGAGAAGTAGCAGCAACTTGCTCGGCGGATAATCCCATCGTCAGTTGAGCAGGATCTGGCGCGCCTCCCGGGATAAAGCGTTCTTGCTTAGCGCCAAAGATCATCTTTTTTAGCTGGTCCAGTTCATGGCGCAACTGGAAAACAACCAGCTGTTGCTGTTCAAAGAGTGTCTTGTAATCGATATGTTCTGTTATCTCTGCCATGAGCATTGCAAATGTACTACAATGCAGTCATAGCCTATCTTTACAGCACTTCGTTATTCACACTTTTAGCCCTATGTTGATATCTTTTTCGTCTCCTGACATGACGCAAGGATATACCTTTCAGCAGTAATAATAACTGATCGGCTTCTATGTATACAGCCGCCTGCCCATCACTGCCGGCAGGTAACTCATAAGTTCCTTTTTCCAGTCGCTTATGGTACAAAGAAAAGCCATCGCCTTCCCACAGCAACAGCTTTATCTGGTTATGGCGACGGTTCAGGAAGATGAAGACAGCCGCGCTTAGCGGATCTTTCTTTAATTCATGCTGGACGATACCCGACAAGCCATCAAAGCTCTTTCGCATATTGACAGGGTTTCGGTAGAGATAGTACCGGCAGGAGGCTGACAGGTGTAGCACGGCTTAAAACAGAAGGCTTTTCAAATAATCAACCGTAACCGGCTCCCGGAAGAGGATCTTCGTACCATTGGTAAAAATTACTTCACAGCTGGCGTTGGCTTCGGGCTTAATAGACAGTTTAACAAAGGAACTGTCATTGCCTGGCTGTGGATGTTCTTCCCGGTATACCCGGTACCAATAATGAAAAATATGATACGCGATGTTTTGCTGCCTGCACCACTCCTTTTGAGAAAGATCACTCTGCTGCCAGGAGCCTATGCTTGCAAACATCTGCTCCCGGACTGATTCATTCTTTGCCATGACTGTTTTCCTGCAAAAATATTCTGCCGTCCGGTCTCCGACAAGAGGCAGTTCACCGGTGCCTTACATTGAGGCTGCCAACAAGCAAATCAAATACAGGTTCCTGTATCATAAATTTATTCCTGATTTTGACAGTCTTAAGAGGTATGTTTCTGAAGCCGTAGAGGATTATAATAATCGGCCCCATGATGTATTAGGAGGCCTGACGCCTTTAGAAGTCTTGCATGGCAAAACCATCGATACGGTTGGTAACCAGCAACAGATTATGCTTGCCAAAGCGATTAGAGTAGCCGAAAATAAGAAACTGAAATGCTGCCACTATAGTTTCTGAAGTACCAAAAGTCCCTCAACTGAAATCCTCTAAATAACAATTCTTTCACTGCCATCAATTGTGAAATTTTAATGCCTTGACTTTACGAGCACATTTTAATGAGCTGTCGAAATGCCCGCTGAGTCTATATCTTTTTGAGCAGTTCGGATATCCGAACTATTTATTGCAGAAAGATCGTGTAGGTTGCACGCGATTAGAGTAGCCGAAAATAAGAAACTGAAATGCTGTCACTATAGTTTCTGAAGTACTAGAAGCCCCTCAACTGAAATCCTCCAAATAATAATTCTTTCACTGCCATCAATTGTGAAATTTTAATGCCTTGACTTTACGAGCACATTTTAATGAGCTGTCGAAATGCCCGCTGAGTCTATATCTTTTTGAGCAGTTCGAATATCCGAACTATTTATTGCAGAAAGATCGTGTAGGTTGCAGTGCATGGCAAAACCATCGATACGGTTGGTAACCAGCAACAGATTATGCTTGCCAAAGCAATTAGAGTAGCCGAAAATAAGAAACTGAAATGCTGCCACTATAGTTTCTGAAGTACTAGAAGTCCCTCAACTGAAATCCTCTAAATAATAATTCTTTCACTGCCATCAATTGTGAAATTTTAATGCCTTGACTTTACGAGCACATTTTAATGAGCTGGCGAAATGCCCGCTGAGTCTATATCCTTCTGCCCCGTCCGAATATCCGGACTATTTATTGCTGAAAGATCGTGTAGGTTGCACCTGTCCTTTTACGTTTTTTGTTTCATCCTAATATTCGAACTGTTTGTTGTAGAAAGACCCAACTCCACCAAATTTACCGCTGCAAATAATCCAACATCCACTTTAATGAATCCGGGTATTCATAATGATAATCCTCAAAATCTTTGGGTGTGACCATTAATTTATTATTTGAAGTATCCTTAGTCGAAAACATGACAGGGAAAGATTTACCTATAAAAGTTGATCCATCTGAGTTAATTATACCACGCTCCGCTGTTGATCCAGAATAGGTCTTTGATTGAAATTGAAAAGAGTAATCTAAAAAATATCCAGATCCAGTTTTTCCGGTTAAGCTGATTGAAGTTACGGTAGCGCCATTAGTAATTACAAAACCAGAATCAAGTTGATTTTTCTTTACCTGACCATAAATTGCAATAGCAGCAACCACTATAAAAAAGAAAGCAACTACGTAATAAGTCCTCTTATCAAATTTAGCGCTCCCCGTCAATTCATTACTCATATATTCATTATTATTTTTAGCCTAATAAGCCTTATTGTCAGAACTGTTGCTGCTACCAGTTTGGTATGTACTTGATGGAACATAAGGCTTATCACTTGTTCCGGTTCCAGTATTCGGGCCAGTTTTAGTTTGGAAGGGAACTATTACTGAATTGCCTACACTACCACCTAATAAATTACCAAAGTAATCACCTGCCCAACCTTTTGTCGCAGCCCCCAATCCACTTCCTATCATAGTGCCAGTTGAAAATAGTGCTACTTGCTTAGCTATTTCACCTGGACTTAATGTGTGCACAGTAAACCCATTATCCTTTAAAGTAGCTTGAAAACCAACCCCGACAACTGCCCCCCCTAGCGGATTATGAAAAGCCACACTTCCGACTGTACTAGCGAAATTATATTTTGTTATATCCCAATTTTCTGTAACCCCTTGAATCAAAACATCCGAAGTTCCTGCTCCTAGTGATGCCCAGCCCATAGTTTGAGGTTTAAAAAGCCATTCTCCAGTCGCCATAGTGCCACTTGCAACAAAAGGTGCAGCCATACCCACTGCAGTAGTTTGAATTAAAGGGTTCGTTACCATTCCTCTTTCAAAATCATTATCAAATGATGGTTGAGGATGTGGAGCGGAAATTGTTGCACAGCCATCACATTTTTGAGCACCAGCTATTATGAATTGACTAGGTGTTTGGAGAACAAATAGCTCTTTATTTACATTTTTGACCGTCGTAGCATCTTTTTTAGGCGGCGGTGCTTGAAAGCTAGGTATAGATGCAGAGGTTTGGTTTTTGGGTGTAAGCGGACCCATTTGGTTCAGCCTTTGTCCAGCTTGACGATAACGACCTGTTTCACCTATAGATAAATCAAACTCTTCACCATCCCGGTCTATTCCTGATATTGGGCTATTGCTTGCGAACTGATAAGGAGTAAGTTCAGCATATTTATTCGCAATCGGATCGACAGATAAGAACCTTCCCACTCTCGGATCATATCCTCTCATTCCATAATCCTGCTGATCCCCCACTCCCTTGACTTCATTGTCATTTTCTTTTCCATTAAACCCATATCGATATGGCGTTTGCGCATTCCAACTCCTCCCCGGCATCAACATCTCAGTAGGCTTTACAAAAACTCTACTCAGTTTGCAATTTTCATTCCGTCCGGATATCCGGACGGTTTATTGCAGAAAGTTCGTGTAGGTTGCATCGGACAGTTCGCCATTCACGGCAATTTTAAAAAAACAGTATCGGCTTTCCTATCTGAAAAAGTCGTGTCTCTTAAAATTAATCTTAGATTAATATCGTCAATAATTCTGTAATCACTTACAAAATTATATCTCTCATAATTCTGCAATACCGTATCTCGATTACCCAATCGCTTAACTTGAATATAGTCCTGACTTGTAGCATTTCCAGGCAAATAATATAACCCTATTCGATAAAATTTATTGGGGACCTTTATTTCTGTTATCTTTTCTATTTTAACATCAAACATAGTAAACCCTGCAAATTCATAAGCAAAAAAGCATACAATACCAAATACAATGACAACAATAATATAAATAATCAACTTTTTCATGGATGTTGTTTTTTCATGTCTTCGTAGTATTTGAAGCCTTCTTTAATAAGTTCTTGGTCTTCTGGGTCATCTCCGTATGGAGGCAACATTTCATAATGTGTTACTTTAATTGAAGGCCCCTCTCCATCAGTCTCATATGTCGTTGTCACTTTATATCTCTGCCATTCAGGTAGAGACGTACCTGCTTTTATCTGCGCCGCCCCAGCTTGCTGCAACATAAATGTTTCAGAAAATAAACCATACGCCTTGCCTACTACACCAAAATGATGGTTGCCTAAGTCTGGCGATGTATATTCCTTACCTTGAAATAAGAACTTAGTATTCCCATCATTACCCAACCCAAATATGCTATTCTTATCCTTTTTTAAATCCCACTTACCTTTATTTCGAACATAATTCCTAAAAGTAAGCGGATTAATAATCCCTTTAGCCTCTTTGGCATCCTTATCTAAGAGATTTTTATATATAGTGTTTGCATTTATCTTTTTCCCTAGCTGCCCCAATGGGCTTAACTTACCTTTGTCATATAGAAATACAAGTTTATCAGTCTTGTCATTTCGCATAATGCCTCCAACATTATTTACAATAATTGTATCCCCTAATGGATCGCTAAACCATATTGGATTATCTGCGAAAACAGAATATTGACTTAAACCAAAAGTTGGCTTTGGATCTATGTTCCATCTTTTTCCTATCCTTGGATCATACTCCCAAAACTCCGCCGTATAGCTATTCCCCGTACCCTTTATTTCATTATCCCCCTCCTGTCCATTGAACCCATACCTATACGCCCCTGCACATACATTTTACTGATTCAAAGAACTTCTGAACAGCAAGTTATATGATTTTTTATTTTCAATTGAAAAAATAAAGGTTTAGTCGCGCCCCCCCTTCCGCCCCGGCGGCAATAGGTTTTTGTATATACAAAAACACATCCTGCAGTTTAAACTTTGTTGCACTAAACGAGCATTAAGGGCTGCATCCGGGGGATATTGCACGAACTGAGTACTAAACGAGTACTAAACGAGCATCAGGGGTTGTACCTGGAACGATTTTGCACGAACTGAGTACTAAACGAGCATTAAACGAGCATCAACGACGTTTTTTGCAGGGTATACAGGCGGTTTCCGGGGTTCCTTGCGACTTCGAAGGCAAGGGGGCTATCTAATGGGGCAGGTGCCACATTTGAACATCTTGCCGCGGGCATTTTAAGCCGCTTTACGGGGTGGCGGGCCAAAGATGGAGGGAAAGTTACCCGCCGACCCTTATCAGCCGATTTTGGGCCGTTTATTCGTCTACAACTATACATCTTGCTGATTCTACCCGGAAGCGCTTTTACCGGGATGGATAGCCAGCTATGTTTTGGTATGACCAAAACGCTGTCTACCTCATCCGCCGGGGCGGATTCACCGGATTAAACGCAAGCAAGACCGGACGTAATCGCCCAGCCTCACCGCCTTGTCAGAGCTTCCGCCTTGGTTTCCTGTACCACTTTTTAAACCAGTACTGCTGGTACTTGTTCCGCCATTTGGCATGCAGGTCGATCAGTTTCATTTTGGCGTCCTGCGGCCAGAGCGACCCCATCGCATCTAACTCCCGGAACACCTGCCGGATCTCCGGCTCCGTGTACCACTTTTGTCCATACCCGCACAGGGTAAAATAATCGACCAGGACTTGCCGGATGGCATCGTTTTCCCTCCGCTTCCAGCTTTCCTGCCCCAGGTCGTTCATAAACCGGTCTAATACTTCGTGCGGCGTTACCTCCATCAGCTTGCACAGGTACAGGAACTGCCACGGTAAAATAAACCGGATCTCCTGATCCCGGTGGTAGGCCCCGTTATCCCATTTGTACCGCGATGGAATAACCCCCTTTTGGGACGGTTGCTTTGGCTTTCGCTTCGTCTTGTGTTTTTTACGCATAACAACATGCTTTTAAGTGACGAGAAGAACCTCGTAGTCCTCCTGCCTTACACTTTTAAGCATGCAGGCGCCAGAAAAACAATCATCCGGGCGGATAGACAGGAAGTACTGCCGCCCGGTAGGGTTCCCACTGTTGCCGCCCCTGTCTGTCCGAACGGATGCACCAAAGCCGTTACCAATGCCCGGCCCTGTTCTACCGCCCATCGGCTGCGGTCGCCTGTACTATGGCTTGTTGGCTATACTGCGGACTTCATCGGCATAAACCGTACAGGTCTTCGGGTCTTTAAGATCAGGATATTCTTGCCTCACGGCTTCTACTTCGCTTTCCGTCAGCGGGCGGCTCTTTCCATTAGCATCATTATGGATGGCCCAACAGTCCGCATACTTTTTAATGTAATACATACGGGTCGTGTTTTATCGTGATAAAATGAAGGCATAAGGAGGACACCGGCTGCCGGATAGACAGCGGGGCTTTTATCTCTGTTTATGGTAGGGGATCTTGTCTGGTGTTCTATTTCATCGGATGGTACTCGTCGATAGCGGCCTTTAACGTCTCGATCTCACTTTGCCGGTAGCGCTCGGTGGAAGAAGGATATTTATGGCCCGCAAAAACCTGTACCACGCTTAAAGGATGGCCCTGCTTTAACAGATGGGCGATTACACTTTGGCGGATGGTTTGTGCATTGACCATCCGGCCGGGATACAACGCTTTAAAACTCCGTTTCACATGCTTGGTAATGTCTTCGGCTGTCATCGGCTGGCCCCGGTGACCGATCAGCAGCGCCTCTGCCGGGGTGTCCTTTAACAACCGGGGCCGTATATCCCGGATGTATTCGTAGAACAGCAGGATCTGATTGGGTTTCAGGGTCAGCTCCCGCATGTTCGTTTTAGCCGTCGCCCTGACCTGTACCCGGCCGGTTTCCAGGTTGATATCACTTACCCGCAGCACTTCCATTTCCGAAGGATACAGGGCCTGATAGATCAAAAGACTCATTAGTACCCGGTTTCTACTGGCCAGGTGGCTGTACCGCTCCGGACGGTTCAGCAGGGCTTCCAGTTCCTCCATCGTCAGCAGGTCCTGCAACTGTATGTCCCGGCTCCGGGTGTCTCTTAAGCGGATCGATCCGGCTGGATTATCTTCCCGCTGGCCGCTGTCGCACAGGTAATCGTAATAGGCTTTGAGGCTGCACAGGATCCTGTTCAGCGTCGAAGGATTGCTGTAGCGGCCCCGTAATACCCCGATGTAGGCCAACACGTCCTTGTACACGGCGGTCGCTGCACCCGGATGGAGCGACAGGTAACGGTCGATCTCTTGCAAATAAATTTTGGCGGTATCGGTCGTGTAATGCCGTTTCAGGTAGTCTTGCAGGCTCATAACAAGGTCAGTTGTTCGGCAGAGGGCCGGGCATAAAGTTGCGTCGTCTCTAAAAAGCTATGCCCTAAAAAGTCCCGCACATATTCCAGGCTCATACCGCTTTGTAACAGATGGGTCGCTATGCTGTGCCGCAGGTGATGTAATGTGATTTCTCCGCCGATACCCGTCCTCGCTGCCAGCCGTTTGAACAGGTCGTTATAACCCTCTCCGCTCATCCGGCCCCCGATCCGGTTCAGCATAAAAGCCGCTTCGTCTTTTACCCGCTTCACCTGGTCACTGCATCGATCCCCGAGATAGTAGGTTTCCAGGGCCTTGGCTACCCGCCCCGGCATCGGCACCACCCGCCGTTTGGCCCCCTTGCCCGCCCGTACATACAGCAGCCGCTCTTTGTAACGAACGTCGGCTATATTCAACGCCTCCCCTTCGCTTCGCCTGAGTCCGCAACTGTAGAACAGGTGCAGTAGGGCCGTTTCCTTCAGGCTGGTAGCTACTTCAAAAAGTTGTGCGACTTCGGCCAGGCCGAGCGGCGCCCGGCTGTTCTGCCTCGGGCGCTTGAACTTCATACCGCTGATCGGGTTGTAATCGATCTGCTCCGTTATTTCCAACCAGGTGAAGAAGGTCTTTAAAGCATAGACGTAATGGTGGATCATCATTTCACTCAAGGCGCCGCTGCGTCTCTTTAACGGCCTGTCCTGTAGCCAGCCGTAAAAAGCCCTCACTTTTTGCGGCTCTATGTAAATGACGTCTGTTATCTGCTGCTGTTCCAGGAACTCCCGTACACAGGCCGGAAGCATGTTGCGCGTGCCTTCGCTGTAACCTACCTGGTACAGCCACGCCATAAAAGAGTGGACGATTGTTGTCATAGCGGGTAGTCATAGAGGTAATGTAAAAGTGGGCCTCGAACCTTTTTTTGGAACAGGGAACGCCAGGCCGATTTTTTAGTATTTACGCTGGTTCCAGCGTTCCGCTAGTGTTCCGTGGCGTTCCATCCTTGAGCGCTTTTACCTGCTCGTCCAGGCTCTGGCGGATACGCTCCCGCATCGATGAGTAATTGTCCCAGTACAGGATTTTATAGGTATAACCCTTATTGGGATAACCGCCCTGCTGGCGGATATACTCCAGGTTCGTAAGGTCATTGGTATATCGAAAAAGCTGTGTCTTGCTCACCTTCAACGCCTGGCGGATTTCACGCAGGCCGAACTCCGCCGTCTGGTGGCTGCCGTTGTGTTGCGCTTTCAAGTAGGATTTCAACTGCTCATAGAACTGCCGTAAAGAACCGTCCAGCTCGTCCACCTTCAGCACAATGCTGTCGAAGAGTACCGCTACGGCCGTTTCCACGTCCTCGATCTCGGTAAGGAGCCGCTTTCTTTCGTCTTGTCTGCGCTGGTATTGGTTAATAATCGTCACCATCTTTACAAAACTCTGGAACAGGTCGTTCAGCCGACGGATCTTGTGCGCCTCCGGGGGTAACTGTATCCGCGCCGCATACGGGTTGACTACTTCATAGGGGTGCAGGATGCGCACAAAGTTTTGGATAAAAGCCCTGGTGGCCTGCTCTTTGCGCCCATCGATCAACCCGGCCGCTTTGCGGTTCTGGTAGTCGATGATCCGGGCCGTTTGCCCCGCACTCTCGTCCACGGCAATCAAAAATACCCGGCTCATATTGTCCTCGTAGATCTCGCCCCGCGTCGTACAGGCAAGGCTGGCAATCGGGCCTTTTACCGTCTTCTGTCCGCTCGTGATCTGACCGTTATCCAGCTTGATCGACGTCGCGCTGTTCAGCTCCCCGTTGCTTTGCAGCTCCCTAAACGCAAACTCCGCTTCCTCGCTCAACCCGTCGATGTCTTCCAGGCACAGCAGCCGGTTGACAAAATATTGCTCCGGGAAGTTGTACAGTACCTTATCGCTCAGCCGCGTTAATTTGGTGACGCTCTCCGCCGGCATGCAGTCCGATACCTGTTTCAGCAGTTTGGTCTTCCCGCTCCCGGAGCTGCCCTGTAATAATCCGTGCAGCGTCTCGGCTGTTTTATGGCTGATCGCTATAATGAGTAAAAAGATCCGGTTGCGCTCTTCCCCCACGATCCCCGCCTGACCCAACAGCTCGTTTAACCGCCTGACCAGGCGGGGCTTTCGGGCAAAGCCTTCCAGCTCCTGCCGCTCCCCCACCGTTAATACCGGCAGCGGCTTTTCCGTGACCTCCTGCCCGCTCAGGTGCGCTTCCCGGTGCCGGTCTAGCAGATCCGTCAGCTTATACAGATCCCCTTCCAGCAGGTCTTTGCGAAGTTGTAATTTGTCGGCTACCTCCTGGCTCGTCCGCTCTACGGCCTTGTCCTCGTACAGGTCGATCCGGTTGCGGGCCTTCAGGCCATTGTCCCGGCGCTCCACTACCAGCATCACTTTCATATTGTCCGCCGATTTGGGAAGACTACCCTGGATATAATAATGCGCCGTCTCCGTGCTGTAACGCAGCTTGTAGGGGTTCGATGTGTCCAGGGCCTTGGAGGGGATTTCAGGGTTTACCGGAATGGTTGCGATTTCAGGAGAAGGAGCATCCTTTTTTTCAATTGAAAAAAGAAGTTTCACACCCTCCGTACCAACGGCCTGACGCGCTTCCAGCAGGTCGATAAAGAGGGCTTCCCCGCTGTGCCCCTGCGCCAGGCTGTTGACGTCTTCCCCGTCCGGCATATACACCTGAGTAATGACCACCTGCGGATACAGGGTCCGCAAGGCCCCAGCATGTTTTTTCGTCGCTTCCTGGCCAGCCGCATCGGCGTCCAGCCAAAAAATGATCTCTTCCAGGTGGGGCAGCGCCTGGATCGCCGCCCCGTGTTCCTCCGTCAGGCCGTTGGTGCCGTAGAGGGCCAGAACGCTGTACTGCGGAGTGATAGCGGGGATTTGCAGCAGCGTCGCCGCATCGATGATGCTTTCCGTAAAGATCAGCTTTTTCGTGTCCGCTCCCGGATAACGCGGGTACAGGCCCTGGCGATCCTTCAGGTAAAAATGCCGCTGGTCGCCTTCATTCACCGTGCTGCGGAAGTACAACCCGCTCACCTGGCCTACCTGGTTGCGTAGCGCAAAGACGATCCCGTACTTGCCAAAAGGACGGTACGCATCCTCGCCCGTTCTGCCCGATCGGTCATGCCTCGATAATAAACCAACCGATAAACAGGACTCGATCAGTAGCTCGTCTTTGCGCGTGCCGTGATGGAACTGCCCCGTATTATAGCCGATCTCTAGCTTTACAGGATCCAGCGCCCGGCCCCGGATATACGCCTGTGCCGGCTTGCTGTTGTACACCGCATTTTTAAAATAGGTGAACATCTTCGTCAGCACCGCCGTCCGCGTCAACTGTTCCCCCGTGGCCTGGACGAGCGTGCCGCCGATCAGTTGCTTACACTTTTCCAGGGCCTCGTGTTTGGTGCAGTTTTCCTTGTGCATCACAAAGTCAATCACGTCCAGCGACCGCCCGTGCGTTGTACAGTTACTGCTGAAGCAGTAGGCCGTATGCGTCTTGTAATACACTTGCAGGCTCGGCGTCGTGTCGTCGTGGAACGGACAATGCAGCCGTCGGTGTTTGTCCGGTTTTAACCCGTAATGCTGTAACACCCGCGCAAGGGTCAACTGTGCTTTGATCTCCGTTATCTCCATGTGGATAAATTATTAGCTATAAGCAAACTTGCTTACAAAAATAGCAAACTTTCTTATTCAAAAACAAGCGCTTCCTCCTATTTATCCCCACACTTGCTTATAAATTGTTGATTTCACTAGCCAAGAGTGCTAACTTTGTACCGCCGCTACAGCATAAAAGCTTTTATTATGGAGTTCAAAGACCGGCTCAAGCAGGCCAGAACAAAAAAAGGCCTTTCCCAGAGTGACCTGGCTAAGACCATTCATGTGCATGTGACCAATATCTCCCGCTATGAACGTGGAGAGAACAGGCCCACTTCCGATGTGCTGTCCAAACTGGCTAATGCGCTGGACACCACCGTGGATTTTTTAATGAGTGGTTCCCTGCATGACCAGGCCGATACGGAGATCAACGATAAGGAACTGCTCTCCCAATTTAAGCGGGCAGAACACCTGCCACAGGAGAAAAAGCGCCTGGTCAAAGAGTTTCTGGAATCGTTTTTGATTACCAATGAGCTTCAGCAAAAGCTGGCTGTAAAATAACCATCAACCTATTATACCCCGGTGTATGGAACAACTGGTATTACATATCAAAAGAAAAAATAAGCTCCCCTTCATCAAGGAACTCTTGCAGGCCTTTGATTATGTCGAGGTGTTGGAGTCTAAGGAACTGTCCCCCAAAGAAAAAAAATGGCTGGCGGGTTTTGAAAAAGCCGTCCAGCAGGTCAACCTCCACAAACAGGGGAAGATCAAACTAAAATCTGCCAAACAGTTGCTCGATGAGCTTTAATGTAGCGGTTACTGATTTTTTTGAGCAGGAACTTAAAATCCTGGCTAAAAGACACCGTTCCCTAAAAAATGACCTGGCGGTCTTGATTGCACAGCTCGAAGAGAACCCCTTTACCGGAACGGAGATCGGCAACCATTGCCGTAAGATACGCCTGGCCATTACCTCCAAGGGCAAAGGCAAGTCCGGCGGGGCAAGGGTCATCACCCATGTCCAGGTAAGCGGCACTACCGTTTACCTTATCTCCATCTATGATAAAAGCGATATGGAAAATATCGATGACAGCACCTTAAAGAAGCGATTGAAAAACTTGCTATAAACGGGCGTTTGTTCCGCGTTTACACCTGGTCAAAGGAGGCGATCTTAGCCAGGCAGATCGTTTCCGCTACCTGCTGTAGCTTGCCCACCCGCTCGATCAAGAGCGCCAGTTCTCCCTCCGTAATCTCGTAATACTCCTTGTACCGGGCGTCTACATAACCCCGCTTCAGCAGGTCAAACAGGTGCTTTTCTTCCGGGGTATTATCCGGGAAGATCCCGTCCAGTTCCTCGGAGAACCGCTTGGAGTAACGTTTGAGCTTATCCAGGTTGTGCGTCTTCGGCTTATACCCCGTCTCTACCAGGATCACCGCGTTATACGTCCGCTCCGTGGCCTGGTGAAGATTAAAAACGCCTTCCTTCAGGTCGTTCTCCTGAAGATAAAAACCAGCCCCTTTTAAAAACCGTTGGGCACTGTAATACCACTGCTCAAAATACTTCTCGGCAATGGCTTTGGCTTCTGAAGGGCTTAACGGCTTGCGTTCGGCCAGGGGGATATTGCCCGCATCGTAGAGCAGTATCCCTTCTTTTTCTATATCCGTAAAAAAGTATTGCCCCTCGCTGAGCATCTTATTGATAAAATCTATATCATGCACGATCACCGTTACCGGCGTTTTATACACGCACCGGTTCTCGATGATGTCCTGTACCTCGTAGTCCTTCCGCGACTCCCCCATTTTGGTGATCACCAGGATATCATAGTCGCTGATATACTCGTACGTAATGCCGCCCTCGGTATATCTATGCTCCACCCAGCGCCCCGTCGCGTGGCTGCCGAACAGGATCACCTTCTCAGGGTCTACCGCCTTTACGATGATAGCTGCGATCTCCTGTAGCTGACGCTGCTTGTAATCCGGTAAATGGCTTAACGATGTGTTCACGGGCTATACCTTTTGAACCCTAAAGCTAGGGGCTTTGAACTTTATTTGTAAAAATAAGTACGGGGCCAGCTTGCGCCAGCCCCGCTGAAGTATCTTATTCGCCCGGATAGCCGGACAAGTAATTGTATAAAGTCTAATAGGAATATTCGCTTTTCAGTTGAATAATTCTTTCTTTCAATTGACTAGCATTAATATAAAAATTCGGATATTTCTCCAGATCAACATTACTAAATGAGTAATGTTCCAGATGGCTTCTTATTAATGAAAAATATTTTGTTGATAATTGCTGGTCATCCCAATCCTCAAAATCAAAAATATCAGTATATAACTTTTCAAAAGAATCAGCATCCAATTTGTCTGAAGTAAATTGATTTACAAGCTCAATTAGATGCGCTATGTTCGCATTATCCATAATGAAAGCTATTGTTTAAGTTTTAGAATTTTAGGCAATGGCCCCATTGCTGCACGCGAATAATGAAAATGGTAAATCGTATTGTCTTGAGCATTGTATATAACCTTAAGATTATATTGATTTCCGTTCTTTAATATGGTCGTATAGTGGGCGGTCGCTTCAGCCCCTTGGGGGTCTGGGTAACCAGTAGTATTAATTGCTCGCTGTAAATCCTTCGCACTTACAGTTCGTGCAGGGTCTAAAAACCTTTTTATTGTTGTATTTGTAAAATTAAGGCCAGCTTTTGATTCAACAATGGATTGTTGCGTACTTGAATTGATCATTGTACCTCTTGGAGCAGGCCCTACGTCTGGAAACAACCCCATTGCCGCTATATCAACACCAGTCCGCCCACCTTGTTTTATAACATCAATTAAATCAGCATTGTATTTCTTAATATAAAAATCACTCGCAAGAAGTGTGTTTTTATTATTGACACTTTTATTATTTATGACATCGTTATCAAGCCCCTCAAAGGCAGACTGGCTATACTCTGCTACGCCAGCTAACCCATCATAATATCGGTTTACGGCATCTTGAAAATCTGCTGCATCACCAAAATTCATTTTTTTGTTACTGACGTAATCCATTACCGCCTTATTCACAGCGTCCTTTGACTGATCTGAGTTAAATGCTTGATTTTTTTTGATAACATCCTTTACAGCACTGCTTGCGGTCTTTAACGCATCTACATATTGACCCGTCGAAAGTGTATCTCCTAATGGATCGTTATAATATATAGGATTGTTATTGAATGCGGAATATTCACTTATTCCAGTAATAGGTTTAGGATCTAAGTTCCAGCGTCTCCCTATCCTCGGATCATACTCCCAGAACTCAGCCGTGTAGGCGTTTCCCGTCCCGTTTATTTCGTTATCCCCCTCCTGTCCATTGAACCCATACCTATACGCCCCTGCACATACATTTTACTGATTCAAAGAACTTCTGAACAGCAAGTTATATGATTTTTTATTTTCAATTGAAAAAATAAAGGTTTAGTCGCGCCCCCCCTTCCGCCCCGGCGGCAATAGGTTTTTGTATATACAAAAACACATCCTGCAGTTTAAACTTTGTTGCACTAAACGAGCATTAAGGGCTGCATCCGGGGGATATTGCACGAACTGAGTACTAAACGAGTACTAAACGAGCATCAGGGGTTGTACCTGGAACGATTTTGCACGAACTGAGTACTAAACGAGCATTAAACGAGCATCAACGACGTTTTTTGCAGGGTATACAGGCGGTTTCCGGGGTTCCTTGCGACTTCGAAGGCAAGGGGGCTATCTAATGGGGCAGGTGCCACATTTGAACATCTTGCCGCGGGCATTTTAAGCCGCTTTACGGGGTGGCGGGCCAAAGATGGAGGGAAAGTTACCCGCCGACCCTTATCAGCCGATTTTGGGCCGTTTATTCGTCTACAACTATACATCTTGCTGATTCTACCCGGAAGCGCTTTTACCGGGATGGATAGCCAGCTATGTTTTGGTATGACCAAAACGCTGTCTACCTCATCCGCCGGGGCGGATTCACCGGATTAAACGCAAGCAAGACCGGACGTAATCGCCCAGCCTCACCGCCTTGTCAGAGCTTCCGCCTTGGTTTCCTGTACCACTTTTTAAACCAGTACTGCTGGTACTTGTTCCGCCATTTGGCATGCAGGTCGATCAGTTTCATTTTGGCGTCCTGCGGCCAGAGCGACCCCATCGCATCTAACTCCCGGAACACCTGCCGGATCTCCGGCTCCGTGTACCACTTTTGTCCATACCCGCACAGGGTAAAATAATCGACCAGGACTTGCCGGATGGCATCGTTTTCCCTCCGCTTCCAGCTTTCCTGCCCCAGGTCGTTCATAAACCGGTCTAATACTTCGTGCGGCGTTACCTCCATCAGCTTGCACAGGTACAGGAACTGCCACGGTAAAATAAACCGGATCTCCTGATCCCGGTGGTAGGCCCCGTTATCCCATTTGTACCGCGATGGAATAACCCCCTTTTGGGACGGTTGCTTTGGCTTTCGCTTCGTCTTGTGTTTTTTACGCATAACAACATGCTTTTAAGTGACGAGAAGAACCTCGTAGTCCTCCTGCCTTACACTTTTAAGCATGCAGGCGCCAGAAAAACAATCATCCGGGCGGATAGACAGGAAGTACTGCCGCCCGGTAGGGTTCCCACTGTTGCCGCCCCTGTCTGTCCGAACGGATGCACCAAAGCCGTTACCAATGCCCGGCCCTGTTCTACCGCCCATCGGCTGCGGTCGCCTGTACTATGGCTTGTTGGCTATACTGCGGACTTCATCGGCATAAACCGTACAGGTCTTCGGGTCTTTAAGATCAGGATATTCTTGCCTCACGGCTTCTACTTCGCTTTCCGTCAGCGGGCGGCTCTTTCCATTAGCATCATTATGGATGGCCCAACAGTCCGCATACTTTTTAATGTAATACATACGGGTCGTGTTTTATCGTGATAAAATGAAGGCATAAGGAGGACACCGGCTGCCGGATAGACAGCGGGGCTTTTATCTCTGTTTATGGTAGGGGATCTTGTCTGGTGTTCTATTTCATCGGATGGTACTCGTCGATAGCGGCCTTTAACGTCTCGATCTCACTTTGCCGGTAGCGCTCGGTGGAAGAAGGATATTTATGGCCCGCAAAAACCTGTACCACGCTTAAAGGATGGCCCTGCTTTAACAGATGGGCGATTACACTTTGGCGGATGGTTTGTGCATTGACCATCCGGCCGGGATACAACGCTTTAAAACTCCGTTTCACATGCTTGGTAATGTCTTCGGCTGTCATCGGCTGGCCCCGGTGACCGATCAGCAGCGCCTCTGCCGGGGTGTCCTTTAACAACCGGGGCCGTATATCCCGGATGTATTCGTAGAACAGCAGGATCTGATTGGGTTTCAGGGTCAGCTCCCGCATGTTCGTTTTAGCCGTCGCCCTGACCTGTACCCGGCCGGTTTCCAGGTTGATATCACTTACCCGCAGCACTTCCATTTCCGAAGGATACAGGGCCTGATAGATCAAAAGACTCATTAGTACCCGGTTTCTACTGGCCAGGTGGCTGTACCGCTCCGGACGGTTCAGCAGGGCTTCCAGTTCCTCCATCGTCAGCAGGTCCTGCAACTGTATGTCCCGGCTCCGGGTGTCTCTTAAGCGGATCGATCCGGCTGGATTATCTTCCCGCTGGCCGCTGTCGCACAGGTAATCGTAATAGGCTTTGAGGCTGCACAGGATCCTGTTCAGCGTCGAAGGATTGCTGTAGCGGCCCCGTAATACCCCGATGTAGGCCAACACGTCCTTGTACACGGCGGTCGCTGCACCCGGATGGAGCGACAGGTAACGGTCGATCTCTTGCAAATAAATTTTGGCGGTATCGGTCGTGTAATGCCGTTTCAGGTAGTCTTGCAGGCTCATAACAAGGTCAGTTGTTCGGCAGAGGGCCGGGCATAAAGTTGCGTCGTCTCTAAAAAGCTATGCCCTAAAAAGTCCCGCACATATTCCAGGCTCATACCGCTTTGTAACAGATGGGTCGCTATGCTGTGCCGCAGGTGATGTAATGTGATTTCTCCGCCGATACCCGTCCTCGCTGCCAGCCGTTTGAACAGGTCGTTATAACCCTCTCCGCTCATCCGGCCCCCGATCCGGTTCAGCATAAAAGCCGCTTCGTCTTTTACCCGCTTCACCTGGTCACTGCATCGATCCCCGAGATAGTAGGTTTCCAGGGCCTTGGCTACCCGCCCCGGCATCGGCACCACCCGCCGTTTGGCCCCCTTGCCCGCCCGTACATACAGCAGCCGCTCTTTGTAACGAACGTCGGCTATATTCAACGCCTCCCCTTCGCTTCGCCTGAGTCCGCAACTGTAGAACAGGTGCAGTAGGGCCGTTTCCTTCAGGCTGGTAGCTACTTCAAAAAGTTGTGCGACTTCGGCCAGGCCGAGCGGCGCCCGGCTGTTCTGCCTCGGGCGCTTGAACTTCATACCGCTGATCGGGTTGTAATCGATCTGCTCCGTTATTTCCAACCAGGTGAAGAAGGTCTTTAAAGCATAGACGTAATGGTGGATCATCATTTCACTCAAGGCGCCGCTGCGTCTCTTTAACGGCCTGTCCTGTAGCCAGCCGTAAAAAGCCCTCACTTTTTGCGGCTCTATGTAAATGACGTCTGTTATCTGCTGCTGTTCCAGGAACTCCCGTACACAGGCCGGAAGCATGTTGCGCGTGCCTTCGCTGTAACCTACCTGGTACAGCCACGCCATAAAAGAGTGGACGATTGTTGTCATAGCGGGTAGTCATAGAGGTAATGTAAAAGTGGGCCTCGAACCTTTTTTTGGAACAGGGAACGCCAGGCCGATTTTTTAGTATTTACGCTGGTTCCAGCGTTCCGCTAGTGTTCCGTGGCGTTCCATCCTTGAGCGCTTTTACCTGCTCGTCCAGGCTCTGGCGGATACGCTCCCGCATCGATGAGTAATTGTCCCAGTACAGGATTTTATAGGTATAACCCTTATTGGGATAACCGCCCTGCTGGCGGATATACTCCAGGTTCGTAAGGTCATTGGTATATCGAAAAAGCTGTGTCTTGCTCACCTTCAACGCCTGGCGGATTTCACGCAGGCCGAACTCCGCCGTCTGGTGGCTGCCGTTGTGTTGCGCTTTCAAGTAGGATTTCAACTGCTCATAGAACTGCCGTAAAGAACCGTCCAGCTCGTCCACCTTCAGCACAATGCTGTCGAAGAGTACCGCTACGGCCGTTTCCACGTCCTCGATCTCGGTAAGGAGCCGCTTTCTTTCGTCTTGTCTGCGCTGGTATTGGTTAATAATCGTCACCATCTTTACAAAACTCTGGAACAGGTCGTTCAGCCGACGGATCTTGTGCGCCTCCGGGGGTAACTGTATCCGCGCCGCATACGGGTTGACTACTTCATAGGGGTGCAGGATGCGCACAAAGTTTTGGATAAAAGCCCTGGTGGCCTGCTCTTTGCGCCCATCGATCAACCCGGCCGCTTTGCGGTTCTGGTAGTCGATGATCCGGGCCGTTTGCCCCGCACTCTCGTCCACGGCAATCAAAAATACCCGGCTCATATTGTCCTCGTAGATCTCGCCCCGCGTCGTACAGGCAAGGCTGGCAATCGGGCCTTTTACCGTCTTCTGTCCGCTCGTGATCTGACCGTTATCCAGCTTGATCGACGTCGCGCTGTTCAGCTCCCCGTTGCTTTGCAGCTCCCTAAACGCAAACTCCGCTTCCTCGCTCAACCCGTCGATGTCTTCCAGGCACAGCAGCCGGTTGACAAAATATTGCTCCGGGAAGTTGTACAGTACCTTATCGCTCAGCCGCGTTAATTTGGTGACGCTCTCCGCCGGCATGCAGTCCGATACCTGTTTCAGCAGTTTGGTCTTCCCGCTCCCGGAGCTGCCCTGTAATAATCCGTGCAGCGTCTCGGCTGTTTTATGGCTGATCGCTATAATGAGTAAAAAGATCCGGTTGCGCTCTTCCCCCACGATCCCCGCCTGACCCAACAGCTCGTTTAACCGCCTGACCAGGCGGGGCTTTCGGGCAAAGCCTTCCAGCTCCTGCCGCTCCCCCACCGTTAATACCGGCAGCGGCTTTTCCGTGACCTCCTGCCCGCTCAGGTGCGCTTCCCGGTGCCGGTCTAGCAGATCCGTCAGCTTATACAGATCCCCTTCCAGCAGGTCTTTGCGAAGTTGTAATTTGTCGGCTACCTCCTGGCTCGTCCGCTCTACGGCCTTGTCCTCGTACAGGTCGATCCGGTTGCGGGCCTTCAGGCCATTGTCCCGGCGCTCCACTACCAGCATCACTTTCATATTGTCCGCCGATTTGGGAAGACTACCCTGGATATAATAATGCGCCGTCTCCGTGCTGTAACGCAGCTTGTAGGGGTTCGATGTGTCCAGGGCCTTGGAGGGGATTTCAGGGTTTACCGGAATGGTTGCGATTTCAGGAGAAGGAGCATCCTTTTTTTCAATTGAAAAAAGAAGTTTCACACCCTCCGTACCAACGGCCTGACGCGCTTCCAGCAGGTCGATAAAGAGGGCTTCCCCGCTGTGCCCCTGCGCCAGGCTGTTGACGTCTTCCCCGTCCGGCATATACACCTGAGTAATGACCACCTGCGGATACAGGGTCCGCAAGGCCCCAGCATGTTTTTTCGTCGCTTCCTGGCCAGCCGCATCGGCGTCCAGCCAAAAAATGATCTCTTCCAGGTGGGGCAGCGCCTGGATCGCCGCCCCGTGTTCCTCCGTCAGGCCGTTGGTGCCGTAGAGGGCCAGAACGCTGTACTGCGGAGTGATAGCGGGGATTTGCAGCAGCGTCGCCGCATCGATGATGCTTTCCGTAAAGATCAGCTTTTTCGTGTCCGCTCCCGGATAACGCGGGTACAGGCCCTGGCGATCCTTCAGGTAAAAATGCCGCTGGTCGCCTTCATTCACCGTGCTGCGGAAGTACAACCCGCTCACCTGGCCTACCTGGTTGCGTAGCGCAAAGACGATCCCGTACTTGCCAAAAGGACGGTACGCATCCTCGCCCGTTCTGCCCGATCGGTCATGCCTCGATAATAAACCAACCGATAAACAGGACTCGATCAGTAGCTCGTCTTTGCGCGTGCCGTGATGGAACTGCCCCGTATTATAGCCGATCTCTAGCTTTACAGGATCCAGCGCCCGGCCCCGGATATACGCCTGTGCCGGCTTGCTGTTGTACACCGCATTTTTAAAATAGGTGAACATCTTCGTCAGCACCGCCGTCCGCGTCAACTGTTCCCCCGTGGCCTGGACGAGCGTGCCGCCGATCAGTTGCTTACACTTTTCCAGGGCCTCGTGTTTGGTGCAGTTTTCCTTGTGCATCACAAAGTCAATCACGTCCAGCGACCGCCCGTGCGTTGTACAGTTACTGCTGAAGCAGTAGGCCGTATGCGTCTTGTAATACACTTGCAGGCTCGGCGTCGTGTCGTCGTGGAACGGACAATGCAGCCGTCGGTGTTTGTCCGGTTTTAACCCGTAATGCTGTAACACCCGCGCAAGGGTCAACTGTGCTTTGATCTCCGTTATCTCCATGTGGATAAATTATTAGCTATAAGCAAACTTGCTTACAAAAATAGCAAACTTTCTTATTCAAAAACAAGCGCTTCCTCCTATTTATCCCCACACTTGCTTATAAATTGTTGATTTCACTAGCCAAGAGTGCTAACTTTGTACCGCCGCTACAGCATAAAAGCTTTTATTATGGAGTTCAAAGACCGGCTCAAGCAGGCCAGAACAAAAAAAGGCCTTTCCCAGAGTGACCTGGCTAAGACCATTCATGTGCATGTGACCAATATCTCCCGCTATGAACGTGGAGAGAACAGGCCCACTTCCGATGTGCTGTCCAAACTGGCTAATGCGCTGGACACCACCGTGGATTTTTTAATGAGTGGTTCCCTGCATGACCAGGCCGATACGGAGATCAACGATAAGGAACTGCTCTCCCAATTTAAGCGGGCAGAACACCTGCCACAGGAGAAAAAGCGCCTGGTCAAAGAGTTTCTGGAATCGTTTTTGATTACCAATGAGCTTCAGCAAAAGCTGGCTGTAAAATAACCATCAACCTATTATACCCCGGTGTATGGAACAACTGGTATTACATATCAAAAGAAAAAATAAGCTCCCCTTCATCAAGGAACTCTTGCAGGCCTTTGATTATGTCGAGGTGTTGGAGTCTAAGGAACTGTCCCCCAAAGAAAAAAAATGGCTGGCGGGTTTTGAAAAAGCCGTCCAGCAGGTCAACCTCCACAAACAGGGGAAGATCAAACTAAAATCTGCCAAACAGTTGCTCGATGAGCTTTAATGTAGCGGTTACTGATTTTTTTGAGCAGGAACTTAAAATCCTGGCTAAAAGACACCGTTCCCTAAAAAATGACCTGGCGGTCTTGATTGCACAGCTCGAAGAGAACCCCTTTACCGGAACGGAGATCGGCAACCATTGCCGTAAGATACGCCTGGCCATTACCTCCAAGGGCAAAGGCAAGTCCGGCGGGGCAAGGGTCATCACCCATGTCCAGGTAAGCGGCACTACCGTTTACCTTATCTCCATCTATGATAAAAGCGATATGGAAAATATCGATGACAGCACCTTAAAGAAGCGATTGAAAAACTTGCTATAAACGGGCGTTTGTTCCGCGTTTACACCTGGTCAAAGGAGGCGATCTTAGCCAGGCAGATCGTTTCCGCTACCTGCTGTAGCTTGCCCACCCGCTCGATCAAGAGCGCCAGTTCTCCCTCCGTAATCTCGTAATACTCCTTGTACCGGGCGTCTACATAACCCCGCTTCAGCAGGTCAAACAGGTGCTTTTCTTCCGGGGTATTATCCGGGAAGATCCCGTCCAGTTCCTCGGAGAACCGCTTGGAGTAACGTTTGAGCTTATCCAGGTTGTGCGTCTTCGGCTTATACCCCGTCTCTACCAGGATCACCGCGTTATACGTCCGCTCCGTGGCCTGGTGAAGATTAAAAACGCCTTCCTTCAGGTCGTTCTCCTGAAGATAAAAACCAGCCCCTTTTAAAAACCGTTGGGCACTGTAATACCACTGCTCAAAATACTTCTCGGCAATGGCTTTGGCTTCTGAAGGGCTTAACGGCTTGCGTTCGGCCAGGGGGATATTGCCCGCATCGTAGAGCAGTATCCCTTCTTTTTCTATATCCGTAAAAAAGTATTGCCCCTCGCTGAGCATCTTATTGATAAAATCTATATCATGCACGATCACCGTTACCGGCGTTTTATACACGCACCGGTTCTCGATGATGTCCTGTACCTCGTAGTCCTTCCGCGACTCCCCCATTTTGGTGATCACCAGGATATCATAGTCGCTGATATACTCGTACGTAATGCCGCCCTCGGTATATCTATGCTCCACCCAGCGCCCCGTCGCGTGGCTGCCGAACAGGATCACCTTCTCAGGGTCTACCGCCTTTACGATGATAGCTGCGATCTCCTGTAGCTGACGCTGCTTGTAATCCGGTAAATGGCTTAACGATGTGTTCACGGGCTATACCTTTTGAACCCTAAAGCTAGGGGCTTTGAACTTTATTTGTAAAAATAAGTACGGGGCCAGCTTGCGCCAGCCCCGCTGAAGTATCTTATTCGCCCGGATAGCCGGACAAGTAATTGTATAAAGTCTAATAGGAATATTCGCTTTTCAGTTGAATAATTCTTTCTTTCAATTGACTAGCATTAATATAAAAATTCGGATATTTCTCCAGATCAACATTACTAAATGAGTAATGTTCCAGATGGCTTCTTATTAATGAAAAATATTTTGTTGATAATTGCTGGTCATCCCAATCCTCAAAATCAAAAATATCAGTATATAACTTTTCAAAAGAATCAGCATCCAATTTGTCTGAAGTAAATTGATTTACAAGCTCAATTAGATGCGCTATGTTCGCATTATCCATAATGAAAGCTATTGTTTAAGTTTTAGAATTTTAGGCAATGGCCCCATTGCTGCACGCGAATAATGAAAATGGTAAATCGTATTGTCTTGAGCATTGTATATAACCTTAAGATTATATTGATTTCCGTTCTTTAATATGGTCGTATAGTGGGCGGTCGCTTCAGCCCCTTGGGGGTCTGGGTAACCAGTAGTATTAATTGCTCGCTGTAAATCCTTCGCACTTACAGTTCGTGCAGGGTCTAAAAACCTTTTTATTGTTGTATTTGTAAAATTAAGGCCAGCTTTTGATTCAACAATGGATTGTTGCGTACTTGAATTGATCATTGTACCTCTTGGAGCAGGCCCTACGTCTGGAAACAACCCCATTGCCGCTATATCAACACCAGTCCGCCCACCTTGTTTTATAACATCAATTAAATCAGCATTGTATTTCTTAATATAAAAATCACTCGCAAGAAGTGTGTTTTTATTATTGACACTTTTATTATTTATGACATCGTTATCAAGCCCCTCAAAGGCAGACTGGCTATACTCTGCTACGCCAGCTAACCCATCATAATATCGGTTTACGGCATCTTGAAAATCTGCTGCATCACCAAAATTCATTTTTTTGTTACTGACGTAATCCATTACCGCCTTATTCACAGCGTCCTTTGACTGATCTGAGTTAAATGCTTGATTTTTTTTGATAACATCCTTTACAGCACTGCTTGCGGTCTTTAACGCATCTACATATTGACCCGTCGAAAGTGTATCTCCTAATGGATCGTTATAATATATAGGATTGTTATTGAATGCGGAATATTCACTTATTCCAGTAATAGGTTTAGGATCTAAGTTCCAGCGTCTCCCTATCCTCGGATCATACTCCCAGAACTCAGCCGTGTAGGCGTTTCCCGTCCCGTTTATTTCGTTATCCCCCTCCTGTCCATTGAACCCATACCGGTAGGCTCCTGCACAGGTATTTTACTGATTCAAAGAATTTCCAGGCCCTCAAGATAGATGTTTTTTTATTTTCATTTGACCCTTCAGTTGAAAATAAAAATGCCGCCTTCGGTATAGCGGTGCTCTACCCAGCGGCCCGTCGCGTGGCTGCCGAACAGGATCACTTTCTCCGGATCCACCGCTTTCACGATGATCGAAGCGATCTCCTGCAACTGTCGCTGCTTGTAATCTGGTAAATGATTTAACGATGTATTCAACTGGTAACGTTTTGCAGGGTAAAACTACATACTTTGACGGGTACCTGTAAAAAATATTGCTCGACGCCCCACCAGATGACCTTTTACCACTGAAGTCAATTGACCGCTGTAGAAAAAATACAGGATTTACAGAGTTGAGAAAAATTCAGTGAACGTTTTACTTTTAAAAATGGCTGCTTCTTTTGACATGCCGATAAATGGCATTTCGTAAATATCTCCCGTGATCCTTTCTATTGCAAAAGCAGTATCTCCCCCATTGGAGCCGAAAATAAAGAATTCAGGTGCGAATTCTTCAACTTCATACGATTTATTCAACGCCATCATTTCGGTTAATGGCCATAAATCTGTATAGCCTTTGTCGGATCTAATGATTGCCCCATTTGTTTGCCTAAAAAAGTCTAAAAAACCTTCAGATAACTTGAATTTTATTTCATGCGTAAACGCAGCAATTTCATGATTGGTGGGAGCAGCAGTTTTACTTATGTCCATCATATACTTATTATTTTTTTATGCTTCTCATCATGCGATTCCAAAATACAGTGTATTGTGAGTGCACTGAACGTGATAAATAGATTTTATTAGCGGGGTCTGTTGGACTACCACCAAATTTAACTGGTTGTATTTCATGTATATCTAATCCCTGGAGTGAAGGATCTGCTTTATGCATTGCATCGTTTGCTGCATTGGCAGCTTTTCTGGCGGTTTCATACTCATCGCCTTCTAACAATCTAAATGGACCAATTGGCTTTATCCCATTGCTTGGATAACCATCCCAATTAAATATGGAAAATGACCCTTCTACAATATCTTCTCCCAATTCCAAATCCTGGACAGGTCCAAAGCTAGGGGTAGGGGCAGTTCCGGTTACTGGTGCTAACCTATTTGTAAGATAACCATTGTCATCTATTAGATATCTCCCCTGTGTTCTCGAACCCTCAAAAAGACCTAAAAATCTATTCCTTGGAAAATCAACCTGCCCATGAGCGTGGTCTAGCAGCGAATGTTCATAGGCAATCCGAAGACGTTCGCTATTTGCAATAGCCTGACCATCTGCATGACACTTACATTGAACGGTTGTAATAGCATTTGTAATAATCCGTTGGGCCGGTGCCTTAATAACAATCTCCGGAACATATGTGGAAGAGGCGGAATTCGCTCCCTCCATTTTCTGACCATTGATAACAGTATCTCCTCGAGGATCGGTATAAAATATTGGATTATTTCTAAATGTGGAGTACTCACTAATATCCAAGGTCGGACTTGGGTCCCTATTCCACCTCCTCCCTGACCTCGGATCATACTCCCAATACTCAGCCGTATAGCTATTTCCTGTACCCTTTATTTCGTTATCCCCCTCCTGCCCATTAAACCCATACCGATAGACTCCTACACATATATATTGCCGTATTCAAAGAACTTCTTAAGGCCCCAATATAGTCGTTTTTTTATTTTCAGTTGAAGGGTTCATTTGAAAATAAAAAA
>Ga0302309_10000947_pt1 | contig 29134 bp, 14 predicted proteins | sample III_Palsa_N1_1_FD_200453 | JGI IMG/M metagenome (GOLD analysis project Ga0302309, IMG submission 200453) | Peat permafrost microbial communities from Stordalen Mire near Abisko, Sweden - III_Palsa_N1_1 | ecosystem: Environmental > Terrestrial > Soil > Palsa > Peat permafrost | place: Sweden... | reverse complement strand
CAAAAATGTTCATTTCTGTTATTTTCGAACGACGGGCTATGCGCACTGCTCACCCAAATAATAATAGCATTGATGTGGGGCCAAAATTGTCAGCGTTGAGCGGCAACGGAGAAGCATTTGTTGTGTATAACCCTGAATCTCTAACTTCAATCGCAACAACCGACGAACAGTTTGAAACTCAGACAATGCTCAATCAAATGACACGGTTAACTCGCGATAGTTTGGGGCAGCAGCGCATTTATAGGGCAATGTCCGCATTTACATCAATCGCTCTTTCTGCGCGCGTGTACTATTGGCTTGGGATGATCATAACTGACATGTTGATTGCTAACTCACAGGCCGAAAGAACGCGTTTCAGGTTGCTACCTAATTCAGACGATCCAATGCAAAAGCTCAAATGGATTTTATTGGGCGCAAGAATTGCGTTGCCCGGGTTGACAAATTATTTCCCCTTGTCGGTTCGTGCGATGGACGCAGTGCTGTTGGGAGTTTCAACTCTCCCTTACATTGGAGGTCACAAGTTTCTGAGTCTCTTGACTGGCGAACAAACTAAAGTGAGTCAATTGGAAACTGGACCCTTTTTGGGGATTGATTTTGGGCGCTTCTTTCGTACAAACGCTGAACCCGACGGCAACGACGACAATGAACGTGACCACATACAACCGCTCCCTGCTTTAGCGGCCATTCTTCAGATACGAGAAAATGAGTTAACCCCGGAGCGCAAAAATGAACTGGAATACCAATCCTTTTTCTCTGCGCTTGCACAACAATTGCATGATTCCAACTGGCAACCACATGCGACCAAAATGAGCGAGTTGTTAAAAAGGTTGTCGCAAGAACAGAAGCGAGCGGCAACGACAACTGTTCGCGAATGGACAGCTGTGTTTAAGCGCTACATATCTGACGCGTCATTCTCGGTGAGTGTGTGGGACAATAACGTGAGTGACTTTGACGGAAAGTCAGAAAATCATTTGGGTTTATTTCGTATCCTCAATGAAGGCGGTGGCCCAGACACATTTCGTCCTGCGCTTGATGATGTGCAACTCATCACTCAGCATTTCGCCAGTTCGAGACTTATGGCAATTGAAGGGCACGTGACCGATTATGTGGTTCTTCAGCCTCAGTTCAAACCTGAAGACAGAATTGGTACAGTTGACGAACATGACGCACTCGGTGCAACAACTGAAACCAAAACCAGAGATCTAAGTCTGTTGTCTGCACTTTTGGTCAGCACATTAAATTTCCCCAAGGATAAATTTCTGCCGCCTGCTCGCCCCACAAATCACGCAACCTGGTATCCCAAGTCCTTCTCAAATTCTTTGCGCAATATCAATTACACGATGACATTTGCCAAGTTCTTGGCAGCGAGACGGTTGGGTAAAATTAGAATGGACAATAAACTCTGGTTTTCACAGGAAGAAATTCAAACCGCCGTGCAAGGCATTCCAAACGTCGTTTATTTTGGTCTGTTCAACGCAACTTCATACGGAACAGTGGCCTTGTTTATTGAACACACGAGTGAAGCGCGCAAAGAAACCACTGCTGAATTCCTACACAAACAACTCAACAAGTTTCAGAAATTAGACACCCTGCCTTATTCCAGATTGCCCGCGTTCATTCTCCCCGGATTCTCCAAAGTCATCAAATCAACGCTGGCTTATTTGCAAAGTCGTTACTATCGACAGTCAGCAATGTCCATTGTCGCACACCAAGACCCTTCGAGTTTTTACCGCGATGCAATAAAACTCGCTGGAGTTTCATCCATTGTTGTGGTCAGTCTTTCTTCGACTTACGCCATACGTAACTACTTGCCTGCAACACTTGGCGCTGACTTTTTTACGGACACTGCGAAATATGCGCGTGGAAAATTGTTCGAAAAGATAGGTACGGGCGTTGCTCATCAGTATGTACTGGCGTCGTTTAATGATCTCATAAAAACGGTAACGCCTCAAGTGATCACCAATCAATTGATCTCGCTTGGTTACTTGGCTGGCAATACAACTCAATATTTGGCACCAGTGTCTGAGTTTATTGAGCAATCATTGCCTTCAGAGCTTCCATCAGTCAATTTGCCAGTGGTAGACACTCTGAGGAATGTGAGACAGGCATTAAATGACACTCTGAGTCCATTCTCTGACGATTTTTCCATTCCTGGACTATGTGATCGAATCATCAACTGGATTTCTGGACTGGTTTCCAGTTTTTACACAATAGTCGGCAGTGGGCTGGGCACAACATACAATTACGCATATGCTGGAGTATTGCGTTCCGAGTCAGTTAACCCCATCTCTCTTTATTCTCCAGCGTTCGACACTGCACTGCTGGGAGGAGCATTGGCACTGTTCGCTGGTTCAATCTGGTGGGGAACTGAGATTGGAGAAACGATAATGCGTTATGTGACCAAGTTGAGACGGCTGGGCGGAACAACATTCACTCATCTGGCAACAGCCGTATTATTAACAATGCTGTTCATTCGAACGCAAGACGTTGCTCTCGATTTCAAGGCGATTGTTGCATCACAGCCAATCAGCGAATACAACACAGTGGCCCAGTTGAGCGCATTAATTGAGTTAGCGATTAACATGATTCTCATTTTCAATTCATGGAGGTCTGCCATTAAACGGCTCATGTAAAACTAATAAAAGGCCAATAAATTACACCCGGAATTTAGCATATATTATTTTCAAATTCTCACTCGTGCCGCAAAAAAACAAAAACAATGTCCGAGTATATGACGGCTAATGAGTCTAAGACACCCAATCGCGATCGTTTCCGACATTATATGCACATCTTATGCTGTGGCAACGCTTGGACAATCCCACCAAACAACCTCCGAATCCGTGACCTGTTGGCCAAAATCCCTCACGTCAAACTGCGCAATGTCGAGACTCAACGTTTAACACTATTATATGGTTATTGCACAAAAACAAGCGCTCACACGTTGATACTTCAGAAATATACAGATAGCTTTGGATACAAATTTCTTCAACTTTTGGAAGAATTCGTTACTGCTGGAAATCCGCGAGACCTTGCATTCCAAATAACATGTGGTTCGAACAAATCATTCAAGTGGAAATGTCTAAAAGCTGAATGCAATCATCATGTTTGGCCAGCTCAAGTCGATAAACGTACACGCGGTGGTACTTGTGGCTTTTGCGCTGGTAGACGAACATGTCCATGCGATAGTTTTGGGCAATTATTTCCTCAATTATTGGATGAATTTGTTGCTGCTGGAAATCCGCGCAACCTTGCATTCACGATACCTCCTGGTTCAAGACAATCATTTAAATGGAAATGTCTAAAAGCCGAATGCGATCATCATATTTGGCCAGCCCAAGTCTATAATCGCACGGGTGGTGGTACTTGTGGCTTTTGTGCTGGAAAACGAACATGTCCATGCGACAGTTTTGGGCAAAAGTTTCCTCAATTGTTAGAAGAGTTTATTGCTGCTGGAAATCCGCGAGACCTTGCATTCCAAATAACATGTGGCTCGAATAAATCATTCATGTGGAAATGTCTAAAACCAAAAGCAAAATGCGATCATCATATTTGGCCAGCGACAGTTAAGAATCGCACAAAGGGAAATGAATGTAGATTTTGCGCTGGTCGACAAACATGTCGATGCGATAGTTTTGGACAAAAGTTTCCTCAATTATTGGAGGAATTTGTCGCTGCTGGAAACGATCGCGAACTTGCATTTACGATACCTCCAGGTTCAGAACAATCATTTAAATGGAAATGTCTAAAACCAACAGTAAAATGCGATCATCATATTTGGCCAGCCCAAGTAAAGACACGAACTAATGGTAGTGGTTGCCCTAAATGCGCGGGGGGCAAGTTTGCACGCGAATTCGCTCAGCTCTTGGATGATTTAAAAATCAAATATATCCCCGAGCAAAAGTTTCCCGAATGTCGCGATCAAAATGAGCTCCCGGTTGACTTCGACGTTTATGAGTTGGATGTACTCGGTGAACTCGACGGGCCTCAACACTTTGAAGTGGTTTATTTTTACGGTTCTGCTGGCTCAGATCTCAAGAAGCAACAGTTGCACGATCGAATCAAAAATGACTTTGCTCGTAAAACCAACAGACACATGTTTCGACTATCCTACAGCGAGAAGCACAACATGAAGAAACATTGGGAAGAGTTCATTGGTTTGGTCAAAGCCGTAGGCAAAGGCCCCGGTCGACCACGAATCGAACGCTTCTATGGCAAAGAATACGCCCTCCAACTCCAGCAAGGAGGATAATTTACACTTGAAAAAAGACCACGGCGTGATATTTTCCCTAGCACCTTTTTGACAAAATCTGCGCCGTAGATATGTCGGTGGTTGTAGAAAAACGACTGTCTCTTTTGATATTCTTCGAATGTCGTGCCTACGACTTCTAAATATTCTTCAGTCCGATACCCAGGACACAGATTGAAGAAAATATTAGCAAAAAACAAGAAAGTTATCAATTCGTTTTTGCTTCCAAAAAAATGAATAGAAATAATAATAATACTTTCAGACATTTCGTGTGCTCTTCTAAACAACTGTAGTTCTAACATCGCGTCGGACTATACTTTTTGAGTGCGTTATGTCACCAAAATCACTGTCGCTTTCAGAATCCATGTTACTTTCGTACTCGACACTGTCTGTGTCGAATTCGCCATCAACGGCCTCATCGTCTTCTTCGGCCATTGCCTCAACTTGAGTCAAGGACTCATCATCAGCCTCAGCATCTCCGTCGTCATTGTCATTGTCATTGTCATCTTCTTCTGGATCATCACCATAGTTTTTCTCTGATGGTTTTGCCAAGACAACTCCTTTCGAGTATCCAACTTGTCCTGGTTGTTTACGCGCAACAAATGAATACGCGTGCTCGCGATTCGGTATTGTCAGTGACTTGAAAATCGTTTTGGGCTTGGACTTGGGCACTGGTTTAGGCCTGGGCTTGGGCTTAGCAAAGTAGGGTTCTTCCGGGATATTCAAGTCGACGGTTTCTGGCGGCTTCACTAATGTCAATACCTCACTCATTTTCTTTGTTATGTGTTTCTCCACTGATGTGCGCACGAAGTCATCCGGATACAGATAAGTTTTGAGTCCAGGTGTAGCCTTTTCTTGAAGTTCAAGCAGTTTTTTCTTGGTGATAGGTGGGTATGCATTCCAGGTCGCTTCATTCTTAAGATCAACCGATCGTGGATTGAGCGTAGCATGGATTTGGAGAGAAAGCAGATCCAGATCGCAATCAATTTCATACATCGTCGCGTCGCTATTTTCGAATAACGCTGCAAAATTGGTAGTGGCTGCGGCTTGTGCTCCATCTTCAGTGTTCATCGTGTCGTGTGGATCACTACCGCGAGTGCTGAAATATTCCTTCACAGAATTCTCCATAGCAACGGCATTGTGATAGTAGAGCTTGTTGTCCGGGTTTTTCGTGACGTGAATCGTCTCAAACAAAGTCAAATGGGTGAATGATTTGCCCTCTACTTTGGCACTCTTCACCGGGTGACCGTTGCGCGGCCACAAGACAGTACGTTCGCGAGCATGTGCGTGACTGAAGACATCAGTAGCCATAAGCAGCTTTTCGGACGGCGAAGTCTCAAGATAGACTTTAGAGATGAGCAATTCGCCTTCACGTTCCTTTAACACTGGAATGCTGCGCGTTTTGCGTCGATTGTTTCGCGCTTCAGCGTGTTTCTTTTTCTCTTCGCCATTCATTTTTTTCTCTTCTTCGGCAATTGGAAGTAAACCTGCCATTGCTTCGTCGCTTAGACCTTCATCGCCGTAATCACCCATTGCACGTGCACCTGATTTTGGAGGCGCTGGACTGCCCAACGCAGCCAACCCAGGAACAGGTTTAGGCGGTTCGGGCTCACTGATTTTCTCCTCTTCCACGCGAACGAAGCGAGTTTTGAGTTCATCCAAATAACCGCTGTAATCATCAGTAGTGTATGCTTCGGTGCCCAAACGCCCCATAATTTCATCAATTTTGTCACGACGTGAACCAACGTATGGCAGTGACCAATAGTCCGGATCGATTTTGTCTGTCTGAATCGCAACTTGAGTGGCCTGTTGAGCAACCAGTGCATTTTCGTCTTGGCCGTTGAACGGATTGCGCCCCCCAATACGATTTGGAATGCTCTTCACTTTGCCTTTCCCGTTTTTCCAAGAGCCGTACGTTGATGATCCGTTTCCACTACTGCCACCACCAGCGGCGCCGACAGTTGCTGGCTTCAATTTGCCACTGTCTCTCAATTCCGTGAAAATTTTGTGCATTTGTTCCTCAACAGGAGCTACCCAACTCGGCGAGCATAAACCAATCGCCATGATTGTCAAATCCTCTGTAGCAAAGAGATAAGGCACGCATTCGAAGATGTCTTGGGGCACCCAATCCTTATTTATGGTTTTTGATAGTTTGGAATTGTGGGCGACGTGACCCGAGTAATCTTTGGTCATGCCTTCGTCGAGAATAAATACTTGCTCGTATTTACGTGTGCTCTTGGCTTGAATGCCGAGCTCAGTGAGTCGTAATACGTAGGCGCGTAATAAAACAATTGCGCCAAACATTGTGACTCTCGGTATGGACGCTTGTTGAATTCCCTTGTCCAAGTAAAAATGACGAGCTTGACGCAATTGCCACTCTTTGCGGTAGGCCAAATAAACAGGGTCACTGTCTCGACTCAGCACAGCCATTTCGAACAATTCTCTGTCCTCGCGTGTTTTGACAGAGGACTGCATGGAAATAAAACGACTGCCCATGGGTTTGCTGAGTTTATTGCCAGAAGAATTGGTAGCGATAACCCACGACCCGATGCACTGGTACACGGACCGTTGTTTAATACGAACTCCGCCTTTCGGTGTGCGCTTGAACTCTTGTGTGATGTTGCACATGTTTGTCAATTGAGCTTTGAATCGAGCTTCCTCGCTCGAGTTTTGGTCATTTGCGTTGTTTGTGCCCTCGGTGTTGAAGCGTTTGGGAGGCGCCTCCTCAATGTATCTAACTTTGTCATTGCCTTCGCCGTGTGTGTTGTCTGCTTGCGCAGTTTGGTGAGCAATGAATTCGTATGTGTCGACAATGCGTTTGTGGGCGTCTGCGTGCTGACTGTGAGATTTGCCCGAAGCCATGTTTCCTGATTGATAAATGTTCAAGTGAAGACCAAAGCTCCAGCGGAACGCATCCGTGCCAGTGTACCACATTTTGATCATGTCAATGTGACTGCATTGATCATAGGCAATGTGCTCGTCATCCATCACCATGTCCCACACCATACAACACGCAACTGACAAGTTTGAAATGGTGAAATTCCAAGGCACACTGAGATTTGCTACGGGCACGGTCGCCTTGAGTTTTTCATCAATGAGCTGTTTGAGCTGATCAGGAGTCAATTTTTCTTCGTCGTCGTCGTCATCGTCAATGCGTCCAACAGCAAGATTGCCTTGCACGATTCGTTCTAAATGTTCTTTCTGTTGCCGTTGATATTTTTCAACATCTTCACCGCGTCTTTCCAAAAACAGGCGACGCGAGCGTTTGAGTTCACGCAAATGGTCATCAACAAAAGCATTGATTGTTGCGTGCACTTTGGTGACCTTGGTATTGCCATTGTACAATTCAGACATGAGATTATACATCTCTTGCTGAAGAGCATCTTCTGCTTGCTTACGTTCTTCCGAGTCCACCATTTTGCGAATATTCGCCTTGGCTCGATTGAAGTTGTCCCGGATTTCATCAAGAACTGTCACGTACGTGCCGTGTTCATCTCCTTTTGTTTTGTCATCGTCCAATCCATTGCGCACCATATATTGCGAAGGATCGATGATACGCGAGGGTGGCAATTCGGAGAAATCAATTTTCGGAACATCTGGAGCTTGAAACGACTGAGCCAGTTGTTCTTGGTGAGCAGCGCGGCTTGCTATTGGGTTGTTATCGTCGTCGTCTTCCTCCTCGTCTTCATCGAGTCCAATTTCAGCAGCTTCAACTATGCGCCGATTACTGCGTGCAGCTTTTCCTTCCTTTCTTTCAACCACAGCAGACATTTCATCGTCGTCGTCATCATCATCATCGTCGTCACCAATCGCGCTTCTTTTGGGTTCGAACGAGCGCTTGACAAATGATACCAAATTGGTTTCACGTAAACGCTGCATTTTTCGTTCTTCATCCGTTTCTTTGCTTGACACTTCCGCGGTTGCTTGTGCATGGTTGAACAATTGATAACGATGATCATCCACGATGGCTTTTTTATAATTGGCGTCAATGACTGACAAGTTCTTGCTTTCAATGATCTCCTTTTCCATGTTTTCGTTATCTTCGGTGACCAACAAAGACATCTTGCGTTTAATGCGAGGAAGCTGAACTCCGGATGAGGCGGCGAAATCTTCAATCGCCTGACGTTTGTTGACACGTGGTTTGATCCATGGCACAGGCGACATCAATAGCTTGATGATATTCGAACATTCACTAGGCGGAATCAATGTGACAGCACTTGGAACAGGAAATGTGCGCAAGTGTTTGTAATTTTGTTTGCTGTCAATCGGATCGCCATTTTTGGGCTTGGGGTGATAATATTGTGACGGATGACTCTGCAATTTTGAACTGCCCTTGGGCGTGAGCTGAAAATTAGTCAATAGACTGAAAGCTTGCATTGGATTAAGCATAGTTTGACCAGTGATAACGTCCATGTCGTTGTGAGAAATATCCAAAACGTCCTCATTGACGTGAGTGTACATGGCGACCAATTCTTGGTAAGCAATCGGGTCGCTGATATCGTCAAATGGAGAATTAACCTCTCCTTCGAGCGCAAAACTTGGCGCCTCGACATCAGCACCATGATTAATACGCGCAGCCAACTCATAATTTTTCTTCATTTCGCGATTCATGCGTTGTTCATTGCCCCATACAGCATTTTTAATGATCACTGCAAAATCCAGATCTTTGCTCTGATTGAATAACCAAAATCGCAAGCATGTCCATTCAGTGTCCTCGCAAATGATTTTCTCTTCTTCTGCCATATTGAATGTACGAAGAACAACTGCGGGAGGCGCTTCTGGTACATGATCAGGGTCACGGAACACGCGTTCAATGAAAAAAAGTCCATTATGATAGCTTTTGGCAGACGGAACAGCAGACATGCCCCCGCAAATTTTTTGCGCGACTTTACAGATTAGACCATGTACTTGCGCATAAAACATGCCACTGACTTTACCCTCTGTATCTTTGCGGAAATCGGAAAGGCAGTGCATGTTTGGTTTATACGCCTCTCGAGGAATGGTGACCATCATAAGACGAGCAAACGGTGCAATAAATGCAAAGTCTGTGAACGGGTTGCATCTGGGCAGCAACCTGATGGTGGTTTGGGCGCGGAACACATCTAATGTAGTTTTACTTGACATTTATTTTTGTCCTCCTACACGATGGAGTGCCGCGCCGAAACTATTAAACACAAAAAACGTACACACGCACACAAACGTCAAGAGTTTTGTATTGCCTCATATACAAATACAGTAAAAAATTCAAACTTTCGTTGGCTCGTCTGTGAAATTTATACACGAAATTCCGGGTGTAATTTTTTGCCGCTATCAAATTTTTACACCCGGAATTCGACATACAAATTTGAATTCTAACAATCTGTCATTTGACATCATTTAGGTACCTGCTCAACACCACTGTCCTTGTGTGTGCTTGTCTAAGCCATTTATAAAATAGTTTATATGGAAAATCCTACTTCTTTGTTCTTTTCACAACTGGCGCTGTTTTTGCGCATTTTATGAAAAAAGCTTTTGTCTGATTATAAAAGGGTTTTGCTTTACTTGTTCGTATCAGACAAACAACGCTCATCACCGACCATGGCAAACCCCGAAGAAACCCCTGACATTAATCCGGATGAAGTTACCGAGGACGGAGAACCAAAGACTGATGCTGACATGCAAATTAACGACGATGCCGCGCCCGCGCCCGAAGCCGAAGCCGAAGCCGAAGCCAATTCTCAACCACCAACTGATGCTCCACCCGCTGACGAAGACGCTGACTCAATGGGACGCGACCAGAACGAGCCAGCCGCCGCCGTCACCCCCACCCTTGAGCCAGAGTCTGAAACTGGAAACGACGCCGAATCACCAGAGGATGCCGCCGCCGCAGCGACCGCTGCTGTAGTTGAACCGGAGTCTGAAACCAGCAACGACGTCGATTCAGCAATGGACACCAAGACTGACAGCGAGCCCGAACAATCGTTTGAAAAACCTCAACTGACCAACGGAACAGCACAATTGGTTGACGACAAAGGAAAAGTACATCAAATTACTTACAAAGACTCCGTGCCGGACGAAGTCAAGATTGGCGCGGTCGTCACAACCACGATTGAACAAGCTGACCCGGAGCCTGAATCTGAAACCACTCAGTCAAGCGAGCCTGCACCTGCGAGTGACGCTGAAGGCGATTTCCAAATGGTTGACAAGAAGGATGCCGAGAGTCCCAAGGCTCAACCTCAACCTCAACTTCAAGCTAAGCCCAAACACAAAGTTGCTGCAAAACAACAACAACAACAACAACAACCCAAGAAAGCTGCGAAAAAAGTTACAACCGATGACGATGAAGCTGATCCAGAAATCGCAAATAAACTCGCCGCCGAAGTCACTGCTGCTGCTGAAAAATCTGCCGCCAAGATCGCGCCTGGGAATAAAAAGAAAACATCAGCTGAAACGAAAGCACCCCCTCAACAACAACCCAAGGCAGCTCCGCCCGCACCACTTGTGCCTTCGAAAAAAGTTAGCCCAACTCCTCCGCCAACGCCGGCCAAAAATCAACAACCTACGTCAGCATCAAGCCCGACCAAACCAACTCAAGCGTCAACCAAATTCAAATCTTCAACCGTATCTTCGAACGCAGTCGCGATGTCGCTCGGTTCTGACACTGGCGCGGACGTTAAAAAGAAAACACCGTCGCCACCACAGTCATCAGTGCCTTCGACACCGCAGCAGCAGCAGCAGCCCAAACCAACGCGAGCAATCAATGGAGCAAATCTTCAACAAGTGGCCAATACATTCAACGACGGATTAGAAGATGATGAAAATTCGAACGACGCGCCTATGAAAACTGACCAAAAGAGCAAGCCTGTTGCTGCGCCCGCGCCCACGCACGCCCCTGGCAAACTCAAACAAACGACGCTGCCCATTCAACAAAAGAAAGCTGCGCCCGTTGATGACGACCCAGCGCCCAAACCCCGAGAGCCGGCCGCTAAAAAACAACCGCTCAAATCCAATGATGTCCAAATGGCTGGAAGTGCCGAAGACATTGAACATGCGATGACTGCTGCGAAAATACTCAAATCGCCTTACGCCACACATGACGCGCTGACGGGGGTGAAACACACACCAAAGACGGTCGCGGAACAACTCAAGCAACGAGAGCACGAACAAGAAGAAGGTTCTGAAACTGCTGCTTATGCTGCCAGACAAAAACGCCTTGGGGCTCCGATTGATGACGAAGACATGGACACCGCTGACAAAGTTGAAAAAGAAGAGAAAGATGGCGAAGGAGATTATGAGCCGAACGAGGATGAGGACGAAGACGGCGAAGCTGAAGATGAGGACGACGACGATGACGCAAAATCAGCGGCCAATGGCAAAAAGAATACTATTCCCAAAGAAGTGCCACTCAGTTTCGACGACATGAGAGCAATGCTTGAAGCGCACGACAAGGGCGAACTCGTTGAAGGAAAGCGCAAGCGCACACGAACCAAGCCATTGGTTTTCACGGATGTCAAGAAAGTCGGCGGCAACATTGTGAACGGCGTCAGGACGCCGATTAAATACATTGTGACTGATCAGAAGCAATACGTGTCGAACGAAACCGTTGACCGTGTTCTCGCGGTTGAAGGAGAGGACGAAAAAGAAGAACGTGAACGACTGGAGAACCTACAAAAGCAAATTACATCACAACCAACAGCAAAAGCGCAGCCCAGCAACACTCTCACGCCTGCCCAACTCAACGCTGCCGCTAAAGCTAAAGCTGCTGCGAAGGACGCTGCTGCGAAAGCTGCCATTGTCAACAAAGGAAAGAAAAATCCTCCCGCGCTTGCGCCCCCTGTTGCAACGATCGACAGCGAGACTGGTGGAGGAAGCGAAGCGATGGATGAAAGCAAAGAACCCAGCGAAACCCTGGGTGATGATGCGTTCGCTTTCATTAACACCGAAGCCCCTCCTCTGGCCCCTGCTGCTCTCGCCGCCACAAAAACAAAAGGAAAAGGTGGAAAGTCCGTACCCGTGGCCGAAAGTGAAGATTCCACTCCCAATGAAGACAACAAAGAGGTCGTGTCTGCTGTCAATGGACCTGGCCCAGTTGGCGTCCAAGTTGGGTTAGGAGCAGGTGAAATGCTCTGCATCAAAAACACCTACTGGGAAATCGTCCTCCCAGGCACCCCCATTAGAAGTTGCCCATTCAATGTCACCAAACGCGACGAGTACAAGGATGTTACTGATGCCAATATCTTCCGATGCAAACGTAAACACACCAAGACAGGAGATATTCAGTGGAAATTCTTCCTGGTTTTCATTGATGAAGAAGGAACTGTCACTCATCAGCCGCTCAGCATTCCGATTTGCCAATGGATTTACCCCAAGATCACGAACGTCGCAGAAAGCGAGCGCATGTCTTGGAAGAAAATCGCGGCCCAAAAAAACCTTCAAGATCTCGAAGGTGAAGACGCCGGGCAAGTGCACATGGTTCCCCCTGAGTTCTACAAAAAGTGCGGTAACGGCGCCATCGCACCAAAGGACTTGAAGCGCGGCGGACGCGGCAAAACCAAGGCAGAACCCAAGACCGCTACAGCTTCAAAAACTGCTGCTAAGGAAAAGAAAGCGGCGGGAGGCAAGCGCAAGAACGATGGTGGTGAAGCGGGCGATGATGACGCCGACGATACGCCAACAAAACGCATCTCCAAAAAACCCAAACTCAATTTGGTTGAGTTGGGATACGTTAATGTGCTTTTCAAGGGTGTTCAGAAGATGTTCCCTAAGGATTTCGTTGAGAAACTCCCGTACGCTTTCTCTGAACCCAAGACAAAGAATGCAAGTGATTTACCTGATGAAGTGTGGTTGACACTGGCTGCGAACTCGAACTTCAAGGGCGCGAAATTCGCTGACATCTGCAATCATTTTGGTGGGGGTGACAAGGGGAAAGCAAAAGCACAACACATGTTGGCTGTGGTCAATCGTTATGCTGGGTTTTATACACCTCCCAAAAATGAAAAACCAAAGGATGATGACGTGCTCGGCATGGATCTTTGAGGATGAATGAATGAATGATGTGATTTTTTTTGGGGGCGGGGCAACAGTTGAATAAGATGTATTTTTGTTTGCTAGACAAACCCATGTGACTTTAAACATTCGTTTATTCAAAAAAAACAAAGCTAATTACATTCGTGCCAATCCCCCATCATACAAGATGTCAAAAAGAGTATCGTCATCACTTTCGATGAGTTGGGTTGCGAATCGAACGATTGCATCAACGTCAGTCACTTTTTTTGTAGTAATTGGTTGAAGCGGTTTTTTGGGTTCCTTCTCATCTTCTTTTGCATCTTCTCCACCTTCTTCTTTAGAGTCACCGTTATGCCACGCCCCTCCTCCTCCTTCTGGTTTAATTCCATCCAAATAGATGAAAAACTTCGTGTGCAGAGCTCGCGCCACGAAGTCAGTTGACCGATGACTTGCTTGACGCAGTATCCGATCGGAACGCTTGGATATATCAGCAGGCAATTTTTCGGTTGCGCGGTTGTAATTTTTGAAGCGTTCTTGTAATCGAGTCAAGACGACAAGTGTTTCGGGAGTCAGAAGCCATGAGCACCGAAGTAACTTTTTTGTTCCGGTGTTGTGTTCTTCACAGACGCTCCACTTACGAGCACTTTCTTCCACTTGCTTATTGACCTTGATCTCATGTTCCAGTTCCGTGATCCGCTCTGCCGCTATTGACAGTTTACGTTCATATTCTGCCAGTTTTTCCGCATTCTTTGCTTCTTCCTCGACAATGACAGTTTTGGCAATTGCGGTAGCATCAGCGACTCGCTGTTCGGCTACCACCCCCAACTGAAATTTCACTTCATCGAAATGTGCATGTGCTCCTTCGAGCGCTTTCTTCAGTTGCTCTTTTGCTTCAAGATTTGCCGCAGTCAATTTACGTTCAGTGTCTGCGTCCTTACGCAGCGATTCCTCTTCGAGTTGATTAATGTCGGATGCAACTGTTTGTATTAACCGAAGCATATCATGAGGAGGAACATCTGCCCCTTGTGCGAACATGTCGGCAATTTTAACCATGACAGGACTGGAAGCATTATGATTGAGTGGACTGCTTATCCCAAATCTGGCCAGAATTTCCTTCATGGTGACAGATTGACGAATTTTGTCTGCATTTTCCGCTTCTTTACGTGCTTTATCAGCAGCACGCTGTTCGATTTCAGCAATGGCTTCGTCCGACATCATTCGCCTCTTTTTCTTGGGTGCAGACAACTCCGGTTCAGAATTGGCTGCTTTCTTTTTACCACTGCTGCGAGTGGCACGCCCAGCCATTTTTTTGTTATTGTTATTGGATTGGACGAGAGAGAGACACAAACACACACAAAGAGTGGGTTGTTTTTTAAAGAAATGTATATTTTTAATTTACAAATATAATCAACACAGTCAGTGTCCTCAAAAAAAATTAGCAAATGCAGCCGCTTGAACTTGCATCAAGTAGTCACTTATGCCTTGAGCGACTTCGTCTCCTGCATATTCACCATCATCAACAGCAGCAGCAGCAGCAGCAGTAGTAGTAGCAGCAGTTGCCGCGGGTATGGCAGTTTGGATAGAGCCGACTTGAGATTTGATTTTAATTTTAGCCAACGTCGAATCAGCGACGGTTTCGTCGACAAATTCGCCGTCAGTTATTTGAAACACCGTAACGACCGCGTACATCTCCGACATAGTGGCTTGTTCGTAGAAAATATCATAAACTTGTTTGAAAAACTCCCTTCCGGACAATGAAGCGGGATCGTGAATGCGATTCGTGAGCATGGCAAAGGGTACTTTCTTGCATAGTTTCACACCCAACATCTGGTAAATTTCCTCGACGGCATCTTCTCTTTTCTCAAACTTCTTTGTCGTACAGATGTGACTGTTTCCGCTCATTTTCTCATCACCAAATTGCATGTGAAAGCGGCCATGATAAACCGTATTTGGTTTATTTGTTTTGCGCTTCTTCGCTGATCTTGTTACTGGCAAGTTGTCGAGTGAATTAGCTATTCTGATACTGTTGCGGGTTGTACGCGACGTCTTATTCTTCTTCTTTTCGTCCTTTTCTTCCCCTTTTGGTTGAGAAGACTCCTCGATCTCATCAGAAGTTCTGTGACGCTTGGCAGGAAGTTTAGTCTGAGACATCAATGCTGCACACGTGTCGTGAGTAATTAAAGAACCCAAAACGTGTTATATCCGACCTTGATCACGTTTACTCAGAGGGCAAAATTAAATATGGAAAATTCCGGATGTTATTTGAAATTAAAATCAATTATTGTTATTTGACTACGCGGTCGACAAAGGAAACTGTTGTATGACATGGGTGGCAATTCATCTAAGGAAGTCGTTGAAAAAATTATCGATCTGTCTGAAATGAAGATACTCATTGTAGGACGGTGGGACTTTCAAGACCCTGGTGAAAAAAAACAGTTCACGCATCTTGAGTTCAATGAAGATGGAACTGGATCACAGATACTCATAAATATAAAGAACAAACATGGGCTCAATGACATTCTTCAATATAATTGGACACTTTCACAAGAATCTGGTGTGACATTCATTAAGTTTGATGTGACCGAGGCAACTGAAGCATACTCAGGTTCAGTCGGGAATGGAAACAAAGCTGGGTTTACGTTTCAACGCGTAAGAACTAGAAATGAAGACGCTGTACTATCTGAACCATTTTTACGCTTTCATGGTGGCTGGTGGCCAGGGTGGTGGCACAAGGACGAAAAGTGTATAGGAGGAGGATATATTGCTCCAACATTGGTGCCGGAACAAAAAAAGTCAACGGCAGTAAAATTAAGCTAAAAGACGGGACACGAACAATTGCTTCTGTGATTGCATTTTACTCCGAGATCGGGTCAAACTTGCTTCAAATGCAATGGATTCTGGACTCGTTGGTGGCGGAGTTGGTTCACGGGCACGCTTGGACGCACGGTTTTCCGCTCGAGGCTTGTCGAATGAGAATTGAAAGCTACTGTTCATTGTTTGTTTGTCAAATGCAAAAGTTTTTGCTCCGAACACTCCGCGCAACGCAAAGCCGTTATTATTATTATTGACGGACTTCGCTTCATTTTTGGGCGGTGTCTCGCGTGGTGTAGTAGCGTTGAATGGTAACGTAAAATCATATTTTTCGTCTTTCCCTCCACGTTGAGCATCAATAGTAGCAGTGCGTGAAGAAGGGGGAGTGACAAACGATTTGAGTTTGTCTTTGTTTGAGGTTGGAGTAGTGGTAGTAATTGTCATCGTTGGGGACTGCTGTAGGAGCGGTGGCGGTGTTGTTGATGATGATGATGAAAGTGGACGTAATTCCACAAAAGCTTTTGCCTTGGGGCGTGGAGGTGAACACGCCTTAATTGTGTCCAAGATAGTTGTTGATTTGACTGACTGTATGGGCACAGCTTTGGGGGCAATATCAGGGTCCACGTCCATTGGAAAAAAATTTCGAGTCAATTCCGCCTTGAATGATGGCGTGATGACCGTTTCGGTGCCGTGGGTGTCAATGAGAACAAAAACGGGGAACACGGTTAAGTGGTTTCCATTGAGAGTTGCATCACACACAACCGTATTACTGTTGTGACAGTATATGAACACGTAAGTGAACCCGATCAACCGCGTTTTCGCAGAGCCGCACTGAACGGCAGGTCTGGCTTCCAAGTACAAATTGTCGAACGACCCGGGTTCATTGATATCCAGACAAAACAGAAATCGGGTTGTCTCTCCAGCCATGACCAGAAAGACTGTAATTTGATAAAGTAGATCTTTTTTAGTCGTGTGCCGAAAAATACACCCGGATAATTTCATATAAAAAAATACACCCGGAATTTTGCATATATTTACTGAAATTTTTTGTGTTGGTATGGCTGCGCGCGGGCGAAAGCGGGTGAATCCTGACCCTGAAACTAACTCATTGGTTCTCGCAAACGCTCAGACTCAGTTAGTTGCCGCTTCAGATTTCGGACATCACCAGTGCAATCCCAATGACTGCACATTCATTGAACGTAATGAAGTGAGCGAGGGCTTGTATGAGTGCAAACGCACACACGCTTTGCATTTATGTGGGGCTAATTGTAATACGCCGATGCACACAACAATGGGGGTGGTGTGTCGCACAACGGGATTGATACCTCAAATTCTCAAAAATGGTATCAAACCTGGAGCCATTATCGTGCGTAAAGATTTATTGGATGCACATGTGGCGCGCTACTCTCAACTGGAACACGAATCGCACATTCAAAAGCGTGTCAAGTTAAATCCTAGGCTACATGAGGAGTTTGACACAGCTGCGGCTTGGAAAAAAGTGGATGAATTCAAAAAAATGGAGGACGCCACCGAATGGCACATTGCTTATAATAAACTTGTCGCGGATACAAATGAACTTCGAATTCGCATGGACCCAACTGATCATCACCGATGTACTCCTCAAACGTGCACATTCGAACTGGGTCCAAGCATTTTGGGGAAAGTTCACATCTGTGAAAAATTTGGACGCTTGCACGTTTGTGGTGGGCTTTGTCGGCATGTACTTCACAATCCAGATGGTCAAATGTGCGCCATTACAGGCGATATTCTTACAACAATCAGCCACACTCTCGATTTCAAAGAACACGAGAATTTTACGCATTCCAAAATTTATGTCAAAGGTGAAGCGCAGCTGGCATGGGAATCACAACAAAGAACATTGGGCATAGCTGTGCCTTTGAGGCGACGGAAAACCGCGCCTGCTGTTCTCACTACAGACTATCTCAAAAGCCAGCCCTGGTGTCAACGCTATCTCACTATTGCGCGCCAAGTGATTTTCGACATTTTGTATTCGGACAAACGGCGGGACTTGGATCAACGCAAATTTTACATTGCATTGTCAAAAGCAATTGAGGTGCGCGATCGGTACAAACGCAGTAAAATCGAACAAGGGTTGCCTGTAGTCAGTGTGCTAAGCAAGTTGTTTTTCATGAATGAATTGCGTGCGCGCGGGGCTCACATTCGAATCAATCTTAAAGTGGACATGTCTCGGGTGCAATACTACGCTGTTCGGTGTATTGAATTTTGGGTGCGCCTGGGTATTCTCACGCCAAAACAATCGATCAATCAATTTGCCGATTATACAGTCGGTTATCTTTGGACACAGCGAGAAGGCAAAGAATACAATCAACAAATACTTGTAGATAAGGACGAATACCTCCATTTTGCTCGTTTGCCGGCAAAGACCTCATTGAAAGTGTTTGGTGTTAACAATGGGCGGTTTGTCAGCAATCGCAATTTGATAAGTCAGTGTTTTGAGCAAGCATTATCAACAAAACGATTTGATGAAGTTCGGCTTTCGCGCTCTGCTCAAGAAATTAAAGAAGAAGCCGAGCGTCTTCGGAGTTTTTTAGCTCCTTCTGGGACCTGATACTATCCAGTGAAAATAGATACGCATCATTCAATCGATATATAATTTAAAACTCTGATTTTTTAATTGATCTTCCATTGCCTCTGTCATTTTTTTTATTAACCCCCGTTGTTTCATGGTATTCAGGTAAAACCTCCCCTCGCCCAAAAAAAAAGAAACCAACGAGCCTAAAAAGGAGAGTATTGGAGAGGGAGGAATACTACAAAAAAATAACTAACACGACGGAGAGCGATCTCGCTACATACTCTGCATAATCCACACACAAGTGTGGAATCGACGAAATAAAGCACAACTAAACGTTGTTGTCACGGTTGTTTTTGTTTATATGAACAAAACCCAACTGGTTAACTCGATTCACAATCCTTGGCAATTGCCAACGTTTGTCTGTCGAGAAGACCCACTCGCAAATTTCAGGATAGATTTGGCAAACATCTATCTTCACACAGTAAACGCCCTCGCTTTGCGACGCAAACTAATCGCGCAAATTGCAGATGAGCGAAAACGACGACCAGATACACATCTGTCGTTATTTGTGAATAAAAACAAAAACAGTGGAACAAAGACAAGCATCATCTGTTCATGCGATCCTGAAAGAGTGCAAAGGGATATGCAACCAAAATCAGATGATCAAGACTTTGAGTTAGTCATGACAATCAGTCATTTCGGACTCTCAAACGGACTGAGTGCTCGAGCATTTGCTCGTGTGTGGAAACGCTCGCGTGATGTAACAGGGCGTGTAGTCGAAGGGTATAAGCTGGCTAAATATCTTGGCCTTAAGGTGTGTGATAACAAACAAAACAATTTTGTCAGTGAAATTCTCCTGACGAGTCGCAAAGACGATCAACCAAAGTGGTTGAATATTGACTTTTCACAACGTGAATCTAAACGCAAGTACAACGAGAAATACAATCGCATACAAGTTGCTAAATTCAAACGGTTCAAAAAGAGAAAATTAAATGAAGTTGTTGCCGCTGCTGCTGCACAGAGGCGGTGAAATTTTTTACACCCGGAATTTGCCATTTTTTTCCAAATTGTTCTGCAGTAAGTCACTCTTACACCAAGTGTCGATATGATTGTTTCCATTTATTGTATTATGAATAAAATCAAAAAACCGATGCTGTCTTGTCCCCCAACACTCAAAAAAACCTCATTCGCCGTAGCCTTAGCATATGAGAGATATTATAATTGATTATGCTGAATAATATTTGTGTGTCTTTCTCTCTCTCTATCGCCACTTCCTAGGATGCAACGAACAGTCTTTAAGGCAAAAGACAAAGCCAAAGAAACCGAGAAGAAGAAAACACCACGAGTCATGGTCAATTGTTCCGGGTATGTGTCGTGTGTCCTTTCTACTGAAGGAGATACTCCGAAGTTTGAATTCAAGCGAACCGAAAAGCCCCCGCGCCCTAAAGTAAATGCTGGGCGGGAGACTTACGATGAAGAGGTTGAGCGCAAGGCCCAAGCTGCTGAACGCAATAAACGACCGTTACCTGACCGAGAAGCTTTCAAAGTTCTCAAGCGATTGCCACCACTCTTTGTCATTGGCTATTTACCAAGCTATTCACCATTCGTCTCCTATGATCTTGAGTTGGTGCAGACATCAAACAACACCAATCTTTATCTACTCAGTCACATTGTTCGAGTAAAAGCGCCGAAAAAAATCACAAGTATCGCACTGCGTGATAAAGTGTTCGAGCGGATGTCGCGCACAGCATTTGGTGGCACGTTTATTTTCACTCACCATCAGCGCAACCGAATCAAAGTGTTTCTGAAAAGCCAACGTGAACACAGCGACAAGGGGAAATTCAGCACTATTGACAACCGAACTGAATTTTGCTCGCGCAAAGACATCGACACCATCTCCAGTGAAGATCTTAAGACTGCAATCAAAGGCATGCGTCTCTTGGATGGCATGTTTCTGCCTCAAATCTATTACCAAGTCTTTCGCTTTTTCCCTTTGCGTGATTTGCGCAAATCTGACAGTGACGAGTTGGCTAAAAAACTTGGCGCCCTGCGCAACAATCCAATATTCTTTTTCCTCACAGTGTGCATTTCTCAAGAAGAAATGAACTGCAATCGAATCAGCTGGCCAGCGTACAAGGAAATCACGCGCACGCTCAGGCGAGAATTCAACAATGGCAAGCGTGTTGACAAAGTTCAGAATATTTTGAACGGCATTAAAAATGCGGAAGGTGCAATAATGAAAGCCCGGCAATGGATTGACAAGAGTTGGAACAAAATGCGATTTTATGGAGCAATGCGCTATGAAGTTCCTGCTGCTGAAGAGTTGGCGTTACTCTTGGAGAATAGAATCATCTCTCTTGATCCCCGGCCGAGCAACGAGAAACTTGGTTTGTTACTCGATCCAGATGTGGACCGCAAAACGGAACCATTGCTCATGGGGCCATACGACACTCGTATTTACGCTCGATTCAATGTGGCATGCGACCTTGTTAACGACATAATGAATGTCTTGGACCCACTGGTGGTAACTGATGAGAAGCAACGCGAAACATCAACAACAGATTTTCAATTTCTCTCTATTTCTGGTGTGGCGACGGGCGTGACCGAAATGAAAAAATTCTTTGTTGCTGGACGAACGTTGTTAGTGACCGCAACAGACTACACGCGCGCAGAACTTGTCAAAACAATGAACGTGCCCGTTCACCGCATTATTCCGCTGACACTTGCAACGAGTTGGCTGTGGAAACCCAACTATCGAGGAAAATACGACCGATTGATCTTGCATGCTACTGAGCAAATGGGCCTAGAAACAATTCACGAATTGATGACTGGTTATCACGGACTGAAGTATGTGATGGTAGTGGCTGATTTGATGCGCATACCACCATCTCCTCACGTTGGCATTGGACATTTCACTCGAGATCTCACTCGCATGGGGCTGACCACCATTCAACAAGCCGAGTCCATTGATCAGAAGGAAATTGACAAGAGTTTCATTCTGAAAAATCAATTCGCTACCATGCACAACAAGATTGCTATGATGCAGCTGTTACCCAATAGGCCTCTCAATGATCAACCAGCGGTCATTCTTCAAACCATTGACGAGTTTGAAACAATCGTTCGGGCGATGGGCTCGGACGCTAAACGTCAATCATTCCAGCAACAAATTTTGGTGGAGCGGGTGGTGACGCGCGATCATATCAACCGTCTCCTGCATGGCGACAAGCACGACCCTCGACGACTTTACTCGCGTCAACTCATTCAGTGCAAAGGATCAACGTGTGTGTGGCAAATTATGAAAATCTTTGATTATGTGGACGGGAAAAAGAACTACCTCAACCACAGTGAAGTCGGTAAAAAGAACACATTTCTTCGCGTTCTTTCGGAAGAAGATCCGCCGCGGCTTGTTAAAAAACTGCCACTGGACCAAGCACAAAAAATCGAAGCCAATGATGTGGATTTCATGAATCGAAACATGCGCCTTAACGTACACACGGTTTATTATGTTCTGGACGGCCAAATCAGCAGCGCCAAGTCTCTCTACACGGCGCTATCTATGGCCAAAACAAATTGTGTTTTCGTTGGAAGCATCAGAGACCTCAATGCGGCTATTGGCAAAAACATGGCGTTTGGTGAAGATGCTCATGTGGTTGTCAGTGGTAATCGACAAGACCTCCCCGACACTGTTCAGGAGTTCACCAAGACTGAACTAGCTGAAATTATCTCCAAACAGAAAAAGAAAAAGAAAAACGACAAGAATGGCGGTGCAGAAGAATGTATGGAGCCAGAACCCGAGCCAGTTCAACTTATGATGCCTGGGGAGGACGATGATGACGCAATGGCCGCCATGCATTTCTTGGAACAGCAAGAAGCTGAAGAGAATAAAGAAGAAAAGGAAGGAACTGAAAACACTGACGACGATGGCGACGACGACGAAGGCGATAACGGGAAAGACGAAAAAGTAGAATGGGATGAAACAATGATGGAAGAATTCATGGATCCCCAAGAGGGAGCGCCATCACTATCATCTATTTTAGGAAAACGAAATGAACCTGACCCGGGTTTTGAAGGCGAGGAAGAAGAAGAAATGACCGGCGGTGATATGTCGCGTAGAAAAATGAACGAGAGTGACGAATGATGGCTTATTCGCGTTAATTTAATTAAATTACAAAAAATTCGAGCACCAAACAACGTCTAAAAATCATCCGGCAATCTTCCAGGAAACACCAAATTGCCAGTACCCGCATTATTTTTTTTCACAGCAGATGCGAATGAAGATGTCGAGTGAGACAACAAAGCGGCAGATACGCGATGATGTGGTGAAGGAAGTCCAATCCGCTCGCCTTCAATGTTGAGAAAATGCGAATCGCTGACATTCGGCGGTATCATTGAATTCGTATATCTGGGGCCAGAGGAAGTCCTCGATATCGGGGAATCTGCTGGAGATGCATGATATCGGTGACGTCTACGCTTCTTTTCATTCCAAGCCACTACGACCAGTAAAATACCCAATAGCACCAAGAAAATGAGCAATCCAATCCACCAAAAGTCTCCGCTTTCACGATGTCTGTCGTATCGTTTGGTTTCAACAACGATGCCCGTTGAACTGCTATCGCCTCTGTCTTCAGCCGTCGATCCAGTCTGTAATGATTCTGAAATAGTGAATGAGACAGGTTGAGGAGACGATGTTGTGGGTCCAGAAACACCAAGTAAACGGCGCCGAGTTGGTGGAGTTGAACCATCTGAGGGAGCTTGAGTTTGCACGATTTGCTCCAAGAAATAAACTTGAGTGGGTGTTATTAAGCCGAGCACACCTACAATTGTGTTGGTTGCTATGCCCACAGCATCACATCCGACGTATTGGTTGGAGTCAAATTCATCAGGTGGGTTTGAATCGAGGTAAATATTGGGATCAGACGGCGGCTCGTCTTTGCGACACATAAATAAACGAACACCAGAACGAGCAGTGAAGTCTGTCAGTGTAGTCGCTACTTTGGGCAAATGATGTGAGTCCACACACACACCACTTAACGCTGAACCATCTGGTGCAGTGCCAAAGCAGTCATCAGAATCCGCACCATTGATTAAAAAGCGATGCGCACTGAGTACACCAAAGGAGCTTGCTCCACGAGCACAGGTGCGCGATGCATCAATCATCAGCCAATTGTACAATCGAATGGCATTACTCAATTGTACAGAGCAGATTGTAATGTCAGTAATGCGAAGAGGTTCGATATTGAGCAGCTGTTCCGCGATAAACCGTTCGCCAATCACAACATATGAATTTGTTGGGAAATTGGCCGAGCGGCCTTCAATGGCGCTGAAACTGGGATTAGTCAAGTGTTGGCCCCAGTAATTAGTTGGCTGTACAAAGAATTCCAAATCCAGAGAAGAGGTGCGTGGTGTGTGGATGTGTCTGTTGTTGTCTATGTCTTCCTCAGGGTAACTTTGCACAGTCACATCACTGAATGGGTGACACTTGCCGGTTGTTGGTGTGCATGTGAGCGCATGATAGTCGAATTCGTAGAGCCCAATAGTGCCACGATTTGGGCAACTTGTGTAAAAATAATCGTAATTCACTGACGCCGAGTCGCTTGGAAGTTGTAAACAATCGCTCAAGATGGTAATATCTTGTGTGCAGATCTGTCCCTCACATTGAGGATACTCGACAGTTACTGTACGTGTTTTGTCCGGCTTGTGTGTATAGCAAATGTCGGGCAATTCGTGTTGCAAGCAATGAGTAATGCATGCTTGGGTTCGATTGTGTTCGCATGCGGAAGCGGGGGAGAAATTACAAATTGTACATGCTTGGCACAGAAGTTTCTCGCGCGCACCGGTTAATGCTTGGCAAATGGAAGGGTCTTCCGGGTTCCACGTCCGCGGATCATTATCAGAGAGTACGTGCGCAATCGTAGGATCATATAACAATTGCAGCTCATCTGCTTGTGGCTGACAGCGATTCAAGTCAGGTGGCGTGTAATGCCCGAGACCCAATGCATAACCGAATGGCATCGGATCTAGCAATGGACTTGTAGCAGAAGGGAATCCGTAACAACCGCCATTGTTTAAGTGCCGCTTGATTTGATCCACACGAAACACACCCGTGACTCGATTATCGTCATTGGTGCGATTATGACTCAAGCGCCAGTGGATATACATCCGACCCCAATTATTCGGACAACCGTCGCTACTGTCGTACAGAACGTCGGCATTTTTAAGAGTAGCCCATGATTGATTGAATTTGGCATCTGAAATGGAAACGACGTCACCATTGCCTTCCACATCAACCGAGAAATAACGACGTTCGCTTCGCAGCGTAAGTTTGGGGACATCCGCAGTGCCACCCAAGTTAACAAAGTTTGTTGAAATCCAAAAAGAATAGGACGTCTCGGTTGCCAATGCATCATCATTTGAAATGGTGACTAAACTGGAGTTGCCTTCACTCGGACGTGTACATGCCACCAGTTGTTTCAATGACGCAGAGACAGTTGCGTTGATTTCAGCTCGATGAGAAACATTGTTGTTGTCAGGCACTGTGCGCGTTACCCACGGAACGATGCCATGCAGCGGCGAATAGAGGTAACTATTAGGCAGTTGGAGGAAATTTGCATGTGCACCAACAGTCAAAGCCGATAACACTTGCGCAGGATTATCGGCAACCAACGACGTTTCGATTAACTGGAGTAATGGTTTGTCTGTTGGCAGAGTGTTCGCATTGAAAGATGCACACGAACCAAAATCACTTGCATACTCAGGAAGATACGGTGAGCCAATGTCAATGAAAATAAGACTTTTAGGCAGGTCGTATTTGTGATCGTGTTCGTGGCACCGAAATTCAGTGTCTGTTAACGGAGCAAAGTCATTTCCCAGCCGGTTATGTTTGGAAAGTTGTAAACGCAACGCGGGCGTTGATCCGGGCACACCACCACCAGCGGCGTATTGATGGTCAGGATCTGTGTAGTAAATATCGCCAAATACCACAGACGGGTGAGAACCAGTTGCACCGGATGTTCGGATCGTAGTGTACACAACTCCACCACGCCACCAGTTGCCACATTGAGCATGAGTAATAGCCAACCCAGTGTGATCATTCAGCGAAACTGCACCGCTTGTGCAATTAGTCGGTAATAAATTTTGGTTATCCGAGAATGTCTGCAGTATAAACGAACTGACATCCAAATCTAACTTCCATTCGCGCGAAGTCACGTGTGTTTGCAGAATAATGTCTGAAGTAATTGAGACGTTCATGACAAGTTCTCCGCTGGGCCCACACAAATGTACACATCTGTGCGTGTTTGCACATGTGTTTACGTTGGGTGTTCGAGGATTTTTGGTGTAAATACTCTTCACCAGTGTTAGCACCGAGCCACAAATAGTCAATTCGCTTTGGACGCTAAAAAGCTCCGGCTGACTGTTGTAAGATTCACATTTGGATCTCCACTGTCCCCGCAGCTTCGTTTGTTCGGCAAGCCACTGGGTGGTCAGTAACGGCACTGTTAAGACCGTTGAAAAAATGGCAGTATCGTTAACGTGCTCGCTTTCCGCAGAAACAGTGACAAGAAAAGCAATAATGATAATAATAATTCCCGGAACATGACGTCCGAACATTTTTTCCTTCGAAATTAAGCACGTGCTTTGATTTTTAAAGAAATACTTTATTAATTTTATATCCGCGTTACATTTCATCCAAGCGCCCAAAAAATAGTTATTGTTTTGCAGTTTGGGCCTTACACGAATCACAATCACATGTCGTTTCTTCGGCCTCTCTAGTCAATTGTATGAAACATGGCTCGCAGAGTCGACCTGCCTGAGTTTTAGATCCGATGTAACACCATGCAAGAGTTTCACAGAATGCACAGACGTCAAACACAATGTCAATTTTCCTCTCCTTTCGTGTTAATCCCAGCATCATAAATCGACGAGCTTCTTCTTCATCCTCTTCCTCGTCATCCTCAAGCATTTCAGGAGTTTCTTCCTTTGCTTCTTTGGCTTCATCAACTTTAGGGTGAGCACCACGCCGCATTATTAGTCCAAGTCGAACTCTTTCCACATAAGGATGTAGTGTCGCCACGACAGCCGCATCTGAGGCAGCCATTTACTGTTTGTTTTGTGCCTGACCCATAACTCGAAAATAAGACTATAATTTATCTATTGAAAGAAACTCGATTGTTAGTGTTTGTGAGAATGTGTGTCCTGCACTGATCCTGCGGCCTTATTGGGCGTGTATTTAGTTCGCACAGAGACGCAAAGTCACCGCGAATCCCACTAGATACACACCGACAGGAATGCCCGGAACACACATTCTCTTTTGTTTTATTACACACACACACACACACACACACACACACACACACACACACACACACACACACACACACACACACACACACACACACACACACACACACACACACACACACACACACACGTACCCCGTACCCACTAACAAACAGCCCCATAAGTAAATTTTTTACTAGCCCTTTTATCTAAAAAGCTACCCAACCCAATGTTTTCGGAGAAGAAGCGGTTCATAGAAGTTCCAAAGGTAAACGAACTGTCTCCCCAGTATAACCCTAACCAACAACTACAGAGGATTTCGTCGAACTACTCGTCTCTTTTTGTTTTGGTTTTTTATGAAGTCCCCATTCCCCCCCCCCCCCCACACACAGATCCCCATAAGTGTAATCGCTCCCATTAAATTTCATTAAATTGAATGTTTGTTGTTAAAAAATCACAGACGTGCTCTTCTCGACGTTTCATTGCATAAAACTTCTTCTAAATAGACTTTTGCACTGAGCCCTATGAATAAAGTATCAGTCAGTTTTTCTTTGTTCCACATACACACTTCAGGTACAACTCAGCGGGTTAATTACCGATTAAACGTCGGCTCAAGGTCCTTGTCATAGTATCTTTGCCCGCACGTCGTACAATTAGTTAAACGGTACCCTTGCTGCTTGCGCCCATAAGCAAACACAATTCCTCCGCAATCGCATTTCCAGTGATGGTTGTTGATAATGATAGAAGCTTTTATCACATTCTTGTCTCTCGGAAGCTTCCCATCCGATGGATACAGCTTGTCCAAAGTTTCAACTGGGATATTAGGGAACCCAAACTTGTCAACCGGTTGTTTTATTTCAGCCATGATGTAATATCGCAGTTGATTGGTCGATGTAGACCAAAATTGAGCAGTTTTGGAAGGTTGTGCTGCGCAGAATTAAATTACCTCCGGAAAATTTCATATCATTCAATTACCCCCGGAAAATTTCATATAGCCCAATTTACCTCCGGAAAAATTCAACTGTTCCCATAAACGCGTAAGCCATCAACCCGTTTACCCAAAAAAACACAGACATTAAAAAAGACATAATCTTATGAGGCAAACAAAAGGGGGGTAATGCAATAAAAAGGGACTAATTGGCGTTTGTTCTAATACGAATAACCACTTGAGCATAAAAGCCTCTATTTTTGCACTCGCACTCGCGCGCGCGATGAAACATCGAATGCGATTTTTTTATTTATAACATTTGTTGTCACTTCGTGTTAAAAAAAAATAGAACACAAGCACATTCAAACGACTGTAGCCAAGGGCGGTGACACCTCTGCCTTGTATGCCTCAAGTGTCTTCTTGTACAACTTACCTGGCCACAAGTGATCCATGTCCTCTTCACCCTCGTCATTCAATTCCTCCAATGCCCCGTTGAATTCAGCAGTCGTCAAATTGTCCTTCAAGAGACCGCATAACACGAGGTCAAACTTGGGATAAGGCACCCAGATGCGTTGGTTTGCACAGCTGTCCGTGTGTGTCTTGATGGCAACGTAGATCTTGTTACGTAAGAAGACATCAACAACAGTCACTTGATCACTGCGGTGAGTGTATTCAACAAATTTCAGATGAATGCCCGAGATGTGCTTGGGTAAACGACGTCGAATCTGCGCAGCGACTTTACGCGTCTCTTTGAATGCGGCGTGGCGAGCATGTTCCATTGCTCTGATGCCTGGCACCGCCTCCCAGTACATGTATGAGCCAGCCATAATGCTGAAACTGAACTTCCCCACACCAGGCTTATTCCACTTGGTTTTGACAAACTCATCCACTTCCTCGGCGCGGTTGGCTTCCCATGCAACAGTATCGGCGACCAGTTGATCCAATAACTGCTTGTAACGAACCTTTTGCTTAGACTCTTGCTCTTTTGCGTCAGCCATAGTCACTGCGGCGATAAGTTTGTGATTAAAACTTTGTATTTTACCCCCGGAAAATTTCGTATAATTTTTGTACACCCGGAAAATTTCATATCATCGAAATTTTTGTTGCATTTTGGCGGGGTCGATGGCATTAGGCTTAGCCTCTGCAGTTAGGGTATTCCTTTTTTATGACATTTTGTCGTTGACCAAAAAATTTTGTCAGTGTCAAGTGACAAATGTCAGACAAAGTACCTATCTGCAGGGGATAAGCACTTTGGCATACACTTTTTTAGTGTCAAACATAAAAAGTGCAAACAAGAATGACAAAATGGTCGATTAAAAATTAAATATTTTGT
>Ga0302309_10000946_pt1 | contig 29152 bp, 25 predicted proteins | sample III_Palsa_N1_1_FD_200453 | JGI IMG/M metagenome (GOLD analysis project Ga0302309, IMG submission 200453) | Peat permafrost microbial communities from Stordalen Mire near Abisko, Sweden - III_Palsa_N1_1 | ecosystem: Environmental > Terrestrial > Soil > Palsa > Peat permafrost | place: Sweden... | reverse complement strand
TGAACGTGTTTTTCATCTGGATAGGCTTCATGCCCAAACATTGATGTACTTAAAACTTTCTGTGGCAGGACATTTAACCATATTCTTAACCCGCACAAGAGGCCCTTTCTGGTCCATTCGTCCAGCAAATATCTTGTGGATGGCCGTACTTGGGACGCAGACAATTGCAACTTTAATAGCAGTTTACGGACTATTCATGACTCCTATCGGCTGGGGCTGGGCCGGATTTGTTTGGGGATATGCCATTATTTGGGCGCTCATAAATGATAGGATTAAACTACTCGCTTACAGGATCTTTGATCCCATTAAGGCAAAATCGCCACCCGATCTTAAACCGCAGGTCGCTCACAGAGCTTACGAGCTATATGAGCAGGAAGGGCACCATGATGGCCACGCCGCGCAGGACTGGAAAAAAGCGGAACGCGAGATTCGGAAAAATGGATCTGATAAATAATAATATACACACGTGAAAACAACTAAACAGGATAAAATGAACCCGTTTAAATTACATCGTCTCTGTACCATAATGACGTCCCAACCGGGTAATGAGTTCGAGACTGAAGGCGTACTTAATTCGGCAGTTGTGCGCGGCCCGAAAGGGGCGCTTTATCTGTTTCCGCGCCTCGTTGCAAAAGGAAATTATTCGCGGATAGGAATAGCCCGCGTTAATTTTAATGCTGAAGGGGACCCGGTTGGCGTTGAGCGTTTAGGTATTGCCCTGGAACCAGAAGCAGATTATGAGAAACGTTCCAATGGCGCCGGTGGTTGCGAAGATCCGCGGGTAACTTATGTGGAAGCGGTACAACATTATATCATGACCTATACAGCATACGGTCCTGATGGGCCCCGTATCGCTATGGCTAAATCAAAAGACTTATTTAAATGGGAACGATTGGGCTTGGTGAGTTATCTGCCGTATGGAGAAATAGACTTTAACGGGATTAATAATAAGGATGCTAGCGTTTTTCCTGTTGATATTCCCAGTCCGCATGGGCATTTATCGGTAGCAATGTTGCACCGGCCGCTTTTTCCGGGCACTAGTCCGGAGGAAACCATCAGAAAATCTAAAGACCGGAAAATAGATCTTCACCGCGAAAGTATTTGGATATCGTATTGTAACCTGACGGAGGGGTCTGATACAACTTTGCGTGATGCCAAATTTACATCGCACCACCGTTTGGCTAGCCCGGTGGCATGGTGGGAAGAATTGAAGATCGGGGCAGGCGCCCCGCCGGTATTGACTAAACATGGGTGGATGATTGTCTATCACGGCGTACATGAATTGGAAGGATCAACACAATATAACCCCAAATTATGTTACTCGGCGGGGGTAATGATTTTGTCGGAGAAGGAACCTCAGAAAATACTTTATCGGTCTTCCGAACCGGTTTTAGTTCCTGAATTACCCGAAGAAACAGTGGGAACAATAGCTAACGTGGTGTTCCCCACGGGAACAGATCGCCGGGATGACATCGGGCAGCCGCAACGGATAGATGTATATTACGGGATGGCGGATGATCGCGTAGGTGTTGCAAAAATGAACATCCCCGATCTGTTACCACCGGGAGCATTAGCTGATAAATAATCAATGAAAATCAAGAACATGAACACATTCGAAAATCTTTCAAAAACAGAACAACAAAAGTTTCTAAAGTTTCCCGTATATATATCCCTGCTCGCCGCTAACATGGATGGCAAAACGGATGAAAAGGAAAAGCAAACAGCGATAGCTTTTGATCACATGAAAACTTATACATGCAATCCGATACTTTCCGGTTTTTATGATAGGGCCGATAAAGTCTTCCCGGGAAGCATAACAGAACTTGACAATGAGTTGCCCAAAGGGAAAGAACAACGCGACATTGCAATTAAAGCGGAACTGACAAAACTTGAAAAAATATTATTAAAGTTTGATAAAACCTATGCTGCAACAATGCATCAGAGTATGAAATCATTCAAAGACCATGTTTCAGCAGCCCATTTTAATATACTGGAGGATTTTATATTCCCTATACCCATTAAAGGGTTAACCTATTAGGAGATAATAGAATTATGCTAATTACCGCTTTTTAATCAAGGGTTTTGACTGAAAATCTGGCTAAGCTGTGTGTATAGTACCGGGTGCATATGTTGAAACTTTTCGGGTTTTTCAAAAAAATACTCTGAAGCTACTGCTAAAAATTCTGCGTCATTTGTTAGGGCATAAGGATTAATATCCGATTTCCCCTGTTCAATCCGGTGCATCTCCTGGTGCATCATACTAAGCCATGGGATAGCATATTGATGTTCCATTAGATTTTCCGGTATGCCATCTGTCGCGCCATCAGATTTATCAAGCAAATGAACAAATTCATGAATAGCCGTATTTTCTCTACCTGATGATTTAGAAAAGCCTTTATCTAGCGCAGCGCGCGAAAGCAGCATTTGCCCATTCATATAGCCTGATCCCACCATCCCTAATATATTGCGGTTCTCACCCTCAAACTGAAACTCCTTATCGAACGTGTCCGGGTAAAGAATAACATTTGTAAGGTTTTTATATTTCCAGTTGCCCAAACCAAAAATAGGAATAATGGCACTGGATGCGATAAGCACGCGGTCAAGATCGGTAACGGCAGTTCCCACCCCTTCAATATTTACGTCAGATAAAAATCCGTAAAGGAGTTTTTCAAATCTCTTTTTTTCATCTGGGCTGAGCCTGAAATAATAATCGACATGTTCATTTAGCAAGGCCGGGTAAATAGTATTTGCCTGTTTATTTTGAACAATTGGTTTCCGCTTCCGTACAAATAAAAAATAACTCAATACAACCATTATGGCTATAACAATAAGAATATACATGCAGTTCGATGATTTTAGTTGTTAATTGAATGGGTTAAATAAATCATTTTTTTTATTTTCTGCTATCAAGAAAAGCAACAATCGCCGTTAATTCATTTTTGTTCAAAATTCCGCCATAGGCCGGCATATTACTTCCGCCATTTACGATTCGGATGGTCATATCCGCTGTTGACAGCCTTAAAGCTGCATCAGATAGGTTTGGCCCCTTTAGCCCGCCCTGGTTATCAACCTGGTGACAAAATAAACAACCTTTTTTATAGAACAGCGCAGCGCCGGTGATAACTACCGGGTCAGTTGAATGGATGCTAAAGGTAGTTAGCGGCTTTGCATCAAACGTTGGGGACCATGGAGATTCCTCACCTAATAAAAACAAGCTCAGCACAAAGATGACAACGCAAACCGATCCAAACACAGCCCATGGTCTTCTGATTGGGTGCCGTTCGCCCTTGTTCGAAATAAATGGCATGGCTAATAAGATGAGTATGGTTACCGTAGGCCCGATGATGATCATGTAGGATTCTATCTTTGAGGGCATTAATGCAAACAATGAAAAAATAGAAAGCATATACCAATCGGGAGATGGCGTAGTATTTAAATGAGCGATATCGGGTGGTGTAGTGAGTTCAGGAGGCCCGATAAATATTGCAAGCAATATGATGGAAATGATCGTCAATGCTCCGAATATGACATCGCGCCAGGCGGCATATGGCCAAAAAGGAATGCCTTTTTCTATCAGCATTTGTTTATACCACGCGCGATAAGTTTTGGGGTCGACCAGCCGGCCGACTTTGGCGGGTTCGGAAATGCCGTTACGGATCACTAACATTAAATGATAGGCCACGAATAAAAAGACAATAGCGGGTAAAATAAAAACATGATAAGAATAAAACCGGCTTAGCGTGTGGCCACCTATGGTATCGCCCCCTAATAATAACCTTGCGGCCCACTTCCCGATAAAAGGGATCCGTCCCAATTGCTCGGCACCCACAACAGACGACCAAACGCCGTTTGAATCCCAACGAAGCAATTGACCTGTAAAGCCCATCGCAATCGTCATAAAAAAAAGGATAACGCCGCTTATCCAGGTCATTTCCCGGGGATATTTATAAGCCGCGGTAATATATACCCTCATCATATGGATACTTACCATAATGATCATCGCGGAAGCTCCAAAATAATGTATGCCTCTAAGTACATTACCAAATGCCGCCTGGTGGGTTATAAATTGCAACGACTGATAAGCTTCTGACGAAGAGGGCTGATAAAGCAGTGATAAAGCAACGCCAGTTATTATCTGCAGCACAAGGCAAAATAGGGTCGCGCTACCGAAAACGTAGCTCCATTTTGAACCCGGCGGAACAGGATGCTTAATAAGCGGCATAAAGATTTCTGTAAACCCGCTGCGGTCATCAATCCAGTTCCATATTTTTTTTAATGTTTTCATCCGGGTGATTACGCGCTGATATTGGTGATGGGTATAGGGGATGTTTGAATTTCAATAGCTGTTTTATTAATCCTTACCGGATATTGTACCAACGGCTTTGGCGGAGGTCCTGCAGCAACAGATCCATCTTTATAGTAAACCCCGCCATGGCACGGGCACATAAATAAATGAGCATCGGCTTCCCACCTTACGGGGCAACCCAGGTGTGTACAATTGGCCGAAAAGGCTGTAAATTTATCGGTTGCATCTCTTCGTAACCATGCTGCTGAACTGGCATTGATACCCGCCCATTTTTCGGCACTGGCGTTCTCAAAAGTGACCAGGTTGGTAGTTCCTACCGGGAAACTGTCCAGTTCGCCAACTTTACGCCATAGTTTAGGCGTGCTTTCTATTAGCGGAGCAAAAATCGCGGCCAATACCGGCACCCCTGCAACAGCAGCCGATAAAAAGCTTAAACCAAGGCTAAGCTTGATCAAGAAAGTTCGCCGCTTTTCGTTTTCCGGCTCTTTGATCAAATCGTCATCTTCATTCATGTCTCATTTGATTAATCCATCCTATTAATGCAGTTACAAAAATTAATGCCCCGGCAAGTAAAATAACCCATGTGGTTAACAATCCCCAGAATAAAAAGGCTAATCCCATTGCGAGGAAAAATGGCCAGTAAGTAGGCCGTGGCAACAGGTCCGGTTTAGCCTTCTCCCAATCTGCTTCGGGTTTTATTTCAAAATCTATATTCGGTTCCTCATTCATAATTTGTTATTGAAGGTTTTAGTTTTTGAATATTTGCTTTAGGATTATCATTGCTTGCAAACCATTGTTGCAATAAATAAATACAGCCCGTAAGGTAAACGAAACAGCATGGCACCCACATGATCAGACCAGCCGCCTGCTGGTCTGATTTTAGCGTAAGTCCCCATGGATTTGCGCCTTTCATCGGCATTAGATTGTTTAAATTAACATAGTAATGAAATGTATTTAAGGGTGCAAAGGTGATGAGTAAACCCAATAATGAGCAGCTTATACAGGCTGTAAATAAATATACAATACCTGCGAGCGGATGTATGTGATAGTTTTTAAAAGGCCCGAATAAAGGCCAGGCAAATAGCATACCTGCCAAAAGCATACTCCCAGCGTGCAACACCGGGATTGCGCTGAAACGATCATTCATTGAAGCAAATGAAGCGTCAAATATTGCCGGGACGTGCCAAAACCACATGATACCCACTCCGACAGCCCAGGCAAGCCATGGATACCGGTAAAGCAACAATGAAAACCGCTGTAAAGCTTTGGGTTCTCCCAATTGGGTTTTGTTGGGGATACTGATGACGATTAAAGGCCCGCAAATTAACAGCAAGACAACGTGAGTTATCATGTGTGCGGCAAAATAATAGTGCATGCCTAAAAAATGCAATGGTGAACACTCAACAAAAAGGAATGAAACAATGGCAACCCAAAACAAAAAAAACTTATTCTGATGCTTTAAACCAGCAATTTTATAATACAGGTAGACGACAAATACGGCAAGTATGGTTATCGAAATATCCAGATGCCATTGATAAATAACCGGTACAGTCTCCATAATTGTATTAAAAATGAGGTATAACGTAAACGATTATAAAAACGAATAACCAAACGATATCAACAAAATGCCAATAGATACCTACGGCCCCAATAACGGATGACCCTGGCTTATCATAGTCGCCGAGAAACGCCAGGCAGGTAATGATCGATATTACAATAAGCCCTGCGAAAACGTGCAAACCATGAAAACCAGTAAGCGTAAAAAAGCTGGTCCCGAATATGCTGCTGCTGATCGTAATATGATCATTCAACAGACTTAAATATTCCCGCCCCTGCCCAAACAAAAATATGCCGCCAAGTAAAATAGTCAATAACAGCCAGCCTTTGAGTTGCTTTAGGTTTCCTTTTCGATAACAAACTTCCGCACGCCAAAAAGTAAAACTGCTGGAAAACAACAGGATGCTGAAAACACCGGTTGACTTAAGATCAAGGCTTAGCAACTGATGCGATCTGAAGTCTGGCGAGAAAGAAAAGTACACAAACGCCATGATCAAAGCCAGGAAAAACATAGCTTCAGTGCCAACAATCAATTTTATCATTAATTTATTATCCATTGTTGTCTGTTTTTTTCCAATCTGCGTCCTCCGGTCTTTTTAAATCTCTGAAAGGCCTGGTACTTTTTACCGGTATTACGAAGTCGAAGTTTTTAAAGTCCGGCGGCGATGAAGTTGTCCATTCTAATGTATTGGCATCCCACGGATCTTTTGTTGCTTTTTTACCTGTTTTTAATGCCTTTATGATAATAAAAACCAATAACCCGATGGCAATGGCCATTGTAAATCCGCCAATTGTTGAAATCAAATTTAATGCCCCCCATCCGGGCAGGTTGGGGTAAGTGTAAACTCTTCGTGCCATCCCCATCGCGCCAAGCGCATGTTGTACCAGGAATGTCGTGTTAAAGCCCAATACGAAAAGCCAAAAGAACCATTTACTCAGTTTTTCGTCCAGTATGCGTCCGCTCATTTTAGGGAACCAGTAAAATAACCCTGAGAATAATCCGAATAAAGTACCGCCTATAAAAACAAAGTGCAGGTGTGCTACCACGTAATACGTATCTGTTAATTGCCAGTCGATAGGTACCAGCGTAAAAGAAATCCCGGTTAACCCACCTATAGTAAATTCAATCAGGAAAGCAATCGCGAACATCATGGAAACTTTAAAGCGTATAGCACCACCATGCATGGTTGCCAACCAGTTGAAAATTTTAACACCAGTCGGGATACCTATCAGCATACTGCTTGCTGCAAAAAAACTATTCACCGTATTACCAAGTCCCGTAGCAAACATGTGATGTACCCAAACACCAAATGCAAGCAGCGCGATGGCCATTCCTGAACCGATAATAAAAGTGTAGCCGAATATGGGTTTACGGCTGTAAACCGGGAACACTTCCGAAAAAATGCCGAATACGGGGAGTATTACAATGTAAACCTCCGGGTGACCAAAAAGCCAGAATAAGTGCTGCCATAAAATTGCCGACCCACCACCTTGTGCGCTAAAAAAATGGGCGTGTAACTGGCGGTCGAGCAGCAACATAACCAATGCCGCATTTAGCGAAGGAAATGCAGCCAGGATAAGAAATGAATTAATGAGAATCATCCACACAAATAAGGGCATCTGTTTTAAATTCATGGAGTTTACCCTATATTTAAGTATGGTAACCACAAAATTTGCCGATGCTGTTACCGTCCCGATGCCTGCGATCAGCAGGCCTGAACAATAATAGTCTACTCCGGGCGATGAAGAATAGTTGTACTGGTTGAGCGGCGCATAATTGAACCAGCCGGCATCCGGCGCCCCGCCGGCCAAAAAACTGAAATAAAGTAGCAATCCTCCAAAAAATGTCATCCAGAAGCTAAAGGCATTAAGCCTTGGATAAGCCATATCATTGGCACCGATCATTAAAGGTACCAGGTAGGTATTAAATCCGAAGATTGCAGGCATGGCCACAAAAAATATCATCGTGGTGCCATGCATGGTAAACAACTGATTATAAACTTCGGGATCGAGAAAGTGGTTGTTGGGTATAGCGAGTTGTATGCGTACCAGTAAAATTTCACATCCGGCTGCCACCAGGAATAGCACGGATAGCCACAGGTACATGATGCCGATCTGTTTATGATCTACAGAGGATATCCATTGCAGCAATCCCTGATTATCGCTCACACTCAAATTAGGTATCGGCTTTCTGGGTTCAGGCAAACGGATAGCTTTCATTTATTTAAGTTGGGTTAAATAAGCGGTAATTGCACGGACGCTATCTTTGCTGAAAATGAAACGCGGCATATGTGCGCCAGGCTTTATTTTCTGAGGATCGCTTAGCCATTTTTCTACATTTTCGGGATTATTATCCATCATGCCCGACAACATGGTTTGCTGACTGGCGAAATGTGTGAGGTTTGGGCCCTCCATTCCGGTTGCCAAAGTTCCCTGTATACTATGACAACTGCTGCAACTGGCACTCATGAAAAGAGCTTTGCCTTTACGGGCTAAAGAATCAATTGGTATTGTCGCCTTATCCGTATGGACCAACAACCATTTGTTATATGCAGCAGGTGGCTGCGCGACAACCATAATACGCATCCATGCATGTTGTTCGCCACAAAACTCACTGCATGTACCTTCGTATATTCCCGGCTTATCAATAGTTACCCATAAAAAATTATCCATGCCGGGGATCATGTCCATTTTAGCGCCGAAAGATGGTACCCACCAGTCATGGATCACATCTGCGGAATTTAACTGCAAGAGCAATTTCCTTCCAGTTGGCAGATGAATTTCGTTGGCGGTGATAGCCGTCGAGCCAGGGTAAACAGCTTCCCACCACCATTGATGGCCGGTGATAACGACATCTGGTTTTTGACTTCCACGATCAGGATTAACCGCGTTCATAACATTTAATGACCAGAAAAAGAAGACGATCACCAATATCATTGGGAAGCCTACCATTATGATCTCAAGTTTACGGTTACCTGTTATTTGGCGGGGTTCGGATGTGTTTGCTTTTGAGCGAAACTTAATAGTAATGTAAACCGTCAGAACAACTACCAAAAGCAATACGCCCGTAGCAGCCATTAAAAATCCATAACCGAGGCGATTGATTTTTTCAGCCTGCGGAGAAGCAGAATCAAAAATTGATTGTGTTTTATTGATTGCCGATAGGTATAGAAGTTGGATCATAATCGGTAATTATAATCCTGAATAAAGCAATTGCAGGTCCATAGAATATATTTTTTTATAAAGTGATTAGTGCTTATTTTCAGAAAGAGCCTAGTAGAAGTAAATCAACGATAAAAAAGTTAGGAGTGGCTCTGAAATAAATAATGTGTCGTACGTATGGAACAATAGATGATGTATTTAGTTTTGCTGATTAATAATTATAGATGTTTGTGGCTTTACGGCCAAGAGAATAGTAAATAGAAGATAGTTAAGCATACGCAATTAACTATTGGGTTTATTGCTATTCATAAAATTGAATGGTGCATATCTGACTATAATAGTTAATTGTATATCGCAGGAACTTTTATGGCATATTGATGTTAACAATAAATGGAGAAAGCGACAAACGGACGCTTCCACTATAAAACCGACCAGATTGTCGTTATAGGTACCTCTGTAGGAGACTTAGATACCCTTACTTCTTTAATCCAGCAATTGCCAAAAGATTTTCTTGTTCCTGTATTGATAGTGATGCACATTTCGCCCGATGCTACAGGCGATGTACTAAATAAGCACGGAAAGTTAATCTGCGCGCGCTGTACATGGTGAGTTTGCTAAAGCAGGGCATGCTCACCTTGTACCTTCTGATCATCGCCCCTTGACCGAAGAAAACAGTATTCTGCATGTCTCAAAAGGTGCCCAGGAAAACCGCTCACGCCCCGGAATTGCCCCCTGTTCCGTTCTGCTGCCCTTGCGTTTTGAAACAGGATAACAGGAATTATTTACTTGCAGCCCAAAAAGAAAAAAATGGAAGAGATCATATGGATCGCACTGCGGATGTTTGAAGAAAGAAAGAATTTCCTTACAACTGTCGCCCATGAACAAAAAGGGGCGACATCCCGCCTGGCTGCTGAGCGGGCTAGGTTATCACAAGTATATATTGACCGTATAAAGGCTATCTTGCTGGTGGACGATAAAGCAACAACAAGCAAGCGATCTACCAGTATAAGATATTCTCAGCTTTATTGTTTCTCTTGCAAACATCTGGGCTCGTAAAATTCGTGGCATCAAATTAGACGATATTATGAAAATACGAAGATGGACAAAAAAATACTGATCCTTGACGACGATGATGATATACTGGAAATACTTTCCCTGTTATTAACGGACAATGGATACGAAACCCAAACCTTATCCAGAGGGGAATTGGTATTTGACGCGATAAGGGAATTTCACCCTGACCTACTGTTGATGGATGTAATGCTCGCCGGTATAGATGGCAGGGTTATCTGTAAGCACATAAAGCATACAGAAGAAACCAATCGCTTGCCCATAATTCTTATTTCGGGAACACATGATCTGGCTAGTTCCTTGCAGGAAAACGGTGCGCCAAATGATTTTGTAGCCAAGCCATTTGATATGGACTATCTGATGCAAAAGATTAAAAATCAGTTGTGTGAATAGACCGAAAGATATCGTCAATTTAGGTCTTCATTTACTTAATCGTTAGTAGAGGATAAATTAATTCTCAAATAACCAGCCCATCGAGCTAATTATTTCAAATGAGTATATTTATTTAATAATTAATTAGTTAGATAGAATATCAGTACCTTTATACGCCGCTTTTTAAGTTCACGAAAGGTTTAAGGTAGCAAAAAGACTATCATGCCAAAAGCAGATCAGGATCAAACCAAAATACTTTCCCAAAATCTTTTTCCTGTTGTAGGGATCGGGGCATCTGCAGGTGGATTGGATGCTTTTAGGAAATTGATCCAAGCTATTCCTGAAAATTCAGGAATGGCTTACATTCTTGTCCAGCACTTAGCACCAGAACATGCAAGTGCGCTTCCTGAAATTTTGCAGCGGGTAACAAAAATCCCTGTTTCAGAGATCAGTAATAATGTTCAGGTGAACCGGGATCATATTTATATTATACCGCCCAATAAAATGCTTATTGCCACAGATGGCATTTTAAAATTGAGCCCGCGGTCTGGAAAGGGTAGATTGAACCTACCGATAGATATATTCTTTTCATCACTCGCAGAAGTTCACCAAGCCCACGCCATTGGGGTAATATTATCCGGTAATGGTGCCGACGGGACAGAAGGATTAAGAGATATAAAAGACCATGGCGGCCTGACAATTGCCCAGGAACCTGCTTCCGGTTCCTCCAAAGGAATGCCGCAACATGCTATTGATGCCGATATTGTTGACTTCATCCTGGCGCCCGAAAAGATTCCCGAAAAATTGCTTTCCCTGCAATCCTCTTTTAATCATTCTCCGACAACTAATGATCCTATATTAAATGATATAACTGACAAAGAATTCCGGGAGATCCTTACCCTTCTACGGGTACAACTCGGGGTGGATTTTAGTTTTTATAAGCAAACTACAATACAAAGACGTATTATTCGCCGAATGCAACTGTTAAAATTAGAAAACCTAAAGAGTTATGTTGAATATCTGAAAAATACCAAGTCAGAACCCGATACATTATTTAATGACTTGCTCATACCGGTTACTTCTTTTTTTCGTGACACATCAACATTTGATCAGGTAGGTAAAACCATTTTCCCTGAAATTTTAAAAAGAGATAAATCTGCCAACAACCCCTTGCGTATATGGATAGCTGGTTGTTCCACCGGGCAGGAAGCCTATTCAACAGCCATTTGTTTGCACGAACTGCTAAACGACCATCTTTCTTCCATAAAAATACAAATTTATGCTACGGACATTTCTAAGCAATCTATAAAAAAAGCAAGATTGGGCATCTATTCCAGAAAAGAGCTGGATGGTATTTCAGTGGAACGCCTATCCCGGTTTTTCAATAAAATTGATGGTCATTATCAAGTAACAAAATCAATAAGGGAAATATGCGTATTTGCCGTGCATGATTTTTTAAAAGACCCGCCATTTGCGAAAATGGATATGATCTGCTGCCGGAACGTAATGATCTATTTCGAGCCATATCTGCAAAAAAAAGCGATTACAACGTTTCATTATGCGCTCAATGATAAAGGTATATTATGGTTAGGGAAATCAGAGACTACAGGTCAGGCATCCAATCTTTTTATCCCCATGAGTAAAAAGGAAAAGTTTTATACCCGGAAGACTTCACCGGGAAGATTTACCTCAGTCACCAGCGGGCGCAACGAAATTGTTTATAGTGAAAAGAATGACCTTTTGAAAAATAAAGAAATTAAAACTGAAGATATTCAAAAAAGCGTTGACGATATTTTGCTTTCCAAATATATGCCTGCCGGTGTAGTTATCAATGAGCAAATGGATATCGTACAATTTAGGGGATCAACAGGAAAATATCTGGAGCCCTCGCCAGGCAAGGCTAGTTTGAATATACTAAAAATGGCCCGAGAAGGCTTGTCCTTCGAAATACGTAATGCGTTACATAAAGCAAAGACTACAAAGAGACCGGTAATAAAGGAAGGTATGATGATCGACGATGGCAAACTATCTGTAAGCATCGAAGTTGTTCTGCTTCCAAATACCATCGATCCTTATTTTTTGATTTTATTCCGGTCTCATTATAATGCCGAGCTTCACTCAAAGTCGGTTGCAGGTAAAGGAAAAAGCAGTCTTACCAAATTGCAGGCGGATGAACAGGCTAACCGGGTAATGCAATTAGAGAAAGAACTGGCGCAGGCGCGGGAAGATATGCAAAGCATTACCGAACAGCAGGATGCTGCCAACGAAGAGCTACAGAGTTCCAACGAAGAATTACTGAGCAACGGAGAAGAGCTACAAAGCCTTAATGAGGAACTGGAGACAAGCAAGGAAGAGCTGCAAAGCACGAACGAAGAGCTGATTACTGTTAACCAGGAACTTTATGACAGCAATACTGAACTGCATTCCAGCCGTAAATTTGCTGACGCTACCATCGCCGTATTACATGAACCGCTATTGGTTCTGGATAAAAAATACATCATCAAGAGTGCTAATTCAGCATTTTTTAAAACCTTTCAGTTAACTGAAGAAGAAACACTGGGGAAAATCGTATTTGAATTGCAACGCAAGGGCTGGGATATTCCTGGCCTGCGCAAAGAACTCGAAAAAATTCAGAAAGAGCAGGAAAAATTGATCGAAATTGAAATCGCTTTTGATTTTCCTGTTATAGGTAAGCGTTTAATTTGCTTCAATATCCAGCCAATAATGAAAGAGAATGGCGAGCAACTGATCTTGCTGGCCATGGATGATATTACAGAGCGAAACAGGGTAACGCAATTATTAAAAGAAAAAGCAACTGGCGTCTTACATGAACGTCAGATGCTCCATAATTTTTTTATGCAAACCCCCGCATTGCTTTGTATCTTAAAAGGGCCGGAACATATTTTTGAACTGGCCAACCCGCTTTATCAAAAATATACCGGATACCGTGTACTTGTAGGTGAGAAATTACTGGATGCCCTGCCTGAACTGGCAAATCAAGGGTTTTTAGAGCTGCTGGATAAAGTTTATAGCACCGGAGAACCTTTTATCGGAACTGAGATGCCACTTTCACTGGTCAATAAAAAAGGCAAATCAGAACAGCGTTATATTAATTTCAATTATCAGGCATTGAAAGATGAACAGGGAAATACAGAAGGCATTTTGGTATTTGCGTATGATGTTACCGAACAAGTAATAGCTCGCCGTCTTCTGGAACAGAATGCGGAAATGATCCAAAACCTGTATATGAACGCACCGGGTTTTATAGCGACTTTGATGGGGCCGACCCATATTTATACGCTTGTAAATCCGGCGTATCAGAAAGTATTCGGCAAACGTGAAATCGTAGGTAAGCCAATTTTAATCGCATTACCTGAACTGGTAGGACAGGGTTTTGATCTCATTTTAGACAATGTTTATCAAACAGGAGAAACCTTTGTCGGGATTGAAATTCCTATAACCCTGGCGAGGGATGTTGACATGGAGCCGGAAGTGCGTTATTTTAATTTTTCGTACCAACCTATTTACCAGGAGGATAAAACAATCAATGGCATTTTGGTTTTCGGCTATGAGGTGACGGAAGAAATACTTGGCAAGAAGATACAGGAAGAAAGTGCTGTGCGCTTTCAGCTACTTGCCGAATCGATGCCACAAAAGGTCTGGACAGCCGATGCTGACGGTAACATTAATTATTTTAATGAAAAGTGGCTGGAATACACCCATAAGAATTATGAAGAGTTAAAGGCCTGGGGATGGAAAAATATCATTCACCCCGATGAATGGGAAGTTAATCAGGCAGCTTGGGAGCACTCCATGGCTACCGGGGAAGATTTTCAGGTTGAACACCGTTATCTCCGCCACGATGGTAATTACCGTTGGCACTTGAGCCGCGCGCTTGCTCAAAGAGATAAGGATGGTAAAATCATCATGTGGTTGGGCACAAATACCGATATTCACGAACAACGGTTATTTGCGGAGGAATTAAAAAAACAGATCGCGGAAAGAATAAAGATAGAAAATCAGAAGAATGATTTTATCAGTATGGCTTCTCATGAATTAAGAACACCAGTGACCAGTATTAAAGGCTACGCGCAAACAATACAACGGGTGTTAAAAAATGCGGAAAGTACAGGCATAGATACTTACCTGGTGAAGATGGACAGGCAGGTGAATAAGTTAAATTCATTAATTAACGATTTACTGGATGCTTCCAAAGTAACCCAGGGTAAATTAAAATTCAATGAAGAGGTTTTCGACTTTAATGAATTGATTGTTGAAATTATAGACGATATGCAGCAAGTATCTGCCAATCATGCTATTGAAAGTAATCTTGCAGAATCGGCGATGATCACCGGCGACCGGAACAGAATTGGGCAAGTAATGACCAATATACTGTCCAATGCTATCAAATATTCGCCCAAGGCTGATAGGGTGATAGTCAGTTCAGCCCTCGAAAATAAACAGATCAAATTCTGCGTAGAGGATTTTGGGATTGGTATACCGCAGGATAATCTAAATAAAGTTTTTGACCAGTTTTTCCGAATAGGCGGTTTGGGACACGAGTCTACTTCAGGACTTGGCTTAGGTTTATTTATTGCTTCAGAAATTATAAAAAGACATGAAGGAACTATGGAAGTTGAAAGTACTGAAGGAAAAGGATCTACCTTTTGTTTCTTAATACCCGTTAATGAAATTTAAAACCTTCTGAAATATACCCTGCCAGTGGTTTGTAGCTACTAGGATAGTACACAACTGTTAGCCCTTTATCTTTCGTTTGTTTAATACAAAAAGCCCTGAAAAGTATACACTTGTAAAATCATAACTAGTGCCATAAAAGCGTATTAGAAGGTTCTTTATATATTCCTTTTAGAATATGTAATCCTGCTCCCAAGCGCGTCTTAACGGTCCCTAAAGGAACATTTAACTCATCAGCGGCCTCAGTATGCGTGCAACCTTTAAAATAGATCAGATCGAGAATGTCCCTCTGACTTTTATTTAGATTACCCATTTCAAGCTTGATTGATTGTATGTCTGCCATTGAAAAAACATATTCAGGCTGTTCAATCTTTTCATTATAATACTCAATCGGTTCTGTAGCTAAATATCGACGATACTGATTAGACCTTAATGTATCCTTGGCTAGATTACGGGTTAAGCAAAGCATCCAGGTAAACAATCTACCCTTTTTAGCATTATACTTCTCAAAAGAGTACCAAATTTTAATAAATGATTTTTGGAGGACATCTTCTGAGATTTCCCTGTTTTTAACTATCTTTAATATGGCCCAATATAAAGTACTTGAGTACATGTCGTAAAGCGCCTCTGCTCCAATTCGGCTTTTAATGCCAATTGCTTCTATAAGTTTTTCTTCAGATAATGAAATTCGTTTCTTCATGATGCAGCCGACGGATCCGGATTGCATATTAACTGTAAGCTAAATTGATGCCAAAATATTGATGCCGGTTTATTACTTGCAAAGGCTCCACCCCAGGTATTAGTATGGATATTTCTGAATGATCTTAAAGCATAATTTGGCTTAATTCTTAAGTAAAATAACTTTAGGGGTCTTGCCTTTAGCATAAAAAAAGTAAAATCGCAGGGAAACATTTTGCGTAATTAATAGTTAATAATATAGTCCTACGGGACAAAAAAGTACCTGCTGTTTTTGATTAAATCAAAGACATTTACTGTTGGAATAAACGCTGCAAATCATAGCGCAAGGCTCATCAGGCAAATCCAGGCCAACAGTGATCGATACCCTCATTGTTTCTATCTGATACCGTCATGTCAGCTCTAAAAGGCAGGCCATGCTTACTATACTTTTGTTTTAATTGAAATTTTATGCTAATCATTTTCATTTTCCTAATTGCTCACTGGTTCCTGTCTTTGTTCTTTCAAACCTTTTTCCAGCATCGCTATGCGTCACACCGGATGTTTACCACCAATAAGTTTTGGGAGCGGGTATTTTACTTGCTGGCTTACCTGTTCGAGGGCTCTTCTTTTTTGAATCCCCGCGCTTATTCGATTATGCACCGGGAACACCATGCATATAGTGATACAGACAAAGACCCGCATTCGCCACACTTCTTTACCGATATATTCCAGATGACCAAAGCTACTTTTAAAACGTTTGACGATCATTTGCGGCGGCTGAAAAACCCCGAAGCACGATTTGCCGGAAACTATCCCGAATGGCCGCTGATCGATAGGATCGGTTCTTCGATATTGTCGCGTTTATTATTCGGTGCGGCCTATACGGCTTTTTATATAGCTTTCGCTACGCATTGGTGGCTATTCCTGCTGTTGTCCATCCACTACTTTATGGGCCCCTTGCACGGCGCAATCGTTAACTGGTGCGGCCATAAATATGGTTACACCAATTTCGACAATAAGGACAAATCCAAGAACACCACCCCATTTGATTTCCTGATGCTGGGCGAACTGTTCCAGAACAACCATCATCGCCATCCCAATAGTGCCAATTTTGGCAAACGCTGGTTTGAGATCGATCCGGTTTACCCCGTTATGAAATTGATGCACTGGATGCGGATCATCAAATTGAGAAAAACTTATTAAATAATTAATATCATAAATATAAAATATCATGAGTAAAGACAAAGGCAGCAAAAACGTCAAAAAAGCGCCGGCTGCCGAAGGCAAGAAAGCAACCTCGGATTATCAGGCCGGAAAGAAAACAGTTTCAAAAGACGACGTAGCAATCAACAAAAAGAAATAGGATGAACAATAAAAAATCGGCCGAGCTAAAAGCTAAAGAATACCTCTTCGATCTACGAAACGTAGCTATTGGAAACGGTTTTAAGCCGGATGAAAAATGGCTGATCAGTTTTTCGACACAGGCCTATAAAGCTGTCATTGGAAAGAAGTACTATGCGACAGTCGCTACAAAAGCTAGTCCAGAGGATGTTTTCGCAATGTTTGCGCTGGCTCAGACGGGTTTAAACCATCCTATCACCAATACACCCGATATAAAAACCATCGGACTCAATCAATTACAATATCTTATCGCTTATAAACCCGAAAGGGAGAGGCAGCAGGCAATGCCCATTAATTTTTAGCAGATGCCATTTTTAGATCATGTACTCCAAACCCCTTCCTACGGATGGAAGGATGAAAACGGAACCTTGATAAAGCCTACCGTAAAAGAAATCTTATCCGAATTCTTTTCCAGACTGAATGTTTTAAAAACCCGAAAGAACTGGCTGCCATTTTTCAGCTGGCTGAAGGTATTGTGTTTGGTGCCGTTCTTCATCTTGTTTTTAATTTTCTTCCTGCATTGGTGTACCATTTTGGCCGCTTTTATTTATGGCATGATCATTATGGGCACGCATGGTACCATTTGGCACCATCGTTATTGCACACATGGCGCTTATACTTTCCGTAATAAGTTCTGGCGGTTTATCACACAGAACCTGACGATTAATGTGATACCGGAAGAGATCTACGTAATCTCGCACCATGTGCACCATTCCAAGTCAGATCAGCCGGGCGATCCCTATAACGCTCAGGCCGGTTTTCTGTATTGCTTTTTGGCAGATGTCAATCATCAGCCAATTGCAAAAGATCTGGACGAATCTAGCTATAACCGGGTAAAACACCTGATGCATCATACCGGTGTCAAAGCTAATACTTATGCGCAATATCAACACTGGGGTTCTTATGTCAATCCGGGCCGGGCAATGCTTTCCTGGATACTCAACTGGACATTCTGGTATGCGGCATTTTATCTGCTGGGAGGAAACACTTTAGCAATCAGTCTTTTTGGGGCAGCAGGTTTTTGGGCGATAGGCGTACGTACTTTCAACTATGAAGGCCATGCCAAAGGTAAGGATAAACAGAATTTGAAAACGGATTATAACCATAAGGATAAATCCATCAATCAGATATGGCCGGGTATTGTGGCCGGAGAATGGCATAACAATCACCATTTATTTCCAAAGAGCGCCCGAAGCGGGTTTAAACCCATGCAGATTGATTTGGCCTGGTATTATATTAAAATGATGAACTGGCTTGGTGCCGTCAGTTGTTACAAGGATGGCAAGAAACAGTTTTATGAAAAATATTACCTGCCTTACCAGAAATTGAAAAGATCCGAAAAAGCCGATCGTAAATCTTCCATTTTAGCTACCCTTTAATTTTATCGGGCAGGAAATCTATTATCAACTGCTGTGGCAAGTTATATGGCCTCAAATTAAGTTTACCGGCAGCTCATAGGTGCTATCCGTGCTTGTTGAACCACTCAAATGTTTGCAGCCGGTAACTCTACGCTTTGCAGATTCAATAGGAGAAGAATTAACTGCAAGACAGAACGCTGTCCAGTTGAATGATAGTAATATCGTCCGTATTTTATTTCATAAGCATTGATTTTTGTTAATGGACTGATTTTTGTCTTTATATTATAAGGCGATAAACTTTTGTCTGCCTAAAAATTATGAAGAAGATACTTTTGATAGAGGACGAAGCTGATATATCAGAAGTAGTTAAACTAATTTTAGAGGATGAAGGCTATGCGGTGAGTGTTTTGGGCGATGCAGACCACTTCGAAACCAAATTAAGGGAATCTAATGCCGACTTAGTTTTGCTCGATTTAAATATTGGTGGATTTAATGGAAAAATTATTTGTGAGTATATGAAAAATGATACTGTACTAAAAAGCATACCGGTGATATTAATGTCGGCTAATATTAATATTAAACAAATAAAAGAAGAATGCGGTGCGGAAGATTTAATAATGAAACCTTTTGATCTGAACTTCTTAATTAGTAAGGTTGAGGAATATGCTTGAAATTTCGATTGTAATTGGCCTTAAAAATAAACTAAAGTGACAGTATTAGAACCAGCCCAGGATAAATAATTTGCGTAATTGTCATTACGTTACAGATTAATAGCATATGATAATCCAGCCAACCCAGTATACTATCAGGGATAAAAAACAAAATTGAATATTTATCGGGCTTTGAGGATCGAAGATATTTTAAAAAAAACCGGAAGTACAATTAAAAAAGGCGGAGATTTTCAATATCTGCTTAGGCGATACGCTTAGCAATTATAAAGTTACAGGAATACGACGCGGTTCATTCGGCAATGAGGCGTTTGATCAACAAAAACATTCAATTTCATGTTTAGTGGCATCGTCAATTTGGGCTTCTTTGATCGAAGATTGATTGCCAGATATGCCATTATACTATAACGAGTACTGATCGATACCTCTTTGCAATATCAAGGCAAATTCTTCAACATTTGGTGGGATAAGCATCGAGAGGTGGTCTCCGGGGATTTCATATATTTCAACTCCTTTCTTTGCATATTTATTCCATCCTAAAAATTCAACATCATCCACATAATGTGTGCAAATTTTTGCTTTATATAAGTAAACTTTATCATCAAATGGCTCTATCGAATAATTATGCAAAGCAACCCGGAGTTTATCTTTTATTTTTTTCATTTGCTGATAAAACTTTTTGGAGTCACTTTTGGAATAGGGTTTAAAAAAAATCTTTTGAGATAAGTTTTTAAATTCACTTTTAAGCACAGTTATGGGATGATGAACTACAGATTTTAAAAATGAGATAAGCTTAGGCAAATACTTCTTTATTTTTCGAGGTAGCAGATAAAGCCAATTTTTATATTTTGATTTTTCCGCATCAGTATCAAAAATTATCAGTTTTACTTCTTTTCCTTTGGCAACCATTTGTTTCCGCATTTCAATAGCAATATACCCACCGAAGGAATAGCCTGCTAAAAGATAAGGCCCTGAAGGATTCTGAGCTATAATTTCATTAACATAATTTGTTGCAATTTCTTCCATTACATCTAATGGCTCATCTCCTTCAAGCCCTTTTGCTTGTAAGCCGTATACGGGCTGTTCTTTGTCCATGTTTATTGCCAGGGTATTAAAATATAACACATTTAACCCTTCGCCGTGTATAATGTACAACGGTATTTTTAAGCCATCTGGTTTTATAGCTACAAGCGAATCCCATCGCATTAAGTCATCATCAATATTTAGAATTACTGATAATTTCTCTATTGTCGAATGTTTAAACAAAGTTGCAAGGGGCAGGCGCTTGCCGGTTACATGTTCTATACGCGCCATTATTTGTATCGCAATAAGAGAGCGGCCGCCAAGGGCGAAAAAGTTATCAACAATACTGATCTTCTCTAAACCCATCAATTCTTCCCATATTCTGGTAACCAGTCTTTCAACATCCGAACGAGGCGCAAGGTATTCACTGCTGCGATCAATCAAGTTAATTTCGGGCTTTGGCAATGATTTGCGGTCGATTTTTCCATTGGGTGTTATAGGGATTGATGACATTAAGACAAAATCATCAGGCACCATATATTCCGGAAGGGTATCCATTAATGCTTGCTGTACACTGTGTTTTTGTAATCTACCCCCACCGTTTTCGGCAGCAGCCAAAACTAAATAAGCAACCAAACGTGGTTCGCCGGGTATGTCATCCCTAACAATAACAACGGCTTCTTTTATATTTGCCTGCTTGAGTAAAGTATATTCTATTTCTTCCGGTTCGATACGATAGCCCCGCACTTTTACCTGTTGGTCAATGCGGCCAAGGCATTGTATTTCTCCCCCTTCATTAAATCTCCCTAAATCACCTGTACGATACATTTTATCATTGGGTCTTCCTGAAAACGGATCATCTATAAACCGCTCTGCGGTTAGTTCGGGGTTGTTTAAATAGCCTTTTGCAACCCCATCACCAGCAATAAAAATTTCTCCTATAACGCCATCAGCCATGTTGGTTAAACATTCATCCAAAATATAAACCTGAGTATTGTCTATGGGCTTGCCAATCGTAATATCATCGGCACTTTTAATGAGCTTTTGGGTCGAATAAATGGTTGTTTCTGTTGGACCATACTGATTCCATAGGGCGCTGCAACGCCATATCAGTTTATTTACAAGGTCTTTATGCAAAGCTTCTCCGCCGCAAATAATTTTTACAGGCAGAAATTTATCCCAGCCTGCTTCGAGTATCATACGCCAGGTATAAGGAGTGGCCTGCATAATACTTATATGCTCCCTTTTAATTATATCAAGCAACAACCGGCCATCTTTTGCTGTTTCAGCATCTGTCAGCATTATTTGAGCCCCGCAAATAAGGGGCAGGTATAACTCAAGTGCTGCAATATCAAATGAAATAGTAGTGATTGCCAGTATTTTATCATTGACATTAATTCCCGGTTCTTTTTGCATACTCAGCAAAAAATTAACGAGGTTATAATGCTTTATCATTACCCCCTTAGGCTTGCCTGTCGAGCCTGAAGTGTAAAGCACATATGCAAGGTCATCACCATTAACTTCTATTTCCGGTTCTTTAATATCGTAACCGTCAAGTTTTTCCCGTGTGTCTTCTATTAATACCTCCGTAGCGATTGAACGGAAATGCGCCTGATATTTTTTCGATGTGAGCAGAATTTTAACTGATGAATCTTTCAGCATAAACTCTATCCTTTCTTTTGGATATTCGGGATCAAGCGGTAAATAGGCTGCCCCGGATTTAAGGATAGCCAAAAGCGAAATGACCATTTCGAGCGAGCGGTCAACCGCCAATCCTACTATGTCGCCGATTTTTACATTGCTATCAATTAATAGCTTAGCCAGTTTGTTAGCGCTTTCATTTAAATTTTTATATGTCAGCTCTCTGCCGTGAAATTTAATCGCTGTCTTATCCGGATACTGTTGTGCGCATTCATCAATTAAATAATGAACCGTCGTTTTCCTCGAAGACTTGTCAAAACGATCGTGCAATATATTTTCGTTCCGGATATCTGCATTTATATTGACATTCATCTAATACTTTCTTTGTAAATGAAATTGTTTGTTCAAATTAAAGGTCAAATGAGTTTATAACCCTATTAAATGAATTTTTTATTATCAATTATTTATATGTAATAAATAAATTAAATAACTGAATATCAGATATTTAATTAAATCCTCATTAATCCTTAAAAACAATCTCAAGACTAATTATCTTATTTGATTGCTATGTGCATCTATATATCAAGTTCTGTGCCGAAGAACCAGGTACCTGATCGAAAGCTAAATGCCGCGATGATAAATGCGGTTTCCCAAACACGGAAATTATGACGCCTGTTTAACTCCCTAATTGTTGCTGCTAAAATGGACGGTAATTAATTATATTAATTTAAGATAGACTGCTTTCTCGCTAAACTTAACTAATCCAAGCCATTATGCTTTTAAAATATTGAAAAAGAGTTAATAACGATCGCAAAGAACAATTTGGTTTAATAAATGTTAGTCATAATAGCTCTTTTAAAAGAGTTTATTTTGAAAAAACTTCTACTTCTGGTTTACAGTGCTCTGAGGATTCATACAAATAACATCTTCATAATAAATAGCGTTTTACATTTACTCCTATATCTTTATAAAAACAAGGCGCCGGTCACTCTCTTAACAAATTCGGATACGAATGCCAATCCTTTTACTTTTAAAAGGTTTTTATTTTACATAACTGTAATAGCACTTCTTTTCTCATTGTGCGCGACAGCGGAGGCTCGAAATATGCCTTTAACGGTCGGATATTCAGGTAGAAGCCCCCAGGGGGAGTCGGCAACCCATTCAGCGCCAGTCATCACTGAAAATGGTGCCTTATTGGCGCTAAATAGTACTTATGGCACAGCATCGGCTTCAACCAACTTTACCGTATCTGGCACCAATATGACGGCAGGTATTTTAATTACGCCGCCTGCAGGTTTTGAGGTAAGTACCGATGATGTAACTTTTACGGGTGCGGTAACAATTGGTACATCGGGTACTATTGCACCCACAACGGTCTATATCAGGTTGGCCTCGTCCGCGCCTGTTGGCAATTATTCGGGTAATATTGTACTGAGCAGTAAAGGCTCAACTAATGTTAATGCAGCAATTGCCCCCAGTTCGGTAACACCCGCTCCTTTAACCATCACTGCAAACAATGTAACCAAAACCTATGGGGCCGTCCTCACCGGCGGTCCAGGTTCAGCAGCATTCACTGCCCCGGGCCTGCAAAACTCCGAAACTATTGGGAGCGTAACGATAGGATACGGCCCGGGATCAACGGCAACTGACGGTGTCGGAACCTATACCGGCTGTGTAACCGCAGCAAATGCCACCGGCGGAACTTTCTCGGCGCGCAACTACATAATTACCTACGCCGGGGCGCAGATTATAGTAAATCCCGCGCCTTTAAGTATTATAGCTAACAACGTTATTAAAGCTTACGGCGCCACCCTGACAGGGGGGCCAGGGTCAACAGCGTTCACAGCCACAGGCCTGCAAAACGGGGAAACCATCGGTACCGTAACTATAGCATACAGTTCAGGTTCAGCAGCAACCGACGGGGTGGGGACATACACAGACTGTGTAACGGTAGCGGCAGGTACTGGCGGAACTTTCCTTGGATACAACTATACGATTACCCATGTGCCTGCGGCTATTATTGTAAATGCAGCGCCTTTGGCGATTACAGCCAACAACGTCAATAAAACCTATGGCACAACGCTTTCGAGTGCATCAGGATCAACCGCGTTTACAGCAACAGGCTTGCAAAATTCAGAGACAATCGGGAGTGTGACTATAAACTATGGTGCAGGATCGACAGTAAATGCGCCAATAGGAACTTATTACGGCAGCGTAACCGCTACAGCGGCCACAGGCGGAACTTTCTCGCCAAATAACTATAACATTACATATCTGCCGGGGAATATTATTATTGCTCATGGGGCTTCTGGCGTCATCACTGAAAATGGTGTCCCGTTGGCACTAAACACCACTTATGGAATAGCGTCGGCTTCAACCAGCTTCACGGTATCGGGCACAAATATGACGGCAGGTATTTTAGTCACCCCTCCCGCAGGTTTTGAAGTAAGTGCCGATAATATAACTTTTACAGGCGTCATAACAGTTGGAGCATCTGGCACTATTGTCGCAACTACGGTTTATATAAGGTTGGCCTCATCCACAGCCGCTGGCAATTATTCAAGTAATATTGTATTAAGCAGTACGGGTGCGGCTAATGTTAATGTAGCAATGGCTAACTGCGCGGTAAACCCAGCTCGGCTAACCATAACAGTAAATAATGTAACCAAAACATATGGCACGTTTCTGACCGGCGGACCAAGCTCAAGGGCATTCACGGCTACGGGCCTCCAAAATTTGGAAACTATAGGGAGTGTTACAATAGGATACGGCCCTGGCTCGGCGGCAACTGATGGGGTTGGAACCTATACCGGTTGCGTAACTGCAGCAAATGCCACAGGCGGAACTTTCCAGGCGAGCAATTACACGATTACTTATGTTAGTGCGCAAATCATTGTAAATCCTGCGCCTTTAAGTATTATAGCCAATAACGTTATTAAAACTTACGGCGCCACCCTGACAGGGGGATCAGGGTCAACAGCGTTCACTGCCACCGGCCTGCAAAATGGGGAAACCATCGGTACTGTAACCATAGCGTATGGTTCAGGCTCAGCAGCGACCGATAGTGTGGGGAGGTATTTCAATTGTGTTACAATAGCCGCAGGTACTGGCGGAAATTTTTCGGGACACAACTATACTATTACCCATGTACCGGGGGACATTATAGTAATTCCTGCCCCACTAACCATAACAGCCGATAACGTTGATAAAGCCTATGGTGCAACACTATCCGGTACATCAGGATCATTAGTATTCACTGTCACCGGACTGCAAAATTCGCAAACGATCGGGAGTGTAACTATAAACTACGGCACAGGATCAGCGGCAAATGCTCCGGTAGGAACTTATTATCTGTGTGTATCCATAGCAAATGCCACAGGCGGAACTTTTTTGCTGAATGAATATGCAATTACTTATGTACCCGGGAATATAATTGTAGGTACTAATTTCTCCACAATTTCCGTTGCCGGAAGCCCTTCTGCCCTAAGTACTTCTTACGGCAAACCATCGTCCTCCACTTCTTTTACCGAATCGGGTACCAACATGGGTGCGTATGTTTTACTTACTCCGCCTACAGGATTCGAGTTGAGTACTGACGACAATGCTTTTAACAGTACAGTTACGATTAGGGACACAGGTGCCTATACTTTAAAGCTTTATATACGATTAGCGCCAACTGCACCGGTGGGAGATTATTCGGGTAATATCGCATTAAGCAGTACAGACGCGCCGATTGTTTATGAAACAATGCCCATATGTACCGTAACGGCAGCCGGGTTGACTATAACAGCCGACAATAAAGGCAAAAATTATGAAGAGGTTAATCCTGATTTAACTGTAACCTACAGCGGCTTTGTAAACAATGACGGCCCTGCGCAACTAACCGCGCAGCCTATTGTAACTACAACAGCGCTTACAGCATCGCCGGTTGGTGAATATCCCATTGCTGCAAGCGGGGCGGAAGCAACGAATTATACTTTTAATTATGTGCCTGGGGTACTTACCATTTACCCAAATATTCAAATGATTATGGTACCTAATGCGTTTACGCCCAACGGCGATGGAATAAATGATACGTGGGATATTAAGAACCTCTATGTCTTTCAAAATTGTACAGTTCAAATATTCAACAGGTACGGGCAAAATATATATTTTTCAAATGGTTACGGGATTCCCTGGGATGGTACCTATAGAGGAGCGGCATTGCCTGTAGGCACCTATTATTATATTATTAATCTTAAAAATGGAGATAAAATTTTATCTGGCTCAGTGACTATTATCAAATAAACGATGATAAAAAAAATAACTTTTTTTGTTGTTCTTATTGCAGGTATGCAATTAGCGTCGGCGCAGCAAAAACCGCAGTACACGCAGTATGTTTTTAATAATCTTCTTTTAAATCCGGCCGTAACCGGTATTGAAAATTATACCGATATTAAATTAGGGTATCGCAGCCAATGGACGGGCCTGCAGGGAGCCCCGGTGACAAGCTATTTAACCATTGACGCACCGATAGGGAATAATTTTATCCAAGGCGACGCTACAGCTTTCCCAGCAGAGGGCGGCGAAAATCCGTCAAGCAGGTTATATACGCAAAACTATATGGCTGCCGAGCCTCACCATGGTATTGGTTTTATGATCGTATCAGACCAGGCGGGTCCTATTACCACAACAAACATCGACGCAACTTATGCTTATCACCTAGGTTTAACCGACCGTTTGAATTTGGCGGTAGGTGTTGCCGCAGGCGTTAACCATATAAGCCTGAATACATCAGAAATCACCCTTGAAACTCCGCTTGACCCGGCTATCGCCAATGGTAATAACAGCCAATGGACACCGGATCTCAGCACGGGGATTTGGTTATATTCTTCAAATTATTACTTCGGCGCTTCGGTTCAACAGCTTTTGCCCGCAAATCTTTACTTCAGTACAGATCACAATAGTTTTGATCAGAGTAAAACGGTGCCTCAATACTTTGTAACAGGAGGGATTAAACTTTTTTTAACGGATGATATTACTCTTTTACCTACATTTTTAATAAAGGAAATAAACCCAGTACCATTAACTTTCGACATTAATGCCAAAATTTCATTTAAGGATAAGCTTTGGATAGGTGCCTCATATCGGCATGGTGACTCATTTGGCGTATTAGCCGGTATAAATATCAGTTCGTTTATTAATATAGGCTACTCCTATGATATTACAACCTCAGCGTTAAATACTGTAAGTAACGGCACACACGAGATAGTGATCAGCTTATTGCTTAATAACAGATATAGCGTAACCTGCCCGCAGCATACTTTTTAGTGATATGGTTGTTAATTTGAAAAATATCACTAAAAATTAAGAAAAAACATAAGCGAAAGTCTATCCTCTTAAAGATAGATTGTGGGAAGAACCTTTTCCAGCCGAAATCATTTCAGGAAAGTGACATCCCGAAGATGCGAAAAGCTTATTTCAAAGCAGTGACAATGCTGCAAGCCCGACAATGACTAATGAAAACTTCATCATTACCTGCAAATAAATAGCCATCATTCCTGAGGTCTTCTTTAAATACTTGTCTATTAAAAAGCGTACTAGTGTCCTTATTTTTATTTTTACGTCCTGAAAACAAGGCGCCATTAAAACTATTAGTTAAAAAAATAATATTTTTTTTAATATATTAAATAGCTGACAATCAACTATTTAATTTTTTAATTAATTTATTTACAAATAAATGAAAATTTATTTTAACTATTGGCATAACATATTTCGTTTAAATTATGTATAATTGGAGTCTAATTAATTTAAAACTATTGAAATGGATTTAAAAAATTTAATCAAACGTACTGGGATACAAATGCGTTTTGCATTATCACTGTCGGCCATCCTTATTGTCACAATCTCATCTTGCCAAAAGGATAACGTTAGTCTAAATGACTCTAATAGTTTAAAAACAGCAATTCCAATAAAGCCAACGTCTCTTACTTCAACTGCTGCGTTAACTTACAAAATTAGCGGCCCAATTTCATTGACCGGTGTAAAGAACATGACAATTAGCGGAGAATCAATTACAGGAGGTAACGTACCTTGTATCAGCCTGACCAATTGTACTAACATTATAATTACTCATTGTAAGTTGATTAACTCTACTACAACCGGGGTAAACTTATATAACTGCGTTAATATATCAGTGGATACCAGTTATATTTCAAACGTTTCTACTGGAGTATACGCATCTACTTGTCAAAGTATAAAAGTGCTTGATAATCAAATGGAAAATATGGTGGGCCCGCTTCCACGTGGACAGTTTGTGCAGTTCAATAATGTAAGTGGCCCTGGTAACAATGTAATCAACAACAGATGTGAAAATATAATGGGTTCAAGTGATCCCGAAGACGCTATTAGCATGTATATGACTAACGGCACCGCCGCAAGTCCGGTAATAATTAGCTGGAACTGGATAAGAGGCGGCGGCCCAAGTAATACAGGCGGTGGCATTATTTTAGGAGACAATGGTGGTAGCTATCAAATTGCCGAAGATAACATATTGGTTAATCCCGGTCAGTACGGTATGGGCGTAGCAGGCGGTACTAATATGGAGATATTGAATAATGAAATCTATGCAGCACAAAACACATTCACCAATGTAGGGATTTCTGTTTGGAACCAATACACAAATATAAGCGCGTCTTCTGGAATTACTGTAAGCGGCAATAAGGTTAACTGGACAAATTCGACAGGTGCATCAAATCCTGATTGGAATGAAGGAAACTGTGGAACAGTAACAGGCTGGAGCAGCAATACATGGGGGGCTAATATTACATCTTCAATCCTTCCTGCAACCTTGATAACGTTAAATTAATACTGAAAACAGCTTAGTCCTAAAAAAGGCCCTCATAAATAAAAAAAGGTTGCGGTTGAAATTATAACCAAGTGGATAAACAACACATCACCGGAATAATTAATAAATAGTGTTCAAAGACAATTAAAAAGGATAGAAAACAATAACTAATAAGAAATGTTTTAATTGTTAATGTGAACGATTGAAATGAATTTAAAAAATTTAATCAAGCAGCCATGGATACATATATTTTTGGCATTCCCGCTATCAGCCATGCTGCTTGCAATCGTCTTATCGCGCCCAAGGGGTAATGTTAACTCCAAAAACCTTAACAGCTTACAAACTACAACTGTAGTTCCTTTTACATCTAAGATTCCTTTTACAACTTCTAAAG
>Ga0302309_10000941_pt1 | contig 29303 bp, 26 predicted proteins | sample III_Palsa_N1_1_FD_200453 | JGI IMG/M metagenome (GOLD analysis project Ga0302309, IMG submission 200453) | Peat permafrost microbial communities from Stordalen Mire near Abisko, Sweden - III_Palsa_N1_1 | ecosystem: Environmental > Terrestrial > Soil > Palsa > Peat permafrost | place: Sweden... | reverse complement strand
AGCTACCTGGAGGCGAGCCCAGGTTTTGTTCTTCGGCAGTGACAGTGTTCGCTATCTGCTGCGTTTGGTTGGCCTCAATCTGGTTGGCGAGATTGAGGCCTTCCTTGGTGATGAGGTCGCTGAAGCTGTAACTCATGCCGGGAGCCGGTGTGGAGTAGTAGGTCAGCATTCCGAAGCCGAAGGCGATCAGGAGGAGGAGGTCGGCGAACTTGGCGAAGTGGAAGCCGCCACCGCCCTGTCCAGCCGACAGGGCGGCCTTGACCCCAAACCAGACGATCAGGATCGTCGCGAGGCCACGGAAGATGTCGAGTCCAGCGGACTGAAGAATGGAGCCGTCCGTGGACAATAGTTGCGAGATGGCTTGCCCCAAAGAGGCGATGAGGTTCTGTGGCATCAGTAGCTCCCGTTGACGCTGAGCGAGATGGAGTGCATGGAGTTGCTCACGCCGTTGTTCACGTTCTGGATAGAGGTCGGGAAATTCTGCTGGAAGTAGATCGCGTTATTCAGGGCGCGGTTCTGGGCGTCGATCTGTTGCTTTTGCGCGACCAACTGTTGCTGCACCGATGCCGCAAGAATCTGATTGGTGTCCTGTTGGGCATGGATTTGGAGCAGTGTCGCGGAGTTGATCTTGCCCAGCAAGGCACTTTGCGTCTGCTGGGTCGGGTCGGTGGAGAAGGTGTCCGAGTCAAGATTCGCGAGTTGGGTGGCGAACCCCTGCTCACTGGTTCGGATGGTGCCGAGCGTGGAGAGCGTGTTGGTCGTCGTCGTTTGGGCGATCTCGGAGGTCGCATACTGATTGGCGACTGTGGCCTGAGTCCGCGCATCGAGGGCAGAATAGCTCCCTGACGGATAGCTCTGGGCCTGCACATAGGCGCTGTTGTAGCCCTGCTGCGCCTGGACGAGTGCACCGAAGTTGAGCGCGTTCACCAAGGCAGCTGTATTGCCATAGGTGTTGGGCGGAGCGGACAGACTCGTCCACTGCGCCCAGTCCGCCTTGTACCGGGCCGCGAGGTTCTGCGGCAACCGGGACAATTGATAGGCAAGGTTGTACATGGTGACGATCTGGTTGCGAGTCGCAACCGCAGTCGTGTAAATCTGCGATCCCTGCTCGATCTGCTGGAGAGCATGGGCGCTCTGGGTCGGGTCGAAAACGACGCCCGACCCCAACTGCGCGTGCGCCATAGGCGCGAGCGTAGACAACAAGCTGAAAATGGCGACAAGAATTCTTCCTGCTTTCATGGGTGGAACCTCCTTAAAGGTTGGCGTGCGATGGTGTTTAGAAGTTGCTGGGTACCGAGTGGTTCTCATACGCAGGCAAGAGCATGTCCTGCGTGATGTAGACCTTGATGCGGTGACCTTCCCGGATCGTGATGGTTGGCGGGATGTTGATGAAGCGGTCAAGCACATTGGCGCTTGACTGCGACATGCTCGAAGCGACGCCGGACTTATACGCCTCAATGCCGGATTCGTTGTAGCCGGCATTGGCGTTGGTTGCTTCGGCTGCGCCGGAGATGATGCCGAGTGCGATCGACGCGCCGAAGATCTCGACATAGTGGTTGTTGACCTTGTCCTTGAGACCCGTGTCGCCGATTTGATCGAGACCGTGGAACTGGTCGAGATCGACGGAGTAGCCGTCGGGCATGAGCAGACGATGGAAGGTCACGGCAAGCCGCTTCTGGCCTAGACCACCAACCTTTTGAACGTCGCCGAGTATGAACGTGCCCTCCGGTATCAAGAGGTGCTGACCATCATGGCTGTAGACAGGGTCGGTGACCATGACTTTCAATGGCCCTGCGAACTCGCCATCGAGACGGTTCGCCAGTACCGTGTCGATGGTCGTTCCCTCGAAGACGACATAAGGTTGGCCGTGGGCGTTGTTGACATTGACCTCCGGCGCACGCTTCTTAGTGGCGTCGGCAGTCGGCGGAGTGGTAGAGGCCGCTGGTTGCGGAGGCGAGGCAGAATGCGTTGCCGCCGGTGCATTGCCCAAATCCGCCGATGCGTCGTCATCGGACGGAATCGGCGCACGGGGCGTCTGCCCCGCAACCAGGTTCGACACAAACCGAGACTTGAACGAAAGCTCCTTTTCGGCGTCCGCGACTGGGTCGGTGGGTGGCGCTGGCGCAGCCTGCGGCGGCGGCATCATCATCGGAACCGTTTGCTCAGGCGCAGCATTGGTGGCGGGCGCATTGTTATTTGCCGCCATCTGCCGCGCCTGGTTATTCTGGCGTTCGTCGGCGCTCAGGTCCTGCTCCAACTGCTGAATCTTTTTCTGATTCATATCGTTGGAGGCAGAGAGCGGCGAGTTACTCGCGTCCTTGGGCGTGGGCTTGGCGTGGTTTTTGGAGAACATAACCGCCATCAGGATGAGCACAGCGAGTCCGGCAATGACATAGCCTTGCGCCTGCTTTGGAACGACGCCCTCCGGGAGAACGCGCTTGTCGCGGAGTGCCGGAGCCGGCGTGGAAGGTTGAACTTCAGGTATTTGGTTATCTTCTGGCACCGGCGTCACCTACTGCCCTTTCCGCTGAAAGCCCAGCTTGTGTTTGCCGATCTGGAGATAGCCCCTATCGACCACCGTGGGGATGACGTAGGTGCCGTCTTTGAGCTGGAAGGTGATGAGGTCTGGCTTGCCGTCTTTCAACTCGTAGACAGAGAACTTCTCCGACGCCGACGACTTGATGTAGGTGAACTTGTCGTCGTGATAAATAGCCGACACCGCGAACGGCTTCTCTTGCTTGAAGACGTAATCGAACTGCAACGCCTGGGTCGGATAGTCGGAACGAAACTGTTCGACCGCTTCGCTTGCATGAGACTGAGCGGCCTGAGCCTGGGCGCGGGCCGACTCTACCTCCGTTGCCGAGACGAGCTTGTTGGCGCCGTTGGCGGCAGCAAGCGAGGACGGATCGGATGGCTCGATGACGACCTTGAGGTCGGGGTTAGCGGAATCGGTGTCGTCCAGAGTGAACGAATACACCGTGCCCTTATCGGTGATGAGGTTGAGATTGGACTGGATGCCTTCCTTGGCAGGATGCAGGAAGCAGTAGTTGCCGACCGTGTCGATGATCCAGAAGTCCTTGTCGCCGGTGGCAACTTCCAGAATCTTCTCCGTGCCAGGAAGTTCGATGAGCGTGGTGTAACGCATCTTCGCGTGAACACTGACGATATCGTTGGCGTGGTACTTGACGATGCGGGCGGACTGCTGACCGTGGGCAACAGTCGCAGCGAGGCCGAGCAAGAGCGGGATAATGGGTGTGCGGTTCATGTTTCTCCTTAGTGGTTGAGGGGGTTGGGGTAATCCTTGGCCAGTTGCAACAGTCCCTGCTCCGGGCCAAAGCGTGCGAAGTAATCCTGCTTGCGGATGTTGTCGCGGGCGTTGTTGGTCGCGATCCAGTAGGTCAGCGCGTCAACTTCGAGAACCAGCTTTTTCGTGCCGCGCGGCTGCATCAGCAGCAGCTCGCGCTTGGGCACCAACGATTCCAGCAATTCAAGCTGGGTGTCGTTCAACTGGAAGATTTCGGCATACATCTTGCGGTCAATATTCGGGTTCGACAGAAAGATTTTGGTCGGGCAGGATTCGTTGACGATGTGCAGCATGTCCGAATCGGCCAACTCGACCACGGACTGCGTCGCCAGAATCATCGCGGCATTTTTCTTGCGCCATGTTTTTTCGGCGCGGGTGATCCAGTCCCGAATCGTCTTGTTCTTCAGGAATATCCACGCCTCGTCGATGACGAAGACTTTGAAGGTGGCCGTGTTCTCCCGACGCTCGATCTCAGACGATGCCCGCTGGAGCACATAAAACAGCAAAGGCTCTAACACGTCCGGGTATTCGGACCATCCATCGAAGTTGAAGGTCTGAAAACGGGCAAAGGTGAGGGTGTCCTCTTTGTTGTCGAAGAGATGGCCGAACTGCCCCGCCTGCGTCCAGCGGTGCAAACGTTCTCCGAGCGGACCGAGGATGGACACGAAGTTCGTGAGCGTCCGTATGTCGTCGGGGAGCTTGTAAGCACGCTCGATAGCTGCAAACAATGCCCGCTCGTCGGTCATGGTGAGTTCGTAGCGCCCACCCGCCTCGATCAGCACCCGCAAGAACAAGTACAGAAAATTCATGTTCTCGTGCGTCGGCTCCAGCGAAAACGGATTGATGCTGAAGCCGGGATTCTTCAAACCCACGTTCAGATACGTTCCGCCGAAGACCCGCGTCAGCGTTTCATAGCTGCCGCCTAGATCGAAGATGAACGTGAGCGGGTCGTACTTCTGGAGTGACTGGAGGGTGAACGATAAGCAGAAACTTTTGCCCGAGCCGGTAGCGCCCAGCAACAGCGTGTGCGCCACATCCCCGCTGTGCAGGTTCATGTAATACGGTGTACCGTGGGTCGATTCAAGAACGGCGAGGTACTCGCGTTCAAGGTGCGAGTTCCACTGGGAACCGGTGTCCACGGTAAACAGAAACGAGAGGTCGGAGTAGTTTGAGTTCAACGCGAATTGCTTGCGGAGGTTGAACTGCCGATTGCCTGGAATGGTCGCGAAGTAAGCATTGAGCAGGTTGTAGCGTTCCTCATAAAGCAGACCGTCATGCTGCGTAAAGAGCTTTTGGAACTCTGCGACGGCGCTTTCGACCTTGGCACGGTCTTCGTCGTAGACGACGACGGACAGAGTGTACTCGCCGAAGCTCTTGCCTTCCATGCCGATGGCGGTCAGAGCACCACCCAACTCAGAAACAGCAGCGGCCTTCGAGTCATCGACCAAAGTGTCCTGTGGCCCAGAGTTCTTGCTGTCCTGAAGATTCGAGACGAAGCTGGTTTTGGAATTGTGATGATGACGCCGGCGGCTTGCAATCTCCTTGCGGGCTTTGGTGTTGTCGATCGGATGCCACTCGGTAACGAGATGAAAGTTCGCCGGAATATCAAACAAGCCTTGCAATAACAAAGGCCGCGTTTCGCTGGGAAGCTCTTTCAGCGTCATCACGCGCAGGTAGTCGTCGTCCATGCGGAGATACCCGCGCTGGGCTTCCATCTCTGAGTCGCAGACCTGCCAGTCGAGGTGTCGGGTGCTAAACAACCGACTCTGCTGAAACTTGGAGGGGCGGAGGTTCACGAGACGCCGGATAGTCCGGAAGGTCTCCTCCGCCCCTGACAGCTCGACCTTCATGAGGTCGTTTAGCTGCCCACTCAAACTCTGCACCTTCTGCTGCAAGCGCAGTCGGTCGTGCTCGACCTGTTCGTACATCAAGGTGCGCTCTTTATTACCGGAGAACAGGGCATAGAGGTCATGTACAGCCGACCGTGGGTTTTTCGGCAACTGCGCCAGCGCGTGCAGCAAGCCGGTCTTGGTATAGCTGCCGTCAATCATGACGACCCAGTAAATCTCGATGGAGTACAGCCGATCCGCCTTGGACTTGAGGAACGCTGTACGTTGTTCCACCGATGCCCGAGTGAGACGGTTGTCGTAATCGGTGTGTGGGATTAGAGGACGGTTACGCTTGAAGAGAATCTGATACAGCCGCGTCTTGTCATCGAGCGACCTAAATGCGGCCTCCACGCGCTTCGCCGCGTAATCTCGCCCCGCATGATCGAGGCTTTCGTAGTCGATCCCCTCGATCTTCAAGACCGCCCCGAGATCGCCCGACTTGGTCAGAAACGAGTGCTCGTCCCAGAAGCCGAACAGGTTGACCTGCGCGGCGAACGATCCTGCCTCATCCCAATCCCTCGTAATGTTGCTAGTTCTGAACACGGCTGCTCCTGATCGTGATGGCGGTGGTATCTGACTTCATGGGGTCGTAACGTCGGCGGAACTTGGAACTGTTGAGCAGCACGCGAAGAATCTCTATGTCATGCTTGGTGGCAATGCGGGCGACGATGGTGCCGACGATGAAAAGGCCAATGCCACCGAAGAGCGAATGGAAGAGCGAGAAGATCGAACCTCCCGAGATCAGAGCGACGAAGAACAACCGTCGCTCCGCTCCCAAGACAGTCAGCGGACGGTTCATGGCCTTGAATACCGGGTTCACTCTGCCGTCCATTGACCGAGACATGGATCACCTCCTCTCTTTCTTGGCCTAGCTGGGGAACAACCAGGCCATGAAGTTCACTGCACCGACCGCCATACCGACGCCGAAGATGATTCCGGCGAGGGTCTTCTTGGACTGGCCTTCGCCGTAGGCGAACATCAGTCCGCCGACCACGATGGCAACGAGCGAGAGCGCGTTCGCAATCGTGCCGGTGAAGGCGGTTTTGAGGACAGTAACGGCGTTGTCCCACGGATCGCTCGTGCTCTGGGCGTACACGGGCAGCGCCGCGAACGCGAGCAAGGCGGGGGCAAGCAGGGTGAGAGGACGTTTGAGTGTCCGGCGGCTACGAAGGAATCGGATGCGAAGACGCACCTTCATAAACGGTTCTCCTTTGTGAAATGGCTGCCAAGCTGAGCATTCGGCGGCCTGCTGAATGTGAAGGTAGGTCGCTGGGCAACGTCACAACGAGAAATGTTTTCCGCTCAATTTCCAGAAGGGAAAGAACGATTCGTCGGGTAGGAGTTACGACTTCATGCGAAGACTGGGCATGCCTCGGCAGGCGGAAGGAGCATCCGGCGGGGTGAATTTTATTTCTAGATGTGGGGTAAGCTCGGACGGAAAAATCTGGCGGACGATGTCCAGGACATTATCCGGCCACAAGGAACGCCTGAGGTCTGGGTGGGGGAGCTCTGCTCAATAACTCCCGTTGATCTTCCGTCGTGTCCGAACGTTCTTAGGACTAAAGTGTGCCCTAAAGGCCAGCCAATGCTAGCTGTGGCTTGGATTTTGCGAAATGGCTTTCCCAGTTCGAACGGACGGATGCAGACCGGTCGTTTCGAAGTTTGGAGCCTCCAGCTGAAATCGCCAACGGAGTGGGGTCGTCAAGGCGGACGAAAAAGGGCTCGATCAGAGTTGCACGAAGGGATACCTCATATACCCGCGCCTTACCCGCAGAACTTTTCACGCGCTGCACGACCGACGTCACTTGCGATGCCCCGACCGGACGGCCTGTCAGGATATTGCAGAGGCCGCTGTAGACGATCTTGTCCACGGATGGAGCGAGACGAAGAGGCTCTTTACTAAAACAGACTAGCGCGTAATGTGCAACGCGAGGACTTTCGGGGTCAAACCGACTCGTTATCAATGAGTGATCCGGTACGCGGAAGGATTCACCACTGAGCGTTTGACCAGATGTCCACGCCACTACCGCGGGAGGGGCCACATCTTGCGCTCTCGGCGCGGACTTGATCGGGCTGAACAAAACCTGAGGACAAGTCTCTCGCTGTAGCAGTTCTCTCATCGAAGGACCAACGGCATTACCGATACCCCAGAAGAACATTCCGTTATTAGCGCGCCGCTCTTCTTCTTTGCGGGCAATGATCTGTTCGATTGACTGAGCTGCCTCAGTACCGAATCGGGTCCAGCAGAAATGATCAGGAATTGGCATAGGGTTCGCCCTCCAAAGATACTGTACGATCGATATGCATTATCATTCAATATGGCGCTGCTTGATCATCATCGGCTAAGTGCTTACATGCGGAACGCTCGGCTCTCACAGGTCGAACTCGCAAAGCTTGCTGGCGTTAGTCAGGCGACCGTTTCTAGAGCTTTGCGCGGCACCAATCAGAAGCATAGCGATGCACGAAAGAAGCTATTCACTTATGCAGGATTAGATGACCACTACGGCTCAAGTTCCACAGCGAGGGGAATCAACTTAGTAACCGCCGCGTTCTCTAAAATTTGGGATGGCAGTGATGCGCATGCACTTGCAGTAGCCAAGATAATTGAGTCTCTCTACGGCCTCAGACCTGACAAGGAGTAGCGCCATGGCGTACAAGCCGGACAGCAATGCGATGATCCTCAGGCGTCGTCTCAAACAGATAGGTTTGAGCGACCCCGCAGTGAATGCTGCTTGGCCGTCCTGGTGGAGCGATGACGCCGAAGGCTCTGCTTCAGCCGAGACGGAACTGCGTTTTTCCTTGGCCAGGAAATTAGGGCTAGATGCTCGCTCATTGATTGATGAAGCGGAGAGCCCACGATTTGTTTGGAGAGATGAAGCTCGATTCAAGCACTTAACTACTGAAGACGAGCAAGAACTTTCCGCGATTAGTTCCTTTGGGAAGGCGCTTGCAAACGCCCTAGTCTCAGCCACGCCAGTGAATCAACCGGTGCCTCTTCCCGAGGCGACCGTATTGAGAGCAATCCTTCTCCGTCACGGAGAGCGTCCTTTTGTGCGTCTCTCTGATTTACTTTCTATAGCTTGGTCCGTCTCAATTCCGGTTGTTCATCTTAGGGTCTTCCCACTTGAACAAAAGAGGATGGCCGCCATGGCTGTTAGTACAGGGACAAGAAACGCGATCCTGTTGGGTAAAGATTCCACCTACCCAGCACAAGTCGCGTTTTATCTAGCCCATGAACTCGGGCATATCGCTCTTGGACACCTCAAATACGGTCATGTCCTTGTTGACATGGATTCCCAGTTAACCAGCCCTGTTGGAGATATTGAAGAGGCTGAGGCAGACAAATTCGCATTGGAGCTCCTTACAGGACAGGCAAATCTCACCGTCCTGCCGTTTAGCAAGCACTACACAGCTCGGCAACTAGCTGGAGACGCACTGAACATTTCTGCAGAGCGGCAAATAGAACCCGGAACATTGGCCCTTTGCTTTGGATATTCCTCGGGCGACTGGCCGACAGCTATGGCGGCAATGCGTCACATCTACGCTAATCCAAAGCCGGTGTGGAGTGAGGTTAATCAGATCGCGAATAGGCAGCTGTCGTTTGCAGGAGTCTCTGAGGACACCGCGTCGTATATCTCTGCTGTCCTTGGGAGATTGCCTGGCTCATGAAAACTTTAGTAGACAACGATGTGATTTTGAAAAGCAGTGTCTATGACCTCTTAAAGGTATTGCTCACGGCGCCCTCCGAGGCGCATGAGCCGGTCGGGGTTCTGGGGGCTGCGAGATACGTCATTTCCGACGCACTCGTGAAGCGAAGCAAAGTGCTCGCTCCGGAACCGATTATTGCTCGCATGTTGGCATTTCTAGACGATAACGAAATTCTAGAGCCAACACACGAGGAGCAAGAGCTGGCTGCTGAATTTGAATCCCTTGCACAAATGGCAGGACTCGCTTTGGATACCGGGGAGAGTCAGTTGTGCGCAATCTTGATCGTCCGCCACGTTCCCCTTCTCATCACGGGCGACAAGCGAGCCATTATCGCTTTAGAGAACCTTTTGGATAGTCACGTGAGCATGGCGGCATTGATTGGGAGGGTCCGATGTTTCGAGCAACTGATCAAATTTTCTCTAAACGCGCAATCTGACCCAAGGATTCGGACTTCCATCTGCGCCCACAAAGATATCGATAAGGCATTGTCCATTTGCTTCAGCTGTGCGTCCGGGAATACCGATATGGACAGCGCACACATAGCACTTGAAAGTTATATCAACGCACTGCGAGTCGAAGCGCCCAGGCTTCTCTGTATCTAAGTCTTGTTGCGGACGTATACGGCGTAGGGATCACAAATCTCGGCAACAAGCGCGATATGCACCGAGCGATCTTCCGCTCCTTCAATGGGCTCCGCAATCTCCAGACATGCTTTGTCAACTCTGCCTTTGATGTATTTGCTGCCAAGTTTTCCCATGCTGTTTCCGATGGCAACCTTAGTATCCCGGAGCGATAAATCAAATTCCTCTTTGCGTAGGTTCTTGATCATCAATGCGTAGCGAGACCCACGAACCGCAATTTCCGGAGGGATGACATTCCACGTTTGTCCATCCAGAGACCATTCATCCGCCCGTACAGGTTCTGCGAAGTGTTTGGAATTGATCTCTTCCATGCACAAGTAGATGATTTCACCACGTTCTTCGCAACTCCTCGCAAACGGCTGCACACTGTTTTGTGGATGGCAGGTTCCCCCTCCATATCCCCACATCGCGAAACCCGCCTGCTCAATCTCTTTGGTTTTACGGTTGATGATGTCTTCCAAAGTTTCTTGAGCATGAATTCCTACCTTCATGTACAGGAAACCTTGGCCTGGTTTGAGTATCTGTGTCATTTGATAGGCTCCAGCAGCTCAAAGGAATACTCGCCTTCTTGAGCTTTCCCGTAATCGAGCCGCTTTTTCTCAATCACATACTTTACTCGTGGCGCTAAGCCCTTGCCGTAAAAGTTGGCAAGGCGCTGGGGGTCTGCAATAGGCGCGCTCTCGGACGGAGGTTTATTTCCAGGCAGGCCCTTGATGACGAGATTGCAGGACTTGAGATCGGGTGCGTCATCCAGATGGTAAAGATGCAACATCGACATCATCTTCTGCACGAAGAAGTTTGAACTGAGGGCGAACCGCTGTATATTTGCCAATACTCTCTGCGGCCACTCAAGCTCAGCATCATCGGCGACGACAATCATGCCTTCGCCGGCATATCCAGTTGCTTCCATACCCCGTTGCACGAAAACGTTGACGCTTTCCCCATCGTTGCTGGCACCCCAAGGTGGATTTGTGTAGAAACAATCGAAGTCGGTCGGCCCCGGGAATTTATCGAGACAGTTGTAATTGTGCGATCTCAGAATGTCGAGTTGCTCTTTGTCAGCAAATCGGGTAACCGCGCTGCAAATGCGTTGGTCGAAGTCGAAGACTACAATCTCAGATGGGCCGTAGTCGATGATTCCGCGTTTATGAAGATATGCGACGCAGATGCTAATGGCGTCGCCATCGCCAATAAAGGCCAATCGTTTCCCATCGGCCCAGCGGGCAACTAGCTCGCTTTGGAGAACCATGTCTCCCGACTTCATATAGATTTGGTCAAATTCGCGAAGTGGTCGGGGACGATTTTGTACAACGTCCGATACGGCGTTTATGGCCGCTTTCAAGTCGATGTCTCGTTTTTCTACGCTAGGATTCGCCATCAGTCTCGGAACTCAGGAGTGCGGAGAAGCTCGCTGGAGTATCCCAGCAGGGGCCCGTGACGAAGAGCGGCGGCGGTCTTTAGTGGTTTAGGAAAGCAGCCAGCAGCTTTAATGCTTGATTCAGAACATCTTCTTCCGAAAGTTGAGTTGTGTCCAGTACAAAAAAAGGGCAACCGCAGGAGATGGCATAGACAACGCCGACGCACTCCTGAAGCTGTTGGTGTTCCTGTGCCAGTTCTAGACTTACAACCTGACGGCCCTTGCGATCCTCCGACATGCGTTCGAGGAGAGCCGCCGAGTCACACCTCAGTACAAATACGACATCAAGCTTTAGTCGACTCAGCTGCTCGTTTGAGAATGGAACAGCGCGGAAACCATAAGATTCCCGGGTTACGGCATGTGAATCCAATACGACATTTGAGGTAGAACGGAGCTTCGAGATCTCTTCAATCACTCGTTCATCAAGGTTGGACACATCAGACGGACTAATTACATCAGCCGAATGCGCTCTTAGGTTCTCGTAGGAGATGTCAATCCCTTCAGCGGACTTCTGATTCAACAAGAGGCGTCCATAATCGAAGTCCACAAGATTGGAGATACGGGCTGTCAAATTTCGGCGAAGAGTGCTCTTCCCAGTGGCCGGGGCGCCTGTCAGCAGGATCACCTTTCCCATCGCAACCTCCTTAGCGCAATCCTGAATCGGGTATGTCGCTGAAGGAATCACTCTAATGGCACGCTAGTTCAAAGACAAGGATTACCTTTGTGGCCATGATGGGGTTGCGCTAAGCGTTTCGTTCATGAACGGAATCTGCACGGAAACAAAAAGATTTGGTGATGAGGGATCTCGCTGCCAGATTTACCAACTGCGAACTATCAGCCAATAAGTGATTTTGATCGAGCCCGTCGGGTGGGAGGGTGTAGTCGCTCCTGCTGTGCAGGAGCAGCACCCGGGGTGGGAAGGACGGGCGCAAAAAGGGGCCTGCTGGTTTGCAGGCTCCTTCAAAAAAAGACGAAGGCTAAGCAACCTTCGTCTTCGTCGAGGCTTTGGGTAGAGCTTTAGCAACGGTCTTCTTCGTGCTGTTGGCCTTCTCTTTGGCAGCGAACTCCTGTCTGACCTTAGAGCCGATGGCATCCACGTCCACCTTATAAAGAGCGGCAGCATCTCGGAGCACCTGAACCCCGTTCTGTCGCGACGCAGCGAGGACGATGGTAAGTTCCATTAGTAGTCCTCCCAACCCGCTCTCATCGGCACGGCGAAGATAGGCGGCAAACAGTTTTGGGATAGAGTCGTTGTCCTTCACCTTCTTGATGCTGTGCTGCCGAGCAATGGCCGTCAGACGCGGTTCGTCCAACAACAAGGCCAGCTTGTCCACGACGAAAAGCAGGTCACGCTTCATCAGGCGCACCGGAACAGCTGCATTGATAGCGGCAAGAGTACGGATGCCGGTCGTATTGGCGATGGCTTCCTCCTTGCGCCGCTTCTGTTCTTCGGCCTTCCACTTGGAATCATCCGCGCTGGTTTGCTTCTTCGGATGGTGGACGGGACAATCGGGCTGAGTGCAAACCTTGCGAAGTTCTCCCTTGTCGATGCCATCAGAGACAATGGCTTCGGTGGTGTACTTGCACGTCTTGAACTCGGGCGGCACGATTCCATCTTTCGTGGTGGGCTTTCCAGTATGAATCTCTACATACTTGTTCCGTGGGAGCGTGACGCTTCCTTCCTGCGGTTGGCCGTAGGCCGTGCTGATTTGCACGAGCTTTGGTTTTGCTGCAATAGCCTTCGCAATGTGCGCCTCGACTTTGGCGTGATAGCAGGTTGGGTCTGTGCAGGCATCCTGCTTGCCCAACTCGGCGAACAAGAGCTTGTTTCGCCCTGTCCGCTTTGGGCAGGTCACACAACTTCCCGCCGCTGGCACAAGCTGGGCATCCCGCTTATCGAAGGGCGCAAGCTCCAAGACGAGAAGGATGTTCGACTCAATCCAGAACTGAAGATTGCGGACGGGGAGGAGGATGCGTTTGGCTTTCTTCCCTCCCGCGCTCCAATCTTCTTTGAAGCAAGCGGCCAGTGCTTGTTCCTGCTGTTCCGGCTGCAACTTCGCCAGCAAGAGCGCGTGGCCGACGCCGATCTCCTCGCGATAAAAGGCATCGACGACTGTTTGCGTTAGCTCGGTCAGCTTCAACCTCGCCGCTACATACGCAGGGTTCTTGCCCGTCTTAGCCGCGATCTGCTCGATAGAATACTTCGGCTCTTCCAAGTTGAGGAGAGCGCGGAAGCCGTTGGCCTCTTCCATCGGGTGAACATTCCGGCGCTGGAGATTTTCAATCAACTGCGCCTCCAAGACTTCGGAGTCGGTGAGGTTCTTGATACGGACAGGAACGGTGGCGATTTCGGCCATCTGCGCGGCGCGGTAGCGCCGTGCGCCAAAGACGATTTCAAAGCTACGCTCCCCCGTAGGACGGACAAGCAACGGAGAGAGAACGCCCTGGCCGCGTATGGTTTCGGCCAACTCTTTCAGGGCGCTTTCTTCAAAAATGCGTCGCGGGTTCGTGGTGGATTCGGTCAGCATCGCAAGAGGAAGGTCGCGGTACTCGCTGGCATTGGCAATAGTGGTTGTGTTCATGGTGACATGCTCCTTTCGAGCGGTTGCACTGCGTGAAGGTTTTGGAGCGCACGCACATTCCTGTCCGCTCCGCTGCGGGAGACGATTAGGCGCGTCGGGTCTGCTGCCGCTCGAAGGCTTCGGCGAAACCTTGCTGCTGAAGGTTTCTGTCCCATGCCTTGGCGAAACGTTCTTGTTCGGCGTGGAGTTGTGGGTGATAGGCGTAATGGTTTTCGGTGATGAAGCGAGACCACTGCTCAATCCCTAGATAGTCGTTCCGAAAGTAGAAGGGATTGAGGTGCATACCTCCAACACGGCCAAGCTCGAAACACATCTCCGGATCGCGCATCGCATCGCCGTTCTGTTCGCCATAGTGACAGACAGAGATTGCGGGGAGTCCACATGGGCCAGACTCATCGGTCGCCTCAATGACAAGCGCCATATAAGGCAGGTTCTCGATGCGAAGGTAGAGGCCGTGGTGCCAACCCCCGGCCTGTTTGAGAATGGCGAGAATGGTTTTCATTAAGCCACCCTCGCCAGTTCTGCATCGGGCATCTCATCAGCGACGGTCGGCTCCAAGGCGGCAAGGATGATAGCGGAGGTATGCTGGATGACTTCAAGCGATTCCGCCAACAGCGAGGCGTTGCCGTGGTACAGATGGATATAGTCAGCGGACGCGGTGCCCGTTTTGAGTCCAACAGCTTTGGCAACCACAAACGCGATGGCTTCGGCCTCGGTTTCGCGGACGACCTTGGTCGTTGCCGTGCGACGCTCGGCCTTATGCAGCATCTCGTGCGCCAACTCATGCACAAGGGTGCTAAACTCCTCGGCTTTGGACTGTCCGGGAAAGATGGCGATACGTCCGCCGTAGCTCATGCCGAGCGCGGGCTTGATATTCTCGGTAAAGACAAGCTGGATACCCTGCGCGTCGATGAAAGAAACCAGACGGTCACGGTTCTCGCCGACATCACCTGACATCTCGCGCAGTTCGGGAAGCTCGACGCCTTCGGTCTGCGATACGTCGAACACATAGGCATTGCGGAAGCCCACCACAATAGGCTTGTTGGAATAGGCCGGGTCTTGCTTAACCTCCTCGTCGGTCTTACGACGACTGCCGATGATGGGCGCAAGAATGCGGATGCCTTTTTCGCCGGACTTCACGAAACGGCCTAGCTGCTTCCACGCCCAAAAACCAGCGACGCGGGTAGCTTCCGGCCTCTGCCGTGCAATTTCCAACACATTGCCAAAGCTGTAGTTCCGAAAACGGCTCATGGCGTCGAGGTAAGCGGTAAGTACGTCGGAGTGTCCAGCCTCCAACTGCTCGATTAGGGCTTTTACGTTGGCGGCAATCAACTCCTGTTTCTGGCTGGGCTGCTTGTTGCGGCTGATGGTAGGTATGCTGTTGTCGATAGTGGTTACGCTGCTCATGGTGTTCTCCTTGGCCTGTCGGCATTTGCTTTGCACTTCCGCGTTGAAACGCGGCATGTACATGCCGAACGCCTCCTGGCGAAGGCGGGGCGGCAAGGCGCAATGAGGAGGGGTATCGCCCACCCGCCAGGGCAAGCGAAGCGCGGTGATTTTTACGAAGGAAAAATTATGGGGAGACCTCTTGCGCCGCGCCAGGGCAGCGCCCTCAGCGAGGTCTGGTTTCCGCATTGGCGCGCCCGCGCGCCCGATTTATCAGGGTCGGCGTTGCGGGCAGGAACGGGCCTGCTGAGGTGGGTGTCGCAGGACGCGGCCTGCGCAGGGAGGAGACTTCCTCCCTTTCGCTAGAAACTTGCGAGACCATTCACGAAGGAAAAGCCCTTCGTTTTCCACTAGAAACTAGGTTGAAACTGGCAGAAACGCCGGATAGGATTCAGCATCATGTGGTTACTGGAATAGCATGAGAGATGTACAGAAACTGAGGTTCAAGTGGCAGAAATCCAAGCGCCGATACGGACGATGCGAGGTATTCAGCAGTCAATGCTGTTTCCGGTTCCGGCAGCGCCACGAAATCTGGAAGCCATTGAACCCAAAGGTGTTGTCTATACCAAGCGTTGGGTCGTCGAACTCCTATTGGATCTTGCGGGCTATACCTCGAACGTGAATCTTGTGGATGCCATCGCCGTTGAGCCCTCAGCAGGCGATGGAGCCTTTCTTGGGCTCATGATCGAACGATTGGTCGCTTCTTGCCGACGGCTTGGGCGGCCCGTTTCGGATTGCGAGGGCTCGCTCATCGCCTTTGAATTGAATGAGTTAAGCGCGGCCCGCGCGAGAATCCTAGCGACCACAACCCTTACAAATCATGGCGTGCAGTTGTCCACGGCAAAGCGCTTGGCGCACGCATGGGTACGCACAGGCGATTATCTGTTTGACTCCATGACGGTTGAAGCCGACTTCGTAATTGGTAATCCGCCTTATATTCGGCTGGAAGATATACCGGAAGAGACGGCGCTCCTTTATCGCGACGCCTACCCGACGATGTGCGGACGGGCCGATCTCTATATAGCGTTCTATGAGGCCGCTCTCCGGCAGCTAAAACAGAACGGTACATGTGCTTTCATCTGTGCCGATCGCTGGATGCGCAACCAATATGGAGCGGAGTTGCGGGAATTCATCACATCCGAATTCGCGGTCGAGGTCGTCATTGAAATGCACGATGCGAACGCCTTCCACGACGAAGTAGACGCCTATCCCGCAATCACGGTCATACGGCGTCAAAATCAAGGCCCGGTCATTATCGCAAGTGCCGGTCCGGAGGTCGAAGCAATACCTGTCGGAGAGTTATCGTCAGTTTTGCTGGAGAGCCTTCGTGGCGGAACAACATCGCTACCGGATGGTCTGCATACAGCTCGTATCGACACTTGGTTTAAGGGCGGATCGCCGTGGCCGTGCCAATCACCAGAACAGCTCGGACTCCTGCGGCGTCTCGAGGAGGAATTTCCACCGCTTGAGGCCAACGCCAAGGTTGGCATCGGAGTAGCGACCGGCAATGACAAGGTGTTCATCACAAAGGACGCGCATCTCGTAGAGCCATCCCGTCTCCTTAAACTCGCTATGGCGAAAGACATCGGTAGCGGCGCGTTGAAGTGGTCGGGGCATTATCTGATTGATCCGTGGAACTGTGACGGTGTTGTGAAACTCGAGAAGTATCCTCGTTTGCATGCCTATTACGAAAAGCACAGCACCGCCCTCAAAAAGCGTCACACCGCGCAGAAGAGCACGCACGCCTGGTATAAGACGATTGATCGTGTGACCCATGCGCTTACGCAGAAGCCCAAGCTCTATATCGCCGACATCAGGAATATTCTTGAGCCGGTTCTCGATCGTGGGGAGACCTACCCTCACCATAACCTGTACTTCATTCAGTCCGAGGAATGGGATCTGGAGGTTTTGGGAGGACTTCTCATTTCTGCAATTGGTCAGTTTTTCGTCGAATCTTACGGCGTAAAGATGCGCGGTGGTTATTTGCGTTTCCAAGCGCAGTACCTACGGCGAATTCGTGTCCCTTCCCCATCCGACCTTTCTAAAGCACAAATGAAAGTTTTGCGACAGGCATTCCGTGACAGAGATCGACAGGCGGCAACGAAGGCTGCCCTAGAGATATATCGAATTGAACAAGACGAACTGGAGAGAGCTCTTGGACACTGAAAAACGCCTCAAGAAAGCTGTACAGAGCTACTGGGATGCTCGATCCAGCAATAAGGAGAAGCAAGTCGAAGGTGGCAAAATCGACGCCGGTACGCGTGGTGAAGTGACGGGTGGCTCACAAATGGGCGCGATGGAAGTCCTCGTTGCAGACATCCTCTGCGAGGCAGGCTTGAATAAGCTCGACATCAAGACACGCACGTCGCTTGAATTGCCTGGCTATTATCGGTCTGAAAAGAAATGGGATCTGATTGTCGTATCCGATGGGCAGCTTGTCACGGCGATGGAGTTCAAGTCTCAAGTTGGTCCGTCGTTTGGCAACAACTTCAACAACAGATCGGAGGAGGCGATTGGGAGTGCCACAGATATCTGGGTGGCATACCGGGAAGGCCGCTTCGGGAAAGCCCCTGCTCCGTTCCTCGGCTACTTCTTTCTCTTGGAGGATTGCGACCGCGTAAAGACGCCGGTGCGCAACAAGGAACCTTACTTCAAGGTTGATTCTGCCTTTGACAAAGCCTCCTATAGCAAGCGGTATGAGTTGCTCTGCAGACGTCTGGTGCTCGAGCGTGTCTATAGCGCAGCATGTTTGGTAATGGCGACGAACTCGACGAAGACCGAGGTCACTCAGCCGGCGGACGACCTCAGCTTCCATCGTTTTGTGGCCGCTCTACGCGGACATGCGGTAACGTACCTCGGGAGCCGAAAGTAGCAAGCCTTGACTAGAAACTCAAAGAGACCACGGCGAGGACCGGGCTTTACGTGTCTTCTGTACCTGTAAGTCAAGGAAAGAAATGGACGTACTCATCATAGGAGACTACGATTGGTGCGATATGCTGCGCCCGGAGGAACTCGCGCATGGCTCGCCTCACCAGAACTGACATAGAGCGAAAGTTGCTCACCGGGATGGCTGTATCCTGGGACGATCTGAACAAGAAGAAACCCCAGCTTCTCCTGAGTGACCCAAGGGCACGTAGTCTGTTCAAGTTCCTGCTGACGAACCCTGTTCGGAATCCGACAGGGCTATCAGATGTGTTCATCGCTGGCCTAGCCACCGCCTACGTGTCCGACCCCGATCCTGCTTCCTCCATGAATCTCAATTCCGGATCAGCGGGAACCTCCGCCTCATGGAAGCTGCAAGCGATGGAGACCGAGGGATTCGGCGGTTTAAACATCTGGAAAGGACGCATATTTCGTTTTGAATTCGACCAGGAAAGCCTTCTGATCGAAGGTCCGAACGGTAGCGGCAAATCCTCATTCGTTGGCGCGATTCTCTGGGCATTAACCGGAGAGCGGCCTAGAGATCACGCGGATGGGCTGGCCCATGAGTCAAAACCCGTCTTTGAATCGAGCGATAAGCCTCCGATCGGTCAATGGCCTCCGATCGCCTGCTATCCGACGACGGTCGCAGACCTTAGCACGCCGCACAGGGTCCGTGTAGCCCTTGAGTTCATTGACAGCAATGGCACAAAAGCCAGCGTTGAGCGCGTGCTCGACTCTGGCGTGGCTACATGTCACATCGATCCTCATTTCGAGATTCCCTCCGTGTTTGTGGAGACGGGTCTCCTTATGCCAACGCGGCTGGCCGCATTACGGCTGAGCGGGGGAGCTAATCGGCTGACCGATGCCGTTCAAAAACTCACTGGACTCGACGATCTGACTGCAATCGGCAATCTTGTCGATGGACTCTGCCACAAGAGCCGGGAATATCTTTCCTATGAAAAGAAGGAACTTTCTAATGGCAAGAAGGACTTCGAAAATGCCATTCAGTCTGCGCGAAGTACACTGGCCGACCTCGAAGTCGCAGTTCCAGATTTTCTGGCCGCAGATACAAACGACACGACCAGCCCAATGGGTAGATTTGGTAAAGATCTGGCCGATAAAGCAGCCGAATTGACCAAAGTTATTGCTAGTGACCTGGCATCGGGATTAGCGCTGGATACTGCGGCAACCCAGAATCAGGTGATCATCGCCATTGGGGCGGCAGAAGAAGATGTTACCGGCGGTTTATCGTCGCTCCAATCATGGAGGCTTCTGGAAGCGCTCGACCGCGATCTCGACGAAAAACGCATCGTAATCCTCAGGGAGGCTATTGCGGTTGCACAAAAAGCCGCCGCTGAGAGTGCTGAACTCTTACAAAGAAGTGGTGATGACTCCAAGTTTCAACTAAAAGCGGTGGCGGCACAATGGCACGCGCAACACGAGCAGGGCAAGATCCTCAACTGCCCACTGTGCGAACACGACCTGACAGAATCCGCTTCTCTCCTGAAGGAGCTCGAAAGTCTGCGATCTGCGGGAAGCGCGGCGGCAAAGACATTCGATGACAATCTGAACACAATCCTTGCTGCATTGAACCGATCATTGCCGGCGTCGCAAAACCACCTTGATCGCGAGATACTTGCATGGGAGCCGCGCAAAGATCTGGTCAACGATTTACGTATTACGTTTGTCCAAAAGGAACGCTATTCGAAGGTTCTCGTGAAGTTTAAAGCCATAGTAGAGGATGCATTAGGACATGCCCCGTCTACTGAACTGCCGAAGACTCCTGTGATTCCTGATGGCATACTGAAACCGATTGATGAACGCATCGCGATCATCCAACGTGCAATCGGGCTTACCGAATGGTATCGGGAAGAATCTTCAGCTTGGCTCTTATGGTGGGAGCAGGCAACGAGTACGGTCAGTTCGATTCAAGCAGTGGATGCGGAGGGTGACGCTAAGCTGGCTCTCGGCGAATCAGAAGAGAGCCTATCGCAACATTTGACTCGACTATCCGACGCAGTCGCAAAGGCAAAGCCGTATCGAAGCGCAGCAGAATCGATGCGATCCGCCTGGACAGCCGGAAAGGCTGTGACCCGGATCGAGAAAGAACTCGATCAGCGCGAGAAGATCGCCGATCTCATAGCACCCCTCAAACAACTCGTGTCACTATCGCAGGCCGTTGCGCGTGATGCGATTGGTGACCTTTCAGACAGAATTGGCAAAATCTTAAATCGCATACAGCTGACTGAACAATTGCGATATCACGATGCTCAGCTCTCCAAGAAAGAGGGTATCGTTGTCTTCGGCAGTTTTGGCAGTGCGATGCGGATCGATGCCACTCTGATTGCAAACACTTCATGGCTAAGAGCAGTACTTTGGGCCTTTACGTTCGCTCTGCGAGAAGAGGCGGTTGAGCAGTTCGGAGCGGATTTGTTGCCGCTGCTGGTGTTTGACGATCCTCAAGCGACGTTCGATGCGGAGCATCGTCACCGGTGGACGCAGTATGTTGCCTCACTGCAGCACGGACCCTCTTCTGTGCAGGTCATCTTGACGACCTACGATGAGATGTTCTTGGAGCTGATCAAAATTGACGGAATCACTGGTCGGCAGGCGATGTGTGCTGCCGCCGGACCTGAACTGGGACATATCGGCATCTTCGAAGGGGAGTCTCTCGATCGCAAGTGGCAGGAGACGCTGAAGGAAAACACTCCCAAGGCTGCTCGTGAATATATGAGCGCAGCTCGAGTTTACGTAGAGGGGCTCTTGCGCCTCATGTTGCGCGGAGAAGACCCTGGCGTGTCGACATTCGTCATCGGACAATCCAGGGAAAAGCTTCGGCAGCTCCATCAAGCTGCCGTCACACCATGGAATCGTTCGGAGTTCAAAAAACTCGCAGGTGCACTGGGGAGTGGTATCCCTACCATCAAATTTATTGAAACGGCTCATCATGCTACAGGTCTCCATCTCGGGATGGGAGAAGCAACCGATGTAGAGGCATACTGGCGCGATCATCTACAACCCGCCTTGAAACGTTGCTTCCATATATCACGCGAGTACTTGCTCATCCATGGTGGCCTCAAAGCATTGCATGCTCCGGCCCCGCTGATAGTTATGCCAGAGGGCTACAAATCTAAAGTTGCGCAGATTCCTCTACAGGTTCTGGGGAAGGCCGCTGCACTCTCAGATGGAAGGACTGCGGATGGAAGATTTGATATGAACGAGTACAACCCTACTTCTCATAAGAAAATCACCCTCGGAAGACACTCTGCCTACCGGTTAAACGCCCCGACTCTCGAACCGGTTGCGCGCCCGGGCGATATGCTGCTCGTGAAGGAAGCAGGAGAGCCGTCACTCAAATCTCTCGTGGTCGCTATCAGCGAGGATCGAGTACTTGCGCGCCGATTTGAAGTTGCAGAAAATCACGACGATATAGCTGTTCTTACAGCGCAGGCGATCAATCCGCGGAAGATTGCACCCCCTGTGATTGCTCAAAAGTCAACGTTCATCCTGCACAAGATTATCGGTGTGCTTTACGAAGACGCCGCGTGGAATCCACCAATGAGTTCCAGCATGGAAGTCTGTGAGTGCTCCGGTGAGGCTGTATTGAATGGGCTCGTGGCCGATGCGTTGGGTCTCGTGGAAGTCGTCGGTCAAAGCGCGGAACCTCATGCGCTGAACGGGCAATATATTATCGTCGAGAAACACCTGTCAGCGTCCGATGCCTTCAAAAAGCTGGACGGCAAGCCCGTCATCGCATCCGACATGGACGATAATCACTATTTTAAGAGACTTCGTGTCGGAACCGATCGCGTGGTCCTTGAGAGCATGGACAGTGGTGGCGACTATGCTCCGGTTATTCTTTCAATGCCCGGAGAGGGGGCCAACTGCCTGAAACAGGTATGGCCGGTGGCTGGTGTTCTTTTCGAACTGCCCAGTTAACCTGCGGAAGCCTCCAATGCCCATAAGGGCATGATCCGTCGTCGGTAGGGCCGGACGTATAGGGGCTAGATCTTCCCGCTATGCTGGAGCTTCGAAAGAGACAGGTTGCCAGGCGCGGTTGTCACCCGGAGTCGCGCGTTGCTTCCATGGAATGACCTCCAGGATGCGGATTGATTGATATCGAGGAGGCGACGAAGTACCTGATTGTCTGCACCTGGAGAGATCTGAACATCCGCTATCTTTAGCCTTTCTTTCGCTAGCCAAGCATAAGCTAGGGTGTTGAACGTGTTTGGCGGAGCATGGTCAATGTGACAAACCTGCCTCCCAACGAGCACGCCAGTGATCGAGCAAGGAATCTCGGTCGTTCCTTCGTATGCGTAATCGCGAAATTTTTCAATCTGATCTGCAATGGCAGTGCGTAGTGCTCCAAGAGTAAGACTAGCTTGGCGCTCGCCTTTGAGGCACTTGTGAAAGCTGAAATCGCTCCTACTGCCGTCCAGGCGATGGACGTGGAAGCATACATAGCCGGAATAATCATCATCTATAGTGAAATGCTTGATGCCGGATTTGATTTTTTCGGCGGCCCGAGGGTGGCGAAGCAATAAATCCCTGAGAAAGGAATCATAGGGATCTGCAAGCAGTTCCCCACGAGGGAGAGATCGAAGCATTTCGCTAACGTGAGCGGTGGCTTCGGTCTGCGTCTCAAAGCGAACGGGACCTATGTCGATAACCTGACGTTTTCCTTTGGGCATGCTTTTCGGAAGCGTCCTATTCTGACGCGTGGGCGATACGCCCCAAGATTCCTTTCACTATGATGTCCAGCTGCGAATTCTCTGCATAATTTGCAGGGGCCACGAAGTTGACTCGACTATCTGCAATGAGCCGATGTATTTTTTCGAGATCCTGTTTCTCTCGCTGTTCGTCATAGACTGCAATCGAGTGTCCCCCCTGATAGGTCAACATCTTCATCGTCGGAATGTCCGTGTCGCCGTCTCCGAGAAAGATCATGCGCGAAAAAGGTATCGGTCGAACGCGTCCGGGCATGTACTGATTGATTGCATTGTTATTCCAGTGATTCTCCACACCCTTGTTGATACGAAACAGGTATTGGGTCTTAGTGGTGTAATTGATTGCTACCCCTGGCCAAGCTGCGATCTCCCCATCGTAGATAAATTTAGAAGCGTAAATTTTGTGAAATGCGCCCTGGATTGTGCAGCCGCCAATCATCTCTTCGATGCCGGAGGACACTATGTAGTGTTGCAGAAGCAAGCCATGCTTTTCTGCAAACTCGTTAATCCGCGTAAACCAGGCAAGACCCTCTAAGCCATCAAACAACGGTGCATTCCTGCCGTGTTCCCGAAGCATCGCCTTGGTCACTTCTACACGAGCTTCTGTAGCCTTTGCCAACATGAGATGCATGTAGACGAGGATCTCATCTGCATCCTCTGTCTGTGTCATCTGCTTGACCGCACCCCAGAATTGCTCCCGGGTCATGTTTATTTGTGGAATGAAGCTGCATTCCTGAAGGTTGCCGCGTGCGAGAGTTCCGTCGAAGTCATAAATGATCGCTGTCTTTCTAAGCTGGGCAGATGACATGAGTTTCCTTCCTGTGCGATGAGCAGTCAGTGTACGACGCGCAATTCACATGCACTAAGACTCATCGGGCACGCGAATCAGCGTTGCCAATTACCCGTCCATCTGTTCGAGGGCATCCGACAGGAGCCGCGACGCCAAAATGGATTCGGAACGTCCTCTTATGAAGTTTGTGAGCGGTTGTTTGCGACGTTTGAACCACGCATTGGCTACAAACAGCACCGAGAGAATATCTGGTTCGATGGGATGAAACGGCATCAGGAGTCGGCGCCAATGATATCGCTTGGATCGAGCCGTCATGATCGCAAGCTCGTAGGCATTTAGGAAGGGCAAGAGTAGATATTGAACGTCGTAAGGCTCTGCTCCTTCCTCAAGTGACGTAGCAAGACTGAGATAACTTGCCATCGGAATCCCCATCATGCCGACAGGTGTCGTCGAGAAGGCTGTTAGCTCATTCGCTACCCGCCTGAAGCGGCTATATCGCGGTTGGGGCTCTCGCTCGTGCTTACTTGCTGGTTCGATGACACTGTCAACGAGGAGCGAGTACGCCAGTTGATCGAAGCGTTCTACAGGATATCGTCCCTCACTCACTACAAACTCCAACAAGCTTCTTTCCGAGGCCGCCGAAGCCGATTGAAGATTACGTGCAAGCGACCACATCATTGCGGCGTATGGGCGACCCAGAGTGTCATAGCATTTCGCGGCATCCGCGAACATCTGCGTTGCCAGCCCAACATCGTCAAGGAGAAGCGCATGAGATCCTGCTCGACGAAACGCGGTCGCAGCAAAAGCTATGCTTTCCCATCTTTGCTCTTTCGAGGCTCGCTCGAGAGATGAAAAATACCCTGCTCCCACACCTCGATGGAAGTCCAAGTCTCGCGCGACGAGCTCGACGTCGATTCCTAGTTCCTGGGCGATCTCCCTCACATAGTCTCCTATCTATGCCAGAGCTGCCCTAACGTTGCTATACGTTGACGGATCAATGAAGCGACTATTTATGATTGTTCGAGCAGGCACCGGGATGTATCCACCAGCAATCGCCGTCTGAATATCGCTCAGCTTCCACTTTTCAGCTTTTTCAATCTGGGCCGTCGGTATCTGGATCTTTGCGGTGATTTCTCCTTCGAGTTGGAAGAGAGAAAAGTTACTGTAAACATGAAGCTCGCGGAGTTCCTCAGAGAATGCCTGATGACCGATTGCCTTACTCCCTAATATCCAAGCACTGCAATAGAAGATCCATCCGTCAGTCGTCCAGAAGTTGGTCGCGAATCTGAGAGCCTCCCACCAAGCGGGATACAGATTATTGATTTGATTGAAGGCATCTCGTTCAACACTTCCCGCTGTCGTGGAGATGAATGGAGTGTGCTTTGAAAACTCTTCATTTCCTTCCAAAGGATCAGAATCGTCGTAACGATTCTGATGCCAGTGCAGGTTCCGTTCGGTCAAGCGGAGGGAAATCTCTGCTGCCGGAAGCACGCCGACTTTACGCCACCAATTGCATATGATCCCAGTCGCGAAGATGCTCTGGACATCATTCTCGTTGATACCGCTGATACCTTTAAGAACCTCTTGGATGATCATGGCGATTAGGGGAACTCAGATGAGATTAGCAGCAATGACGGCACTAAGCGAGAAGGCACCTTCAACGCTATTAAGCCGATCATTCGCAGCCGCATGGAGCGGCTGAACGAGTTCGTCAAGTCGAGAGGTTACGCTTTTCAAGCCAAAGTTGCAGAGCACCTAGTGATTCCGTGTGCCTCCTCTCGAGGTAGCGAATCACTTTCGTGTTCTTCAAAAGACCCTCGACGTATCGCTGGCAGATCGTAAGCGTCAGCGCGTCCCTTCCGAAAGAGTCCTCCAGACCTTTGAGATCCCGCAATAAGGTGTCGCTTTCTTGGGAAAAACGGTTGGAGGCCGCGTCTGCCGAAGCCTTGCCATCCCGAGTCTTCGGTCGGTCAATCAAGAATTCGGGTTTCGTACCATAAAGCAATGCCCGAACGAAGGTCAGACTAAATGCCGAGTTGGCAATCATGTGTTCCGCAACTTCGACCTGCCTGAGCGACTTCATCTTTTTCATCACGGAAAATACGTTCGCATTCAGCTTGTAATCCCTGAGAAGTTCCACGGCCTCATCACAGATACCGTGGAGCATGTCTCTCTTGCGTCGAATGACTGCGATATCAACATTCAAAGAAGTTGCAATGCGTTCCTCGGTGAGACCGTTGCGCAATGCCTCCAAAAGCATCAGGTGTTGGGCGATAGGGGGAATTGAGTTGACTCGACGGTTATACGTATAGGCTTCGTCATCCGTTGCCAGAAGACACCTCACCTCCTTGACACCATCCTCCTTAAGTATCTCCAGCCTTAAATGTCCATCAAGCAACAGATATTCATTTGCCGAACGAGGGAATACGACCAGCGGCTCGATCAATCCGATCTCTCTGATAGAAGCTGCAATCTGACGGTATGTGATCCCCTTGTCTCTCTCTCGAACGGGGGTCGATTGAGTAATGATGTTGGCAACTGGAATTGGGACGATGAATTGCTGAAATGCCTTCGGAAGTTTGTTCATGGCTCTCCTAGCCGACACGTATCGCAAGTTGTTCTGGCATGTCATTGAGCTTCTCGGCACGAAGAACGGTAACCAGGTCTTCATCCGCAAGCAAAGAGCGCATGATGGTGGCGATGATTAGTAATTTCTCTTTGGCCTGATCCGCCTTGAAGACGAGACGCTGTTGGTCTCTCACGCGCTGCTTATAAAGGTTTGCCAGTGCCGCACCGGTCAGCGGCTTCGCGGCCGGAATGGGAGTTCCAGCATTCCTGGAGTTCCGATCCTTAATCATCTTTCGAACGGCCTGTAGCTTCGAACCGCGAATTTCACCTGTCTCGTACCCTTCAATTAGCGCCTTTTGAACACTTCCATCATCGCCACTTCCGATTTCAACGGCCACAGAAAGGGGAAGACGCCCAGCCTCGACAGCCTCAATAAGTTTCGCTTCGCCTTTTTGAACAAGCCTGACTATTCCGTGGATATAGCTACGATCGATACCTAGCTTTTTGGCAATGGATGGTCCATCGTTTCCGCGTTCCAGTAGGCTCCGCACCTCAAAATAGATGGTCTTGTTCGAGGAGGGACGGCGTGCGATATTTTCAACAAGGCTCATGAGGTACTGATCGGGTGCGCTGGCATCGGAAATGACCGCCGGGATCATTGACTCTTCCAGCGCGAAGAAAGCCTCAAGCCGGCCCTGTCCGCAAATGAGATCGTAGAGTTTTCCATCGGCGTCGGGTATCTCCCTGCGGGAGACGGTGATCGGCTTCTTCAGGCCGACAGCTTTGATACTCGCGACGATGACCTGCCACTTGATCTTATTGCGCGTCCTCGGATTCGCAATCCTGATCTCATCTATAGCAATAAGCTCAATCTTGTCTTGGCTCACGCTGCCTCCTCTATCGTTGTGCGTTTGGCTATGGCCGTGAAAAATTCGAGATCATCAAAACGGAAGACCTCAAGCGACAATGGATTGTGTGAGGCAAACCGAAGCGATGCCCCCATATCTGCAATGCTAGGGAACAAGTAGTAGTCCAATACGCCGGCGTTGCCGGGGAGCAAACGTGCCGCGATGGTTATATCGGGTTGCAAAGGCGCATCGAAGCGCACCACCCAACGATGGCTTCCGCCAGGCGTAGTTTGACAACGGGCAAGCACCAAAGCGGCAGTGTATTCACCATTGATGATGAGCAGTCCGTTCTTCTCATCCCGAACAACATGCGCATGATTCGCCTTCAATCGCTCAACGATTGAATCGACTAGCGGCTTGTGTTGCTCGCGAATCTTTCTATTGGCTTCCAGATAACTGTAGTCTCTCCCCGAACTCCAGCCGATGAGAGAGTATGCACGCGGAAGGCTGCCAAACCTAGAGGCATAGGCGGAACTGGACGGCATATCTTCCGCCTCATCGATAATGAAGCCAGACAAGTGACCGACTCGCTGCAGGAGCAATTGCAGTTGATTTAGAAGATCGTCATCGGTGTATTGCTTATGTCGCTCCGCAATGATCTGGAGCGATTTTTCAAATGTTTCTATGGGCACAATTGGATCAAAGGCTCCTATCCTCGTAATCCACATCTCAGGAGGATTTTTTACCCTCTTGCGCTTTAGTTTGAAGGACCGTCGATTGTATACATTGCTGCCGATGTACTTCGGATTCGTTAGAACCTGATGAACTCCCGCACGGGTCCATTCGCGGTTAAGGTTGTTCAAAATCCCTTCGCTATTCAATAGCTGACTGATCTCCCGCTCGCTGAGGCCCGCTTCAGTGAAATAGCGGAACATCCTTTGCACGACAGCAACCTCGCCAGGAGGCCCCACCGCGAGGATGACTCGATCTGTTTGAAGACTCTTTCGTTCACCCTCTTGAAGAACTTGCTTAAAGGCGCGCTGTTGATCGACAAGATGTCGTCTCAGGCCGTATCCAGCAGGGCCTCCCTGGCGGAAACCCAGTTCGATCAGTCGACACTGACCTGCGAACACCTTTACAGACAGCTCCCTGCTGTATTCGCCGGCCATGGTTCTCTTAAGAGTTTTGATGAGATCGGAGGACAGACTACCGTCATTCTCAAAGGGCTCGGCACAGTAATGAACTCGAATCCCGGCCTGCTTGAGGACGTACTCGTAGTAAGCGCTCTCGTCGGCATCCTGAAAGCGGCCCCACCGACTCACGTCATAAACCAACACCGCCTCGAAATCAGGTGAGCCGGTTCCAACGTCCGTAAGAAGTGTTCTTAACCCAATGCGTCCCGCTAGAGTCAGGCCGCTTTTGCCGTGGTCAGCATAGGTGCGAACAGTTTCCATGCCGCGTGCTTTGGCATACTCATCAATAGCCACGGACTGATTCTCCGTGGAGTATTGCTGGTGCTCGGTCGACATGCGAACATATCGGACAACACGGACGGGGGACGACAAAATCGCCTGGCTTTCCGACACTGAGGAATGGAAGGCAAAAGAGAGATTCCAATGCCGGTACACTTTGTCAGCAGCCCGCCGATATTAGCATTCCAACGTGAACCCTTCGTTTTTGCTCGGAAATGGGCTGGCGCTCGGCGGCATAAGCGCAGATGAAACGTACAAATAACGTACATCAAACACCCTAAATGGGCCCAGTCGGTCCCCATTGATCCTAGATGTTCGTTCCGTAAGCCGTCCATTATCAATGGTTTTCATTGAAAGCAAACCACTTAGCCTTATCGGTAGGCGGCCCTGAAAAGGCCGGCGTCGGCGGTTCGATCCCGTCTCTGGCCACCACTTTATAAAGGACTTAGCGGTTGCCAGATTTGGCTCATGTTAGGTCAAGACACATATAGGACACATTTGCGATATCACCCGGTACCTCTCGGTACTACATGGTCAGGCAGATCGCCCTGTCTTCTTTTGCGCAACGCCTTCTCCTTCCCTTTCTGATTGCGGTTCCATCTTGCCCCACACCTCACGAGAGACGCTGCCTGTCTTGACGATGTGCGCTCGAGCGAGGTCGGCGTAACGCTCCGTCATCTTGATGTTGGAGTGTCCGAGCAATTTCGAGAGCTCGTAGAGGTCGCCGCCCGACATCATGTACCAGGAAGCAAACGTGTGGCGTAGATCGTGGAATCGGAAGTCTCGAATCTTTGCTCGTTCGAGCAATTCATGGAAACTCTTATCCGCACGCTGACGCCCGCTTTTTGCACCCGGTTCAGGAGGCAAGATGCGCTCTTCCCCGATGACAGATGGGTATCGCCGGATTTCGGCTGCGAGTTCTGTTGGCATTGGCACAAGGCGAATCTTGCCTTTCTTGAGCCTGGCCCTTACCGCAATCAATCCCTCGC
>Ga0302309_10000940_pt1 | contig 29312 bp, 43 predicted proteins | sample III_Palsa_N1_1_FD_200453 | JGI IMG/M metagenome (GOLD analysis project Ga0302309, IMG submission 200453) | Peat permafrost microbial communities from Stordalen Mire near Abisko, Sweden - III_Palsa_N1_1 | ecosystem: Environmental > Terrestrial > Soil > Palsa > Peat permafrost | place: Sweden... | reverse complement strand
GTGAGCCCCGCCGTAATGGTTGGAGCTATATCCACCGCGACCGTTGCGGATGGACTCAGAGATGTCGATGCAGGAGTGGTCACGCGAAATGAGGGTCAAGAGCAGCGAAGATCATGCCTGAACTTTCGAACCAACTCGAATGCAGGATGGTCACTTGTAACGAGCCGTTGACGAACGCATAGCCAAGGGTGATTTCAGAATGGCCAGGAGGACTGAAGGTACCCGTATTGCCCGGAGGCAGATTCAAGGCAGCAAGGGCGGCGGTGAACTTATCTTGAGTGAGGGGATAATTTTTGCTCACGGCTTATTCCTTCCCAATTGCGGCAGCCGCTCCTGGCGAGGACAGGCAGATGTTCATGGTTTCGAGCTGTTGCGATTTGGACGGCGGGGCGACGTAAGATGAGACAGCGGGCGTGGCAGCAGCGGCGGCAACCGTATTCACGATAGCGCCAACAGAGGACTGGCTCAGCGCAGTATTAACAGCGGCTTGTTGGGCGGCGGGAGTCGTAGCGGAGGCAATCGCGGTGTTCACCTGATTAAGCAGGGTGGTAATGGCTGGCGTCACTGCCTTGGTCTGCACCGCGAGGTCATTAACAGCAGCCGCATCGCCCTGGTTATGCGTCAGCGTCAGAATCGTTTCAAGCGTTGGGGCGGCAGTCTGGAAGCCTGTATTGGCCTGTTGGAGGACATTAGCGACGGTATTAAGCGCGGTTTCAACATTGGTTACATCGGTCTGCGCGGCAGGCGTGAGCCCCCCCCCAGCAGCGCAACCAGTGGAGAGTGAGCAGAAACAGAGTGCGGCGATACCTCCAAAGAGAGCGCAAAGGGAGGAATAGGTGAGTAGGTTTTTCATTGGTCTTTCAGATCTTGCAGGGGTTTGGTTAGGGGGTTGGAAATGGGCCGGATGTCTCTGACTCCAACATCGCTTGGAATGTTGTTGGCAGGTCGAGCGTCGAGCGAGTCAAAGGCGGATTTCAGACGCAGCCCGAAGGAAGCAGACAAAGCCGCGCCAAAGGCCGTGTTAAAGAAAATGTAGAGCCATGCTGGATTGGTCAGGTGATGAGCGAATGTCGCGATCATCTTGCCGGGGTCTGCGAGGTTGATATCAGGCAAAAGCATCATCAAGGCCGCCGCCGCGAAACCACTGATAAAAGAGGTGGCGATATCTGATGCCATCTTCGATCCCTCAAGAGATTTGAGTTGCGCGAGCATATTTTTCTTTTACTCCCTTTATCGGGAAGGGCAAGAGCTTTTTACGCTATTGCGTGTCGATCTTTTTCTGAATTCGGATCAATGCCAGCTTGGTATCGTGCTGATCGAGCCCCAAATCATCGACCTTGCCATTAACCTTGTCCATCTTGGCGTTCAAATCAGATATGCTGTTGGAATGCTCGCGGAGAGTGTTCCTAATGTCGTTGAGCGTGTTGGCGCATGTCCAGACGCCAATAGCTCCCGCTGCCAAAATAGATACAACAGCGGGAATGCCCACCGTTGTTTTTAGAAGGTCGATTTTGTCGCTGCTCATAAAATCAATATCTTACTGACTTCCTGCGTTGAAAAGAGTGAAAGGACTCACATCCAAAGGATTGGTTGATGTGATTGTGGCAGTCGTTCCGCTAACTGTAACCGTAAGACTTCCTACATTAGTCAGGGAACCAGAGGCTTGATTATTCTGCACCCATGGATGGCAACCGGATGGGACAGTTTTCGTCGCCGTGCCTCCGACTAAGGTTCCCGTCTGTACGGTTATTAGGCTGTAGTCGGTCCCAGCGACTGCCGAAACAAGCGCTTGGCCGCTATTGAACTTTGCCATAGTAGAAGCGGTGTTAAGACTAAAAACGGCGCTTGCTCCCACATTGATCTGCTTTGTTCCGCTCGTTCCTAAATTAATCAGACCGTTCAAGGGAGAGCTTACGCCGGTGCCCGCGTTGAGGTTTAGATTCCCCCCCGATCCTCCACTTGATGCGCCAGAGGTTATTGAGATGTTCTGCCCCGACCCAGATATTGTTGCGGGTGCCGTCGCCCATCCTGACGACAAGGTTCCCGTGCCTCCTGAAGTCGTCACAAATCCGTTCGAAGTCAACCCGGTAAATTGAGGCGTCCCGTTGAATAGCTGAGAGGTGACGCTAGTATTACCATAAACCATCTGATTACTGGCGGTGATTGATGCATTATAACCTAGAGCCGTAGAATTGGTATACGCATCAGCATTGGCCGTGGTTCCGGTTCCTATGAAGGTACAATTACTTTCCGTCGCCAAAGCCGTTCCTGCGTTATAACCTGCATTATAGCCAAAGGCCACGTTGTTACTGCCCGTGGTGATTCCAATTAGGGCACTGTTTCCTCCGACTGCTGTATTCTGAGAGCCTGTGCTGGTAAACGCGAGCGCCGAAGCCCCAAAACCGATATCGAAATTAGCTGAAGTCAGGGAGGCCAAAGCGGACGGCCCAACACCTCCATTGAACGCGCCCGTCTGCGTTCCGTTTCCGCTGTTGGCAAGAAAGAAAGAAGCCTGGGAACTGCGCCAATTCAGAACGTTGACGTTTCCATCGATCTGAAGGAGAGGTCCGGGGATGGATACATCTCCGAAACCGTCTGCGGCAATGAAACCGCCTGCCGTGTTAACATTGATTCCAAGCGACTGAGAAACATTGGAGTTTAAGGCTATTCCGGAGAAACCACCAAACCCATCGTTGATTTGTAACTGCCCACTGGAACCACCGGAAGCTGTAGTTTGTCCAATCCCAAAGGGATAGGTGATGTTTTTGACCACAGCATTCGAGGCGATTAACGCCATGAGTTTTTCCCCAATCAGACTTGGATGAATCCCACCGCCGCCCGCAGACCAAATACTTCCGGTGATCGTGTTGTCCGAATACCCCTGAAACGAAGATGCAATATCTGATAGCAGATCGCAATATCCCGCGCCTGACCCTTGAAGAGCCGCAGTCTGGCCACGAATCCAGTCATTGAACCAAGACTGAGTCTGTCCGTTAGGAAGCCCGGTGGACGTCCGTTGTTGTACTGGAAAAGTTTGTCCTACCACCACGACATTGGCCCCGTAACCATGGGCGGTTGTCCAAATAGAGGCCATGCTGGTTTCGAAAGAGGAGAGGGTCATTCCATTCGTTCCGGCAGAATCGTTTGTCCCGTAGTTCGACCAGAGATACATTTTGCCCGATCCAGAAAGCAGAGAATACATGGAGGCAACCGTCGCCGTTCCAGTGGCAGAGGAGGCTCCATTTACATATTTTGTATAGTTATAGGTTCCTCCGGCCATAAGCTGAAGGCCGCTGTTTAACTGGGAGCTTGTCGGGCCAGAAGTTGAGCCACTGATCGCAAAAACATAAATGGGAATATTGGCCCATTGAGGCAAGCCTGACATAAGTTCCCCAGGCGGAGTACCACCGCCGACTCCCGCCGAAATGGAATCACCAAGAATCACCCCAATGCTTCCAGCGGGAATTGTGAAAGCCTGCGCAATTCCATAATTATCGAGAGGCCCAAGCGCAAAATTGGAACCCGTAAGGGTGATGCCTCCACTTGAGGTGTAGGAGCTTCCGCCCCCACTATACTGAGGAATGTTGAGAGTCGATCCTGATAGAGTCGCGGCTCCGCTTGTGCCGGTCGTGGTAAGTGTAAGAAAGGGTTGGTAAGAGGACGCCGATGTATAGGCGGCACTTCCAAGCGTCCCACCCGCGCCGATATGCAGCGTCGATCCATCCGTACCCGCAAGGGTCAGCGTATTACTCGACGTGAAAGTTTTCCCCGCGCCTAGAGTCAGAGTTCCCGTTCCGGTTGTGATCGTATTGCCATTGATGGTTGAAAAAGTCGGTGCGCCCGAAACCGTGCCGAGTTTAAAAGTTAGGCCGCTCATATCGAGCGTTGGAACACCGGTAATAAGTGGAGCATTAGCAGGCTGTCCATTAGCAGGATTTATCTGAAGCGAGGGATATGTAGTCCCAAGGGCGGGTACTGTAAGAGCGAGAATTAAGGATAGTATTTTCATGCAGATTGGAAGTTGCAAATCCATTTCGAGACTGTGCCCCAATAGAAAGCGATCATGGTGGAAGTGAAAGCGGTTCCCGATGACGAGACAGTTGCAATGACTGTTCCTGTGTTGTCTTTGAGTTCGAAGATTTGACCAGCAACAGCGGGGATGGCGCAATAAACGAAAGCCGTATCGCCATCGCGGGCGTTCGTGGGGGAGAGTTCCGCAATCGACGTATTGCCCGATGTTCCCGACGCAGGCGCGAGATTGTGATGGGAGATGATACCTAACCGGTTAAGTGCGATCGAGCCTGTAGCAGTCAAACTAGGCGCATCGCTGGCTGTGGCAAGATCGAGGTTCGTTCGTGCGGTGGAGACGCTGGCGAGATCGGATAGGTTGCTGGCCCGCTTGGCGTAACGGGCATCAGCCTGGGCTTCTGTGATGTAACTATATTGCGGGGCCGGGACAAGTTGAGACAGATTGATAACGTTTTTATTAACGTTGACATTGAGTTGCAACGGAGTCGATTGCCCTCCACCGCTTGGCGTAACCTGAATTTCCAATTCCAATGTGATTTGATTGATTCCGGTTCCCGCCGAAATAAATCGTTGTAGCATTGAATATGTCGAGAGATTGAGAGAGCCTGTTAATCCAATCGGCACAATGAGATTTGCCACATTGACCGTGAAGGGTGTATTATTACCCGTTGGGTCTGTGATCGTGAACGGGCCACCAGCATTGCCCGAGACAATGTAATTCGCGCCTAATGCATTCAGGGCATTGGTAACGGCTATTGCTGTCGTGCCCGAGATCGTGGCGGCGATGGCTTGCGTCGTGATTAGCGGCGTCGAGATGGTGAATGATCCATCATAAGCGCCAGAGGTGAGTGTGATCGTTTGGACGCTAGGCGTGGTGAACGTATAGTTTGCGGTAGCACCGCCCGCAGTCGTGATATTCGAAAGAGTAGCGGTTGTGCCCACCACTGCGAGCAAGGCCGTATTAGCTGGAATGCCCACCCCCGAAACCGCCATGCCGACCACTAATCCCGTCGTGCTCGATAGCCCCGTAATTGTATCCTGACCTAGAGTGTTGTTGCCTGTCGGCGTATAGGACGCCCCAGTTGCCACTGCTGCGACCGTTGCGCTGGCTGCCGGGAAATCAGTCCACGTTTCATTGAGAGCATACGGATTGACGAAAATCTCCATGAGCTGCTCACTCGAAATTCCCACCGCGCCCACCACAACCTGCGAAACGACAAGTGAGGAAATTGGATTCAAACCAGCGGGATTGCCTGAAAAGTAAATCGCTGTAACTCCTGCCGGAAGAACAAAAAGATATGCTCCCGCTTCAGGATTCGAAACCGTTACGCCGCCTGCGGCGATAACAGAGGCTAGAGCATTTACTGCCGTCGACACAACTGATGCGATTGCTCCTGTGGAGATACCCGCTGTTTCATTGTAAAAGAAAAGTTGTGCGCCGGTCTCCGCTGATGTCGTGGCATTGGAAAGGGTAACGGTGGTGCCGGAAATCGTTATGGTCGTTCCCGGAACTATTCCCGCCCCACTAACAAGCATTCCGTTCGTGATACTTGCCGCACTTGCCACTGTGACGGAGGTTGATGCATTGGTGTAGGTTCCGGTCGTGATCGGTCCTGCCTGAAAGGTGTTAGTTCCCGATGACGGGACGGCGTCCAAATCGCCCAAACCCATGATCGTCTGGGCTGTGGTATAATCGACATCATCCCAAGGCCGGGAAGTTGTCGCTGACGGTTGAACGAAACGAAGAGAGACCGTCTCAACATCGTTCCGAATCAGTTCGGGGATTTGAGCAGGTAGCCTGTTCTGAAAACTCTGAATGATCCCTTGTTTGCCGGGATTCGTGATGTCGATAATCAGGCTTAAAGCGGAGGCCGAAGGCATTCCCAAGTCTTTACAAGTACTTTGATTTTGTCAACAAAAGTTCACTTTTGACTAATGTCTTTTGATCTGTTACAGCCTCCGCATTCTGCTGCTCTACGGCGAAATTCTTTGGACAATTCTTCCGACGACATTTGATCAATCGGCTTTCTAAAAAGAGGATGCTCTTTACCTTCGTACACCAACTTTCCTCCAATGTATTTTCTATACATTTAATTGAGCTTTAAAAGTAGCATTTCCTGCCATGTTACATGTCTTGGTCCCATAGTTGTTATAGCCCGCTGACAAGCAGCATGAGCTGCCTCCCACTGGAAAATCAACCGTTTGCATGATTCCTGCCTGAAACTCGGCTAATGTTGCGGAAATCGTGTCTATCATTTCGGTGCATGGCGCTGATCCAATGCATTGAAATGGCAGAGGATTGTTTCCAATTTCGACAGTGTTGCTGACTCCTGGAAGCCATGAGCTAGATACAACCAAGCCAAGTGTAAACGGTGTGGTAGCACTGCATGGGTCGCAACCAGCCAGAATCTCTATTAAACTTCCTGTTTGCGAAATTGGGCCAAGATTGAATTGCGCCTCTCCCGTACAACAGCCAATTATGACAGCGGTGAATTGATTTACTCCAGGCGGTCCGCTGGCGTAAGGAATTTGAGCCAAGGTAATACTGGCAGATGCCGAAATATCATACGAGGTTCCTGCAACGCCAGGATCAGCGGCGCAAGGATTAGTGGCTCCCAAGGGATCCCCGGCAGTCCACGAGTAAGCCATAGAAGCCGTAATCGTCGCAGTTCCCCCGAATGCATCGGATAGTCCATCCGCACAAGGTCCTGGCCATATTTCAGAGGGAAGTGGAGTGATCATGTCAGTGTACTTGTCGAGGTTGTTCCGCACTGCAAATATTGCTGAGGTCCGCTCACCGCATCATTGAAACAGTTCACCGTGTAGGTGCTGCCCACTGCTGTAATTGCGATGGTCGAAAGAAGTTTATAATCAGATCCCGCAGTTCCCACAACGATTGTCGCCGTTGGTAGCGATGTTCCGCTCTTAATTTCAATCGTTGTCGCGATGTTGGATGAATTATAATCGATTTGAAAATAGACAAGGGTATCGCTCGTTCCAAGCGTCAAGGTCGGTGGAGGAATTACCGTCAGCGCGGTTCCAGAAATCGTCGGTGTGATCGATGCGTTATGTGTTCCTGGTGTGACGGTGATCTTCGGGCTTCCGCCTCCTGCCGTGGCATCGGCTACCCAATAGGCGTGAAGCTGCGGATTGGGAAATTTTTGCGTAGGGAACTCGACAAAAACCTGATCGCCCAAATAGCTGACTCGAACGCCACCACCAGAAAAGCGCATCCGTGGAATACTCCGCACGATGGAGTTCATGCGCCTTTCCGTTATTTGACCCTTGATCGGCCTTCCAGCCTCAAAGGGAGCAGGCTTGGTGTTCATGGTCCGGGATAGGTATAAAGATCGATGTCCCAGCCTCCAGGGCCCGAAAGCTGGTACTCCTCGTCAACGGTTACAACTCCGCCTTGCTGGCGCCATGAAATACCCGTAAAGAGATAATTCTGGCCTGCCGGCGGAGTCGGAGGGGCATAAGGTGTTGATGGCGGGATGACGATGTATCCGACGAGATTTGTATAAGTTGGAACTGCAGACGCAGCGTAATGCCTACGCCATACAAAGCCTGTGCGATAGAATGAATCAATACCGCGTAACTTCTTTGTGTAATAAAGAATGGCAGCAGGTCCACTCAAAAGAGGATCGACACTAGAGGGCGGCGAATTGTTGGCGAGGGCGTTTCCCACTGTCGCTATATCGCTCCGCGTTACGGGCGATGCATCGGGGTCGGTTCCCGGAGGGCCTGCAAACTTGGGAGTTGTTTCAATCGGCTCCGAGGTCGTTGAAATTGATCCGTCTACCTGTTCAAGTAGCGTGGGATCTGATGCAAAGATTCCCCTATATCGGGAGATGAGATTGCCCATGCCTCCCTTTTCATGCTGCACTTCGCCATCGTAATAAAGCAGAGCGGGAAAATCAGGATGAGGTTGGAGGGGTGACGGCACATAAAGAAAAAGCTGGTTCCATGGCACGCGCTGCTTAAGCACAAATTCTGCGCTACCATCCGGCAGAATGGCTCCCGAGTCTTCCCATGTCCTGAGAAGCTGGGCGTTTTTGATTGAGACAGCCATGTTACCAGCCCCCCGCCATTGCGCCAGCTAGCGCCCCGGATGATCCCCCGCTATTGCTTTTGACGAGAAGTTTCATGTAATCAGCCATTTGTTTTGTGTTGCGGGCTGTGTCAAGTGCTGCTTTCTGCGCAATGCCAAGCCCCGTCTGAATGTAGCGCCCGCCGCCGCCGACTCGGGCGAGGCTATCTGCGATGACGTGGAAGGGATCGGCCTTTTCGGAGAAGATGGGATTCATTCTGCCTGGATTGGTGGCGAGGGAAGCTCCCGTTTTATTTGCGGCCTCGATGGCCTTCTGAAATTGGCTGGCAAGTTCGGTTGTGTCGTAGACGTTGCCCTTCTGAAATTCTATCTTTATTCCTCCCAGCTTCTTCAGGCCCTCCGCCGCCGTTTGGATTGCCGTGTTCTGAATTTGAGATGCTCCCTTTTCTTGAGATTGGATAAGCGACCCATTCTCAATATTTTTCAAATTCTTTCCCACATCTGTAGATGCGCTTGGCCCCCCATAAGCAAGCACTGCCATAACTGAGTTCGTCGGATCGATAGCGGTCAGATATTTGGCATACTTCTGCCTTAGTTGCTCAAAAGCCGCCTCGACTGTCGCAATAAGAAGCTTCCCGATTCCTAGAATCATCTGCGTCAGAAAGGTTCCGACAACAGCAAGGGCACCAATGGCTACTTGCGCGATCCCTTCCCATAGACTGCCTTGGCTTAGAACAGAGATTGCAGAGGTCAATGCCCCTGCCAGATAATTGACAGCCTCTTGAAAGCCAAGCTTTAATCCTGCGCTGAGAACGTCGAATAGGTTGCCGTTCGCAACAAGCCCACGAATCGTGTTCACTGCATCCACGATATAGCCTCCGAACTTTTCGCCCATGCCAACGAGGTCCACCTTGTCAATTTCAGAGATGAGTCCCGATAAAGGGGGGAGGACTTTGTCCGCGAGCCCGACGAAGAAGCCTTGAAGCTTTGTGCTCACGTTATCGATCTGCATTTGCACATAAGCGAATTCCTCTGCCGATTTGGACAGGACCGCCGCCTGCGTTCCGTATTCCCTCGCTGCTCGCGTTAGGGAGTCGGCAAAGCCCGCCTGCCCTCCCTTGAACATTTGTTCCAAGGGACGGCCAGCCTGAGCGAACTCTTCGATGTCCTGTCGCGCTTCCTGAGCCGAAAGACCGCTGGCCTGAAGAGCCTTCTGAACAACGAAAAGTTTGCCGGGATCATAACCATTGAGCTTCTGCGCGGCGAAGTAGGCTTCATTCCCGAACTTGATAGCGTTCTCGATTCCCTCTTTGAAAAAGTCGCCCACTTTAATTCCTGCCAATGCAACCGCGAAGACGGTAAGAGCTTTCCCTGCCGCCGCAAGGGCATCGTCCCACTGCTTGGAATTAATTTCCAGATAGGCTACGGCTTTATTTTCAGCGCCCATTGTTGAAGTCTTTCACGGTTTTTTTCATCACCTTGTCAGTTCCCTTTTTCAGAGATTTGCTCGCGATTTGGGTAGCTTGCTTGGAAAGACCTTGTTTGTCGTCAACTGTTTTTGAGTAGTTGACCATATCCCGAATCCATACCCGAGTCCTCCCGGTCGTTTCTTCCACTTTCCAAAATCGCCAGTTCTTCGCAAGCAAGCCAATCTGCAAAATTCTCCGTCCGATTTCCTGCTCAATCGTCACCCCTGGCTTACGCTTGATGTGGCCATGAAGCTTCTGTGGAAGATCGAGGATTTCAATCGGATCAGGAGCGTGAAGTAGGCTTATTTTTCGGGCGATGCGAACAAAGAAGTTTCCTTGGCTCCTTGCTAGCTTGCGGCTCTCCTTCTCGGCACTCTTCCGCATCCGATAAAGGGAATTCGATAAAGCAGAATGTTCAAAGCGCATCGATAGCCTTTCTGATGTTCTCTTTGCTTCCCTCTTTAGCCCACTCCGTTTTCACGTTGTTCAATCGCATGATGGCATGACAGTAGGCATTTCCGCGAGCCAGTGGAAGATCCCAGATAATGAAGTGCTCTGACCATCCGGTATGCTTCGCGATTAACATGGTATAGCCCGCTAGATCGTCGGGCTCGGCAAGTTTGGGTTGGGGTCCTCCAATTGGCTCATGTCGGAATTATCCGCAATCGGTTCGGCCTTAGTGGCATTGGAGGTCTCCAAGATTTCCTTGGCGATGCTGGCGAGGAAGCCGAAGTCTTGATCTGTAACCTCCTGCTCTCGCCAATCCATCATGGCTTTCAGGAACTTGTCGGGATCGCGCTGGGCCAGCATGAGGGTGCCCTCATCGCAGAGGCAGGCGAATATCAGAATCAGGATGTCCACCTGGCTGACTTGATTTCCCGCCCGAAGGCCGGCAGCAAAAGCGAAGTCGATCCGCCCTTTGCTGGGCTTGATGACGCGGCCCTTAAACTCCGCATCGGCATAATGGTAAAGGTTGGGTTTATCGCTCATAGATATTTCTTGATCAGGTCTTTGGTTGCTTGGCTGGCTCGCGTGGAAATGTTCACTGTCTTTTTTCCCTCTTGAATGATCTTGCGGGTATCGGCTCCATTGCGAAGCCAATCCAGCCAGACTTCCCGCAGAAAAAGAACGTCCATCTCATAATAAAGCGGATGCTCTTCTCCTAGCTCGTAATAATCTCCCTTTGGCGGGAAATTGGCGTCCGCTCGATCTAGCCGCACGTCCTGCTTCCATTTGAAGAGAGGCTTGGCTCTCTCGTAAGCCCTTTCGATGATGGCGCAGTTTTGGCGGTTCGTTTCATCGGTGGTATCAAACCAGAATGTGCACTGCTCGAAACTTCTGCCGTTTCTATCCTGCTGAACCTTGGTGACAGGATCGCTTTTGCGGAAGGGGATGCCCAAAGAATCGAGGCAGGAGGCAAGCTTGATGTCGATCGTGTGATAAAAATGGTTCATGGTTAAAATAAGTCGTATTGCTTGCCCCTGATGTGGAATCCGAAGAAGCCCGTATTCAGGCCCGTAGTACGCACTCCAGTACACCAGATCGTTCCCGACGGACTCCCCAATAGGATGGCCGCTGCCGCCGACATCGCCGCGCCTAGGCTATACCCACCGCCAAGAAGGATGCCTCCTATTTCGACTGTCCGTGTGGGATTAAAAAAGGAAGTCATTTCAACTTCTCCATCAGCATTCTCGCTGGGATTTTCATCAATGGTGGCGTCGGCTTCGCTCGTTTGAGCGATCATGCCGAGTTGAGGGCTCAGGCCCCATGTGGCTCCGGTTTGGCCTACGATGATAACAGACATAAAATAAATCTAGTTGGGGCCATACCGTTAAGCGATATTGGCGTACTTGGTGCCGTTAAACGAAACCTTCTTGAACTCGACGTTGGCCTGCGGAATCTCCGCGTCATCGACGTAAATGGAATTCGCCGCTGTGATCCCATAAGTGCTGCCTGTCTGGGGATCATTAGCGATCACGAGAGCAACGCCAGGAGCCGCTGCCGCCCATCCGCCGCTTCCAACAATCACGCCCGTGCCGTTGTACTTGCCCTTGGCGTTGAAGAATGCGAGCAAAGCCGCATCGCCCTGCGGTCCTTTTTCCTCTTTCAGTTCCCGATTAACCTTGAATCCGAGGCCCTGAGCGATGACGCCAGTTTCGGGACCCATGCCCCACGTTGCTCCTGATTGGCCAGCGGTGATAACAGACATGATTCCTTCTAAGCAAAAAGTGCTCAGAAGTCAACAATGCTTTGTTAGGGAAGGGAGTTCGTGACTTTGACGCCGTTCACGATGTCGTCTGTGGGCATGGCAACCAGTCCGAATTGATTGATGTACTCGTAACTCTTAAGTTCCGTATTCACTCCCATTTTAACCGTGATCGGCTTGAATCCGTAGCAATGGAATCCCTGCGTCTGGCTTAGGACTTGAGCAGGGTTGGAATAAACGAAATTGTTGATTGCCGCTATTACCGCATCCCTTTGATCGGGAGATGTTGGTTTGACATGACTCCGGAAGATGATTTCAACGGGGATCTCGTAGATGCCCGAACCTGGGCCAATGGTTTCCGCCGCTTCCTCGCAATGGATGATCATGTAGGGCTGGACATCCTTCTGCGCAAGTTCGTCGCTGCGATAGATTGGGAGGTTAGGGATGATCGCGTATATCTGATTTTGGAGAGCTTCCCGCAAGGCTCTTTCTGCGACGTTGAGGATGGTGTTGGGAATCATTCGGCCTCCCCCATTTTGTGCGTCCCTTTCCATTGCCAAGTGCCATCTCCCTTGTCCGTAAATTGACCTCCTCGGGGACAGGGGAAAGGAAAGATCGTCTTCACGTCTGCCACGAGCGCCACCCGCTTTTCTGTGTTTTTCCAGAATGATTTTGAGTGTTCCACGAAAGCAAAAGTGTCCGTTGCGCTGCCGTATTGATAGAAATCGTCGGCATCGACAATAAAGAAGTTTCTCTTCTTCGTTTCAATGAGATAGGTCATGCGGCCTTCGCGTAAATGATCAGTTCATTTCCATCATCCGAAAGCATAGAGGATTTCACTTCTTTCGTATCGCCCTTGGCGGTGAGAATGGCTCCCTGTGGGATGCCGGCGAGCTTGGAAGTCTGGACGTGGATCTCAAGCAGGTTGATGCGGATGGGGCCTCCAAACTCGTCAAGCTCTTCGATCACTCGATCCTTGATGATCGCGGGGTAAGGGATGTTCAGATAAAGAATCGTATCTGGGAAATCGTAAGTGAAGACTCCCGCCAAATCTGCCCCCATGAAAGAGCGCATGTCGATAATAGGAGGCTGGGCCATGTCAGGACTCTATCACGATGGTTTCAGGAGTCCAACCCGTAACGAGGACAAGGCACGATCTCTCGTTAACGGGAAAGACTTCAGGAGGATTCACCTTGCACCCTTTTTTCAGGAGGATGTTTTTCAATTCGTAAAAGGCCGCTCCAATCTTGGCGGCAAGGCGTTGATCATCGCGAGCAACAAGCTCTTGAATCAGACCCCATTGGCATTGGCTTGGGGGATAGCCGCTTTTCGGTTCGTCCCTGAGACTCTTGAGTCTGTCACGGACAATGGGCTTCTCCTCCGGCTTTTCGGAGGTCCCAAGGATGGGAATTTCACTCATTTTGCAAAATCCATTTCTTTGTGTGACTGCGGATCAATTTGAAAATAGTAGTCTCCGTTCCAACAAAGCCGACCTCGAACCGTTTCGCCATTGCGAAGTATAAAGCGTGCTTCTGTCGCCCGGGAAGCTTCATTGTGCCACATTTCAACAATTCGCGCATCCACCTGTCTCATTTCCGATGAAAACACTGGCGGCGCTTGCCTCGGCAAAGGATCAAAAGCAGATGCATCTAATAAAGCTTGGAGACTTTGCAATCTCCCGATTTCTTGATCGGTGGTCATTTTGCCTTTTTCACGTCCATTTTGATTCCCGATTCCTCCCGCTTGCCCATCACATAAATGACCGCGTGTGGAAGGGGAACGACATGGAGCAATTCCCATCCGTCCTTAAGCAGTTCGTTGGCCTCGCTTGCCCCTTTTTTAGCTTCTCTGATTTCAGTGATTTTCATGATTATTCTTTCCAGGCTAATCCCGATAGTCGGGATTGCGTTCATCGAAGAGCCTTCGCCCTTCCTTGTAATTTTCCGGCTTGTTCTGGTCCTGATATGTCGCGTCACAAGGCATCTTTCCCGTTGTGAAGTGGCGATGTTCGAAAAAAACGTTGGGAGCATCGATGATCACACCTGCCTTCCTTGCGCGATGGGTAAACTCGTTATCAGAGTAAATTCCTGTTCCCGGCCAAGGATCTTTCAGCATCTCTTCAAGCCATGGACGCGTCATGAAGCCATGGCAGAGATGTTCCCCGCCTCGGCCTCGTGAACGAAGATCGTCGGCGAAGTTAAGAACGATTTTCTTTTCATCCCATTTGTCTTGATCGCGAAGCGTGGCGATAATCTGTTCATCCCATCCTGGCGACGGGAATAAATCGTCAGCGATCACCATGATGAACTTGCCCGTAGAGGCCTTCAGCGGTTCCAGAGTGTTAGGACAGCATCCTTCCTTGTCCGTGATCGTATGGCGGTATCCTGAGAGCAAGGCTAGGCTCTTCTCATCGTCATGGTGGATTCCGAAGATGTACTCGATTCCCATGGGGTTGCTCGCGGCGGACAGGTAAAGCTCGCGAACCGCGGCAGCTTGTTCTGGGCGCAAATAGGTAGGATGGCATACGGAAAAGATTGCCCCGTTCTTTTGGAATTGCTCGTTTTCCAACCGCAAAGCCTCTTCATGTTTTCCAATTGCCCGAAGGGTTTGCGTGAAGAGATAAAAGCCTTTCCAATCGTACCACTCGTGGTTGAGCGAGTAATAGCCCAGCTTTGGTTTGCCGATGGTGATCATGTGCTTGGCCATCTCGTAAGCTTCTTCGTTTCTTCCGTCGACAAGAGCGTAGCACGCGAGCAGAGCCAATGCTTCCCGGCGTTGCGGCATCAAGTCGTAGGCACGGCTGGCGTGGCTTTTGGCTATTTCGCAGACAGGTTCCGATTGGGCCAGCATCAGGTGAAGCTCGTACTTATCGAGGATTTGAGTGCATGGATGCGCAAGAGCGGCCTTTGCGCAGCGCAGGTAGGTATCTCTGTCGCCAAGGCTTGCAGCCTCCTGGGCCAAGAAGAAGAGGTTGGAACCGCCCTGCTCCACTTCCGCTTCCAGGATTCGAAAATTCCGCTCTGCTGAGTTTTTCCGGCCTGCCAAAGGTGAATGAACGAAAATGGCATCGTGAAGATTCCGCGTCTCCACCGTTCGAGTGAAGGTCAGGACTTCATGGATCGGCTTGATCCAATGAGAGAAGCCCGCATTTTTGATGAGCCGTTCCCGCCACGAGATTTGTTTATCTCCTCTGACGTGGTAGGGGGCCATGTAAACGTCTTTCTCTCCCGATTGAGCAGCTTTTCGAAGAGATTCTGCGGCTCCGTCCTTTAGCAAATCGTCAGCATCGGCCCAGAGCAGATAGCTGGCCTTGGTCTCTGTTGCAATTTCCCATGCCTTCTGTCGCGCCTTGGCGAAGCTGTCCACATGGGGCCATTGCTTGTCGTTGAAGTAGATTTGCCGGACGTAAGGCAAGTCGAGTTCTTCGCAGACCCTTCCGACAATTTCCATCGTCCTGTCAGGGTCTTGAGTGCCGATCGCCTGGACGAAAACAGCGAAGTCAACGGCGGGCTCGAAAGAACGAAGGAATCGCTCGATCACGGCTTCCTCGTTTCCGAGGATCATTGAAAGACAGATCAGGGGCTTAGTCATTTGATCTCCACGGCGTGAAGATTCCATTTCGAATCCATAATCGGAATCGCATGTCCTGGCTCAACTGGCGCGAAGCTATCGCTTTCGAAAACAACCAACCATCCCCGCCATTCAGGTTGGTAATTGACGGATCGAATGAAAGCATCTTTAGGCAAGCACTCTCCATCCAAAAGCCAGAGTTGGAAGCATTTCAAATTGTGGTGATTGGCCAAAAGCATACAGAAGTGATCATCGCCAATTCTTATCGCTTTCAATCGGAGATGACGCTCTTTTCTTTTTAGGAATAATGCCGCGTCCTCCACTAACCGTTTTCTTTCTTCGTTGTTCATACAATCGCGGCAATTTCTTGGTAGATGGTTTTAACGTAATTTTCGACTGAATACTTCTCGACTTCTTTGCTGGCCAGGAAGGACGTTCCCGCGTTGAACATGGCTGTCTTTTCCTCTTGTTTCATGCTGTTGATGAATTCAAGGCACTCCATGGGATTCTGGAAAGCGGCGGCGTTGACAAAGCAATCCTTCGGGATGTCAGCACCCTCTGCCGTGTCGCAGTATTCGTAAATCGGGAGGCAGCCCGCGATCAAGGCGTTGAAGACCTTCTCTGTGATGTAACCGGGGATGCTCCGGCAGTTCTCCATGACTAGGGCAAACTCGCATTGCCGATATGCCGCGTGCTTCGCTTCAGGACCGCAGGGAAGAGGCCCCTTCCCGCCGTGCGGCCATCCATGCCCCCAAAGCGCAAACGCCTCGCCTAAGGCATCAAGGAACGTGTAGGAGTAGTGGTAGCGTTTGGAGTAAAGCTCCCCTGGCATCTGTTGGAATTTGCAGGATGAAATCATGCCGACTTGGTAGGGACGGCGAACGTACTGCCCCGCCGCTCGCGCCTCCATGCCGCCCCGGACATCTGCGGGATAGCGCAGTCTGACCGTCTTCTCTGGCATGGGCGGCCGCATCTCGTAAGAGAAAATGGTCCGGGCAAAAGGAGCGACTCCCGCATAGGTCTTGTTGGGCTGAAGGAAAAGATTTTCGCAGACCATCAGGAACAGATGTGGGATGCCGCGATGAACCCACATCTTCAGAAGCGGATCGTCAACGGGAGGTGGATCGATAAAGAAGGCCGCGAGGATGTCCATGCCCTCGTTCACCTGATCGAGGGTGATGAATTCTACACCAAGCTTTTCCCGGCATCGGGATTTCATTTCCCCAAAGGGGTAGCAGAGCTCAGGAACGATGCTGGTCTCGGCTTGGATGCCGTCGCCCCATGCATTGCGGTAGACGATGTATCTCATAAATCTTTCTTTGTTCTACCATCTTACGCTATTGCGTCAAGAGAAAACCCCTACCGCCTTTTCAGACGATAGGGGCCAACGAGGAGGAACTAACGGGAAAGCTTAAGAGCCAGTATAGGACGTTGTGATCGCGACAAAGGCAAGCGGATCGATAACCTTCTCGGCGGTGTGCTGACGCACGCGAAGAATGTTCGAGCGACGTTCATCAGAGCGGTAGGTCTCGGGAGTGAAGAGGCCAGTCGTATCCTTGCTCCACTGAATGGTGCGGCCTGCGCCACCTGCCTGGTATTCGCCGCCCTGGACAACACCAACCCAAATGTAAGTGTCGCCCCAGATGAAGATGCCAGAGTAGGAGAGGCCCTGCTGATTCCCGTTATAGGGAGCTTTTCCGATGAAAAGGTTATCCACGCCGAAAGCGCGAGCAACATCTTCTTCAGCGGGAAGAGCCCGTTGGCCGGCCACGCGAGGAACCACGCCGTAAACCTGGTTCTGCAGCAACTGACAGCGACGAACGAAATAGAACAGATTCGCGGACATGATCACCGAGTTGGCGATATAGCCGTTCTTGGCCAGAGCCAGTTTTGCGGTGTCCACATCGCCACAAGGATCGACCAGACCTGAAGTGCCAGTCTGATTCGCCTTGACGTAAGACGCAGCAGGGGTGATCGGCGTAGTCGTGAAATTGGTCGTATTGAAAGCGTTGCTGATGCGAAGCTCGTAGGAGATTCGAAGGGACCGCTCGAGCAACATCGCTTCCGTCGCCTCGAGGTTCATGAAGCGGTCGACTTCCTCTTCGTAACTGTCATCGATAACGGCTTCGAGGCCGTATTCCTGACAGTCGAACTGATCGACATCGTACTCGCGATTGACACGCTGATAGGATGCGCCTGATTCGCGGGGAACTGCGTCGGCGTTCAAAAGCTGGGCGTTGGCCAGATTCGCCCGCATGTAGATGCCTCGTTTGACATCTTCGGTCTTGACGGGAAACACGTCTTCCCCAATGAACATCTTGTTGAAGTCCGTATTCGCCTGCATCATCAGGGCGAAGATGTCGGACCGGGGAGTAGCTTGCGCGTTTGTGTAGGGCATAAGATTTTAGTTTTTGGCGAATTGGAGGACAATTCCTGAAGCAGAGACGCCGGCCTGAGCGGCGATAAGAGTTGGAGTGGTCGCGCCAGTCGTTCCAGTTCCAACAGCGTAACCGTTCGAGATGCTGTAGGCGTTGCCGGGAGTGACAACTAAACCAGGCGAGACGATGATGTCCCAAGTGCCGGGGGCTGTCCAGAGTTTAACATTCACATAGCGACCCGCAATGGCCGCTTCCTGCGTTACGCCATAACCGCGCGTCCCATCGCTGGTAGGAGAAATAGAACCGTCAGATTGAAGGCTGACGGCTGTCCAAGCGGAGATGCCCGCGGCGGGGGTGACGAGTAGTGAGACAAAGCCAAGATCAGATTGTGAGGACATGATTTTTAGAGGTAGCGGGTTGCCTTCGGGTTAACCGTCAGAATCTTCTTTCGACTCTCGGCGTATTCCTGGGGGAATTCCTTGAGACATTCGAGCATGGCTTGAACCTTGTTACCCTTGAGTTCCTTGGTTCGTTCTTCGACAATGGCTGAAAATTCTTTCTTGGCGGTCTTGCCGCCAGTGATGCCGGGGCCGACGCCAGCGGGCGGAATCTTAGTTCCGAGCGAGGCAGCGAGCTTTTTCGTAATCCGGGTTTCCATCGCCTCGAGCGCGGACTTGTTCACCTCGTCGTCCTTTTTGTCGTCGTCCTTCATATCCTCGTCCTTCTCATCATCGCTCATCTCGTTGTTTTTCCCTTCGGACGATTTATCGTCGTTAGTAACAACGGGCGTGACGTTCGGGTCAATGTTGCGGCCATCGCCATCGATTGCACCCTCGCCATCATCGTTGGTCAAAAAGTCGTCGAACTTTTTCATTCGATCATCGAGCGCCTTTTTGTCGTCAGAGTATTGCTTGCAAAAGTCGCCGAACTTCTTCGACATTTCGGCAATCGGATCGCCAGCAGCTTCGGCGGCGACGAGCTTCGTTTTATTGGCCATGGTGACTTTGTGCACTTTTGCGTCCTTTTTGTCAACACCATCTTTATTTTTTTCAAAAAGACTGCTATTCGCGGCTGGTTCTGAAACTAGCGCAGCTGCAGAAACTTCATCGCAACGAGCGAAAGCTTTGTTGCCCATGACCTCATCATCCCCTTCGAATTCGAGCGAGAGACCAAGATGATCGGGATTCTTTTGGGCGATCTCGAACATGCGCTTGCGTTCCGGCTCTGCATCGTAAACGTGCATGTCGCCGAGGATCTTGCTGCTCGTCTTCTCGAATTGATCGAACCATCCTGCCGTGCTCATCACTCCTGAGCCGTGATCGATCTTGAGTTTGAGCGTTCCGAGCTCAGTGAGGCAATCGAAGATTTGATCCAGGGTCTTGCCATCAACCCAGATTTGCTCTCCATCATCTGTCTGGTGGCCCTTGGCGCGGCCTAGGGAGATAAGGGAGACTTGACGGATTGTTCCGTTTGGAGCGTCTACTTTTGATTCTTCAATGGAGAATTCATAAGCTCGGGATGCCATGCATTTTGTTTACTTCCCTTTATCGGGAAAGTCAACATTTGTGCACTTTCATCATTCGATCTTTTTCTCTTCTGCATTTCCCTTTTCGCTTTTTGTCGAAGAATTGTTCGCAACTTCGCCAGTTCCAGCATTACTTATTTTTTTAATTTGTTCCGGTTTAAACGCAACTACTTCATAGTCAACGTCATTAGGAGATCCCACAATACTACCATCAAAACCGGCCCTTATCAGCTTTTGAGTAGCAAATCTATCAGATGCCGTTCCGCTTGCTTTCCCGTCTTCTTCCTTTCCATTATATAGATAAGTAAGAATCCTGTATACGTCTCCTTGATCGCCATTATTCGATTCCCGCCTCCATTGACGATCAAATTCTTCTCTTTGTTTAGGATTTAATTTTCCTCTTATCTTTTCAACCATTGTTACATCGGCCGGCTCATTCCATTTGAGAGGGTTTTTGATGTCAACTTCGTAATGTCCTACTCTCTCTTTTTTCCCGCCTGCGTAAGCTAGGGCTGCATCATGATTTGAAAAATATATTCCATACCCAAATTGGGGATTATAAGTATGTCCGTTTTCATCTCCTATCCTGTCGTAATCAAAATTTTCAGGAGGATTATTGTTCCTCGTTCCATGGTGCAATACCATTTTACCCTGCCCTCCCCCACTGGTCCATTTTCCCGATTCATCTCGGGCTTCGCTTGAGACGTCGGTCGCAAACTCTTTCACGTCTCTGCTTCCAGCTTCTTTTTTTGCAGTGGATTCGCCAGTTCCATCATTGGATTTATCCTTTGATGCAGCGGCTCCCTGCGGGATCGGGCCTGAGCCAAAGACCTCCTCAAAAGTGTTGTCTCCAGAGAGGGCTTCTTTGCAGTCGCTAACAAAGCGATCTTTTTCCATGGCCCATGCCTTCACGTCGCCGTAATTTTCGATCACGTATTGAGGTTCGGACAAAAGCCCCTGCTGGCGTAGCGCGGAAGCGGCCTGAGCTTCTTTCCCAAGATCGGGCTGCGGATGCGGACGGAAGCCCCATCGACCTTTAATCAATCGCGTGTAGTATTTCGCCGGGAAGATTCCCTTGGCGCAAGCATCGAGGATGGCAGCGTTCTTCAGGACATTCGCCTTGCGCGTGATAATCTTTTGCGTCCGCTGAAATTCGGCTTTGGCAATCTCACTCTCGAGCCGGGTCGAAACGCCTCCAAGATCGGTTGCATCAAGAGCGAAGGAATAGGGGAGATCGTAACAGAGCGACAGAAACTTCAATCCGAGCGTGAGAAGATATTGACCCTCACCTCCCGGCGTGGCCGTCTCAGGAAATTTGATCTCACTTCCTCCTGTTAAGTGATTGATCATGTTCTGATGGATGTCCTGTTGCATCCCGGTATAGCCATAAGCAGCCTGTGCGGTGGCGTAGGGATCAAGCGTGCCTTGTCCTGCTACGGCTCCGTTGCTGTTCGTGAAAACGGTCAATGACGCAGCGAGCTTCTGCTTTCCCCTCATGGCATCCCAAGTCTCGTAGAAATCTCGGGCGTTCGCGCTTCCCACGTCCAGCTTGCTTACTCCCCGGTACGTGTCGATCCGCATGGGATCTGTCATGTGGACAAACTGATTCGCTGGAACGTCGATGGGGTCTGTATATTGCGAGACAACGAGAGACCGCTTGAAAATCCGGTAGTGCGTGGGCTGGCCATACTCCCCAATGATCACACCTGCCACATAGTCGTTGCTGACGACGTTCTGATAGATGCCTCCAATGCGATCAGGTTCGACACCTTGGATCATGAGAGGGAGTTTGACTAAATCCTCCATGTCCATGTCTTCAGTCGCTCCTGGACGAACGTAGCCCCATCCGTAGTCGCCTCCTGAGTTCATGCCCAGAATGCCAAAACGCATCATTTCGAAAAAGTCGTACCGGCAGGAAATGTCGCAGTTCTGAAACCAGTCTTCGTGCAGATATTCTTCGACTTCCTTGGATAGAACGGAATCACCCGTTTGGGCATAGTAGCTTGTTGGGGATGAGAAAAGGGCATGCTTGCGGTTGATGGCTTTCGCTGGCGCAAAGTTCTTTTCAAGATCGAAAGCTTCTCGCATCAACTGAAGCCTGTCCCGCTGCGTCTGGTAATCGTTCGGGTTGATGTTCTGCGGTGCGTATTTGCGCTTTGTCGTGGCCTGAGCCGCATCATAAGCAAACTCGTGCTTCATCCGCTTGAAGGCGTATCCTGGCAGCACGTACCGCATCGCCCGCGTAAATCGCGATGGCGTCCAGTTCTCGGGATCGAAATGTTTGATATTCATTAGCTGGCGTTCCCGTCACCGCCAACATAAGGGGGTGAGGTCTGAAGTCCGGTCTGTCCTCCCTGATTGCGACCAAGGGCAGGATTGAAGTTCGCCCGAACGGTCATGGAGCGTTGTCCCGTCAACAGGCCCAAGGCGTAGTTGGCCTCGAGCAGGGTCTGGCGCAGCTCATCCATCGTCGCGAAGCCAAAATTTCGGCCGGCGATGCTGTAGCTGATGCCTCTAACCGCATTTGCAACAATGCCCTGCTCCGCTGCCGATATGATGGTTTGGAGAGAAGAGGCCGAAAGACCTACGAGTTGTCCTTGTACTGCCATTTGACAGCACTCTAGGACAACCCGCAGGCTTATTCAAGCTTTTGATGGCTACTGAAACTTTCTGGCCTGAGCGGCATCTTTTGCCATGTACGCCAAGTTCGGCTTCACCGATGAACGAAAGTTATATACCTCCTCAATGACTTGAAGCGCCTGATCTTTCGATGCGCACTTGACGATGGCCAATGGATTCCCTTTGGCTTTGTGAATGAATGTTTTGAGATGGAATTCCTTCAGAGGAAGCATCATGACGATTCCGTAGAGATATGTCTGGGTTTTGATTTCCGGGCATGCGTCTTCAATCTCTTCGAGCATGTGAACGATGAGTTCCGCTGTTTTCGTTTCTTTGACTTTGAAGTTTCCAGCCCTCACGGATCGATTGACACTCTCCGACGATGATACGTGTCCAGACAGTACGGCGATGGCGAATGGGATCGAAAGTCCTCTCATCCGATAATTCAAAAGCGCCTTGTGGTCCTCGATTCCATTTGATGCATAGAGCTTCACGAACGATTCAATCGCCCAAGTGCGAACTATGATATTTTCCGTCCCGATCAGGCCAGCGTTTTCTTGAGGTTCGACGACAAAATAAATAAAGCTTCCAACGCTGGCCGCTGCGTCCACTCGGTGATGTCCGTCAATGACATTAAGCTTACCTACCTTATCTCTCCAAACCTGAACTGGCTTAGACGGGAGAAATCCATTTTCTTTGATGCTCGCCGCCAAAGCTTTCACGTGCTTCGGGGAAATGGCTTGCTGGTTTTTATGAGCAACGAACAATTGGTAATTGTTGGTGCATTCAATTATGTGAGATTTTTTGTTTTTCATTTTGTAGGTTTGTTGAGTTCGATCCGGTTCTGACAATATTTGATTATCTTCCTGAGTTCAGGCTGAAGGGTTGGGTCCATGTCTTTGATTTTGTCCAATTCTCTTTTCGCCGCCTCGCAGTGTTTTTCCGCATGAGCGAAAATTGATTTTGTCTTCGCGGGGGCCTTTTCTTTAATTTCTTCATAAGCTGCATTCACGCTGATCTCTCCCTGTTCGACTTGTTTGATGACCTCGAGTGAGGCTTGGGCCAGGATGGTCTTGGCTCGCCCCACCGATGCCTCACCGACTTGCATGACCGTCGCTGCTTTTTCTCTGGAAACCAGTGTTGAGGGTGTACCAATTGGTTGACCCTCTTTTTTATGCTGGTTGTCGCCCAGCTTTATATTCGCCAATTTGGCTGCGATCATCGCCCGCTGCGATGGCGTCTCATGCCTGCGATTCTCGTTGATGTCCTTCGCGAATTGGACGGGGTCTGTTCCATCGAATTGCACCGTCATCGGCCTCGCGTGGGCCGATAGGCAGGCTCGATAGCGGTTTCTTCCGTCGAGGATTTTTCCTTCGTGGATGGTGATCGGCAACCGTTGCCCGTTTTTTTTGATGCTATCGGTTAGTTCGGCCATCTGCGCGTCCGACATCATCGGCCAACAAGCTGCTATAGGATGATCTTCAAGCGTCATTTGCCCTCCAATAGTTTGAGGGCCTTCCTCACTTTGGCCTGATACGCTTCCCTGTTTTTCTTGACCGCTGCCAGTTTGGCGAGGCTTTTCGATTTGCCGCCTTTTTTCCCTAACTCCGAAAGGTATTTTTTAATTTCGTTTTTGCTCATTGAAGCGGTTTATCAAACAACCTCTTTCATGTAAAGATTTATTTACCCGCATCGGAGTCGCCGAAAGCTCGCCGTTGCCGTTGCGCGGTCCTGAGTTGTTCCTGTAAATCCCTGAAATCTTCCCTTTGACGGGAATCGAGCTTGGTCATTCCTGCATAGCGATTGAGCTTTTCAAGGATGCCTTCTATGTGGCTTTCGATTCGGGCAAGTCCTTCGCGTGAAATTTTCATTGTGGCGTCAAACTCCTTAAAACGTATTCGACTTCCCCTTCTCGAACATCTTGGACTTCATCCTTGAACGTGTAAAGGATTTGCCTTAAGCGGGGATGCATCAGAGCGGCTACGAGATTCATTTGATCGGCATCAAGCAAGTGATCGGCCTTGCTCTTGGCTCTGCGCCATTCCCAGCGGGCGACTCCGTTCTTGCCGATGATCCGTCCTTTGTACTCGACTGCCGTATGTTTTTTGTAGTCCTCGCTTGTATCCTGGGCAATGGTCATTCGATAGCTGGCCAGCCCATCCTTGATCTGGTGGTAGATGTCGGCAATAGGCTGGTTGCACCACCAGAAATAGCGGGCTTGCTTGAAGCCTCCCTTTCCATCATCCATGCGGTTCCCAAGCTGCGGCGTGCTGAAGGGCAGGTTTCGGGTGACTCTCTTGCCCCCGATGATCTCGTGATGCGGGAAGCTCTGCTTTTGGGTCATGTCACCCCAGAGCCCTTGCCATCCGTAGCGTAGGCACATGGATTGCACCTTCGGAGTGTCGTAGGCGATGTCGATCAAAGTCTGAAGAGGAGGCACTCCCAACTTGATTCGGTACTCTTCAACCTCTTCCCAAGTGTCGATCTTTCCTTCATCGATCAGCCTGCTTTCGGTTTCACTGTAGGACCTGCAGACGAACCATCGATGTTCCCCCTCGCCTTCCCGCGCTTTACCGCGCTGATTGTCCAAAGTGAAGAACCGGGCGATTTCATCGGTGACAGGATCGCGCTTGATGTAAAATCCTGTCATCCGCTGAATGTCCACCTTAGTATCATCTGGTGGTGATTCATCCCATGGCGCTGCCTTCCGCTTCTGAACGTAATCTTTGAGCAATTCGATGGAACCACGGCGAGATGCTGCCGACGCCTTCAATTTCTCTTCCAAGATCGTCGAAAGCTCAATCCAGTGGATTGCCGCCGCCTCGCAATGAAAACTCCTGTGATCGGCCCTGGCGTTCGCATTTGTGGCCTTGTAGCGTCCGCTCTGGCTTTGTTCACGCCTGAAGGCTTGATCTATAGGCCAATCGACTCCGCACGATTCGCAATTGTATCGGACGGTTGGAAGCAGCTTATGCCAGATGATGGAGCCGTTTTCGTCAACGGTATCCTTGTTTTTGTCGCATCGGAGGCGATCTGGGGAATCTGTCATCTTCTGGTAAAATCCGCAGGAGGGACAAGGCACCTCCCATTCCTCGCAACTTCCGTCGTTAAAGTCTTTGTCGCTTTCATCATCCAGGATGCTCCCGGTCGAGAGTGTGAGTAGCTTTGGTCCTCTGACGCCCTCCATGCGCTTTTTGAAGGCACTCGCCATGCCCGCCTTGTAAAGATGGGGCTCCTCGAAGAGAAGATAGCGAATGCGCTTCGACTGCGCTGCGTTCAAGTTGGCCCCGACGATGTAAAGGGGCATGTGGGCAAACACGATCTTTGATTGCCGCTTCTTGTGCCGATCTGTGGGCATCTTTTTGTAAATGAAGTCGTTGGCCTCAAACATGGGTTCGAGACGATCTTCTTTCGCGTCCTTACCATCTTCGTCCGATTGCCAAACGTAGTAGAGCGGTCCTGGCTCGTGGCACAGCACCCATGCAATAAAAATCTCGCCAATAAGCGACTTGGCGGCACCGGCAGGCATCCGAACGTCTACTTGGCTTATTCCAGGATCGGAAAGCGCCCTGAGTGGCTCCAGAAGCCAAGGAGCCTCATCTGCGATAAAGATGGGGTAACGGACAGATTGCGGGATCTTCAGGTAGCCGTCTGCCCATGAGGCGATGTCCTGGCCAGTTTGTTCGCGCAGGCTATCGGAAAGAAATTCTGTGATCCATGTCACAAGTCCAATTCCTTCAATTTTGCTTTAATCCTCTTAATCGCTGCATTGTAATCCTCGCGCGTCATCCCGGCCTTCATAGCGTCCATGATCACTTCCAATGCCTGGGACCATGCGCCTTTGACCGTGTCGACCTTGACGTATTCCTTTTGCGCTACAGCAAATTCAAAGTCCAGCTTTCGATTTTCCTTGGCGAGTTTGTCAGCCTGCCGCTGCTCCTTCTCCGAGACCATCGGCTTGTATTCGCCGGGTACGATGGGATGGTCATCGATCCATTTCGACAGCAACGAATTGATCCGGGCGTTCTTGAACCACTTCGCCGTCTCTGCATTCAGGGATGCCCGCTTTACGTCCTCAACAGTCTTCCCTGTCGCTGCGCAGAACAGTCTGCGGGAATCATACCAGAAGCCCTTCAGATGCCTTGCAGGGCCCTTCTTGCGCGATTTTGATGTGGTTTTCATTTTTAAATCCTTGTCCCATAGCTAAATAAGGCGACGCGGAACCATTAGCTTTTTTAGGATGGTCAAATAGATGTCTTATAGGCTCCCTATACCGCTGCTATTGGTGGCCATGGCTTCCATTAGTGGCGTCCGTAGGCTCCTGTGTTGGCTCTTGTGGTTTCTATTGTCGGAGTCTATTGGCTCCTTTAGCTGCTATCTTCACTTACCAGAGGGCAATGCAATCGATTGCGATGTAGGTGAGCAAGAGGAGGATGATGATGGAGTTTGTGATCATTCGTTTCCTTCTTTTCGAGCGATTCTTTCTTTTCGCGATTCGCTCTGAGCATGTTCGCCACTACTAACAAAGTTGTGGCATTGAGTAGGTGATGATCGCTGCTTGCTCTATCCAAGCAGCATGTGGACCAGATGAATTCCACGAGGGAAAAGAGATAGATTAAGGAAATAAAGTTCATGCGTGCGTTTTGATGACGCTCCTTCGAGCGATTTTGACGATGGTTGAAAGTATCGGTTCCCACTTCGCCAGTCGTTCTTTGGGCCACTTGCGGAACGCTTCATCAGCTTCAGCCTTTTCAAGAAAAGCGATCACTTGATGCCCAAACTGCAATGCGCTGGCTTCATCGGTGATGCTGACTTTTTCGGCCTTGGCCTTCGCCGGCTTGCTCTTGCCCTTTTTCTTCGGAACTTTTTCGTTGCGAACTTCGCTCAATTCTTTGACTGTGAGCTTATCGGCCTCTGCGGTCTTGAGCAGCTCCTCGCGGATCTCGGGGTCCTTGACTCCTGCGACGGCTTCGTGATGGCTGAAGCTCAGGGCCGGGTGACGATTGGCCGGCTCGATCTCTTTGCAGACCCAAAGCACGCGGGTCAGCAGCTTGTCATCGATGTTCTCGACGTCGAAAGCTTGGCTGAAGTTCTGGCCGAAGCTCTTTTCCCCTGCGATGTACAAGTCTCCAAGGATGAATTGGATGATCTCACGCTTGGCCCCTAGATGCCTCCAGGCTGCGCCGTAACCTTGCACTGCTGCCACCCATGCGTCCCATGGGATGTCAGGGCTTATGGTGACGCCTAGGCCGTCCTGCGTTGGTTTTACAAACTCAGTGAAGAGTTCGTCCCGCTCGATTAGAAGTTCGGCGCTCATCACGCTATCCTCGATTTCAGGTTGTAGGCGCGATATTTGACGTGATCTCGTTCGCCTTGCATTATGCGGCGCACCTTTGAGTAAACAGCATCCCGGCGAGAATCCCAACTTGTAATTTGACGCGTCATCAATCCAATGCGACGGAAACCAGCCCATTCCAAGTAGATCTTTGGAGTTTTTATTTTCATGTTGTATTTGTCTTTCTCCCTTTATCGGGAAATCTATTCTTTTCCTTCTGTTGCAATAAAGTGATCAATTCGGGCGATGGCCAATGAGGCTGACTCTTCGGATATATCTTCCAAGTTATTAAACTGAGTGGGCCACTTGCTTTTGTAAAAAAGCTTTTCAGCCTTATCTTCTTCGATGCCAATTTCTTTCGTGGCGCTCTCTTGACACCGATTCCAGCCGAACGGACTCGGGTCGACTTTTTGGCCGCTCAAAACAACGGCCCATCCGGCGATAATCTCGCCTTCTTTGTTGGTTGAATTTTGTGTTTCCGTTCCTCGTATTCCTCTAAAGCTCTTTTTTTGATCATTCGAAGCTCTTCCATCGTCTCGCCGGGACGCATAGGCCCTCTCCAGTTAAGATTGAGGCCTTGGCAAGCTCCTTCACTTGTTTCGCATTCAGGTAGGCTCTCGCCCCTGAGTGATCGGCCCCAGCGATTCCAGCAGGTCTTACAGTAGCCTTCGGGGCATTCGCGGATTGGGATTTCATTGGGGCGCATGGTTCATTTCGCGGCCTCGACTTTTTTCCACGCTTGAGCAATGATCCGATCTGTCGCGCTTAGCTCCCTCAAGACAGTCTCAAAATTTTTGTCCTCGTCACTGATGGGTATCAATTCCTTGGAAAGTGCCCGGTGGAACTTGGGTCGGAGACGCGCCGATAGGTCATGGTTGGTTACAAAAAGACGGAAGTTTTCCGCGAACCATTCTTTGAAGTAGGTTTGGCTCTCGCCGTCCGTCCCGAGGTATCCCGTTAAAGGCTCCTCTTTCGATTGGAGCCAAATGCGGTAAGAGAACAAGTCTTCCTTGTCTTTCAACTCTGGTGCGGATTTTAAATGGTCAATGTGATGCCCTAACTCATGCTGGATCACGCCATAGGGCGTGCGATCAATGGCGTAGGCAGGCCAGCTCCATGCCCTGCCGCCCATTCCAGGCGTGGCACATTTGCTGACTGCGATATGAATCGTTGTGGGGCGGTAGAAGGCGCACGTCCCAATGCAGGCGTAGTAGCGGCGCATCAGAGAGTCGGGATGATCCTTGAAGAGCTTAATCACTTTCGGCATGGTAATGGCGTTGACTGCGCAGAACTCCTCCGCCAACGAAAGCCCTGATTCAAAAAGTTGTTCCTTATTCACAGCTTAGAAATCCTCTCCACTTCCGCAGCGTAAGCCTTGAGATTCCCTTTGGTTCTGATCGCCTGTTCCTGGTCTCGTACCCATTCCATTATCTTCAGGACGGTCTGAGCTTTGGGCTCGCGCTTGAACGATGTCCATTCGTGCACGCGCTGGGCATTGGAGCGGATAGCTTTGGCCAGACTGGATAGTCCTGATGGCTCCGAGGCAATGTACTGTCCGTTTTCTTGCCGCTCTCTTTCCACGGCCATGATATTGCAAATGGCCTTCACCCGATCCATCAGCGCAAACCAGTCTGGCTTATCTTTTCGTTTCACAGTTTCCATAGTACGCTTTTGCGTTGTGGCGTCAATCCCATTCAGTCCTTTTTTTGGTCTGTGCGTAGATTTGCTCTGGAGCCTCATCGAAGTATTTGAATAAGGCTGGGCACAGCCAGCCATCCATTCTATATTCCTCGCATCGATACCAATTGCCCCCTTGATCTCCTCTAACCCAGTCTAGCCGAATCTGGCTCCCGACAAAGGGAGCGTGAGAGAATAGGAGCGTCACGCCTTTATGGGCATTTGGAATTTCTCTCGTCAGAATATCCAACATCGTATCAATTCCAGCGACAAATGCTTCTCGATTAAGTCCTGTCGATTCATCGTCGAATACCCATTGCCCGTGGAACTTGTAGGGAGTGAGTATCATGATCTGATTCATTCTTCCCCTTTGACCAAATCCTCAAAAAGAACTCGGTCATTGGCTATTTCCTCTGCGCTGTACCCTTCTTTTTTGCCCAAAGTTTCTCCGTT